>Ga0210408_10002804_pt1 | contig 16590 bp, 10 predicted proteins | sample IncBWH4MmetaG_FD_155471 | JGI IMG/M metagenome (GOLD analysis project Ga0210408, IMG submission 155471) | Forest soil microbial communities from Barre Woods Harvard Forest LTER site, Petersham, Massachusetts, United States - Inc-BW-H-4-M | ecosystem: Environmental > Terrestrial > Soil >...
ACGTCGAACGACGCGCCGATATTCAATTGGGACGCGGAGCTGAAATTTCCGAGCGCGGAGACGTCGACGATCACGGTACGGAGATCGCCGGTGCCATTGTTATCTGTTGGCGAGAGCACGGCGCGGTCCACAACCATAACGAGCACCGAACCGTCGCTGTTCCTCGTTGCCAAAGCTTCGACGGTGGCGCTTTCAGTCGCCGTCAAGGTGAGAATGTCCGGCGCCGAAGGACTCTGCGGGTAAAGCTGGCCGAGCCAGTAATCCACCCAATAACTCAGCTGCTTGTTTCCAGTGTTGAAGTCGGCCTCGCCGTACTGTGCGTCGGCATCATAGTCCCAGTGGTAGAGCGCCTGGTTTCCGACTTTGCCAAGCCGGGAAAAAACATACGGGCGCCAAGCGGCAAAGAACGCGCTAGAGCCTCGCTTGTCGGTAACGAATGGCATTCCGTTGCAAGCGCTGATTCCGTTGCCGTTATTGAAGTCCGCGTTCACATTGTTTTCCGTGACCCACACCGGAACGCTCGCCAGGTCGGGGCGCAACTTCAGTTCTTGATAGAAATAACTGACGTCGTTCGCAAAACTCCCGACGGAAGCAAAGAGCTGCGTATCAGGGTCTTTCTGATTGCAGGAAGAATAGAAATGAGTGGAAACGATGTCCACATGCGTGTTGACACCGCCGGCGTTTGCCGGCTGCACGAACATCGGCAAATTGTTGCGAGGGTCGCCCATACCAGAATCAAAGTCAGCCAATTCGAGCGCGGAAAATTTGATTGTGGAATCGACTGCCAGCATTGCGGGAACGACGGCGTTGTAAAGTTGCACGTATTGGGCAGGAGTCAAGCCGTTGATGTTGTACTCGTTGAAGATGCCCCACCAAGTGATCTTGTTCGCGCTTGCCGACTGGAAATGTGTTCCGCCCCAGGTGAACCCGCCTTTGTTGTAGTACTTCACCAGATTCGCGCTGTATTGCACAAAATCATTCAGGTGATTGGAGATATCCAGATGCCCACTCGCGTCATTCATGAAAGGCGGCGCGACCGCGATCTGAAATTCCGGACTGTGGTCGGCCGTGCCCAGAACTGGCTGTACGATGGCATCGAGCTTGGAAAAGTCCCAGTCGCTCGCCGTGCCCGTGTTGGATTTCATCGGCACAGCCTGGGAAATACCTTGGATGCGGATATGTTGCGGACCCAGCATATTCAGTTGTGAAGGCTCCGAGGCGGTATGATTCTGAAAGAATTGGTAGTCCCACTCGGCCGGCTGAAATGACGTGGACATAAACTGCTGAAGCTTGCCGTTCACACCCAGGTTCATGTCCGGTGTGGGGAGCGCACCCACTGCAACGGCTACGACGAGAGTGAGATTCTGGTTCGCGGCGCCATTGCCGGCGGTGGCCGTCACTATCAAGGGATAGGTCCCCGCGGGCGTTCCAGCGCCACTTGTCAGTGTGATGGCGCCAGCGCTGCCGCCGCTCGGCTGCACGATTTGCGACGTTGTGCCAGCCGGTATGCCGCTGACGGACAAGGTCGCCGTCCCTGAATTCCCCGTAACCGTTGCCATGACATGGGCCGGCGTCCCGTCTTGCGAGGCCAGCGCCATCGATGTCGAAAGCGAAAGGTTTGGGCCTCCCGCTCCTCCAGCTGAGCTTGAACCTCCTCCGCACGCCCCCATCCCAAGACAGATGGCCACCACGCAGCCAACTAGGATCTCCCGATTGACGGAACTGAAACCGTTCATTCCCTCACCCCACCCACGGAAAGAAGTTCATTATATTAAACTAAGAATCAGCACGCTTACCGTTCTGCCGCAAAATGGTTCCTGCTAATGGACTGTAGACAGGAAGTCGGCAATGGGCTATCTTTCGCTCGGATGGTCGGCGCTGCCTCCCTCTGTCAGCCCCGAGGCGATGCCGAGGTGTAAGGGCCATGATTCTCGTCGGGCGTATCTGTCTCCTTTTCCTGGTGATCCTTTGCAGCATGGCGAGGTCATCGGCGCAGTCCGTTCCAACAGCAAATCCTGAGCGCCCGGCGGTAAACCAGACGCGGGCAGCTTGTGATGAGGCGCCGAGCGAAGACGCCCTCGTTTCGCTGTGCGTGCCGTCTTCGTCCTCCGAGGATGCCGGACTCCCCGCCCACGAGGCTGTTGCAAGAATTTCTCTTGGCTTGCCCAAAGACACGCCGCTGCGTATCGCGCTGGACCAGCGCGCGCGCGTGGATCATCCCGGCGAGATGGTGCATGGCAGGGTCGAGGAAACGGTTTACGCCTTCGACCAGCCGGTAATTCCAGCCGGCAGCGTTGTAAGCGGCCGAATCGTTAGCATTGACCCCGTCTCCGGGGTAAAGCGCACGCTGGCGTACGCCAACGGCAACTTTTCTCCGTTTCACAAATACGAGGTCACCTTTGAAACCCTCACTCTGCCGGACGGCCGGCAATTCCAGGTCAACACGACGGTTTCACCGGGAACGGCGGAAGTTGTGCACCTGGTGAGCAACCCTGAAAAAGCGAAGCAGAAGAATGCCGCGGGGCGCGCCGCCGACAACGCCAAGCAGGAGGCCAGAGGCAAAGTACAGGAGGCCAAGCAGCAGGCGCACGATACGTGGCAGAAGGTGACGGCGCCGGGACGAATGCACCGGCTCAAGCAGTTTTTGCTTTCGCAATCGCCGTACCGGCGACAGTACCTGGAGCCGGGCACGCACTTTGTGGCGGACTTGAACGCACCAATCGAGTTTGGCGAGGCGACGCGCACCGGCAGACAGCTCGCTGCGGTGGGAAGCGCGCCGGTGCCCGACAGCACGCTCAAAGCGCGGCTGGTTGCCGAGGTCAGCTCCGCGACCGCCACCCGCGACACGCCGGTCAACGCCATCCTGACTGAGCCGCTTTATTCGCCGACGCACCAGTTGATTCTTCCCGCGAACAGCCGGCTGGTCGGCAGGGTTTTGCAAGCGAAACCCGCGCACAAACTGCACCGCAACGGCGAACTGCGGGTGATCTTTGACCGCATTGAGACTTCCGAGGAGGCGGTGGAGGCGTTGTCCCAGGTGCAAGCCCAGGCGCAAGCGGAGCATTTTGCAGCTGGTTCGCGTTCGCAGGGCATGATTGGAAACCTGGAAGGCCTGGAAGTGGCTCGGAGCGCGCATATGAAGCTCGATGAAGAAGGCGGGGCGCACACGACGGACAGCAAGACGCGGTATCTGTCGACCGGACTGGCGGTGATGCTGGCCGCGGCGGCGTCGCATACCGATAGCGAGCACGGCACGACGGACGCGGCCGGCGACCCAGGGGTGCGGACGGCCGCGGGCGGCTCCGGTTTTCGATTGACGGGCGCGCTGTTGAGTTTGGCGGCGAAGTCCACGCCGGTATCGATAGCCTTTGGCGCCTATGGGGCTTCGGCATCCATCTACACGAATTTTCTTTCGCGCGGCCACGACGTGGTTCTGCCCAAGGACACGCCGCTGGAAATCGGCTTCGGCAACCCGCATCCCGCGCCGGCATCGCCTGTCAAGCCGCCATCGCCCCAACCTGATAGCAGCACGCCTTAGCTACAGGCACTACTTGACAACTCGGTTACTAAGCGCGTAGGCTCCCCTGCAATGCAACTGGATGCTTCCCTCTCCTGGCTTGCGCTGGGTCTCACGCCCGGTCTGGCTTCCCGACTGTCCGCCCGCGTGCTGCGGCGGTTTGACTCGCCGGATGGAGTCTTCCGCGCCGCTCTCCCCGATCTCGAAGCATGCCACCTCCCAGCGCAAGTCTCCCAAGCCATCGTGAAGAAGGAGGCCTTCAAGCGCGCCGAGAAGGAATTGGCGGGCATACAGAAGATTGCGGGCTGCTCGCTCTTGAACTGGACCGAGCCGGAGTATCCGCAGACGCTTCTGCAAATCTACGACCCGCCGGTCCTGCTTTACGTTCGGGGCGATGCGCAAGTCTTGAATCTTCCCAGCCTCAGCATTGTGGGGACGCGCCGGCCAACCCTTTACGGCACGCAGATGGCGCAGCGGCTGGGCCGGGACCTGGCTGCACGCGGGCTGGTCATCGTTAGCGGCATGGCGCGCGGGATCGATGCTATCGGGCATCAGGGAGCGATGGATGCCCACGGCCGCGCCATCGGAGTACTCGGTACGGGCATCGACGTGTGCTATCCAAAAGAAAACAAGAAACTGTACGAGAAAGTGCTGGAGCGCGGCGCGATCATCAGCGAGTTTCCGCTGCGCACACATCCCGCGCCGGAGAATTTTCCGGTGCGCAACCGCATTGTTGCCGGCATGCCGCTTGGCGTGGTAGTTGTGGAAGGCGCGCAATACAGCGGATCGTTGATCACCGCGCGGCTGGCTATGGAGTTCGGCAGAGAAGTTTTCGGCGTGCCTGGGAACGTCACGCAACCGGTGAGTTTTGCGCCGAACCAGCTCATTAAGCAGGGCGCAAAGCTCGTGACCAGCGCCGAGGACGTGATTGAAGAGCTGCCAACGCCCATCCGTGCGGCCCTGGTGCAGGCTGAAAAGCCGGAGGCCGAGCAGCGGAATCTATTGGCCGCCGCGGCGCTAAACGGCTCGGAGAAGAAACTCTACGAATTGCTCAGCGCCGAGGAGCCAGTGCACATTGATGATATTGTGGAACGCTCCGGTTTAAACTCTTCCGAAGTTCTGGCTAGACTCTTTGAACTGGAGATGAAAGGCATCATCCGGCAGTCGCCGGGCAAACGGTTCAGCAAAGTGTTGCTGTAGAAGCAGATAGGGGTTTACATGGCCGGCCAGGGGCTAGCCTACATTCGTAATACGCATCCACAGGGGCCATCAGCGCATCCAATTTAGGACCCCGATGGGATCCGGGCCGAGCGCTTAAGGTAGCGAGAAGGACACACGCCGCGCGTTCCGCTCTCTCTGCAATACATTACGGAGTTACAAAGGGAAAATGGCTCGTTCGCTTGTCATTGTCGAATCGCCCGCAAAGGCGAAAACGATTAACAAATATCTGGGGCGGAACTACACCGTCAAAGCGTCCATCGGCCACGTGATGGACCTGCCCAAGAAAACGATCGGGATTCGTCTGCCTGGAGAGGAAGAGGGCGGCAAAAAGAAGAAAAAGAGCAAAGCCAAGAAGGGAAGCAAGAAAACAAAGGGGCAGGAGAAGCCGCCCGGAAAACTCATTAGCATCGATGACGACAAGATTTTTGAGCCCACGCTGCAAATCATCGCGGGCAAGGGCAAAGTCATCAACGACCTTCGCAAAGCGGCGATTAACGCGGATGCTGTCTATCTGGCGGGCGACCCGGATCGCGAGGGCGAAGCGATTTCGGCGCACCTCGCCATGGTGCTGTCCAAGCCTTCCAAGTATATCGAGCAAGAACCGAGCGTTTCGAGATTCAAGAAGAAAGACGCGAAGCCCGAAGAGCCAGTAAAGCAGGAAGAAGAACCCAAGAAAGAAGTTGTAGCTATCGACCCGAAAAAGATTTTCCGGGTTACGTTCAATGAGATTACGCCCAAGGCCATTCGCGCGGCGTTCGATAAACCCCGGCAGGTAGATACCAATCTGGTGGACGCGCAACAGGCGCGCCGCGTGCTCGATCGTATCGTGGGCTACAAGGTTTCTCCGCTACTTTGGAATAAAGTCCGCCGCGGGCTTTCCGCCGGACGCGTGCAGACGGTGGCGCTGCGGCTAATCGTCGAGCGCGAGCAGCAAATCCGCGCGTTCATCCCGCAGGAATATTGGACGATTCACGCGATGCTGGATGCGGGGAAACCGCCGCTGTTTGAAGCCAAGCTCTTTAAGCACAAGGGTGAAGATATCGCGGTATCGAACCAGGAGAGCGCGGACAAGATTGTCGCCGCGGTGAGCAAGGCCAAGTGGCAGGTGGCCAGCGTTGCGCAAAAGGAAAAGAAACGAAACCCCCCACCGCCTTTCACGACTTCCAAATTGCAACAGGCGGCTTACAACCGGCTGCGCTACACCGCCAAGCGCACGATGTCGCTGGCGCAGAAGCTTTATGAAGGCGTGGAGCTTGGCGACGAAGGCTCGGTCGCGCTGATTACTTATATGCGCACCGACTCTGTGAACGTTTCCAACGACGCGCTGATCCAGGTTCGAGAGTTAATCCCGGAGCGCTTTGGCTCGAATTATTTGCCGGAAAAGCCCAACTATTACAAATCGAAGAAGGACGCGCAGGAAGCCCACGAAGCAGTGCGGCCGACAGATGCCATGCGCGCGCCGGAAGACGTCCGCAAGTATCTGGACGAAGACCTCTTCAAGCTCTACCAGCTGATCTGGCAGCGCTTCGTGGCTTCGCAGATGCTCCCGGCGATTTTCGATCAGACCACGATTGATATTTCCGCCGGCGACTATACCTTCCGGGCCACAGGCACGGTCCAGAAATTCGATGGCTATCTGCGCGTCTATCAAATGCCCGCGGCGATTGCGGACCGCGAAGACGACGAAAAGGATGATGAAGGCGAAGGCAAGGCGCTTCCGCAGGTTTCGGAAGGGCAATTGCTACGCCTGGACAAGATCCGCCCCGACCAGCATTTCACCGAGCCGCCGCCGCGCTTCAACGATGCCACGCTGGTGAAGGAACTGGAAGAAGACGGCATCGGGCGGCCTTCGACGTACGCCTCGATCATTTCAACGCTGGTCGAGCGCGAATACGTGACCAAGGACCAGGGACGTTTCTCGCCTACGATGCTCGGCGAGCGCGTCAGCATTCTGCTGGTGAAGAGTTTCGAAGACATCTTCGATGTCACGTTTACCGCGCGGCTCGAAGAGGAACTCGACGAAATCGAAGAAGGCAAGCTGCCCTGGCGCGAAGCCGTCAAGGAATTCTGGGAAAAGTTTGTCATCGACCTCGACAAAGCCGACGACGAAATGCTTTCCTACAAGGCCGGCATCCCGACCGGGAAAAAGTGCGAAAAGTGCGGCCAGGGGGAATTGCTCGAACGCATCAGCCGCCACGGTTTCTTTCTCGGCTGTTCGCGCTATCCGGAATGCGATTTCATTCAGGACCTCTCTCCCCAGCTTCCCGAAGATACAGGGGGGGAACCTAAAATCGAGTATTGCGACAATTGCGGCAAGGAAATGGCCATCAAGCGCGGGATGTTCGGCACCTTCCTCGCCTGCAAGGGTTACCCGGACTGCAAGACCACGCGCCGACTCGTCCAGGGCACGCGCATCGCGCATCAACCGGATGAACCGCTCGCAGAGCTCTGTACGCTGTGCGGCAATCACCTCGTGAAGAAGAGCGGCCGCTTCGGCGAATTCATCGGCTGCTCGGGATATCCGAAGTGCAAGTATACGCGCCCGATCACCATGGGTATCAAATGCCCGAAATGCAACGAAGGCGAATTCGTGCGCCGTGGGAGCGCCGGGAAAGGCGGCCGAGGCCGGCCGCGCGTATTCTACGGCTGCTCGCGTTACCCGAATTGCGATTTCACAACGCCATATATGCCCATCGCCGAGCCGTGCCCGAAGTGCGGCGCGCCATTCATCGTGGAGAAGCGCAGCAAGATCGGCACGGTACACGCTTGCCTGAAGGAAGGCTGCGACTGGGAGAAACTTGTCCCCGAGGCCCAGCCGCAAGCGCAGCCAGAAGAGGCTGTGTCGCCCGTTGGCGCAAAGTCTTAGCTTGCGCCCAGTCATATCCACCCTGAAGAACGTCCTCGGCCAGTAGCAGCCTCGTCCTGACTCGCCTGCATCTAAAGAAACAGTGCAGTGATTCCGCTTTCCACGAGTTTGTCCGCGCTTATACTGTACTTGGGACTCTCCCGGGAGCTATAGCGGCGAATGAATGAAGCGATTGCGAAATATCTCGAATACCTTCGGTCGGTGAAGAATTCTTCGCCGCACACGGTTCTGAATTACCGCAAGGATCTTGAACAATTTCTCTCCTATCTCTCGCCGCCCGGGGTCCGGCCGCCTGCACTGACGGGCGTTACACACACCTTGATTCGTGAATTTGTGGCACATCTCCACGATCAGGGCTTGGCGAAAAGCTCCATCGCGCGGAAGCTGGCGGCACTGCGCTCGTTCTTCAAATACTGCGTGCGCGAAGGCCGGTTGAAAGTGAGCCCCGCGCGTCTCGTCCCTACACCGAAGCTGCCAAAGCGCATCCCATCGGTGCTTTCCGCTGAAGATATGAACGGCTTCCTGAATCAACTGGGCGGGGTGGGAATTGCCGCGTCCGACGGCGGGACGCCTTCCAGAAAAAGCCTCTTGCTTCCTCCAGGATCCTCTCCGAAACGACAAGACAAGCAAAGGCGATCGGCGCCAGTTGAAGAGGGCCTCCTCCTCCGGCGCGACCGGGCGCTCCTGGAACTTCTTTACGCCGCGGGCCTGCGCGTCAGCGAACTCACCGGGCTTAATCTTGCCGACATGGAGCAAAGAGAACGCATGCTGCGCGTGCGCGGCAAGGGCAACAAGGAACGCATCGTTCCTTATGGGGCGAAAGCCCAGGAAGCGCTGCAAAAATACTGGCCGCTGCGCGAGCAACTCCTGGAGCAAACGGATCGGGCGAGCAGCAAGCAGGAGCCGCACGGCGAAGCGGTATTCCTCAACTATTCGGGGCGGCGGCTGACGCAGCGCTCAGTGGGGCGCATCGTGAAGAAATACGTGCGCATAGCCAACGTCAACTGGGACCTGCACCCGCATTCGTTGCGTCACGCCTTCGCAACGCATCTGCTCGCCGACGGGGCGGATCTTCGCGCCATTCAGGAACTTCTCGGGCACCAGTCACTCTCGACGACCCAGAAATACACGCATGCCTCCATTCGCCAGTTGATGGACATTTACGACAAGGCGCACCCGCACGCCTGATTCATGCATCTATTCCAGTTTGCTGAGTTGTGAGCCTGGGGTATTCTTGGGAGCTTTCGGGAACCGGCCATGAGACTGCGCTTTGCATTTTCGATCGCATTTTGTATGGCATCCATGGCCGCCTTGACCACGCCCGCTCGCGCACAGGACAACTACGAAATTCAGGTCTACGGTTACGAGCAAGTCGACCCGCATCACACCATGGTCGAACTCCACAGCAATTTCACCATCGATGGCAGCAAGACGGTGCAAAACGGCATGCTGCCCACGAATCACGCGGAGCACGAAACTATCGAGATCACTCACGGCTTCACGGATTGGTTTGAAACCGGCTTCTACATCTTTACCTACCAGCGCAATGGCAATGGATTTCAATGGGTCGGCGACCACATCCGGCCGCGCTTCCGGGTGCCCAAAAAATGGAACTGGCCGGTGGGCCTGAGCCTCTCGAATGAAATCGGCTACCAGCGCCGCAAATTTTCCACCGATACCTGGACCTGGGAGATCCGCCCCATCATCGACAAGCAGGTGGGCCGGTGGTATTTGTCGTTCAATCCCGCGTTCGACAGGTCCTTTCATGGCGATTCCGTCCATCAGGGCATCACCTTCTCGCCGGATTTCAAACTCAGTTACGACTTCACGAAAAAGATTACCGGGGGTTTTGAATATTACGGGGCCGTGGGCCCGGCCACGGATTTTCTCCCTACCGGGCAGCAACAACACCAGATCTTTCCGACGATCGACCTGAACCTTTCTCCGAGGTGGGAGGTCAATTTCGGCCTGGGGGTCGGGGTCACGCACTCGACGGACCACTTGATCGCCAAGATGATTCTCGGGTACCGTTTCAATTTTTGAGCGTTCTCCTGGAATAATAGGTGGCGGGTCAAAGTCCATTAGACAGGAATCCATCACCGGAGGAGCGCTTCGTGGCCTATCATCTTGCGCAAATCAACATCTCCCGGCTTTTGGCCCCCATCGACGACCCGCAAATCGCCGGGTTCGTGAACCAACTGGATGAGATCAACGCGCTGGCCGACCGCGCTCCTGGCTTTGTTTGGCGCCTCAAGTCCGAATCGGGCAATGCCACGGACATCGCGTACAACGACGATCCATTCGTCATCGTCAATATGTCGGTTTGGGAATCGATCGGGGCGCTGCGCGGTTTTGCCTACAAATCAGATCACGCGAAGGTATTCCGCGAACGCGCCAAGTGGTTTGAAAAGATGGAGAAGCCCAGCTATTGCCTCTGGTGGATTCCAGCCGGGCATATTCCTACCGTGGCCGAGGGCCGCGAGCGGGTGGAGCATTACCAAAAGCACGGCGCGACGCTTTATTCCTTTTGGTTTTCGCGGCAGTTCCCTCAGCCGGCGGACGAGGGCGTCTGTGTCTAGCTCTTGATGAATTGCCATATCGCGGCGTTGAAACCGCTGAATCGGCACGGAGTGAACTTTCACTCTGCAGTGGAGAAAGATTAACAGCACACTCATAGTTAGTGGTCGGGCCTGGTTTCGATGGAGGCCCTCAGCGCTTTTGTTACTTCGCCGGCGATGTCGTCTTGGACCATCAAGATGTCGCCGAATGGCCGGTCGTAGGTTTCAGACCAGACAACGAACCCATTGTCCGCACGAATCAAACGCGCGGCAACCCGGACCCTTGCGCCTGATTTGCGCACGCTCCCATCGAGTACATAAGCAACGCCCAGCGTTTTGGCGATATCGGCGATAGTTATTTGCTGGCTCCCATGCGAACGGGGCCACAGTTTACCCTTGAAAGAAAACGAAGACGTGGGAGGCGGTACCCGAAGGCCGGGGATTTTGCTTAGTTTATCGATCAGTTCCTCGGTCATGCCGTCGGCGAAGGGCTCCTGGTTCATCGCATCGGTCAGGTCGAGAAACGGGAGCACGGCGATGGATTTCTGTGGCGGGCGAGCGATGGCGGATGAGGCTGAGAGATTGTTGTTCGTGCCCTTGCCGTGGAACAGAAAGGCAACGACGAGTGCGAGGCAAAGCGCTGCGCCGCCGGCCCAAGTCAAGCCGGTTCTGAGGCGCAAGCCAGACTTTTTCTGCACTTTGAGTGCGTCAGTGGCCGCCGCCGGGACCGAAAGTTCGCTGTCCGAAGTATCCGTCCAAGCGCTGACCTTCGCCACCAGCCGATACCCAAGTCGCGGCATTGTCTCGATGTAGGTAGGCTGCTTGGGGTCGTCGCCGAGCAGACGGCGGAGCGCTGCGACCGCCTGATACACGGAGTCCGGAGTGACGATGACTTCTGACCAGACTTGATTTAGCAAGTCATCAATACTGATGACCTCACCGGCGTGCTCGGCGAGGCACAACAGCAGCCGCATCGTCCGCACCTCTACGCGAGCGGTCTCTCCATCCCGAGAAATCTCGCCGGCCGCCGGATTGACGCACCAGGCGCCGATGCGAAGCATTGTTGTGGTTGGCCGTTCCATGCGGATCGGTAATTACGCGCTGCCCTTAAATACCAAGCGTCGTTCGCCGATTATAGCAACACCGTGGAGAAACACCGACAGCTGGACACGGCTGGCGGCGCGGCCAATCGCAAGATTGTAGATATCGCGGCAGCGATCAACCGGGGGTGAAGCTCTTACTCCTTCCGCTTGGCTACCCATGAGCCATCGGAGCGTCCTTCCACGCGCATCCGCCCCTTGGCGGAATTGCTGTCAATCCAACCGGTCAGGAACGCATTCACCGGCCCCGGAGTCCCATTCCGGCTTTCCTTCGGCCACTCACCCGCGAACGACAGTTCCACGTATCCGTCCCGCCATGTGCCGGTTATCGCGCGGCCCTCACCCAATGGGCCAGACCATGTCCCTGTTACCTTGTTTCCGTCGCGGTGCAATTCCATTTCTGCGTCCATTCCGCCTGCATCGCTGGAATAACGCATCTCCCACGAACCGGCGACGTCGGAGCCGTTTTTCACGTTCTGCGGTACGGCCGGCGTAATCCGTACGTTGGAAAAATAGGCCTCCTCGTCGGTGAAGCCCCACAGCCCGACGGCGCCGTGCAGATCCTCACCCTTCAACCCATCCACTACCAGACTCGGCTTGGCCGATCCGTTCATATAGAGTTTCGCGGCCCGGCCAGCCACTTCGATGCGTACTTTTGTCCACGTCTCCATCGCCACTTCGGCATGAGACTCATAAACCCAAGGCCATTCCCGGCGCAGGCGATACCATCCGAAACCAGGCTCTGAGACGTACTGGACTGCATGGTTCCGCATGGCCTGATCCGCGGCGTCCGAGTTTCCAGGCCTTAAGTAGAACAACTCGTAATGCGATGCATCGGGCCGGACGCGGAAGGCAATCCCGACAAAGCCGGGGTACCTGACACCGGGTGGCACTGTGGTCTTCAGGGCGATATCCGCCTCGATGACCCCATCCTGGAAGTCAGTTCCCGGCAGCAGCGCGAGGCCGTCGCGGTCGTCGCCATCCATGATAATCCGGACGCATTTGCGTCCCAGGTAGGTCACCGCTTCCGCCTTCACCTTCGGCACAAGGAGGCCGGTGGTATTGCGAAGAGGAAAGGTTTGTATGCGCGGCGGTGTCTCGCCGAACAAACAACTGGCCGCCAAAATTGTTAGTGCGCAGCAACTCAACCAACGCTTGAAAATGATCAGGCGAACGGACTCTCGTTGAATAGGCATTTGCGATGTACCCTCTGCCCTTCTTGCAGTTTGTCTTGGGACCTGAACATGTAGACGATTGCGCCAAAGAATCGGTAGCAGGCCGCCCGCAAATGCCCTTCTGATGCCGGGATGGCTTATCAGGATCCTGTCAGGGCCATCCGGCGCATTTCAGAACTATTCAGAGTGTTTCAGACCATGCCTAAGGACCTCCCGCGTCTTACCTGGATATCGTGGAATCGTGGATCGCGAACAAATCAGAGGTGAAAGAGAGGTTATCGAATGATGGAAGATTCTGCAGCTGGAACATCGTGGAAAAGGAATGCTTTATTGGCAATCGCCGTAGGCGGCGGGATTGCCGGGACTTTAGACCTTCTACAAGCCTGCATCCTGTTTGGATGGGACATTCCGCTCGCGATTGCCGGGGGCCTGCTTGGGCGGGGGGCTTTCCAGGGAGGTGCTGGGACCTATGTTCTGGGTGTCGCATTGCACTTCTTTATCGCTTGCTCAGCAGCGGCTGTTTACTACGGGGCAAGCCGCAGGCTGGGTTTTATGAGGGAGTACCCGCTGGTGTGCGGTTTGTTCTTTGGCGCCGCGGTGGAAGACGTAATGCGTTTTATCGTCTTGCCGCTTTCCGCGCTTCACTCCCGGGGCCCCTACGAACTTCACGACTTGATTCTGGGGCTGCTGGTGCACATGGTTGTGGTCGGGCTGCCGATTTCCGTCAGCGTTCGGCGGTTCGCGAGGTGGAAGTAGAAGGAGAATCAGAAGGCTTCGATGCGCCAGACGAGGCGGGTGGACCAGGTTTTTTGGGTGGTGAGCGGGGGGTGCCAGAGAGCGAGAATTTGGGAGCCCTGGTAGACGCGCTCGAAACCCTCCTCGGATTCGGAGACGGTTTCGATAGGGGCAACCCAGAATTCTTCGACGAGCGGGGCGTGCAGGGCGATACGGACGCGCTGCCAACCGTCTTCTATGCGCAGGATGGGGCCTGGCAGGGCACCGCTGAAGCGAAGATTCTTCTTGCCGGAGGGGGTTTCGAAGAAGCGGTCTGGCTCCGCGGGGGCGAGGAGATTGATTATCGATTCGATGCCTACAGCGACCGGTTTTTCGAGAGTTTCCTTGAACTTCAAAGTGATTTCGCAGGCGGCTTCGAACCCGTTGGGGGCTGGGCTGAAAGTGAACTGCTTGAGGAGCAGGAGTTTGGCGGCGGCAGAGTCACTTTTGCCTTGTGGCACCAAGGAATCGGCGCGGAAAAGCTCGGCCTCGTATGGCGCGGAATTTTTGACGGTGTACGCGCCTCCGGCGAACCCGGCGTCTTCGCGCAGTTCGAGGGCTTCGTAGTCGGCGTGGGTGCGCGCAGGGTCGAAGATCAGGACGCGGAAGGCGTGGCGGGGCCAGCGATCGTAACGAAGGTATTTTTCGAGGCCGGGTTCTTTCACGCGAGTCTGTTCGTGGATGCTGGCCACGGCACCGGTGGCGGGATTCGCAGCGGCTTCGCGCAAGCGGGTGTGATAAGCCTCGGGGCGGCGCAGGATGGAATTGACGAGGGTGGCGGCCGCGGGGCGGAAATCGAGCGCGGCGATGGTGCCGCCGTCATTGGGTTTCAAGAGCGCCTGGGCTTCAGGAACGGTTAAGAGCAGTTCGTTGGCGCCGTCGGCGTCGTAATCCAGGAGTTCGACGCGCGGGGCGAGGCCGCCGGGAGTCTGGCGATCGGCGATGGCCTCGGCGCGAATGAGATTGCGCCACGGATCGGTGCGGAGATGCGGGGCGTAAATGCCGCCAAAAATGCCGTGCCAATAGGCGTCGTTGCACTGGGCGCGCAAAAGCAGGTCGCGCGCTTGGAGCAATTCATCATTGGACTTTGAGCCGTCGTGGCGCGCGGGCGCGGCGGCGATGCGCGCGGAAACGCGCAACATTTTCTTGTGCAACAAATTGGATTCGGGGTACTTGCGAAAAAAACCGCGCCAGGAACCACCGCGAAGGAAGGAGAGAATTTCCGGGCGCGCGGTGAACTCCTTCAGCACCTGGTGATAGCGCTGGCGGACGCGCGTGGGCAGTGCCCACTCCATCATCTCGGTGTAAGAAGCGGTGGGGAGATCGGCGCGGCCGAGAGGCGCGTGTGTTTCCAGATAGGCGCCCGGAGTCGAGACTTCCAGCCAGTCCGAATTTTTTTCCAGAGCGGTGAAAAAATCGGAGAGCCAGCCGTCCTTGTAACAGTGCTCGTGGGTTCCGGGCCAGACGCCGAACTTTTCCATGTCATCGCCCATGGCGGCGACGCCACTGGGGTGTGTGCTGGCGGCATCACGCAAGTAAGCGATGACGTCTTCGACTTTGCCGAAAGGAATGAGATAGCGCAGGGCTTTCTGGCCGGGGTAGAGCCATACGGTGCGGCCACGGTCTTCGGCGATGTAGGCGCCGAAGAGTTCCTCGGGTTCGAAGCCGGCGGCGAGGAAATGCATATCGTCCACCAGAGTGTAAGCAACATTCGCGGCGGCTAGCACGGTGGGAAGCTGCGGTTCCCAGACGCGCTCGGCAAGCCAAGCCCCGGAGGGAAGCTTGCCAAAATGTTTTTCGAGGTAAACGGCCAGGCGGGTAATTTGTTCGTGCTGATCTTCGGGGGGAATAGAAACAAGGATCGGTTCGTAGAAGCCGCCACCGACGAGTTCCACCTGGCCGGCCTGAACGAGCTTTTTCAGGCGAACGAAATATTCAGGCCGGTGTTCCTCGAACCAGGCGAGCAGCGGTCCGGAATAGTGGAGGCCGAGATGGACGCCGGGATGCTGTTCGAGGTGCTCGATAAAGGGAAGATACGAGGTTTCGTAGGCTTTTTCGAGGACGTGCTCGAAATTGCCGCAGGGCTGGTGGGCGTGAATGAGCAGAGAGAGATGGAACTTCTGCGGCATGGGGACAGTTTTTCCTCTCTACCATCATAACCCGACAGGCGAAATTATGAATTTAAGGCGCGTGGAGAAACAGCGAATGTCGTACATGCTTTGGATGCAGGAGGAGGTCCTGGGGATGCGAAAACGCGGTTCGATCAGGGCGCCGTATGCTTCAGGGCCCAATCGGATACAGCGTTCAGAGCCTCGGGGGCCATGGTTTCGAGAATGCCGCCGTACTCGGTGGGCGAGCCGGTCGGGGCGTGCTGGAAGAGATGGTTCAAGCCGGGCAATTCGGTGGTTTGAAAATCGTGGTTACCAGCGTCTTCGAGGGCTTTCCGGATTTTAGCGAGATTCTCCTTGGGCGGGATTTGCAGGTCCTTTTCGCCATTGAGGGCGAGGAGCGGACAAAGCGTCTTTTGCAGGGCTGGGACGGGATCGTAGTCGAGGAAGAATCGAAACCAGGGTGAAACCAGCAGGCGGACTTGTGCCTGAACGGCAGCGGGAGGGAGCGCAGCGCCGACGCTCGTGGTGCGCACAAGTTCCATAAGTTTGGCTTCGAGCGTCGCGGGATCTTTTTCCTGACGGACTAAAGCGTAAGTCTGCTTGTTGAAGTCGAGGGTCCGGACGACTTCGCCGTCGCTCACGCCGGCGGCGCGCAAGATGAGTTCGGACTGGAGCAAGAGGACGTCTTCGCCCTTCATGCCCGGCCCGGCGAGGAGCACGATCCAGGCGACGTTTTGTGAATTCGCGGCAAGCATGGGCGGAATCAAACCGCCTTCGCTGTGGCCAATGAGACCGATTTTCTTCAGGTCGATCTCGTTGCGGGTTTTCAAATAAGCGAGGGCGGCGGCGGTGTCCGCGGTAAAGTCCTCCATGGTGGCGTTCGCGTAATCACCGGTGGACTTGCCGATTCCCCGTTTATCGAAGCGAAGAACGGCGATGCCTTTTCGCGTCAGGTGGTCCGCCAAGACGAGAAAGGGACGATGCCCGCCGAGCGATTCATCGCGGTCATACGGCCCGGCAGCGCTGATGAGAATGGCGGCGGGACACGGCCCCGAGCCAGATGGAAGAGTGAGGGTCCCTGCGAGTGAGAACTTCGCCCTGGCGCTCGGAAAGGCGGTTTCCTCTTCCTTGTAAGGATACGGTTTTACGGGATTTTGTGGGCGCAGTAATTCCAGAAGCTGATCCGAGCGTTGAAAAACGAGTTTGCGTTCGGCATCGTTCTGCGCCCAGGTTCCGGTGATGGCCGACTTTGCAGAGTTGAGCGTGCC
>Ga0210408_10002805_pt1 | contig 16589 bp, 20 predicted proteins | sample IncBWH4MmetaG_FD_155471 | JGI IMG/M metagenome (GOLD analysis project Ga0210408, IMG submission 155471) | Forest soil microbial communities from Barre Woods Harvard Forest LTER site, Petersham, Massachusetts, United States - Inc-BW-H-4-M | ecosystem: Environmental > Terrestrial > Soil >...
GGTCAACGGACTGCAGGCGCGGCTCTATGACTACCGCGTGGGATCCACGCAGAACCTGACCCTTCCGGCGTTTACCCCGACGGGGACGGTGCTGGATGGCTGGAGCACGGCGGTGAACCTGGCTCCGGGTTTGACCGCGGACGCCTCGGTGATCGCCCCGACCAATCTGGCCGCGGGGACCTATGTTCTGGAAATCCGCGCCTCCTCGGTGGGTACCACGGGCGGGAGTTACGGCGGAGTGCTCAATCTCACTCCGGTTCCCCTGCCGGCCGCTTTGCCCTTGCTGCTATCCGGCTTGGGCGGGCTGGGATGGCTGGCGCGTCGGCGCAAATTGGTTTGAACTGCACGCCGCGACATCCTCACGCGTCGCACATCTATTAGAGAACGCGGCCCGAGTACATACTTGGGGTGATGAAGTGCAGCTATCATCCGGCCTACCAGGTCGCACTGCCGATCGGGCATCCGTTTCCTACATCCAAGTATCCCTTGCTCAAGGATCAACTTGTCGCGGAAGGGATCCTCGCGCCCATCGATATTCTCGAGCCGGAGCCCCTCGACCTCGAAACCCTGGAACTCGTGCATACGCGAGAGTATCTGGAGAAGCTGGAATCGTCGGGACTGTCGGCGGCGGAGCAGCGGCGCCTTGGCCTGCCCTGGTCGGATGCGCTGTGGCAGCGCTCGCGCCTTGCCGCGGCGGGGACCTTGTTGGCGGCACGGTTGGCGCTCGACGACGGACTCGCCGGCAATCTGGCCGGCGGCACCCATCACGCCTTCGCCGACCATGGCGAGGGATTCTGCGTGCTCAACGATGTCGCGATCGCCATCGCCAAGCTGCGGGCCGAGGGGGTCATTCGACGAGCCGCCATCATCGATCTAGATGTGCACCAGGGTAACGGCACGGCGGCGATCTTCGAGGGCGTGGGCGAGGTGTTCACCTTCTCCATGCACGGCGAGCGGAACTACCCGCTTGCGAAAAGGTGCTCCAGCCTGGATGTGCCTCTGAAGGATGGAGTCGCCGACGACGAGTACCTCGATACGCTGCAGCGGCACCTGCCCACCGTGATCGATGCCTCCGGTGCCGACCTCGTGTTCTACCTGGCCGGCGTGGACGTGGCTGCCGGCGATCGCTACGGCAAACTGGCCCTTACCGAAGAGGGCATCCGATTACGCGATCTTGCGGTGATTCGGGGGGTGCGCAGCCGCGGCCTGCCCCTGGCCATCGTGCCGGCCGGTGGCTATGCGGCCACGCGGGCGCGCACCGCGGAGCTGCACGCGCATGCATTTCGTGAAGCCGTGGCTTACGAGCGGGCCGTCAACTCGTGACGTTCTTGCGCCGCCAATATTCGGTTTCGATATCGCGGCGCTCCATCTTGAAGCCGTCCGTTCCTTTGATTTGCCACACGATGGCACCGCCGTTCATGAGCTTGCATGCCGCCTCGATGGCGGCGCCCATGGATTCCGACTTCACGGGCACCACCCGGCCAAGGTCGGGCATTTTTCCTCTCGGAGTCGGTACTTCTGTGCAGAAAAGTGAATAGTTCACAACAGCTCCTCCTTGAGCGGCGCAGACAGCCGCACAAAAGTATTGGCAAAAGCGGGTACCCGCGTCTGTGCGGTTCCGAACACTGGAGGGAGCGAGCGCGGGGATCTCAAAAAGGCATGGCGTCGGCCGTCGAGTCTAGAAGCGAATCCCCAGCCGCCGATACACATCGGCCAGCAGCCACAAGGGACCGATCATCAGGAACTGCACATCCTTGAAGAACGACGGGCGCTTGCCCTCGATGCCGTGGCCGATGAACTGTCCAATCCAGGCGATCACGAACAAGACCACGCAGATGCTCCACAGCGGCAGCGCACTCGCGCGATCGAGTCGATCGATGGACCACAGGCAGGCGAGCAGCAACGGGAGGGCGCCGAGGGTGAGCGGGATGGACAGCAGGCTGTAGTAGATGAGGGCGGCAAGCACCGCGAGGCTGCCCCAGTTTGCCGCCGGGTACACCGACCGAATGCTCATGGGAAAGGGCAGCGACCACAAAAGCCCCAGGACACACCAGGCGATCACCGGCACGCAAATCCAATGCAGCGCCTTATTGGTATGGTTGCGGTGGCTGTCGCCGTAGTCATCGAGCCATTGAGCGGCGGTGCGCATGAGGTTCAACGCTACGCTGGTGCGGCTGCCGATTCAATGATCCAGGGGTGTCGCACGAGGCCATCCCTGGCCAGCCTTCCTTGAGTCTTTGGACTAACGCCTGCCCGCAATTCCGCGGGATTCCGTGATTTCCCAGTAATCTGCCAGCCGCTTGGCAGCAGCCCGATGTCAGTCGTATGAACTTTACATAACACTCCACGACCCGTGCGCCTCGAGTCAAAAGCGCCTGGCGTGGATCGACGGCGTGGCGTTCGACAAATGGCAGTTACCAGTCCATAATGCCATTGGTGAATACCAAAGTTACGCTCGACAAGGCCGGTCGGGTGGTTATTCCCAAAACTCTGCGCGACGAATTGCGACTTGCACCAGGCGACTCGCTCGCCCTGGAGTCCGACGGCGATCTCCTCATGCTGCGACCGGTTCGTTCCTCGTCGCCGTTGCGCAAAAAGCGCGGTATTTGGGTGTTTCATGGTGGCCGGAAAATCAGCGCCGCAGAAACAGACCGGGCGCTGGAGAGCGCGCGGCAAGAGCGTGACCGCGGGTTGCGCGGCTCGAAGGCGTGAAGGCGTTTTTCGATACGTCGGTGCTGGTCGCTGCTTTCTACGACGAGCACGAGCATCATGAGCCTAGCTTTGATCTTTACTCGAAACAGGAAAAATCATCGGCCTGCACCGCGGCGCACTGCCTCGCCGAAGTCTATGCCGTAGTAACCGGGATGCCGGGCAAGGATCGGGCAAGTCCCGACGAGGCGATGCTGTTCCTGCAGAGCGTTCGCGAGCGCTTGAGTTTGGTCACGCTCGATGAACTGGAATATCTCAAAGTGCTGGAGGATGCGGCTTCAGCCGGCATATCCGGCGGCACGGTTTACGATGCGGTCATTGCGCACTGCGCCTTGAAGTCGGAAGCGCAAACGATCTACACCTGGAACACCAAGCACTTCAACCGCCTCGGCGGGAGCATCGCCGCGCGGATCAAGCAGCCGTGACCGGCCACGGCCGGCCACGAAAGTAGCTGGGCGAAGTCTCAGTACTACGCAGCGCTCGCGAGCGTCCAACTACAAGGAGAATGGGGTCCGTGGCTCGAGCTGCTGGGCCGCTATGCCGGAACGGCGGCCATCATCAGGCCCTTCAGCTTGGTGATGGCGTTCGATTCGACCTGGCGCACGCGCTCGGCGGAAATTCCGTATTCGTCCGCCAATTCGTGCAGGGTGGCCTTGTTGTCGGTCATCCAGCGCCGCTTCAAAATGCTGCGGCTGCGCTCATCGAGCTTCTCCAGCGCCATGCTGAGCCGCTCGGTCGAGTCCTCTTCCCACTCGTCGTTCTCGACCAGGGTGGCGGGGTCGGCGTTGCTCGCGGGCAGGTACAGGGCCGGGGAATAGGTCTCTTCCTCGTCGCTTTCCGGCGTCGGATCGAAGGACATGTCGCGTGCCGACAGGCGTTGTTCCATTTCCCGAACATCGGCGACGTCGACACCCAGGTCGCGCGCCACCGCCGCGGTCTCCGCTTCGGACAGCCACGCCAGATTCTTCTTCATCTTGCGCAAGTTGAAGAACAGTTTGCGCTGCGACTTGGTGGTGGCGACCTTCACCAGGCGCCAATTGCGCAGCACATATTCGTGAATTTCGGCGCGGATCCAATGCACGGCGAACGACACGAGGCGCACCCCCACCGCGGGGTCGAAACGCTTCACCGCCTTCATGAGACCCACATTGCCTTCCTGCACCAGATCGCCCATGGGCAGACCGTAGCCTAAGTATCCGCGGGCAATGTGCACCACGAACCGCAGGTGCGACAGCACCAAATGCCGGGCGGCATCCAAGTCCGCTTCGGAGCGAAAACGAACGGCGAGAGCGACCTCGTCCTCCTTCGAGAGAACCGGAATCTGGGACACGCGGTCTATATAGGAGTCCAGGCTCCCGACCGGGCCTGCGAACACCATTCCGCTTGCTTGTTTAGCGACTAAAGCAGTAGCCATCAGCTCAAACCTCCCAATCGATGCGCCAATAATAATAGCACTCCAGAGCTTGGAGTGCTAATGTTACCGATAGTTCACATCACCGTTAAGGCATTGAAAAACATCAAGTTACGTCGGGTCGATCCCGCGGATATGCCGCGTCGCAGCAAGCCAGGAGCCGAGCCACGCCAGCCCTAGGCTTAAAGCCAGCACCCGGAGGCAGGTCAAGAACCCAAGCCCCACGAGGTGATACTGGCTGCCATATAACCTCGCTAGTCCTTCCACTGGCTTGGATAAAACGGCCCCGGCAATGAACACCAGGATCAGCGCCGTCAATCCGCCACCCAGGCCATACCAGATGCCGCTGTAAAGGAAGGGGCGCCGGGCAAAGCCATCCGAGGCGCCCACCAACTTCATGACCTCGATCTCCGCGCGCCGGTTCAATATCTCCAAGCGAATCGTGTTGCCCACGATGAGCACCACTCCCGCACCCAATAGTCCTCCCGTAAGTACCACCACCCGGCGCAGAAGGTCCAACATCGCACGCAAGCGCTTCACCCAGTCGGTGTCGAGTTGCACGGTTTGAACGTCGGCCATCGCGGCGATTGCCCCTTTCAGCGCCTCCATGCCCTGCGGCGTGCCGGCGATCAGGGTCGGCGTGACGATGAGGGTGTCCGGCAGTGGGTTGCCTTCGAGTGCGTCGAGCGCCTTGCCGAATCCGGAAGCATCGCGAAACTGCGCGAGCGCCTGGTCCGCGGTGATGATGCGCACCGCGGCGACATCGTCGCGCTGGCGCAGCAGCTTCGCCACGGTTGCCGTTCGCGCGGAACTCGCCCGCTTATCCATATAGACCGACACATCGAGGGCATCGTTCCAGTTGCCGGTCGCCGTTCGCACGTTCTGCAGGGCGAGGTCGAGAAACAGCGGCAGCGCCAGCGCCAGGCCGATCACACCCATGGTCATCAGCGTCGCGAAGGGTTGATGAACCACGCGGCCCAAGGATCCGACCAGGGTTTGCGCGTGCCGCATGAAGTAGGCTTGAATGTTCACGACGATGCCACGCGCCCATCGCCCAGGACGATGCGCCGCGCGCCGAATTGCTCGATGAGATGCACATCGTGGGTGGCGACCACGACTGTCACACCGACCTCGTTGAAGCGCTTGAACAGCTTCATGATCTCGACGCTCAGCTGCGGATCGAGATTGCCCGTGGGTTCATCCGCAATGAGCAGCGCCGGCTTCGCCACGACCGCGCGTGCAATGCCCACGCGCTGTTGCTCGCCGGTCGAGAGTTCGAGCGGCCGATTTCTCTCCTTGCCGAGCAGGCCGACTTGATCGAGTGCCGCGCGCACGCGCTTGTCGATCTCGCGCTTGTGAAAGCCGGCGATGATCAGCGGCAGCGCCACATTATCGGCGACGGGGCGGTCGTGCAGCAATTTGTGATCTTGAAACACCACGCCCAACCCGCGGCGAAACTGCGGAATTCGGCGCGGCTTGATCCCCGACGTATTTTGGTTGTTGACGAAGACTTGGCCGCGCGTGGGCCGTTCGATGAGCGCGATCAATTTCAAAACACTGCTCTTGCCCGCGCCGGACGGACCGGTCAGAAAAACCATCTCGCCGGTGTCGATCGTGAAAGACACGCCGGCCAGCGCCTCGCGGCCGGTGGCGTAGCGCTTATGGACCTGGTCGAAGCGGATCATGCCGCGGCACCGGGGGCGGATCTCAACAGAGCCGACACGAAGTCCGATGCGTTGAACACGCCGAAATCCTCGGTTTGCTCGCCGACGCCGACGAAGCGGATGGGAATTTTCAGTTTCTGGGCGATGGCGAGCACCACGCCGCCCTTCGCCGTGCCATCGAGCTTGGTGACGACCAGCCCGGTGACTCCCAATCCCTGGTTGAAAACTTCAGCCTGTGCAACCGCATTCTGGCCGATCGTACCGTCGAGCACCAACAGCACTTCATGCGGCGCGCCGGCATCCAAGCGGGCGAGCACGCGCTTGACCTTCTTGAGCTCGTCCATCAAATGAGTCTGGGTGTGCAGACGCCCGGCGGTGTCGGCGATCAAGACGTCGATATTGCGCGCGCGCGCGGCCTGAAGGCCGTCGAAGATGACGGCAGCCGGTTCCGCGCCGGATTGGCCGGCGACGATCGGCACCTGGTTGCGCTCGGCCCACACCTGCAATTGCTCGCGCGCCGCGGCTCGAAAGGTGTCGCCGGCCGCCAGCATGACGCTGTGTCCGTCGGCGAGCAGCCGGCGCGCCAATTTGCCGATGGTCGTGGTCTTGCCGGCGCCGTTGATCCCCACCACCAGAATGACGTAGGGCCTGATGTTCGGATCGATCGTGAGCGGTGTTTCCACGGGCTTCAAGATCTCGAGCATGGCGTCGTGCAAGCCCTGCAGCAGCGCGTCCACATCGTCCAGCTCCTTGCGATCGACGCGCTTGCGCAATTCCTCGAGAATACGCGCCGCGGCCTCGGCGCCCACGTCGGCGGTGATCAGTCGCGTCTCGAGCTCATCCAAGATCCCGGCATCGATTTTGCGCCCGGGTACAAGCTCGGCGAGGTCGGTGGTCAGCCACGCCGGACCTTGATTCAACTTGGCCCGCAGGCGCGCGAAAAACCCACGTGCTTTCGGAGTATCGGCTTCGTTCGTCATTTGGGAGGTATGATACCGGGAGTGACTACTCTGAAGACGGAATCGAACGCCACGGGCGGCCGCAATTCGGTGCGGATCATCGGCGGCGGCTGGCGCGGCCGGCGAGTCAGTTTTCCGGATATTCCGGGCCTGCGGCCCACGCCCGATCGGGTGCGCGAGACTCTGTTCAATTGGCTGCAGCCCACCATCGTGGGCGCTCGATGCCTCGATTTATTTGCCGGCTCGGGCGCGCTCGGACTCGAGGCCCTGTCCCGCGGTGCGAAGGAACTGGTCTTCGTCGAGCAGGCCGTCGCCGCAGCGCGCGCCTTGCAGGAGCAACTGATTCGCTTCGCCGCCGATCGCAAAGCTCAAGTCGTGGAAATGGGCGCCACACGATATCTGCGCTCCGCCGCGCAGCCGTTCGACATCGTGTTCCTGGACCCGCCGTTTGGGCGGGATGCGTTGGCGGAATATGTTCCAATGCTCGATGCAACCAACTGGCTCAACATGGGAGGACTGGTGTACCTGGAAAACGAGAAAAACGCCGGCGTGCCGGAACTGCCGTCTCGCTGGGAATTGCTCAAATCCAAGTCGGCGGGCGAGGTGGGGTATCATCTGGCGCGCGTCCGATCACGCGGGATTACGTGATGCACAAGCGAACCGCCGTCTATCCCGGCACCTTTGATCCGATCACCAACGGTCATACCGACCTGGTGCGGCGAGCGGCCAGTATCTTCGATCGCTTGGTGGTGGCCATCGCCGCCAATCCGAATAAAGCGCCGATGTTCAGTCTCGAACAACGGGTCGACATGGCGCGGCGCGTGCTCGCCGACGTGCAGAATGTCGAAGTGATGGGGTATGTGGGTCTCACCGTCGATTTCGCGCGCCAGAACGGCTTGGCCGTCATCGTGCGCGGCTTGCGCGCCGTGTCGGACTTCGAATTTGAATTTCAACTGGCCAATATGAGCCGGCATCTCACGCCGGAAATCGAGTCGGTGTTCATGACGCCGCAAGAGCAGTACACCTTCATTTCCTCGACTCTGGTGCGCGAAATCGCGGTGCTGGGCGGCAATGTGTCCGAGTTCGTGCATCCGCTCGTGGAGATCGAATTGAAACGGCACCGCAAGCTTTGATCGCGCCGATGCCAGCGCACATGCCACCGACCTTACGGGCGTCACCGCCATTACAGGTGTCCCTGCGGGCGCAGGTACCCGCGTACGTGCCGCCGCCCTCATCCACACCGCGCCGCGCGCGGCGACTCGCGCAAGCGGCATGGGTGATCGTCGCGATCGCGTGGGCATCGGGCTCGCTCTCGCCCGCGGCACAGGCCGCGGCGGCACAGGCTGCGGCCGCGCAGCCCGCCGCTGCGCATAAGGCCGCCGCTGTGCATAAGGCCGCCGTCGCCAGCGCGTATCCCCTGGCGAGCCAGGCCGGGCGGGAAATTCTTGCGGCGGGCGGCAATGCTTTCGACGCGGCGGTGGCGGTGTCGGCGGCGCTCGCCGTGGTCGAACCCAGCAGCTCGGGCTTGGGCGGCGGCGGCTTCTATTTATTGCATCGGCAATCCGACGGCTTCGAAACCATGGTCGATGCGCGCGAGAAGGCGCCGGGGGCGGCGTCGCGAGATATGTACCTGGATAAAGCCGGCAACGCCGTCGAGAACGCGTCGATCGCTGGCGCCCTGGCGTCGGCAATTCCGGGCGAACCTGCGGCGTTCGAGTACCTGGCGCGCAAATACGGCAAGCTGTCCTTGAAGCAAAGCCTGCAACCCGCGATTCGCCTGGCACGCGAGGGGTTTCCCCTGTATGCGCGCCTGCAGGGGGCCATTCGCTACAAGCGGCAGGTCTTGCTGCGATCTCCCGATGCGGCGAAGGCTCTTTTGACCGCCGACGGCGGCGTTCCGGAAGTGGGCGCCCTCATCAAGCAACCGGATTTGGCGAATACCCTGGAGGTCATTGCCGATCAAGGGGCCAAGGGTTTCTACGCCGGCCCCGTGGCTGCGGCTTTGGTGGCCGGCGTGCGCGCGGACGGCGGCATTTGGACGCTCGCCGATCTTGCGGCCTATCGGGTGGTCGAGCGCAAACCACTGATCGGTGAATATCATGGCGCGCGGATCGTATCGGCACCACCGCCTTCATCGGGCGGCATCGCGATCCTGGATGCGCTCAATATTCTGTCCGGTTTCGATCTGCACCACTATGATTCCGCCACCGCCAAGCACCTGGTGATCGAGGCCATGCGCCGCGCCTATCGCGACAGGGCGATTTACCTGGGTGATCCGGACTTCATCAAAATGCCGCTGGCGCAGCTCTCGAGCGCGGACTACGCGGCGGGACAGCGCAGCAGCATCCGCACCGACAAGGCCATGCCCTCCGCCATGCTGCCCGGCATCGAATCGGAGCCGGTGAGCATGCAAACCACGCATTTTTCGATCTTGGATGCGCAGGGCAATCGCGTCGCGGCCACGATCTCGGTCAACTTGTTTTTCGGGACGGGCTACATGCCGCCGAAGACCGGGGTGCTGCTCAACAACACCATGGATGATTTTTCCACCAAGCCCGGCAGGCCCAACGAATTTGGGCTGGTGGGCGCCACGGCCAACGCGATCGCGCCGAATAAGCGCTCACTCTCCAGTATGTCGCCGACCTTCGTCGAAACGCCCAAAGGCCTGATGATCGTCGGCTCCCCGGGCGGCAGTTTCATCATCAGCATGGTGCTCTTGGGCACGCTCAATTATCTGGATGGGATGAACGCGGCGGACATCGTGAAATACCCGCACTATCACCACCAATACCTGCCCGACGAAGTCGACTATGAGCAAGGCGCGTTGACGGACACCGAAATCAAGGAGCTGCAGGCCAAGGGACATGCCCTCAAGGCGTCCAGCCGGCAATGGGGCAACATGCAGGTCATCACCTGGGATTTCTCGAGCGGCAAGGTGGAAGCGGCGTCCGATCCGCGAGGCGAGGGCGAGGGCCTGGTCTACTAGCCGTCAGCGTTGACAGGTCGAACACCAATAGGTGGATCGCTGACCCTGGACGAACTGCTTGACGGGGGACTTGCACACGCGGCACGCCTCTCCCGCGCGTTCATACACGAATAACTTCTGGCGAAAGTAGCCGGGTGCGCCGTCGGCATTGACGTAATCGCGCAGCGTGGTACCGCCGATCTTGATCGCTTCAGCGAGCACCTTCTTGATGGCCTGCGTGAGCGCATGGGCTTCTTTGCGGGTGAGGCGCCGCGCCGCGCGCCGCGGCGAAATGCGCGCGCGAAACAAAGCCTCGCTCGCGTAGATGTTGCCGACGCCCACAACGTGCCGCGAGTTCATGATGAATTGTTTGATCGCGACGCTGCGTTTGCGGGTCGCACGGTACAGGTACGCGCCGTCGAACGCCTCGCTCAAGGGCTCCGGCGCCAGCGCTTTGAGCAGCGGATGCAGCGTGGGATCGGTTTCGATCCAGATCAAGCTGCCGAAGCGCCGGGGATCGTGGAATCGCAATACCCAGCCGCTATCCACGCGAATGTCCCAGTGATCATGCGTCCTGGGCGGGGTGTCGGCTTTCACCAAGCGCAAGCTCCCCGACATGCCGAGATGCAAGATCAAGGTGCCGGGGTCGAAGCGGATCAAAATGTACTTCGCGCGCCGGTCGATACCCCGCACCGTGCGGCCGCGAATGGCGGCTTCGAGGTGGGCGGCGATGGGCCAGCGCAGGCGCCGCTCGCGCACGATGACGTCGAGGACGCGCCGCTCGAGCAAGGCAGGGGCGATGCCGCGCCTCGTCGTTTCTACTTCAGGGAGCTCGGGCGTGTGAGGCTCGGGCGGCGGCCGGCGTTACTTGATCTTCGATTCTTTGTAGGGAACGTGCTTGCGCACGACCGGATCGAACTTCTTCGTTTCCAGTTTGTCCGGATGCAGGCGCTTGTTCTTCGTGGTGGTGTAGTAATGTCCCGTGCCGGCCGAAGAAACCAATTTGATTTTGTCGCGCATGGTGCTCCCTTAAACCTTGACGCCCTTGGCGCGCAGATCCGCAACCACCACGTCCACGCCGCGCTTCTCGATGGTGCGCAAACCGCGCGTCGACACGCGCAAACTCAGGAAGCGCTGTTCGGTTTCCGACCAGAAGCGGTGGGTATGCAAATTCGGCAGAAACCGGCGCCGCTTGCGATTGTTCGCGTGGGAAACCGTGTTACCGGTTTTTGGGCCCTTGCCCGTAACTTGGCAGACTCGCGACATGGCTAACCCTTGAATCCAAAGAAGCGTGGAACAGCCGCGCTTTATACCAGGGGGACCTTCCGGGAGCAACCAATAATGCAATAATTAGCGACAATTCAATGAATTAGGCGGCGTGCCGCGAATCGATGCAGGGCACGGACTCAAGCGCCGGCCCCCTCACTGCGTCGCTGGCCCCTTACAGCGTCGCCGGCGCCGCCACCGGCAGATGCTCGCGCAGAAAGGTCTCGGTCTCCTGCAGCAGAATCACCCGGTCCTTCACGGCGCTGAATTGATGATCGGCGTCGGGCACGACCACAAACCGGTGCCGCTTGCCGGCGCGTTTGAGCGCCGCGTCCATGGTCTCGGATTGCTCGAACGGCGCCTGCGCATCCATTTTCCCGTGCACCATCAGCAGCGGCACCTGGAAGTCCGCCGCATGCAGGCGCGGCGAATCACGCTTCAATTTCTCAGGATCGGTACCGATCTGTTTCTTCATGGATTCCCCGCCCAACCAATGGTATCCCTCGTCGATCAGCAGACCCAAATCGCTCAAGCCGGCGATGTCGACCGCGCAGCGAAAGAGATCAGGATTTCGTTGTGCGCCGACCAGCGCCAGATAGCCGCCGAAGCTCCATCCGACAATGCAGACCCTCTCCGGATCGGTGATGCCTTGCTGGATGGCCCAGCGGGCGCCGTCAACCACGTCATCATAGGTGAGGCCACCCCAGTCCTGGTGCGCGGCGTAGAACCAGTCACTCCCGTACCCGCTCGAGCCGCGAAAGTTCATCTGCAGGACGGCATAGCCGCGGCTGACCAGAAACTCACGGAGGAAGAAGTAGTCCCAGGTATCGCGCGCAATGGGGCCGCCATGCGGCATCACGATCAGCGCCAGGTGGGTGGGTGTCGCACCGCGCGGAGTCGACAGATAGGCCGGTATACGAGTGCCGTCGCGCGCCGGATATGAGATCGCTCTCATCGGGGCGAGAGTTGCCGGATTGCGGTCAGGGTAAGGCGCCCCCACGTTCGACATCTGATGCGTGTCGGTGTCCAGCACCATGAATTTCGGCGCGTCGACATCGCTCACTGAATGGAGGACGCAAATCTTCTCGTCGCGCGATAGTCCATAGAGTGTAGTGAATTGCCCCGGCTCGAGTTTCTGGACTGCGCCGATCAAGTCGTGAACGCGGCTGTCCGCGTAGTACATCAACGGATAGCCGTTATCGTATCGAGCGCCGATGAACCGGCCGTCCCACCCGAACACGGGGCCCGACACGTCGACCACGGGGTGCGAGAACACGAGCCTCGGTTCGTCTTTGTCTTTCAGGTCGATGAGCCAGATGGCGTCTCGGCCCTCGGAAGGTCCAAAGGCGTAAGCCAGATTGGGATCCTCCTCGCTGATCGCCACCGGCTCGAAGTGATTCTCGCGGCTGAATATTTCAAACTTGGCGAGACGCCGCCAGTTCGACTCGCCGTCCAGACGCGCATAGTAGGAAATCGTGGTCCCGACAAAACCCCAACCGATCCTTGCCTGGCCGCGCTTGTCGGTGATCCAATGCCGGATCGGATCCCGCGCGTGTTGCCGTATCGCGAGCCGGCCCGTGACGACATTGAGTTCGAAGATCGCCGGCGCAGCGTGGGTCCCCACATTGCCGTAGACCTGGACACCGGTCGCCACTTGCCTTGCATCCAATCCCTCATCGGCTTCGATTAGCACGGTGTCGGGCGGCCCCGGATTCCAGTTGACGATCCGATCCTGGAACTGTCCCTGCGCCTCGCGTGAGTTTTGAATCAGCACGCGCATGTTCTTGCCGTCGGCGTCGACGGCCACCAGCCGCGTAACGCCGTACACGAACGTCTCACGGACCATGCCGAGAAATCCACACATCAGACGCGTATTCGTCGCCCAGTGACACCAGGTCATTTGGAAATGCTCGGGCTCCGAAAGCACGGGGCGCATCACTTGGTCTTTGCCGGCCTGTCGATCAGAGACAACGGCGATCGCTTTGCCGTCCCGCGTCTGAATCAGCGCGAGATAACGTCCGTCCGGCGATATCGATACGTCCTCCACCTTGGGCCGGGACGCAAAATCCTCAATGCTGGGCGGGACCGCGGCATGGCCGGCGGCGGTGCAGAACATTCCCAGTGCCAGCGCCGGTACTCTTAGGTGAATCAGTTTACGCCTCCCTGTGCCGCTTAATTGCGGATCTCCTCTCCGGCGAGCCGTCAGTATATGCGCCGCGGACTCAAAGATCCGATTCCTCAAGTCGGGGGTTCGCTACGGCGATGACGCCGCGGCGCCAGCATCCCGCGACCCGAACAGAACGCGGGCAAGGGGAATGGCAGCCAGCGCGCCCGCAAACTGGGCGACGATGAACGCCGGCACGTGCAACGGTGCGATCCCGGCAAAGGTATTGGACAGGGAGCGGGCGATGGTGATGGCGGGATTGGCGAACGAGGTCGACGAGGTAAACCAATACGCGGCCCCGATCCATGCGGCCACCATCCAGGGCGCGTCCTGCTTCCGCCGATGACCAAGAACGACCAGCAACAGACCCAGCGTGGCCACGAACTCGGCGAGCCACTGGCCAACGCCGGTGCGAGCATGAAGCGAGGACTGGAGGAGCGGCAGCGCGAACATGGCGTGCGCGAGAGTGGCGCCGGCGCAGCAGCCGGCGACCTGGATCAGGGCGTAAGCGCAGGCCTCGCGCCAGGGCAGCGCACCGCGCAGCGCCTGCACCAACGAGACAGCCGGGTTAAAGTGCGCTCCGCTCACGGGACCCAATAGCGCAATCAAGGCGGCGAGTACTGCCACGGTAGCACCCGTATTGGCGATGAGAGCCACGCCAAGATTTCCGCCGGCCAAGCGCTCGGCCATGATGCCGGAGCCGATCACGGTCGCCGCCAGCAAAATTGAACCGATTCCTTCGGCGGCAAGGCGCTGATGCAGGCTCAAGGGTCTGCCGTCGGCGGCTGCTTGCCGATCGCACGAAGCGCCTCTTGCAGCTTCAGGCGATCCGGGGAGGCGAACGGAAGCTTCGTGAACAGCTTGATCCGAGTCTCGAGCTCCTTCAGCGCCTTGCGGAACGCCAAGGCCTGGTCCGTTTCGCTGCCTTCCACGGCCGCGGGATCTGCGATGCCCCAGTGCGCCGTCATCGGTTTGCCTGGCCACACCGGACAGACTTCACCGGCCGCGTTGTCGCAGACAGTGACGATAAAATCGAGCGGCGGCGCGCCCGGCACCGCGAACTCGTCCCAGCTTTTGCTTCGAAGCCCCTCGGTCGGCAGATTCATCCGCCCGAGAAGTTCCAGCGCCATCGGATGCACCCGGCCCTTCGGGAAACTCCCGGCACTGAAGGCGCGAAACTTGCCGCGGCCCAAAGCGTTGATGAGCGACTCCGCCAGGATGCTGCGCGCGGAGTTGCCGGTGCATAAAAACAAAACGTTGTAGATTCGCTCCGCGGTCATTTCGCACAGCAGCTTGCCGCAGGATGCGAATTCTGCGCCGGAACGCAGCAACCGGTCACTGGGCTCTCCACAGGGATCACCGAAGCGCCGTGACCAAAGACCGGCGTGTCCTCGCCGTAGACCGGGATGGAACCGAGTGTGTGGAAGGTCTCCCACGCGATCCCTGTGGGGTCCGTGACCCAGTACTTGTCCGACCGCGCGTAGCAGCAGGGCTGCTCGCTTTCTCCAACCATACGAGCGTCCGCCGCTTCAAGCTGCGCGCGCATGGCGCGCAGCTCCTCATCGGTGTCCACCTGCAGTCCCAAGTGATTGAGGCCCACCGGTTGACGGTGCGTGGAAACCGCGAAGTTCACGCGCGGATCCTCGAGCATCCACTTGGCATAGTCGGGTTTTATCACGACGGGCTCTGCCCCGAACACAGTCGCGTAAAAGCGGATCGAAGCGGCAAGATCCTTCACGCTGACATGCACATGGAATCGTTTCATACGTCACCCGCTGGTTTTAGAGGGACTTCATCATGAGCGACGAACTCGCGGGGCAGAGGCTTGCGAACTCGCGCGTTTGACAGATCGAGAAAGGCGCCTGTGAGCGGTCGATGTGCCCATACCCCAAGGGCTTGAAGAACTTTTCTGCCGTGGTTGTCAGAAGGTAAATCGCTCGAACGTTGTTCGATGCCGCGTATTGCTCGGCATGCTCGACAAGAGCGGATCCCAAGCCCTTGCCCCTCGCGTTCTCGCGACGACGAGCGAGCGTAACAGGGCGTCGGTGCCGTATATTTCGAGTCCGACAAGCCCGGTTGGTGCGCCATCGGAGCCGGCGAAAAAGAAGTGTTCCAAGTGGCCGGCCGTGATATCAGAGACAGGCAGCCCTTGCGCTTCAAGCAGCGCGACTGCGGTCGATAGGGGGGGTCGTGCACGGATCATGAGCGGTTCGTTCATGGGCGGCTCTTTGATCAAGCGGCTTTGGTTGCCCGTTTGGCGGGCCTGGTGGGCAGAGCCGGCGCGCAGTTCGCCGAGCAGTCCTCGCCGCTTTCAGCACAGCAGTTCTCGGTCAAATACCCGACCAGCGCGTTCATCGCGGTGAAGTCGGCAGAGTAAAAGAGCTGACGGCTTTCACGGCGTTGCGTGATCAGCCCGGCGCGCTGCAGATTTTGCAGATGGAACGTGAGCGATGACGGTACCAGGCCGACCCGTTCGGCGATGCGTCCCGCCGGCAAGCCCACAGGTCCACGTTCGACCAAGAGGCGAAAGATCGCCAACCGATGCTCGTGAGCCAGCGCGCCCAGCGCCTCGATGACCTGGGGTGTCCTCATCTAAATACGATATTACGACGAATATCGTATTGTCAAGTGTGTGCCGCAGCGCCGGCTTTTCGCCGGTTGACATGCAGGTCTTTGACTGCCTATACTGCGTCATGCAGGTATTAACCTGCCTTTAAAGGATTGCTTGGTGGATGGCCGCGAAGGACATAGACAAAGTGTTCAAGGCACTCGCAGACCCAAGCCGCCGCCAGCTGATCGACCGTTTGCACGCCAAGAACGGGCAGACGCTGAGCGAACTGTGCGCGGGACTCGACATGGCGCGGCAGTCGGTGACCCAACACCTGGACTTGCTGGAAGCGGTCAATCTCATCTCCGTCCTGTGGCAGGGTCGGGAAAAGCTGCACTACTTCAATCCCGTTCCGATCCACGAGATTTACGAACGCTGGCTACGGAAATTTGAGCAAGAACGCCTGGCTGCGTTGCACAGCTTCAAAACCAAACTCGAGAGGAAATGAATTGACCATGAGCGACCAAAGATTTGTGTATGTCACCTACATCGCCGCCACGGCGCAGCAGGTCTGGGATGCGCTGCTCAAAGGGGAGCTGACGCGTCAATACTGGGGCTACGAAAACGTGTCGGACTGGAGACCGGGTTCAAAGTGGCAGCATGTCGCGGACGACGGAAAACGCACCGTGAAGCTGGTGGGCGAGGTGTTGGAAAGCGTCCCGAACAAGCGCCTGGTGATGACCTGGGGGGAAGCGGTTGCAGCAGCCGACAAGGCCAAGCGTTCGCGCGTCGCCATTGATATCGAAACCGTGGGCGAGATGGTGCGCTTGACCGTCACGCACGATGAACTCACGCCGCAAATGCGGCAAGAGATCGCCAACGGTTGGCCGCGCGTGCTGTCCA
>Ga0210408_10002807_pt1 | contig 16579 bp, 18 predicted proteins | sample IncBWH4MmetaG_FD_155471 | JGI IMG/M metagenome (GOLD analysis project Ga0210408, IMG submission 155471) | Forest soil microbial communities from Barre Woods Harvard Forest LTER site, Petersham, Massachusetts, United States - Inc-BW-H-4-M | ecosystem: Environmental > Terrestrial > Soil >...
AATGGTGGGCACGGTCGCTCGCGTACGCTCGCGCCCTTAGCCCACCCTACGGTGCTCGCTTTGCGGCAAGGGGCTTCGACTGGCTTCACCTCCCGCGGCCACATCAACTCTAACGAGGCAGCTCCTTGTCACGGCGCCGACGACGCAAAACCTCGCCAATGTCCTTGCCGCCCTCATCGCCGACTTCCGCGCCCGCGGCGTCAAGCGCTCCGGCCCGACTTGATGAGGCAGCGTTCCCCGGGCGCACCGCAGCACGCAGTGCCGCGGTGCAGACCTGTCCCGGGCGAAGACCCGGGACCCGGGGTCCAGGGGCCACATCGCATCTGTCGGCGAGCGTCGTCCGCGACGGACGCGCAGAAAAAATGGACCCCGGGTCTGCGGCGCACCATTGCGCTGCGCTCCATGCTGCGCCGCGCCCGGGGAACGCGGAGAGACTGATCCGCCCGGCCTCGAGCGAGCAAGACGCGCGCGCGATCCACCGCTTTCTAACCGCCGTCGCCGGCCCGGTGCTGCACTGCCCGATCGACGATGCGAAGTCGCTCGCCGAGGTGCGGCGCGTGGTGGCCGACCGCGACTACGGCTTCGCCTATCTCGCGCTCGAGCATGCCGCCAACCCGCGGCTCGTCGGCACCATCGGGGCGATTTTCGTTTCCTGGTGGTACGGCGCGGATCATTTCTTCACCGACCGCTGGTTCTTCGCTTTGCCCGGCTGCCGCTGGGCCGGGCCGCGGCTGCTCGCCGAGGCCGACGCGATCGCGCGCGCGGTCGGCGTGCCGCTGATCGTCAACTTGAAGCAGCGCCGCACCACCGCCGCGACGACGTTCGTGCAGCCGCTGTTGTTGGGGACCGATCGCGCGGCAATGCCGTAGGGTGGGCTAAGGCGGAGGCGCGTATGCGCCGACGACGTGCCCACCACAGAGCAGCAACAAACAACCATCGTTGGTGGGCACCCCGCGGGCACTTCGTCCCGCGGGTTAGCCCACCCTACGGCACTGACTGTGTTCTTCAACTCTCAGCCAGGGGCCGATCGCCCGTCTTGCATTACAGAGCAAGCGGCAAGCGGGCGATCGGCAATCAAACATGTGTTTCGGAATGACGACCACCGCGCAGCAGACGACCACGCCCTCGTCCTGGCTGCAACAGGACGCACAAAGCAATCTCGCGTTTGCCAATAATCTCGCGGGGCAGCCGTTCTCCGCGCCGCTGCAGAACACCGCGCCGTTCAATCCGACGCAGACGGCGGCGTTCGCCAACATCGCCAATCTCGCCAACGCGCCGAACGCCGACAATCCGTTCTACAGCACGATCTCCAACGATTTTGCCGCCTACGGCGCGGCGCCGGCGGGCCACGTCGGCGCGCCGAGCGTGCTCGGGCAGAACGTCGACCCGGCGACGGCGACGCTCAACCAGTACATCGACCCGAACCTTCAGCTCGAGCTCACCCCGACGCTTGCCGAGATCACGCGCCAGGCGCAGATCGCCAAGAACGGCCCCGGCGGTGTCGGCGCGGGGGCCACGGCGGCCGGCGCTTATGGCGACGCGCGCCAGGGCGTCGAGGACGCGAACGTCGACGCGGCCGCCATGCGCCAGGCCGCGCAGGCGACCGCCGGCGCCTATCAGAACGCGTACACCAACGCGCTTTCGGCGCGCGGCACCGACGTTTCCAACCTGATCAACACGCAGGCGCAGAACGCCAATCTCAACGAGCAGGCGCTCGCGCGCGTGCTCGGCTCGGGCGGCGCGCTGCAAAGTCTCGCCAATTATCAGACCGGCACCGGGCTTAATCTCGCGCAGGGCCTGCTCGGCTCCGGCAACCAGCAACAGCAGCTCGCCCAGCAGCAGGCGAACGCGGTCTACAACCAGGCGCTCCAGGACGTGCTCGGGCCTTATCAGTATCAGCTGCCGGCGCTCAACTCGGCGCTCCAGGGCGCTTCCGTCGGCTCGCCCACCACGACCACCACCAGCGCTCCCAACAACGCGCTGTGGAATCTGCTCGGCACGCTCGGCGGCTCGATCTTCGGCGGCTTCGGCCAGGGCTACGGCCAGGCGTTCGGCAAATCGGCGTTCTCGCTCGCTTAAATCGGGAATCGGACAAATGGCGGATCCCCTCTTCGGCCAAAACGTGCTCGGCAGCGTATCGGCCTCGCCGCTCGACCCGGCACAAAATCTCACCAATCAGGATCCGAGCTCACTGGAGCCGGGGCAGGGCGGCGCGCCCCCGCCGGATCCATCGGCCGGTGTGCCGGCGCCCGGCGCGGCCAGCGGCATGCCGCCGTGGGTCGCCGCCCTGCTGCCGTCGCCGCAGGGCGGCGTGTTCGGCCCCAACACCGGGCGCGTGATGTCGGCGCTCGGGGCGGGGCTCTCGAGCGCCGGGCAGAACTGGAACAAGCCGGCGATGGCCGCCTTCGCCTCGGGCGCGGGCGCCGCGCTGCAGGGCGCGCAGCAATTCGACAATCAGGTGCAGGACGCCAAGCTCAAGGCGCTGCACGCGGCGATCGCGGCCTTCAAGGCGGGAGACATCGCGGCTTATCACCGCTCGCTCGCCGATTATCACAAAACACTTGCCGAGGAAAAACGGCACGCCCGCCCGGCGCCGCCGCCGCCCGGGCCGCCCGAGTCCCAGTTGCCGGCCGCCGCAGCAGTCGAGCCGGCGGAGGCGGCTGCGCAGGCGTCGCAAACCGACGGAGCCGTCGCCGAGAGCGCATCGGCCCAACCGCAAGTCACCGTCGCCCACGTCAGGGCGCTCGATCGGTTGCTTACCGATGCCGGCGTGCCGCCGGATCGCGTCGAAACCGCCGACCTCGACAGCGCCGCGCAGCTCATGGCCGCGAAGGCCATGCCGGCCGCGCACGCGTTGGAGGCGGCGAGCCTGCGGAATGCAATGAACGCCGGTCACGTAACTCCGGCCGAAGTAAACCTCATCTACGGACCGGGAGCTGCCGATGCGGTTCACAGCACAGCAACATCATAAAATGACGCAACTGCTCCGCCGCAAGGCGCTCACAGCGTCCGAGCCCGACGGGCTGCGACGCAAGGCACTTGGCTTTCTTGCGCTGGCAAAAACAGCGCACAAAGAATCCGGCGCAACAGCGAAGAAACCTCCATCCCCGCCACCGAGGCGACCGTTCGCCTGACCGCAACGAACCGGAACCATCCAAGGGCCGCGCTGCGGCCCTTTTTTATTGGCGAGGCCGCAGTGACGAAGCACGAGTTGACGCAAAAACGGCTGCAGCAAGTCCTGCATTACGACCCTGGTACGGGAAAATTTCGTTGGCGCGATCGAGAACACTTGGAGCATCGCGCCGGGAAGATCGCCGGTTGCAGCATGCGCTCCGACTATTGGTGCATTCATGTCGATGGCCGCAGCTACCGGGCGCACCAGCTCGCCTGGCTTTACATGACCGGCGAGTGGGGCCGGCCGCTGATCGCGCATCGCGACGGCGACCCTTTCAACAATCGCTGGCGCAACCTGCGACTCGCGAACCATTCGGACTGTGCGTCGCACCGGCGGCGCCGGCGCAGCGACGCCTCAAGATCCGCGGGAATCACCTTGGACCGATCCGGCCTGTGGACGGCGCGCGTCAGCGAAGGTGACCGGGTTTATCTGCTCGGACGCTTTCCGACCAACGAGGCCGCGCACGAAGCCTACGCGATGGCCGCGCGCCTACTGCAAGACGAAGCAGTCCGTAGAGCCTGCCCCGGGCTTGACCCGGGGGTGGGCTAAGGCCGCGCAGCGGCCGTGCCCACGCGGATAAGTACCAAGGCCGCCTGCGGCCTTTCTTATTTGTGAGACCGCATTGAATAAATTGGATTTAACGCAAGAACGGCTGAAGGAGCTATTAGATTACGATTCCAATACCGGAGTATTTCGCTGGCGCGTGCGGAACAAATCGAACCGGCGGACCGATATTGCCGGTTGTCGTGCGCGCTCGGAACATTGGTGCATCAACATCGATGGCCGCAACTATCGGGCGCACCAGTTGGCCTGGCTCTACATGAAGGGCGAGTGGGGCCGCCCCCTCATCGATCATCGCGACGGCAACCCTCTGAACAACCGGTGGGACAACCTGCGACTAGCAAGTCACGCCAACAACGCCGCCAATCGAGCGCGCCTACGCACCAACCGATCGGGTTTCAAGGGTGTCTGTTTCGATAGCCGAAGAGGCAAGTGGATGGCCCAAATCACGAAAGGCGGGCGACGCTATATGATTGGCCGTTTTGCAACCCCGGAGGACGCGCACGCGGCGTACGTCGCCAAGGCGCGCGAGCTGTTCGGCGAATTTGCCCGGACGGAATAGGACGCGACGTAGGATGCCTAAGGCCCTTTTCCCGTTGGGCGCCTCGTGGCCTGCAATCCCCTTGACGAGCGTTCTTGTTATGTTCTCAAATTGCTGACTATGCCCGCCATCCGCCGCCTCGTCGATTACCCCTGGGTCCTCGTCCGGTTCAGTTGCGACGTGTGCAAGCGGTCAGGATCGCATCGGCTCGCGCGCCTGGCCGTGAAGTACGGCTCGGAAATCCTGCTCGATGACCTGCTCTTGCGGGTTTCGTCGGATTGCCCCTGGCGAGATGATCCGCGCGGCAACTGCGGCGTCCGGTATCCCGACCTGCCGCCGCGGCGCCCGCCCGACATGCCGGCGAGGGCCATGCGGATGATCGCAGGCGGCAAGGGGTGAACGCCTAAACGCGCGCGTGCAGGAACCGCGCCGATTTCCCTTTTATTGCGCAACTATGAATGGCAGTTTTACGATTCAGGCGGTAATTGTCATTCATGTTGAGCGCTGAACCTTTCGGTACCGTCATGCTGCGCCCGTTACGGGCGGCTGGAGTGTTTCTGGCGCATTTGGGCCTTGGTTTCGTGGTCATGGTGGGCGTATGGCTGACCGAAAAGGCGTTTCGGTACCTTTGGGCGCCCGGCCACGACCCCAAATTCTTTGATTGGTGTCCGGTGCGGTGGCTTTTTGACGCGGGCGAGGCGGGAATCTTGGTCGTTTTCATTATCTTTGGGGTTTACGAAGCATACCGCCAGCTCAAAGGGTGACTGTTTATGTCGACGACAGATGCGCTGATGGGCTCCGGACGATCGGCATTTGGGTATGCGCTTCAATGGGCCTTGACCCGTCTCGGGGTTTACGCCTTGGCGGCCGGCGGCTCGATGGCCGTATTTATGGCGTGGGCGGTCTTTTATACCTACGTTTGGCCGGGCAAACCGCATGTGCCGGCTTCGGAGCCACCCTCCATCAACCGGGAGGCAATTCCTGAGCCGCCTCTGCCGCCAGGACCTCCGCCAAGCGAACAGCGCGGGGCGGAAGTTCCGGTCGCTGCGGGTCCGGACAGTGGCGGAGCAGCGGCAAGTAGGGCAGGGCCCTCTCCGAGGGCGCAAGTCGCAGCCGCCCCGCGCCCGAACACGGGCGCTCCTGCGCGGCAGGGGGAAGCAGCATCCGTTCCGGCCCCTGTCGCAGCTGCCGCACCTCCGCAGGAACTCGTCTCTTTGTTAGGGGCGGGAATTGCCGATAAAGACGGAAGATTAATCGGCGTGGTATCACGAGCAACAAGGTCTCAAGAAAACAAGACCTACATCATCGTCGACCTTATTTATCTTTATCGAAAAGACGGATCCCTAGCCATTCCAGTGGATGCCGTCAGATGGGTAGGCGACGACTCGCTCGGTCTACGACGCGGTGCGGTTCCGTATTCAATTGACCAGATTCGCGACGCGATATCGAAGATCGATGTGAGCGCTCGTCCTAGTGAATTGGGTTTTCAGTTAGCGCTCGGTCCCATCTTCTATTGGCCGTACCTCGCCCCCGACTGGCCGGCCGTTGCCTCCGAGCCGCCGTAGATCAGCGCTCACTGGCTTCCCAACGCGCCGGTATCGTAGAGCCTGAAAACAACGAGGCCGCCCAACTGAGGCGGCCTCTTAATGGAACTACGTGCCCAGCAGGAGGGCGAGTACTATTCCCAGTACTACAATTCCGGCCCCAGCTTCCAGAAGCAGCCGCGAGTTTGGATGGTGCTGGCGGCCGCGATTGTAACTCTTCGTCTTGTGTACGCGTTTTTTGCTCATTTGTGACTCCTCGCCTGGAGGCGCCTGCCTTAGGCGATTCGTCTGGTTTAAATGAGGTCATGTTCCGCTATCCCCGTTATCCCCATCCCAAATGGGGCCACTGTCAAATTCAAAAGGGGCCACTGAGGGTTAAACGGGGCCAGGTACCGGCCAGCGCAAACGCGTGGGCTACTTAAAATTCCAGATAACAGCGAGGGTTAAATGCGACCACGAGCAGCGCCGCGGGCCGAACGAAACGGGAACCTCCTGTTTCGATTCAACTTCTTCAACCTATTGATCCGACTCGAAAAACCGAGTCGGAACAGCCATTTAACAGAGTGCGGGGGAGAGTTGGCCGATGGAGTTTCGCGTATGGCGCCGCGCCCCAATTGGAAGGGCTATCTGAAGCTTTCGCTCGTCTCCTGTCCGATCGCGCTTTACCCGGCAGCCTCGGAGATGGCGCGCGTCTCGTTCCGCCAGATCAATAAGAAGACGGGACACAGGCTGCGCCAGCAGATGGTCGACGACGAGACCGGCGAGCCCGTCGAACACGAGGACAGGGGGCGCGGTTACGAGGTCGGCAAGAACGAGTTCATTCCCGTCGAGGATGAAGAGCTCGAAGCGATCCAGGTGGAAAGCACGCACACCATCGAGATCGACAGCTTCGTGCCGAACGCGCAAATCGACAAGCGCTATTACGACTGGCCGTATTACATCGTTCCCACCGACAAGGTCGGGCAAGACGCTTACGCGGTGATCCGCGACGCCATCCGCGGCAAGAACATGGTCGCACTCGGCCGCGTCGTGATCTCGAAGCGCGAGCACGTCATCGCGCTCGAGCCGTATGGGAAAGGCTTGCTCGGGACGACGCTGCGCTATCCTTATGAAGTGCGGAACGCGGATGAGTATTTCGACGATATCGCGGAGGTGAAAATCACGCCGGACATGCTCAAGCTCGCCGAGCACATCCTCGAAACGAAGGCGACCGATTTCGATCCGAGCACGTTCGTCGACCGCTATGAGACAGCGCTCGTCGAATTGCTCAAAGAGAAGCAAGCCGGCATTCAACCGAAGCAGGGGCCGGCAGCCGTCTCCGAGCTGCGGGTCGTCAATCTCGTGGATGCCTTGCGCCGGAGCATCACGGCTGAACAGCCGAAAAGGCCCCCCGCCAAAGCCGCTTCGGCGAGGCGGAGAAAACGAGCGTAGCTGCGCGTCAGCGAAGAGCGATCCGTTCATCAGGCGGAACCAATTGCTGCGCCTCGCGTTTAGCGCAGGTCCCAACGAGGACCATGACGCATGCGCCGACGGACCGTGGCGTTCATCGCGCTGACTATTTCTTTCGGCACGATCGGTGCCCTCACCATCGCCTCTGCGGAATCCGGCATCGCCGCCGTTTATTCCTATCACGGCGGCCGCACCGCGAGCGGTGAACGCGCGCGCCCGGCGGAGTTGACCGCCGCGCACCGCACGCTCCCCTTCGGCACCGTGGTGCGCGTCACCAACCATAGCAACGGTCACACGGTGGTGGTGCGCATCAACGACCGCGGACCTTTCACCCGCGGACGCGTTATCGACCTCACGCCCGCGGCGGCCGGCAAGCTCGGATTTTCCGGCCTCACGCGCGTTACCCTGGATGTGATCGAGAAGAGATAGAACCGGTCGCAAAAGCCGCTCCGGCAAGGCGCAGAAAACGCGCGTAGGCTGCGTCGGTCGGTACTGTCCGAATCAGGACACAGATGCACGGACATTGCGCAAACCCATTGGTTGCCTAGGCGACGTTCCTCAGAACATCACGTGAAACGTCGGGAAGCCAACAAAGTCAGGATAGCCGCAGCGGGACATTTCTCTATCTGCGGCGACGTCTTTTTCCCGACGGAACCGATGCCGCGATCTTTTCTATCAACGCCCCGCGCGCCGAAAAAAGCCCGCCGCCGGGCCGTTCCGGCACGCGCATCCAGAAAGCTCGCATGCGTTTGTCGCGCATCGGTGCCGGAGCCTCGTGCGATCACCCCGCCGCGAACGGATGTCCGTTCACCGACTGCCATCCGGCGCCCGGATTGGGCAGGTTGACCTCGGCAACGAGGCTGGTGCCGTTCGTCTCCCACAACTGCATCGCATCGTTGGTGCTGTTCTGGAACAGCAGGTCGGCCTGCCCGTTCGGGGTGAAGTGATCGACCGAAATGAGTTGCCACCCTGCTCCCGGATTTGACAGCCCGGCCGCGGCCGCCAGCGTCGTTCCGTTCATCAGCCAGATGCCGGGCGTGCCGTTGCTGTTCTGCCAGGCGATCTCGGCTTGACCGTTGAACTCGCCGGTACTCACGGCATGCCACGATGGGTCGCCGACCGTGATCGACACCGACGACGTGATACTCGTCCCGTTCATCAGGTCGATCATCAGGTTTCCGTTGGTGGAGTTTTGCAACAGGACGTCGTCGCGGCCATCGCCGTTGAAGTCGGCGGCGCCGACCACTTTCCAGGTCGGTCCCGGGTTGGTGAGGCCGACTTCCGCAGTCGGCGTGGTGCCGTTCATCTCCCAGACGCCGAGTTGGCCGCCGGACTCCTGCCAGATGAGATCGGACTTTCCATCGCCGTTGGTGTCGCCGCTCGCGACCAAGTGCCAATTGGCGCCCGGATTGCTCAAGCCCACCTCGGCAGTCGGCGTCGTGCCGTTCATCAACCAGATGCCTGGTTGGCCGTTGCTGTTCTGCCAGATGAGGTCGGCGTTGCCGTCGCCGTTCACGTCGCGGCTCGCGACGATGTGCCAAGAGGCGCCGGGATTGGGCAGGCCGACCTCCGCGGTCGGGGCGGTTCCGTTCCACAGCCAGATACCCGGCTGGCCGTTGTTCTGGAACACCAGGTCCGAGATGGTATCGCCGTTCAAATCGTACGGGATCGAGCCAAATGTGAGATCGACGCCGCTTACCGCGTCGGCGTGTTCCGTGATCGCTTGTGTCGGCGCGTTCGAAAGCGTGATCGTGTCGAAGGTCGCGCTTGCCGACGTGTTCGGGTCGAAGCTCAGGGTCGTACCGGAGACATGGAAGGCGAAGTGCGCCGGGTCGGCATCGGTGATGACGATCGTGTCGCCGGGGACGAAGTCGGTGATCGTATCGCCGTTGAGGGCTGCGGCGGTGCCGGTGAAGACGTTGGCGCCGCCCCCTCCGGTAAGCATGTCGGGCCCCGCGCCCGGCATGATCGTGTCGTTGCCCGCGCCGCCGACGAACGTGTCGCCGCCGTCGTTGGCGCGAAACGTGTCGCCGAGGTTGTTGCCGTCGACCGTCACCGGGACTCCCTGACCTGCCGCGTAGTCGGCGAGCGAGATCGTGTGCACGCCGGTGTTTGCAAGCGTCAGCGTGATGCCGGTCGCGCCCTGCAGCGGCTCGAAGGTGAGATTGTCGACCCCGACGGTGACGCTGGCGGACCCGATGTCCGTGACGACGACGTCGCCGGGCTGGGCCGCGTTGATGGCGCTCTGCAGGGTTTGGAAGCCGCCCGTGTCCTGCCCGAAATTATCGACCAGGTCGTAGGTCACGCCGTTAATGACGACCTTCTCGATGCCGGTCAGCGTGTCGGTGACAGTGCCGTTGGTGACCACCCATTGGTTGCTCTGAACGGCGACGTGGTAGCCGGCGCCGTAACCTTGCACGGTGTCGATGCCGCCGTTGCCGACAAAAATGTTGCCGTTCGGGGCGCCCCCCAGGAGGGTGAACACGTCATTGCTGGCGCCGCCTTCCAGGTCGTCGGGTCCTCCGGTGCCGGTGACCATCCACACGTTCGTCGTTGTGGGGCCGGCATAGAAAAAATAATTCAACACGTCGCCCGAGTACGTGTTGTTGTCCTGGACGAGGGCCGTGTTGAACGGGTCGGAGAAGCCGAGGAACGTCGGGGAGCCGCCGTCGTCGGCAAGGGCGACGGCTTGATCGCTTATGGTATTGCCCTCGGCGGTGGGCGCGTCGGTGCCGGCAAAGAAGATGCCCAGGCTGTTCACGTTGCCGGCGAGACCCGACACGGTGTTGCCGCTGACGGTGACCCCGCTGCCGGCGTTGAACATGAGCACGCCGATCGAGCCAAAGTCCTGGTCGCTCACTCCGGTCACGGTATTGTTCGTGATCGAGCCGATAGCGCCGGCGTCGAGCTCGATGAGGTTCTGCGAGATATTGGTCGGGTTCGCCCCGACTCCGGTGACGGTGTTGTTGTCGATATCGACGGTCAGTCCAGTCCCCTGTGCCAGGATGCCGTCTTTCTGGAAGTTGTCGACCGTCGAACCCGTCACCGTGAGAGTTTGCGTAGAACCGTTGGTGTCGTTGTCGATGATTGCCTTGTTGCCCTGGCCGCCTTGCAGTACCCCGCTCTCGACATCCTCGACTTGGGTGACGTGGACGTTGCTGACGGTAAGGCTCGCGTTCACGCCTTCGATGCCGACGAGGTCGCCGCCGCCGTTGGCGCCGGTGGCGTAGACCACGCCCTGGTTGGCGCCGTTGACCGTCAGGTTCTTGACCGTGACGCTGGCGCCATTCTCGGCACCGATCAGCGCGTCGGTGAAGGTATGATTCTCGCTGGGGTTTTGTATGTTGGAGACGAGATTGGCGGCGTTGGGCGACAGGATGACCGTCTGGCTCGGGTCCGCGCCGGTGCCCTCGATCGTCAGGTTCGTCAAACCGTTGACGGTGACCTGCTCCTGGTAGGTGCCGGGCCCGACTTCGACGGTGTACCCGTTGGACGCCGCATTGACGGCAGCCTGGATCGTGCCGAAGGTCCCGACAACCTGGTTGGATGCGTTCAAGAGCGTGACGGTGTTGGCCATGGCGACTGTTTCCTCAATTCTCTAGTGGACGCGGGATAGGGCGGAGGCTGCCGGGATCGAATTTGTCCTCGCGGAACAGTCCTCGCCGTTCCGTTCGATGTTCATATCCATCGAGCGTCACTGCGGTGACGTTGCAGCTCGGTCTCGAGCGTGGCCGGCGAGCAACGCGCAAGGATTGCGGGCGATCGGTGCGGCCGATCGTCTCGCTCTGCGCCGAGACACGGGTCTTCGTGTGCCGGCGGAAAGAGAACTCGGCAAAGTCGATGCGCGCGGCGCGACGAGTGGAGCGTTTCGCCGTTTCGGGTCAGGCGATATGGGGAATCGCCGCCGACGGGAGTATCCGACGCCTAACAATCCTCAGCTGAAGGCCAGCCGTCACGCTCGCGTCGCACCCAAAATCGATCTTATATTAGTAATAAATTGAATCAACCAATCAGAGCGCGAGATGAAACGGCAGCGGCGGAAACGTCATGATGTCGTCACATGCTACACGGGCTTAAACTTCCGCAACGGGTAATGACGTACTAGTGCCGCGAACCCGAAGTTCGCACAATATTGCCGCAAGTCCGGTTTGCGAACTTCGGGTTCAAAGCGGAATCATCACGATGCTAGTGTCCTTCGATTCCGAAGTTCGCATCCCAGCATGCGGCAAACTCAGGCGAACTTCCGAATCGGGACACCAGCGGACGCGCTCATATGTCGCGGGCCTTTATATTTTTAGAATTGCAGCGAGTGACAATTGCTACTTCTCGCCCGGTTGCGCTGTTACTTCATATGTGCCGCAGCATGGGGAGGGCGGGGTTTGCCCGCTCCTCCCCAGCTATCCGCAGGACAGCGCTCCGCAGTGCGTTTCCGCAACTTTTGCTCAGCCCTGCGGACAGACGATCTCAGGTCATTTTCTTCTTACGCCGGCTCCTCTTTTTAGTTTCTGGCGGCACCGCGGCGGCGAGTTTTTCCACCAAGTACACCAGCGAGAGCCGCAGGTTGCTGTTGTGGATGGCCGCGAAGGCCTGGGCGAGCCGGAACGAACGGGAGTCAGAGATAAGCGCGAGCAGCGAGCGCGAGGGGTCCGTGTCGGCACCGTCGAACAGCGTGGCGATCGGGATGCCCAGGACGGTCGCGACTTTGACGAGGCGCCCGGTTCCGATCCGGTTGGCGCCGACCTCGTATTTCTGGAGCTGCTGAAACGTGACACCCAGCCGGCTCGCAAGCTGCGCCTGCGACATCCCCCTCGCCGTGCGCGTCATCGCGGGCGGGAAAAGCTGAAGCGTCGATCAAGGAACGACGTTACCGGGCCGGCTTCGGCTCGCGGCGCCGCCCGCCCTAATCACCTTTGGCGTTCGGCGACGGCCGGTTTTGGGCATCCAATCCGCGCTTCAGCAACTCGCGAACCGCAGTGGGGCGAGTGGGCATTTGAGCGCGAAAACGAAATTCATCGATGGCGGCGATTTCCTCGGTCGACAGGGTGACTGTGAGGCGCTCTGTTCTCGGGCCCATTGGGTTGATCTCCCAATTTAAGGACCTCCCCCTCGTCCAGAATCATAAAAGTGCTTTTCCGATCTGACAATACCCCGAGTCAAAGGTGTGCCCCGCCACATGCACCAACTGCCGTGGGTTACCTCCCGTAAATCACATCGCAGAATCTACGCGAAGTCGAGTCTCACTCTTGCGACCCGAAACCAGTAACCGCCTCCGCAACCCACGTCAGGGCCTTACAGGCCGAGCAATCGAAAATGCGATAGGCCGGCCGGTCGCCAAAACGCGGGATGAACGAGGCTAGTTCCGCGGCCGCTCCGCACTTCTCGCACTTCTGTTCCGGCTGAGGAGGAGGTGTGTGTGTCGGCATGGCGAGTCGTCCTCGCAATGCCCATCCGCCCATATGTCAATTCACGTTCCTTGATTGTTGTTCCCCGCTTAGCCTTGCAAAAACAGAAAGGCCCCAACGCGTAGGAGTCAGGGCGGTCGGCTGGCGACGGTTCCGGCGCGATCGGCTGAGTAGCGAGTGCGGCGTCTAGAAGCTCGCCAATCGACCACACATGATCGGCAACGCCGATGGAAATCCCCGGCGTGGTCCGGATGGTTTCGTGAACGCGACATAGATTGAAGTGTGCCACGTACAGCAACACGGCCGCGACGTGGTTTGTCGAGTTTCTTCGAGAACCCATTGGTTAGCCGGGTAAAACGGCGCGATGCCATGCGCAGCGAAAGGTTGCTGCGCTCGACGTAGCTGGTGGAAACTGTCGGGACCGCACCGCACGCGTGCAAGCGTGCCTGCCTTACGCGCCCAACTTTTTGAGCTGCTCCTTGCTGGTTTGATCCGATGGATCGAGCGACTGGGCCTTGCGGAAGTCGGCGATCGCATCGGCCTTGCGGCCCATCGCTTTGTAAGCGAGGCCACGGTTGTCGTAGCACTCGACGTAGAGCGGATTGAGCTTGATCGATTCGCTGTAGTCCGCGATTGCGCGATCGTGGTCACCTTTCAAGGCATAAGTTCTGCCGCGCGAGTTGAAGGCCGCGAAGTCTTTCGGGTTGATCCCGATCGCTTGGTTAAAGTCGTCGATCGCGCGATCGTGATTGCCGTTCTCGCGGTAGGCATTGCCGCGGTTCCAGAAGGCGGCGCCGTCCTTCGGATCGAGCCTGATCGCCTCGCTGTAGTCGGCGATGGCGGCGACGTAGTTCTTCTTTTTGTAATTGGCGCTGCCGCGGCAGTTGTAGCCGTCGGCGAACTTGGCATCGAGCTTGATTGCCGCGCTGCAGTCGGCCAGCGCGCGATCAGGGTCGCCGTTGTTGCTGCGGGCAAACCCCCGACTGCTGTAGGCCCAGGTGTATTTCGGATCGATCTCGATTGCGGCGGTATAGTCGGCGATCGCCTGATCGTAATCGCCCTTCTTCATGAACAGCTTTTGCCGGAAATAGGCCAAGGCGCGCTGGCCATGCGCCCAGGCGGACTTGGGATCGAGCGTGATCGCCTCGCCCAGGTCGGCAATTGCATGCTCGTAGTCCCCCTTCGCGATCCAGAGCTGGCCGCGGCGCGCGAGGGCCGGCGCATTCTTCTGATTGAGCGCGAGCGCCTGATTGTAGTCTGCGAGCGCACGGTCGTAATCGTGCTTGTTGAAATAGGCAAGGCCGCGATTGCTGTAGGCTGCCGCGAACTTGGGATCGATGGCGACGGCTTGCGTGTAGTCGGCGATCGCCCGGTCATAGTCTTTCTTGCTGTTATAGGCGAAGCCGCGGCTGTTGTAGGCGCCCGAGAACTTTGCATCGAGCTTGAGGGCTTCGTCGAAGTCCGAGATCGCAGCGTCGTAGTCGAGCCTGGTGGCATGGGCCCGCCCGCGGTTGTAGTAGGGTCTGGCATTTTTCGGATCGAGCTTGATCGCTTCGCCATAGTCGGCGAGAGCGCGCTGCTGGTCGCTCTTGTTGAAATGAGCGACCCCGCGGTTGGTATAGGCGTTGGCCCGGCTCGCCACGCTCTCGCTGCCGTCCTCGATGATCCGAGTGCAGGCAGCGATCTTCTCGTCGGGAACGCTGCCGCCTTGGCAATCCTTGCGGTCGTTGTCGCTGGTGGCTGAGGCGGGCAGGGCGATCAGCACGCCGACGGCGCAAGCAAACAAACGCTTCATGTGCTCCTCCGACGGACTTTAATGCGACGCGGCGGTTGTTTCATGCGTTAAATGGAGGGTTGTTGTCGCAACGCCGATAAGACTTGGCTCTCCCCGAAGGAGGGGAGTTTCGGGCTCGGCAAGGACTATAAAATAGACCTTGGTTGGTCGGCCAGAGGGGGTCGCCCGCGCGGCGGTACAACTATCGCTTGCGTAAAGTCGAGTCCCGTTGCGGAGGCGCCCGCAAGGCCGGAGGCGCCAAAACTCAAAGGCGTGCAGCGATGAAGCCGCGCTCGACAGATCCCGACTACTATCGGCCCTGCGAGGCGATGTTCGGATGCCGCACCGACCGCGGGCGTTCACAATGTCCGCTTATGAGGACCAAACGGACCTGCCCTGAAGATTCTTCGGGACCGACCGTGTACCAAAGGTACTTGTCGGGACGGAGTGTGATGTTCCCGGATGATCATAAAGAGGCACATCGTCCCGGCCCCAGTCCACGTCCCCTATCGTTTGGTGTCTCACGTAGAGAACCGCTGCGCCGCCCCCGCCACAATTGAAACTGACCCGCTACCGAGCCGGGGTTCCCGTGCGGAAAAGCCCCAAAAAAGAAGGACCCCGGCACAGGTCCGGGGTCCCTTGGGCGACGACAACTTCGCTAACGAGGTTGCCAAACGAATCCCAAACTAGGTGCAAAATCTTACCAATAAGGAAACCCGCGCGAGCTTATTGGACGAATGAAGCTATTGCCGGCCGCCCGCCGATCCCTGTCAGCTTGGATCACGTTGCGCTCGCCGTCGGTGATGATCCTGCGGGCAATCATCTCCGTCATCGGGCCGTTCAGGTCGGCGCAACACGAGTTTGGCTAGCGCGCTTGGCGTGCATCCGCGCGCGCTGTTGGAGGAATTAACGAGGCCGCCAACTGAGGCGGCCTCTCTACCACGTGAACCCGGAGCTTGGCGGTTCAGCGCAGTTGGCTGTTGATGCTGGTGAACTTGCCGTTCAAGGTCGTGCCGATGCCGTTGACGGCGGCGATGATGACGATGGAGATGCCGGCGGCGATCAGGCCGTATTCGATGGCGGTTGCGGCCGACTCGTCCTTTGCGAAGCGTGTGAGTAGTTGCATGGGCGCCCCTTTCTAAAACGATGGTGCACCCCAGATAGCAGCCATCCCTTAAGCCCAAATTGAACAACTGATTACAATTCAACAGGGAGCAACTAAAAACTCAAAAGGGGCCAGTAGGGGTTAAATGGGGCCGGTACCCGTCCCCCGGTACTGGCCGAAATCAGCCAACTGCGGCGGCCTATCCTTGATCCGGGCAGTCGAAGCGAATGCTGGCAACGGCGCGCTCTTCCTCCGCGACGTTCATGGTCCAGCCGACGTATTGCTCGGCGCCCTCGCGCATCAAATCTCGGATCACCTGTTTGCCAAACGCGAGCGCCTTGCCGTCGTCGGCCAGCGCCATGCTGCCGAGCCCCTCAATCTCGGTAGCGTCGTTATTTCGGACGACGAAGCTATAGGCGGGCATGCTGGAACACACGATCTGTGTTCAATATTTACAGGGGATCTCATCCGATCCGATTTGTTTCGTTCGCCTCGATTTGCTCGGCTATTTGGCGCCACCTCCATTCTTCGATTTTATGTTCGGAACGTCGGCGCGGGTCGGTCGCCTGTCGCGCCAATCGCGCGCATTCGGCAGCCTTACGCAAATACCATTCAGCCCCTGACATTGGCACAATGTGTCACGATTAACGATGCAAAACTGTTCAATATTGATCAGAATCAAAAAATCGGCCCGCATTCACTCGCGGTAGGGAATGAAAAACCCCGGCGCTAGGGGGCCAGCGCCGGGGCGAAGTGCTAGACGGGCCGGGCGCGACCCCGGCCTATGTCGATCGTGCGAGCGGCGGCCTATTTGAGTCTGTACCAAATTGACCACTTTCAAAAATCGCCCACAGAAAAAAACAAAACCGGCCACTAGTGCCCCGATTCCGAAGTTCGCATCATTTTGCGGCACGCTCGTTTGCGAACTTCGGAATCGAAGGGCACTAGCAACTCTATGATTCTAGTGCCGCTTCGAACCCGAAGTTCGCAACCGGACTCGCGGCAAGTATGATGCGAACTTCGGGTTC
>Ga0210408_10002808_pt1 | contig 16575 bp, 16 predicted proteins | sample IncBWH4MmetaG_FD_155471 | JGI IMG/M metagenome (GOLD analysis project Ga0210408, IMG submission 155471) | Forest soil microbial communities from Barre Woods Harvard Forest LTER site, Petersham, Massachusetts, United States - Inc-BW-H-4-M | ecosystem: Environmental > Terrestrial > Soil >...
CGAGGCTTTGCAGGTGGGCAGTATTGGGGGCGAAGGGCTCGAGGGCGGGGGCTTCCGCGGGAACAAGCACTTCCCTGACCACGACCGTTTCGCGGATGGTTTCGCGACGGCGCGTGATGCGGAGGCCAAGCCAGATGCCGAAGGTCGCGAAGAGGATGGCGACGAGCGCGCTGTAGAGCTCTACGGAGTGCTCGATGACGACGAAGCGGTATTCCGTGTATTGCAGAGTGGCGACGAGGAGGCCGCCGACGAGACCGAAGATGAGGACGTGGCGCTTCATGATGGGGTTGTGAAGAAGTATATCCCCGCCTACCCCTGACTCCGCTCACGCCTCAAGGCTCAGCAAACAAATACTCCATGAAAAGTGCCTACTCAGATGCACTTCATAACAGCCTTTAGGCTCCAAACCTCGCGCTCCCGCGCACGGGCCCTGCCCCAAACGCGGGCAAGCGGACCCCGGCCACTACCTACTACCAAAAACGTTCTCCTAATCATTGACGTTCCCGCGACCGCGGGATCAGTTTTTCGACCCTCAACCCGCGCGGAAGTCGCGCACGTCATCGCCCGGTTTGAAGACCACTACAGGCGCAATCTTTCCCGCCTCCGCCAGCTTGCGGCCAACCTCTTCAAAGTCCGCTTTCACCCACCCCACACTGGAAACTTCGATCTCGCCATCCTGCCCGATCCAGAAAACTGTGGGCACATTGGTCAGCCCATACGCATTCGATACGGGATAGTTGTCACGCTCATCGAGCAGCACGGGGAACGTCACACCAAACTCCTTCGTGAACGCCGCCGTGGCCTTGGGATCATCCTGCGAAACTCCCACCAGCGTCACGTTCGCGTGCCCATAGGCCTGGTGCAGCCGCTCCAGGTAGGGAAACGCATACTGACATATTGGACACGACACCTTAAAGAAAGCCAGCACCACCGGCCGCCGCGCAATCTCCTCGCGCAGCACGAACCGCTTCCCATCCATGGCTTTCAACTCAAACTCCGGCGCCTTCGTCCCCGCCGTCAATGCCGCCATCGCCCGTCCTCCGAAAATGTTTTGCAGCCAGCGCATGAGGCCTCCGCCCTGACTCGCTCTATTCTAGATGATGCGAGGAAATGTAGTTGCCAGTTGCGAGGTTGTCCCGCTGGCAGTGCCGTGGAAGAGCAGCGCTTTCAGCACGCGATAGCGTTGCTCTTGGTATTGGTACTGGCTTTAGCCTCTGGGGACTTTCACACTGCGGCCCGCGACAGTATCCCCGCCTTCCGCAGGATCTTCCGCGTCAGACCTGTGAGCGCAACCTGCCCCAGTCGCTCTACTGGAATCCATTTCCCCTCTGCACATGATGGCGTGACGTTGCGCCACACCCGCACCGTGTAATCCGTCACCGTAATCGAATGTCTAAGCGTTAAGCAAAGCTCCGACCTCCCGTAAGCTCGCACTCCCGCACGCTCTTCGGCGGCACATTTTAGAGTGGCGTCATGCTTTGACTTGGGATGGCGCAGCGCTTTCAGCACTGCGATTTCACCAGTCTTGTGGCGTAGGGCTTTAGCCCCTGAGGCGGGAGCATCCACCTCGGGCAGTTCCCACATCTCCGGCATCAGCGACGCATCTCGATCCCGCTGCACCAGAAACGCTTCGCCACCACCGCAATGCAAGGCGTAGTGAATCTCACGCTTCTGCCGCGCCGCCTTCGCCCGCGCCGGCAATTCCCCCCGCGTCGTCGCACACATCTCGATCACCGGACATGCCAAACACGCTGGCGATCTCGGCGTGCACACGGTCGCGCCCAACTCCATCATGGCCTGATTGAAATCCCCCGGCCGCTTCGGATCGAGCAAACCGCCAGCCGCTCCCCACAATTCTTCCCCAGCCAGCCGCTTCCCTGATAAGCGCTGCAGCACCCTCTCGACGTTGCCATCGACCACCGCGACCGGTTCCCCAAACGCAATGCTGGCAATCGCCGCCGCGGTGTAGCGCCCAATCCCCGGCAAATCACGCAAGCCCTCCGCAGTCGCCGGAAGCTTCCCGCCATGCTCGCGCACTACCACCTTGGCCGCCGCATGTAGCATCCGCGCACGCCGGTAATACCCCAGCCCGCTCCACGCCGCCAGCACGCGGGCCTGGCGTGCCGCGGCCAGCTTCTCCAGGGTCGGAAAGCGCCTCAGGAATTCGTGGTAGTACTCGATCACCGCCGCCACCCGCGTCTGCTGCAGCATGATTTCCGACAGCCACACCCGATAGGGATCGCGGCTTTGCCGCCACGGCAGATCGCGCCGGTGAGAGTCATACCAGGCGAGAAGGCGCTTGCGAAACTGCCGTTGTGAGGAATTCGAAAGCGAACCGGAACTGGGCTGTGCGCTCGTCACGGCTTTCAAGGCTACGCCAAGCCCAGTGCCACAAATGGATTCTTCACCCGCACCGGGCCATACATCCGGCCATGTTCGAAGTCTTCGGAGAGAAGTTCAGAAAGGCCATAGTGCGATGCGTACGCCCAGAGATGCGCATCAAACCAGGACAGCCCATACGCTGCCTTCCCATAGAGTGCCGCGCGGAATACATGTTCGTTTGGGTAAAGCACGGGAAATTCTTCCATGAACAATTCCGCCTGCCGCGTAGCATCGCCAAATCTCATGATGGGTTCAGCCCGGCCCTGCAATCGTGTCACGGAATTTACAAATTCAACCAGCGCTTGGTGCGGAATACGCAATTCCCCGGACAACTCGCCAGCGCGCAAGATCTCACGCGCCGCCGCGCGCTTGCGGGGATCGCGTGGATCGCAGCGGTAGACCAAAATGTTAGTGTCCACGAGGCAAGCCACGAGGAAGACCTCTCTCATCGTCGTACAACTCTTCGCGGGTCCAGCCGCGGGTTTCGCGAGTAAGGCGGGTGGCTTTGGCCTCCGCTTGGTTCAGTTGCTCCGCCTGGAGTTCATCCAGCCACTTCGTGTTGGCATCAAACAGCGCCAGCCGCTCATCGACCGTCAACTTGTGCCCGGCTTTGGCTTTGCGGCGCGCCAACTCGACACGAATGCTGTCCCCTGCGGGAATCCACTCTAGCTCATCGCCCGGATGGATCCCGTACTGGTCCGCAATGACCTTGGGCACCGTCAATTGCAGCTTGCTGGTGACCTTTGGCATGTCCTTACTATATCAAGGATTGAATCCTTACCGCAAGCGTGACATTGCGTCCGGGCGGCATTGTCTGCCGGAGTCCAGGGTCATTGACCCTCTGGCCCGAGGCACGAAATAATAGGCGGGCCTGGCATCCGCAACATCGCGTGAGTTCATTCACGCCCGAGTATCACGAGGAGTCCCATGAACGACTTCAACCGCAAGGTGGAAGGCGCGTCGGCACGCGTCAGTCAGACCGTCGCCGAGGCCGCCGAGCGTCTGGAAAAAGAGATCCCCGAATTCATCAAGTACCTGAACGACGAGGTCGTGCCCGCCGTGCGCGGACATTCGACCAAGGCCTTGCGCGTAGCCAGCGAAAAACTGACCCAGTTGGCCGACTATATGGAGAAGCACCCGCACTCTCCGAAGTAGCGTTTTCGGGAGGGGCCACTTCGCAAGACAAGAAACTGGGCGTCCACTTTATTTATACCGCCGTGATCCTGATTCTGCTGCTCACGACTTTGTTTCTCAGCGCCTGCGGACATCCCAAACAGGCGCGGGTGAACGTTCCGCCGCCTCCCCCGCCGGCGAGTACCCAGCCATCAGCTCCGACCGAGCCGGGCCAGCCAGTTCCGAGCACCAAGGAAAATGCCAGATCCAAGACACCGGAAGAAGCCGCCAGCCCCGATCTGGGCGAGCCAACTATCCCAGCCAACGCCACGCCCCTCGCCACCGAGACCGGCCTCGCCAGCTGGTACGGACCTCCCTACCACAACCGCCGCGGCTCAAACGGCGAAGTCTATAACATGCACGCTATGACGGCCGCACATCGCACTCTGCCACTCGGTACCATCGTGCGCGTCACCAACGTCAAGACTGGCCACTCAGCTCTGGTGCGCATCACCGACCGTGGTCCGTTTATCCCCGGCCGAGTTGTCGATCTCTCGCTCGCCGCTGCGCGCAAAGTCGATGTCGTACAGCCCGGCGTCGCGGAAGTAACAATAGAAGTGATGCAGGCTGCCGCTCCGCTCGATTCAGGCGGAAAATGGGCGGTGCAGATTGGCGGATTTCCCGACGAGGACGAGGCGACCAAGCTGGCCGACCACCTCACCCGCCGTTACCGCACCGCCAAGGTATTGCGCTTCGCCAGCCCCGCCGGAGATTGGTGGATTCGCGTGCGCGTCCTCGACGATGACCATGCGCGCGCCCAGCAGCTCGCAGCCGAAACCCAAACAACGGAAGGCACGGTGTTCCTGGTGCGGCTAGATTAGAGGTGAATAGCTCGTTGGTCAGTTGTCACGTATCGTGGCAAGAAGACGTTCCTAGCCACTAGTTACTAGCCACTGTTTTTCCATACCAACTGCGCCACGCAGCCGTGTCGCTCGGCAACCGCTGCCCCGTAATGTCGCCAAGCGCCTGGAAGGCCCAGGCACGGGTTTGGGCATCGAGTGAAGGATCGTCAGTGTAGTTCAGTAATTCAGGTATGGCGCTGAGCCTCTGTTCGTGAGTCAGCATGCCCGACTCCGCGAGACTGCATGCCGCCCGTTCGCGAACCAGTGGCGAGGGATCGTCACGCATAGTCCTCAGCAGCGGAAGAATCGTTGAGTTTGTGCCGACCAGCGCGAGCCCCTCAACCGCCCAGCGCCGGGAATCTTCATCGGGGTCGTGCAGGTAACTCGTTAAGATCTGTACTACGCGCTCGGTTTCGATTCCACGATTAGCAATCGCACCCAGCGCCCACAATGCCCAGATTTTATGTGCGTGATCGGGTGACTCGGCATCCCTTTCGAGCAAGTCCACGCTGGACGAAGTTTTGGCGAGCCCGTAGGCCGCCAGTTCCACCTCGATGCCAGACTCCCGCACGCGAAAATTGCTGGAGTTGAGTGCGGCCGTACTCAAAGTGGCGATCTGTGAATTCCATTTAAGCTTGCCCCGCCAGCTATCCACCCGTTCAGAGATCTGATCGACAGCGCCGTCGGAATTCGCTACCGCCTGCTCCAACAACGCCTCCGCTTCCTTCTGTGGCCTCTGGCGGTTCGATTGCGCAGCGTCCCGCGCGGAGCCAGCCGTCGAGTGCAAGCCAGTTTTTCCGTGTGACGAAAAAAAGTCAGCAAGAAGCAGACGCGCGGCCCGGGCGCTGCCTATGCCCCCTACCAGCACGGCCAGGAAGGCTCCCGCGGCGATCGCGATGAGCGGTCCTGTGCGCGCGGGGTTGTCCGATGGCGAAGTCCCGTTCGCGGCTGCGTCCTGGACGTGAGGGCCGGGAGTTCCGTAGTCTGGCGCAGGCTGCAGACGAGGATCGCCCCCTAGCTGACCCTGCCCCGTCGGCTGCTGGGGTGTCTCCATAGGAAGAGTCTAAGAGTCCACATGAAATAGGGTAAAGTTACTTCGGGCCGAACCCCGGCGATTTTGATGTAGCATCGCCGCCCTGACAGGGGATGGCATCGAAAGCGGCCGCGGCCCCGAAACTCAAGCTTCCGGAGGAATCGTGCTTACAAAATCCAAGACTAGTTGGTTTTGCGTTTCCCTCATCATTTTGTCCGCAGCGGTAGTGGCTTTGGCGGCAGGCGGCTCTGGATATCACGTTGCGAACACCTTCAAACTCGGCGGCGAAGGCGGCTGGGACTACCTCACTGTAGACGCGAATGCGCGCCGTCTCTACATCTCGAGAGCCACGCATGTAATGGTCGTGGATATCGATTCCGGCAAGAGCGTCGGCGACATCGCCGACACACCGGGCGTCCACGGCATTGCCCTTGCGCCCGAGCTTGGCCGCGGCTTCACCAGCAACGGACGCGAAGGGACCGTAAGCATCTTCGATCCCAAGACTCTGGCGACCAGCAGCAAAGTAAAAGTGGGCGACAATCCGGACGCCATTCTTTACGATCCTGCGACCAAGCGCGTGTTCACTTTCAATGGCAAGAGCGAGGACTCCACCGCCATCGACGGCGCCAGCGGAAAAGTGCTAGGCACCATCAAGCTGGACGGCAAGCCGGAGTTCGCTGCCAGCGATACCAAGGGCAAAATCTTCGTCAACATCGAGGACAAGAACGAGCTCGTAGCCATTGATCCAAGCAAGCTAGAAATAACCGCGAAGTGGCCGCTGGCGCCGTGCGACTCGCCTTCCGGGCTGTCGATCGACCGCAAGAACCGTCGCCTGTTCGTAGGCTGCGACAAGATGATGGCGATCGTGGACGCGGACACGGGCAAAGTGCTGGCCACACCGACGATCGGAGACGGCGTCGACGCAACCGCTTTCGATGCCGAAACCGGACTGGCCTTCGCATCCTGCGGCGAGGGCGTCCTGACGGTCGTGCACGAAGAGTCTCCCGATAAATTCAGTGCGCCCGAAAACATTCCGACGCAGCAGGGAGCGCGCACCCTGGCGCTCGATTCCAAGACGCACAATGTGTTCGTGGTCACCGCCAAGTTCGGACCGCCTCCGGCCGCCACGGCAGACAACCCTCATCCCCGGCGTACGATTCTGCCCGACAGCTTCGTAGTTCTTGTCGTGGGTAAATGAGCCGGAAGCTGCACTGCTGGCGTACGCTCGCTTGGGCCGGGCTGCTACTGATTGCAGCGCAGGCCTGCGCGGGCTACTCCGTCCTCACTCACGAGCAGGTCGTGGACCTGCTGTGGGAAGACCGCATTGAGCCCATGCTGAAGCGCCGCTTCCCCGACTCTTCGGACAAGAAACTCCGGGACGCACACGCCTATGCCTACGGTGGATCACTGGTTCAGGACATGGGCTACTACCCGTTCGGCAACCGCTACTTCAGCGATTTGACACACTACGTGCGTAGCGGGGATTTCGTCCTCTCCTTGATCCACGAGTCCTCCAACGTAAACGAGTACGCCTTCGCGCTGGGCGCTCTGGCCCACTATGCCGCGGATAACAGCGGACATCCCACCGTCAATCACGTGGTGGCGCTGGAGTTTCCGCCATTGCGGAAGAAATTCGGCGACATCGTTACATATGCCGATTCGCCTAAGGCGCATATTCGGGCCGAATTCGGCTTTGACATGACGCAGGTGGCGAAGAACCGCTACACCTCAGACCGCTATCACGACTTTGTAGGATTCGAGATTTCTCAGGCCTTGCTGGAGCGGGCATTCCAGAAAACCTACGGCATCAAGTTGGACGAGGTCATCCCTGACGAAGATCTCGCAATCGGCACTTTTCGCCATGCCGTCAGCAAGACGATCCCTGAGATGACACGCGTGGCGCTGCTAAACCGCAGGCAGGAGATTATTGCCGATACTCCCGACGCCGCCGAGAAAAAATTCCTCTACTACCTCTCGCGCACCGACTATGAGCGGGAATGGGGCACTTCCTACCGCCGGCCGGGTTTCGGGACAAGATTGCTCGCCTTACTGCTGAAGCTGTTTCCGAGGAAAGGACCGTTCAGCGGCCTGGACTTCAAGATTCCCACGACCCAAACCGAAGATCTTTACATCAAGAGCGTAGACGCGACCGTGGAAAGTTATACGCGGCTGCTGGAAGAAACCACCGCCGGCACTTTGCATCTCGACAACAAAGACTGCGACACCGGGCAAGAAGCTCGAGCCGGTGAATATGTGCTGGCGGACAAAACCTACGCCCGCCTGCTGCACCAGTTAACCGAGGACGACCCCGCGCAGATCACTCCCGAGTTACGCAACAACATCCTCGCCTTCTTTGGTGACCCAGCCGCGCCGGCCGCCACCAAGCAGAAAGCGCGCGACTGGAAAAAAACGCAGAAGGAACTACAGCAACTCAAGACCCAATCAGCCTCGGGAACTCGCTAGACCTGCCCGCGCAGTAAGCTAGGTTTCCGCCGGGGCAAAGAACACGAGGATCGCCAGTTCTTCCGCAATGTCGTGGAAGCGGTGCTCGACCTCGGCCGCCACAAAGATCACATTCCCCGCGCCGACTTCGCGATCTTCCCCACCCGCCCGGAACCGTCCGCGCCCGCGGACCACGTAGTACATCTCGTCTTCCCGATGCGGCTTCTGCGGATCGGCGCCTCCAGCCGGCAGAACGTACAGCCCCGCGCTCATCGCAGGGACCCGTAGAAACTCCCGATACAGTTTCCCGCTCTGGGTTCGCTGCTGGTCGATATCCGCAATATCGGCAAACAGCACCTTCATGCGAAAATCCCTCCGAAAATAAGGCTGGTAAACTGCGGAATCAGATTGTGCGTCTGCAGATCGCCTTCCGGCTTGTACCACTGGTAAATCCAGTTCAACATTCCGAGCAGAGCGAACGCAGCGGCCCGTGGGCTGACTTTACCCTTGCCATGATGCGCCTGCTGCGCTTCCGCCATGATGGTCTCGAGAAAGTGGATGTACTCCTTCTTACGCGCGTTGATGCGTTTTCTCAGGGCGGGCGGCAGGGGATGATTCTCGTGCAGCATGACCGTAATTTCACGATCGCGGGGACTCAAAACCACCTCGATGTGCAGACGGATCAGTGCGCGCAATCGCTCCTCCGCCCCGGCGATCTCGCGCACCGGATTGATGACCCGCTCCTGCGTGATATCCATGGCATGGCTCATGATCTCGAACAGGATTTCGTCCTTGCTCTGGAAATGATGATAGAGGCCGCCTTTGCTCAACTTGAGCGCGGCGGCTACATCGTTCATGGAAGTTGCGTCATAGCCGCGCTGCTGAAACAGGCGGGCCGCGGTGCGCAGAATTTCCTGCCGGGAATCAACCGGGGCTTCACGGGTCATCGGGGGACATGGTAATTATTTGCGCGCCGGAATGCCAATCGCGGGAGTCGGCACGACCTAGTAGTCTTTTCGATTCACGCTATAGAAATTTCACATTGGACCGTGAGTGGTGGCGATGTTAGGCTTTCTCCACGTTTTGCATGGTTTTGACGCAATCATGAAGCACAGCCAGAGCACGAATCGAATTAGTGTCGTAGTCGTCGGGGTGCGAGTATGCCCCGAACATCTCTGGCTGGGAGGAAAAGCATAGCAAGATAATGATTTAGCGATTTTCCGAACCCACCGCCAGAGACACTGACGGTGGGTTTCTTATTTTGGTAACACCAACAACAGCCTGTGGTGCAAGTGAGATTCGTATCAGGGCACGCCTTCAGGCGTCCCGTAAGTTCGCGTTAGGAATGCGCCTTCAGGCGCTGAGGGCGAAGTTCGAGTTTCACCACAGTCAGCTACGGAGGAAGATTGATCTCGAAATTCAAGCCCAGGAAAGCAGCCGCGAGGGCCGAACTCTCACAACAGTTTCCTGTTGACTTCGCCCTCCAGTCCCGGGTAGCATTGTCAATTAACCTACCGACCGGTCGGTCTGCAGCATCCCAACAAGGGCTTCTTTCCTCCCCTTGTCCACGAGAGGAGCACGCTAGTGGCTACAATTTTTTATGAACGAGACGCCAATCCTAATGCCCTGAAGGGCAAAACCATCGCCATCCTGGGCTACGGTAGCCAGGGTCACGCGCAGGCGCAGAATCTGCGCGACAGCGGCTACAAGGTAGTTGTCGGACTCGAGCCTAACCGCCAGAGTGCGCAACAAGCGCGCGCCGATGGCATGGTCGTGGTAGCTCCCGACGAGGCCGCCAAACGTGCCGACTGGATCCACGTGCTCACACCCGATGAGACTCAGGCGGATGTCTACGACCAGTACATTAAGCCCTATCTGCATCCCGGCAAGGTGCTCGGCGTCTCGCACGGCTTCAGCATTCACTTCAAGACCATCGTCCCGCCCGCCGACGTCGACGTGGTGATGATCGCGCCAAAAAGTCCCGGCCACCTGCTGCGCCGCGTGTACAGCGAAGGCCGCGGTGTGCCCTCGCTGATCGCCATCCAGCAGGATGCCAGCGGCCACGCCCATGAATACGCGTTGGCCTACGCCCACGGCATTGGCTCGACCCGCGCCGGAGTCCTGCAGACCACCTTCAAAGAAGAAACCGAGAGCGACCTGTTCGGCGAACAGGCCGTCCTCTGCGGCGGATTGACTTCCCTGATCAAGAAGGGATTCGAAACCTTGGTCGAAGCCGGCTACGCGCCGGAGATCGCCTACTTCGAATGCCTGCACGAGATGAAGCTCATCGTCGACCTCATCTACGAGGGCGGCCTCGGCCGCATGCGCTATTCCATTTCCAACACCGCCGAGTACGGTGACCTCACCCGCGGCGAAAGGGTCGTCGGAGATGAAACGCGCGCCACCATGAAGAAGATTCTCGCCGACATTCAGGACGGCACCTTCGCCCGCGAGTGGATCAAAGAAAACAAAGACGGCGGCTACAACTTCGCTAATATGCGCGAAAAAGAACAGCGCCACCCCATCGAAATTGTGGGCGCGCAACTGCGGGGCATGATGAGCTGGCTGCCCAAGGACGCGAAGAAGGCGCCGGAAGCGCCCAAGCCGCAAGATCAAGATAAAGATAAAAAAGATAAAGAAGACAAACAGGTCGTGAATGCTTAAAGGAGCCGAAATCGTTTTGCAGTGCCTGCGCGCTGAAGGAGTAGACCTCGTCTTCGGTTACCCCGGCGGCGCGATTATGCCGCTGTATGACGCGCTCGATGGCAGCGGCGTGCGTCACATCCTGACGCGGCATGAGCAGGGAGCCGTGTTCGCGGCTGAAGGTTATGCACGCGTGACCGGCAAACCCGGCGTTGCCATCGCCACCAGCGGCCCCGGCGCCACCAATCTGGTCACTGGCATCGCTGACGCCAAAATGGATTCGGTTCCGCTGGTTTGCATCACCGGCCAGGTACGCAGCGCGCTGATCGGAACCGATGCGTTTCAAGAAACCGACGTGTTCGGCATGACCCTCTCGCTCACCAAGTGGAGCCGTCTGGTGCGCACCATCGACGAAATTCCGGAAGTGATCGCAGAGGGATTTCACTGGGCGCGCAGCGGCCGTCCCGGGCCGGTGGTCATTGACATTCCCACTGACATGCTGAAGGCCAAGAAGGAATTCTCCGGCCCTGCGAAGTTCACGCCGCATGCGAAGCCAGCCGAGGCCAAGGACGACGCCGGCTTCACCGATACCGTCGTCGCGTTGCTGCGCCAGGCGACGCGGCCTGTGGCCCTGGTCGGCGCTGGTGCAAAGCTCTCCGGTGCGATCCCGGAACTGCGCCGGATGCTCGACAACCTGAATGTTCCGACTTTTGCGACCGTGCATGGACTAGGCGCGGTTCCGCCACAATCTCCCTACTACCTGGGGATGGTCGGGATGCACGGCACACGCGCTGCGAATACGGCGCTGCACGAAACCGATCTGCTGCTCGTTTTCGGAGCCCGACTGGACGACCGCGTCACCGGCGATCCTACGCGCTTCGCGCCCAAAGCCAAGATCGTTCACTTTGAAATCGATCCCGCACAACTGGATCGTGTACGCCGTTGCGAACTGCCGGTGATTGGAGACCTGGCCAACACCATCCCCGCCTTCGACGCCGAACTGCGCCGTGTCGATCCTTCCCTGCCCGACTGGAGCGCCTGGCGTGCGATCGCCTGTGGGCCCGAGCGGGCCGAGCTTGATCCGCGCGGCCTCGCGCAGCCCACCATTCGTTTTCTCGATGAGCTTTTCAGCCGTCTCCCGTCAGACTCCGTCATTCTGGCCGACGTGGGCCAGCACCAGATGTGGGCGGCGCAACGTTTCCGTTCCTCGTCACCCCGGGGATTCATTACTTCTGGCGGACTCGGAGCCATGGGCTTCGCTCTGCCCGCTGCAGTCGGCGTGCAACTGGCAAAACCAGAGACTTGCGTGCTCTGTGTCTCCGGTGACGGCGGCTTTCAGATGAACATTCAGGAACTGGCCACCGTGCACCGCCTCGGCCTGCCCATAAAAATGGTGATCGTCGACAACAAATATCTGGGCATGGTGCGGCAGTGGCAGCAGCTTTTTTATCAGCGTAACTACGCCGAGACCGACCTCAGCGACAACCCGGATTTCGTCGAGATCGCGAAGGCTTACAAGATCCACGCGTGGCGCCTGAACGAAGCCGCCATGCGGGAGTATCCGGTCTCGCGCGAGACCGGGGACTTGATCGATAACTTCCTGCGCTCGCCTTTGCCGGAGCTGTTGGTGTTTGATTGCGCCCCAGAGGCCAACGTTTTTCCGATGGTGCCCGCCGGAGCCGCACTCTCGGAGATGATGCTGGAGGAAGAACCGTCGTAGCAGTGCAGCGCCAAGATGCGCGTGGTGCTGGAATTTACAAGGGAGCAAACGTTATGCAAGCTTTTCACATCGGTTATCGCAACACCCAGGGCACGTTGATGCGGATTCTGAATGCGGCTTCCCGCCGCGCACTCGATCTGCACTCGGTACGGGCCGAGGCGGCTGAGTGCGACTACCAGGTCACGCTGATGCTCGAGGTAAATCCCAAGCAGGTGGGCCAGCTCTACCGGGAATGGTACGCGATCGCCGATGTCGTCGAGGTACGCTCGAGCTCTGGCCTGCACGAGCATCCGGAGCACTCCTCTGCCTCCGCTCACGGAGCCGCCTGGACAGGGCCACATCCTCCCGCGTCGGCAGCGACCGGACACGACGAAGCGCGCGCCGCGCTGGCCTAGGTTCGAGCTGATTTTGATTTGCACTTGTTGCGCAGCATGACTGTCTCCTTGGGCACCGTCATGCAACTGGGGAACGTGCACTTGAGATGAGTCTCCGCATCGCCTCTGCCAAATGCAGGTTCCCCGTTTTTCGCCTGTCGTGACGCCAGCTTCGCACTCTGCTCGCTCCGCCTCTGTTATAACTTTCTTCTACGGATCAAATATGGATCTCAAACATCGCAGCCGTGAAATTACCGACGGACGGGATCGCGCCCCATCCCGTGCCATGTTCAAGGCAATCGGCTTCACTGATGCCGATCTCAGCCGGCCGCTGATCGGCGTCGCCAACACCTGGATCGAAACCATGCCCTGCAACTTCCACCTGCGGCGCCTCTCCGCCAAAGTGAAAGAGGGCATTCGCGCTGCAGGCGGCACGCCCATGGAATTCAACACCATCGCCATCTCCGACGGCGAAACCATGGGCACCGAAGGCATGCGCGCTTCGCTGGTGAGCCGCGAACTCATCGCCGATTCGATCGAGCTGGTCTGTCGCGGACAACTCTTCGACGCCGTAGTCTGCGTGGTCGGCTGCGATAAAACGATTCCCGCCGCCGCCATGGCTCTGGCGCGGATGAATCTTCCCGGCATGGTGCTTTACGGTGGAACAATTGCTCCAGGCAGCTACCGTGGGAAAGACGTAACCATCCAGGATGTGTTCGAAGCCGTCGGCGCGAATGCCGCTGGCAAGATTACCGACCAGGAACTTCACGACCTGGAAAACGTAGCCTGCCCCGGTGCCGGAGCCTGTGGCGGTCAATACACGGCCAACACCATGTCGACGGTCATGGAAATGATCGGGCTCTCGCCGATGGGCTTCAACGGCGTGCCCGCGATGGATGCGCAGAAAGACCAAGTCGCATTCAATTGTGGCAAGGTCGTGATGAATCTTCTGCAGAAGGGCATCAAGCCCAGAGACATTCTGACGCGTCCAGCTTTCGAAAACGCCATCGCTTCAGTGGCCGCAACCGGCGGCTCAACCAATTCCGTGCTTCACTTGCTGGCCATCGCGCGCGAAGCCGAAGTGGACTTGCAGATCGACGATTTCCAAACTGTAAGTGAGCGGACCCCGTTGCTCGCCGATCTAAAACCCTCGGGACGCTTCGTCGCATCCGACATGCACCGCGCCGGCGGCGTGCGCTTGCTGGCGCGGCGCTTGCTTCGCGGCAACCATCTGCATCCGAAAACAATGACCGTCACTGGTCTCTCTCTATCGTCTGAGAGCGAGAGCGCCGTCGAATCTCCGGGTCAGGAAGTAATTATTCCTCTGGAAAAACCCCTGAAGTCGACCGGAGGCCTCGTCATCCTCAAGGGCAATCTGGCGCCCGAAGGCTGCGTCGCCAAGATCAGCGGGCATGAGCGGTTGGAACATCGCGGTCCTGCGCGCGTGTTCGAATCCGAAGAGGACGCCATGTCCGCGGTTACCAGCAAGAAGATTCAGCCCGGTGACGTGGTAGTGATCCGCAACGAAGGCCCCAAGGGCGGTCCCGGTATGCGCGAGATGCTGAGCGTAACCGGCGCAATTGTTGGCGAGGGCCTGGGGCAATCGGTCGCGCTGTTAACCGACGGACGCTTCAGCGGCGCCACCCATGGCCTCATGGCCGGCCACGTCTCGCCCGAGGCCGCGCTCGGAGGCCCCATCGCTGCCGTGCGCGACGGGGATATTGTTCGTTTCGATGTCCGGCAGCGCAGACTGGAAGTCGAAATCAGCGACGCCGTCCTGCGCGAACGCATGTCAGAATGGAAGCCGCCGCAACCTCGCTATCCCACCGGCGTGTTCGCCAAGTATGCCGCGCTGGTGTCGTCAGCCTCGCAAGGCGCGATCACGAGGGCGTAGCACCGTCTCGAAGCTGGCTTACCGGGTCGCAGTTATTCCTTCAACCCCGCCACCTTCCCCCGCAGTACATTCACCGAAGCCTTCGGAAGAGTAACCGTTGTCTGCCCCCCACCCTGCAGCATCGTGGCCACCGGTGGATTGTCCGGATCCGCATGACTGTTGGGCCCATCGTTGATCCAAACATACTGCTCACTGCCGAAGGTCACAAATGTGACCGGCCCGGAAAACGATGTCTCGCGCTTGTTCTTCGAATCCTCGAACACCACCCGCACCGTATGCGGATTATTCTCGTCCCGATTTACCAACATCAATGACCAATTCCCATCCGGCCGCTTGACCGGATACGACGTCACCAAAACATTGCCGTCGTTATCCTTGATATCGGTCGAGGCGGGAAACATCGTGTGCACTCCCGCACGGTGCTGAACCCACTCTAAGTTGATCATATGCGCGGCGAAATAGGGCGAGGTATATCCCTTAATTTCGTAGGTCTCCTCATCCGCCACAAAGTTCGACCATGAGGACCAGCCCAGACAAGTATTCTGTACGCCCTGCGGCTGAATCGGAGAGTGTGTGAACAGCGCTCCTCCGCCCTCGAAGAACGAACCCACATTGTCGGCCAGCCACAGAGCCGCGAAAATCGTCGTCATCGGCCCGGTAAGGCTGGCGGCCAAGTGGTCCTCGGTAATCATCAGCGGCACGTCTTTCGGCACGCCGTCGTCCCTCCACACCTGCAGGATGTGCTTCACCAGTTGCGGCTCACGATAAAGGCTCTTCCAGGTGATGTCACACGCTTCGAACGGATAGTGTTCGAACGATACAAACGCCAGGTCGCCGAGCCTGCCGTGCGCCTTCAGATAGTCCACGAACCGTCCCATCCACGACGTCCGCCCCTGCGCGTCCGGCCACACGCGGATGTCTTCGTTGACACCTTCAAAAATCGGCCCACCGAGTTTCAGTTTCGGATCGACCTTGTGAATCGCTGCCGCCCACTGAATGTAGAGCGCTGCATAGTCTTCCGGCATGGCGTGCTTGCCGTCGGGCTCCTCGCCCATCTCGATGTAGGAAATCGGATAGCCGCGCTTCTCCACATAAGCAATCTGCGCGGCCGCGTCTTCCGGAGTCCCATACAGCATGGTCACCGGAATCATCGCTGGCAGGTTGTTGGTGATGCCACTGGTGAAGAAAAGATCGAAGCCGGTGTGCTGATAGGCGCCAGTAGCGTTGACATCGGTTGAGTCATGCCAAGGATCGAGCGAAGATGCAGTATAGGTTGTTGCCCGCTCGCCCAGAGTCTTCTGCACTTCGACAAACGCTCCGTTGCTGTCCACTCCTCCCAGCCGAATGTCGCGCATGGCGTATCCCACGCAGTTCCGCGCGTCGTCGGATCCGTGCTCGTCGCAGGTATTCGACGACTCCGTCATCAGCACGCGCACGAACTGCGTGGAAACCGGAGTGTCGGCTAGTTTTAGAAAAGCTGTTCCGCCCTTGGCATTCTTCAGTACACCGTTAGGAAAGACCTTCCATTCCCCCTGCGGCCCGCTATCGAAATCGAGCGCGCGCTTCCCCACCCAGTACTCCACCTGGTAAGTCGTCGCGTAAGGATTCTCCCAGCCAATGCGAATCGCACTGATCGGCTTTTCCGCCTTCAGGTCGACGATCACCCACTGCGGGTGCGTCGCGTCGCCGTCGCCGGTGAACTTGCTTGTGAGATACGGATTGCTCTTCCAATAACTCGGGTTCGGACCAAGAATCGGCCGGTCGCCGCTGGTCGAAAATCCGCGGTGTGGCAGCGCATAAGAAAGGATGTAGCGGGTGGGCTCCTTGAGCTCGGCGCTGCCCGTGAAATACCCGCTCTTGTGCGCTGCATCGCTCCAGGTGCCATTCTCTGTCCAATGCCACGCCGCCATGCGCAATTCGCTGTTATTCCGATACGAAATCGGCCCCCATCCCGCCGACAAAGATTCCTGAATAATGTGCGGCGTGTAAATCTTGTCGATCGCGTTGTGCGACAGCACGTCCATCGAGCTCCCCAGCGCGCTGTCCGGATCGAATGAATTGATGAGGTGCCC
>Ga0210408_10002809_pt1 | contig 16575 bp, 26 predicted proteins | sample IncBWH4MmetaG_FD_155471 | JGI IMG/M metagenome (GOLD analysis project Ga0210408, IMG submission 155471) | Forest soil microbial communities from Barre Woods Harvard Forest LTER site, Petersham, Massachusetts, United States - Inc-BW-H-4-M | ecosystem: Environmental > Terrestrial > Soil >...
AAATCATTTTCGACCTTGAGCTGACCAATCTGCCGATACAGCAGATCAACCTGCGCCTCGCTGGCCGGACCCTCCACCGCTGCGCCCCCGCCCTCGAAAACACTCGCCGCGCCGTCCAGCAACTGCTTCTTCCAGTTGTAGATCTGGTTCGGATGAACCCCAAATGCGCTCGCCAGCTCGGCCACCGTCCGGTCACCCCTGACCGCCGCCAGCGCCACCTTCGCCTTAAACGCCGCCCCGTGCTTCTTACGTGTCTGCTTCATGTCCTGCTCCTGCGCCATCGGCGCTTCCTAGGGGCAGGGCTCCACCTTAGCCAACTGTCTCATTTTCGGGGTCCAGCTCACACCCATTGGACTGCCGCCAACTCTCCTCTGACGCTGCGCGAACCATCCACGCCAACCCCGATGTCATTACCGCCAACAGTACGCGCGCCTCGGGGCAGGCACAGGTCGCCCCTGGCGGATACAATGTGAATGGTCGATGGTCGCTGGTGAGCGGATGCGAACTCGCCACGTGGATGGTCCTTCTGTGCGTCGTCCATGAAAACGGGAAGCCGCGCTTAAACCCGGCAGGAGCGCCTGAAACCCGATTCATGCTGCTCCCCTCCGAAGCGTGCGAGATCATCGACACGTGGACCGTAGGCGGGCTGCGCGGCACCGGCAGCCACGATGTAGTAGTAGACGATGTGTTTGTGCCGAATAGCTATGGGTCGGGCTTCACCGATCCATATGTCCTTCCCGAGCCGCGCTATCGCATACCCCCGTTTTCCCGCGTCATTCCCGGCCTCGGCGCGATGGCGATAGGGATCGCCCGAACCGCGATCGCGACCTTCTACGAAATTGCCGGTGTGAAAACACCTCAACGGACGACACAGATGCTTCGCGACAACCATGGTGCCCAAGTTCGGGTCTCCCAGGCGGAGTCACTCGTGCGCTGGCCCGGCTGTTTCTGTTCGATACCCTGGACCGACTCTGGAGCCCGCTAATCGCGACGGGTGAGGTCACGATGGAGGCGCGAGCCCACGTTCGGCTGGCTGCATCTCATGCCGTGACCAGCGCTGTTCAGGCCGTTGATCTTCTCTATATCGGTGCGGGCGCGAGCGCGCTGTATACAAGTTGTCCGCTGGAGCGGGCATTCCGCGATGTGCACGCAATCACGCAGCACATTGGGGTCAGTCCACGCGTGATGGAAACAACTGGCCGCGTTTTGTTGGGACTGGAACCTGATACACCACTGCTGTGACCAACGCTCTTGCTTACAGTTCATGCCTATATCGAGGTGACTGACCTCCAGCGCGGTATCGAGTTCTATTGCGGTGGGCTTGGGCTCACACAAAGACGGCAACTTGGGCCGCGCTGGGTCGAGCTTTCAGGCGCTAATCTGCCAATCTTCCTTCTTGCCGACCGCCCGGCTGTGGCAGAGCTAGGTCCAACAAAGGTGACGCGCGATTTCGGGCGGCATTGGACACCCGTACACGTCGATTTTATCGTGGCCAATCTCGACGAGATGGTTGCCCGACTCTGCGGCCTCGGGGCTTCGCTCGATCGTGAAATACAGATCCGTGAATACGGCCGCATGGCTAACATGGCTGACCCATTCGGGAACGGCTTCGATTTGATCGAGTTTTCAGGACCGGGCTACGACAACCTCCAGCGCTGATGTGGCTCTCTTCGAGGGTAAGCATCATAAGCGCCCGCCAAAACCCCCGCGAGGAGCGAATAGACAAGGGCACGAGGCCGACAGTGAAGATAGAGTTCGCAGAGCCATCGCGATAGGGTTCAATCCAGATCTCCCTTTATCAGCCGTTCGCGAATTGATTGTAGCTCCTTCCTGCGTTCAGCACTCACCTCGGGGTATGTCATTTCCAGTCCGTTGAGAGTATCGAGAATGATCTGCGAAACGATCAATCGGGCGTTCTCCTTGTCGTCGGCGGGAACGACATACCAGGGCGCTTCGCGAGTGCTTGTCGCACTGAGGCACTCCTCAAAAGCCGACATATAGCGTTTCCAGAACTTTCTCTCCTCAACGTCGGCGAGGCTGAATTTCCAATTCTTGTTCGGCTCATCTATGCGTTGAAGAAAGCGCTTTCGCTGCTCGTCTTTCGATAGGTGGAGATAGAATTTGACAATCCGCGTGCCGTTGAGGTGCAGGTGTCTTTCCAAACCCACGATGGACCGAAATCGTCTCTCCCAGACGGTTTTCTCGTCGAGCGATCGATCTGCAATTCCCTCGCTGCGGAGAATCTCGGGGTGCACGCGGACGATTAACACCTCCTCGTAATAGGATCGGTTGAATATGCCGATCCGTCCCCGTTCCGGCAGGTCACGGATGGTCCGCCAGAGAAAATCGTGCTGCAATTCCATCGCGCTGGGGTGCTTATAGCTGAATACCTGGCAGCCTTGCGGATTGACCCCGGACATCACGTGCCCAATCGCGCCATCTTTCCCCGCAGCGTCCATCGCTTGAAATATCAGAAGGACGGCATAGCGATTTGATGCGTATAGAAGCTGTTGCAGCGAACTTAATTGGGCAACGTGATCTCTCAGGAGCTTTTGATATTGCTTTTTCGATTCGTAAATAGGCTCCACCGCAGTTGGCCACTTGTCGAGGTCAACCTTTTGCCCTTCCTGCACCCGAAGATCAGTTGACCTGACTTTCATATTCATCCTTTCGTCAGAGGCAGAGCCGCTGATTATCCATAAACCGAGGCGATAATGCCCCACGTTATCATTCGCGGAGCGAACGGACGACGCCACGAGGTCGATTTCGGCGACGCGCCAGTTCGTGTCGAGATTTATCACAGCGAAGAGACCGTCGAGATTTTCATCGAGGCGGATTTCGAGACGCTCCCGGAGGATCGTCGGCGCTTCGCCCTTCTTAACATTCCCCGCCACCTGTTCAGCGAAGCCACCGCCGCAGCAGCGCGACGTGCTATGAAACCCCGTCGTACATCCTCGACGTGCTGAGAAATTTCGGCATCCCGGCTGAACGTGGCCCCCTGCCTCCAGCCGAGAAGGAGGTCCGCCCATTAGCCTTTCAAGGTGGGTGGCATCCAGGTTGGGTTTGCGGTTCCATCGATCGGGCATGTCGGGCGGATGACGATTTTGCACCTATGGTTGGCTCGCCTTAGCCGCCGAGGCCGTATCGGCTATGATGGCGACGACCCGGAGGACAAAAGAAGGGCTTCGCCATGCTCAAGGTTTGGGGACGCCGAAGCTCATTCAACCTCCAGAAAGTCATGTGGCTGGTCGGGGAGTTGGGGCTGCCGCACGAGCATATTCCGGCTGGCGGCGATTTCGGCCTCAACGATACACCCGAATTTCTGGCGATGAATCCGCACGGACGGGTGCCGGTGATCGACGACGACGGCACCGTTGTCTGGGAGTCGCAGACGATCCTGCGTTATCTGGCGGCGAAATACGCGCGGTCGATTCTGGTCGGACGATCCGAGCGAACGGTCGCTCGCCGAGCGCTGGATGGATTGGTCGCAGGCGAGTTTGCAGGCGGATTTTCTGATAGGCGTGTTCTGGGGTTTCTACCGGACCCCGGAGACGCGCCGGAATATGTCCGCGGTAAACGCCAAGATCAGAGCTTGCACCCGGCATTTCCAATTGCTCGACCGCATCCTCGCCGATCGCCCGTTCTTATGCGGCGACAGCCTCACCCTGGCCGATATCCCAGCGGGCACCTCGCTCTATCGGTATTTCGGGATCGATATTGAGCGCCCGACCGTGCCGAATGTCGAAGCGTGGTATCGGCGGCTTCAGGAGCGCCCTGCCTATCGGGAACACATCATGGTGCCATTCGGCGAATTATACGGGAGGCTCGATTATTAGACCCCGAAGCGCTGGCATGACCTGGGGCGGACAGAGGAAAAAGAAGCCGCTTGGTAGAGCCTCTTTCGAGAGCCTCGACCCGCGTGGGCGCATCGTTACGGACGCTGACGGCCCGCAAAAACAGCCCGGTGCCCTTGCCAAAGGGGCCCCAGATTCGATGGAACGATGCGTCGACCCCGTAGCGTTCCGGGAGGCTCGCCGGTCCCGGCCCCCTGAGCGTTGGCTGATGACCGTTGCCGTTATGGAAGGGCGGCAGGAAAAGAGGGGGGTGGTCGATCAGCTTCTCCATGCGCCCCTGTCAGAACGTTGCCGCAGAGCGCCTGATGATCACGGCCGCCTTAGGCATGACCGAGGATGTTGCCGGTCCTTCCAACGGACGCGCGGCGGCATCCAGAACATCCATGACGTCAGAACGTTCGAGGATGCCTTCTGCCTCCAGGCGTTTCAGCAACTCCACCATCACGCCCCAACTCGCCAACTCATCCATTCTAACCTCCGTTGACCCGCTATTAGGTCAACGGTTTAGAGGTTCACCTGTCTTGGTCCTCGCCGGCGATATGCACGCTCATTTTGCGATTTTCAGACCCGGTAGATTATGGAAGCGATCGGGCGGAAACCAGAGGGCGACATGCCAGCCACCGCTACCACCACCATGTCCACCGCCATGATGGTCAGCGAAAGACGGAACAGCCGAAAATGCCAGTAACGCAACCGCCGCCGTCATAGCGACTAAACGTCTAGTCATGTCCGTCTTTCCAGTTCCGCGTCGAAAAGAGACCGAATAGGCCTACTTCTTAATTCCCTGGCCTCCTCGACCTCGGCCCGACGACAGGTCGTGATCTACGTCCGATGCTGGGCTTGAACCTCTGGGATCTCATTGGAATGCGCTGTCGGTCGCCCTGGAAGGCGCTGGAACAGTGTAGTGACGCCAGACGTAGTTCGGGAAGGGCAGAACGATACGCTTGTGTAGCGCCTCCGCAGGGGTTTTCTTTTGAGCATCCGCGGATCACGCCGCCTATCTGGGACGGTGCGCGATCTCCATCCGCCCGAGCCGCGATTGCTCAATGCCGCCCCACATCGTCGTGGATACAGATGAGCAATTAGGACAGTCGATCGTCTCGAATGGCCAGCCTTTAACCAAAATCCATCATGCGGTCCATCTCCCAGCAACGCCGCGTAGGGAGAAATAAAAAGGCGCTTATTCAAAATTGAATCAATGGTCTACCAATCAACTCTTCAAGATATATGGAGTAACCTCCTTGCAATCACGGGAAAATAACACGAGATTGGAGTCTTAGAGAATTCGTCTGCCACGCAAAATTCTGTACCGAGGAAACGCGTTATCCGGCGAAGTCTTTAGGTGCCCTGCCGGGCAGCAGGCGAGTTCTCGCCTCAGGGCCGAGATTTGCAGCGGCAAGATCAGGAGTAAAGATCTTCCTCCTAACCCCGAGTTACGACAAATGAAAAATTATTTGGTTTTGTGGTTTCCGGCTGAGCCGGGGCCGGTTGCGGCGGGACTATCTCAGGCACACGAGGCGAAGCGCCTTTAGCCAATTCGTGAGCCACGACAATGCGCGGCACCCCCCGGATGCAACACAGCGCGTGGGCTACAACGATTGACGCAAACAGGAGGACCAAGCCGTGTGGAAGTCGATCGTCTCGAAAACGCCCGTGTGGAAAGCCACGACTTTTGCCGCTGTGCTCGGGCTCGCCACGGTGCCTTATCCGGTCCACGCCGCGCCGGGGAGCGGCGGTGACACCGTGCAGGGCCTCTACGATGCGCTGCTCAGCACGATGAAGAATGGCCGGACGCTGGGACAAAGCGGGCGTTTTACGCAACTGGAGCCGGTCATTCGCCGGACCTTTGACATTCCGTCGATGGCCCGGTTGGCGGTCGGCTCGGCCTGGGCCACGCTCAGCGAGGCCCAGCGCCAGCAGGTGACGGAGAGCTTCGGGCGGTATATCTCGGCCATCTATGCCGACCGTTTCGACAGCTATGCGGGACAGAAGCTCCGGGTGACCGGCGAGCAGCCCGCGGCGGCGGGCGTGATGGTGCGCAGCCAGATCGTCAAGGCCAACGGCGAGCCGGTCAACGTCGATTACATGATGCGCCGCAACGGCAACAGTTGGCTGATCTCCGACATCTATCTTGACGGCGCGATCAGTGAGGTGGCGACCCGCCATTCCGAATTCGCCGCCATCCTGAAGAACGAGGGCATCGACGGCCTGATCGCGGCCCTCAACCGCAAGGCCGATATCCTCACCGGAACCACAGCCAGATCGTTCTAACGGCTAGTTAAGAGGTTCGAGTAGCGCATTGGCCGTGACCGCAGATCCCGAGAGTTCTGTCGTGGCGAGGGTGGGTTCGAGACGGATTGTCTGATTGCTGGCCGAAGGCCGTTGATCGGATCTACTCGGTAATCCGAAATTGCACGAGCCGATGGGCGGATCTTTCCCCGACGTTGGTCGACACAGCCGGGTCGATCGAGAGGGCGAGACGCCGGTTGCTCGACTTTGCCCGCCAACCGTTCACAATGAACAATCATCTTGTCGAGATATTGCCTCATTCTAGGCGTGGTAGCATCTGCCTGGAGCATCCGGGCTCGCGCCGCTGCGGAGCGATAGTACGTGGCGGGTTGCTCTTCCAATAACCAGCAATCCGAAATCTGTTCAAAATGGCCAGCGTTCATCTCCCATCTCCCTGCATTCGGGTCACAGAGGTCCAAGGCAGAGGTCAGTCAGTGCGGTCGCTCGCTGCCCTGAGAGTCAACACCAAGACCGTTCACGGAGACCCGCGTTTATCGAGATTGCCGCCTGCCTCTCATCACCTCGTTGGCAGGTCGCTAGCATTTGTGACAGAATGTAACTTATTGTGTCAATAGTTAAATGGTTAACGTTCTGAACGGGGTGGGTTTGTGTGGGGGCCTCGATGCCGAGGAAAACCCCCTGATGAAGTCTCCCAGAGGCGCTCGGGTGCTGCTGGTGCGGCTTCTCGACCTTGGACAGATCGTGTGGAAGGCGGAGTGAAATGCTCGTGCAGCCGCTTCGAAGCAGTTCTTGACGACGATCGGAAAGTGGCCGGGAAGCGTACTTATTTTACAGCCGTGGTCGTCGTCGTTATGTGAGCCTCGATGGCAAAGGTGTCGATTTGGGGGGCTGCTGGTCTCCCGGATCGTCGCCGGGAATGATCGCACGCGAACATTGACCGGCATGCTCACTAGCTGGACGCGCGGGAGCGGCAGAATGAGCGGCGGCCAGTTCACTAGCACGCGGTGGTGCGGGATCAATTAAACGCGTTGGCATGATTTTCTCCGTGGTTCTTGATATTGAAGGCTGAACCCACGTGGCGGCGTTCATCATGTCGAAAGCGCCACGCCATGGAAGGGTTACTCAACCTCAGTCGCTTTTACACCTGCTTAGGTCAAAGTCGCGTCCGGCAGCCCCTCGCACGCAGGTTGCGGATTCTTCGCCACCAACCGGAACCCGAATCGTTGACGAATTGGGTCGCTTGAGGGAGTACAGGACGATGGCTTTGAGACTTATCCAGTTCCTAGCAATTATACTCACGGCGCTCGCGCTCGTGCCTAGCGGGGCGCATCTCGCCGCTTTGCCGAATAAGATGGCAATGGCGCAGGCAGCCTACTTCATCGCCCAGCAGATGTACGCTGGATGGGCTCTCTTCGGCATTGTCCTGTTCGGCGCTTTGGCGGCGAATCTGGCGCACACGATCGTGCTGTGCAGGCTGGGCAGATCATTCGGTTACGCGCTCGCCTCGCCATCTTCTTCGTCTGGACCTTCCCGACAAATCAAGCGACCAACAACTGGACCGTTGTGCCTGATAACTGGAATAAGTTGCGTACCAATGGGAATATTCGCACGCCGCCAACGCCATGGTGACATTTGCGGCCTTGGTCTGTGTGGTTATTGCGGTGCTTCGACAGCCTTCGCAAGCGAGATAAAGTAACAGAACGCTGGTGGCGACGATCGAAGATCAGTTACCCCATCCACAGCCGACTAATGGACTGCTCGCAGGGCTGTAGTTACGCTGACCGGGAAACGCCGGGACATGTTCTTGCTCCGAAGATACTGGCGCGACGTGTGGTTAAATATTGGATTATTGGGCTCTCATTTTTTATGATCTCGTGATGACGAAAACCTCGGAATTCCGTACGAAACGCTCTGGACCGTCGATTTCCGCTGCCGCGAAAGCCGTGTTGCTGCCGGCGAGCCATACCGAAGTTCCTTTAAATCGCGGCGGCTTCCCGGTTGCCGCAGCACTCGAACTGGACCTGGAGCCTGCCTAGGACGCTCGCTGCCTGTGGTGTGGCCGGATTTTCATGCCGCGTGCGACAGGCGGATCGACTCAGAAGTTCTGCGGCGCGGGACACCGCCAACAATTCTGGATCGCGGCGCGCCGCTGGACGATGAGGGCCATCGAGGCGGGCCTACTCTCGGTCGATTGCTTGAAGGCGTCTCACGCGAGCGTGCACGCTGCCCGAGGGGCGTTCCGGTCGTAGAGACTACCCTGATAGCTGGAGCATATTGGGCGATCGGGTCTGAATGCGAAATTTCCGGGCCGGACGCCTGCTGGCAGCGCATCCATTCGGGTTACGCCGACCGAGTTTCTCGACCCAATGACAGCACCAGCTATCAGGCAACGATCCCGACTCGCGTGGCAGGCATCCGGTCCAGGCTCGGCAAAGCCCAAGTCGCCTTCGTGGCGGTCAAGCAATTCGAAATAGGAGCCCGCCTATCCTTCCCAGCGTGATACGGTAGATCGACATCTGGCGTGTCGCGGTGCTGATGGTCAACCAGTACGCGGACGACGCCAAAGCGAATAGCGACCGGCGTGCTGCGGAGCTTCGCCCGAAGGGCGAGTCTCGGCCCTCTGCGCCGAAGCTTGCGAGAGGCGGCGATCACGCTGGTGCGGCTATCTGGCGTCGGGTCACAGTTGCTATTGAGCAGCTACGGGACCACCGCACTGATATTGGTCCGATCGCTTGCCGCGAATTATCCGACCACAATCGCTAGGCCCGAGGAGATCCGTGTTTTCCGACCGACGCCAAAAGTCATCTTCTTCTCGATTGCACGAACGGGCTTCGGTCACATGGATCTCGTCATGCTTTAAGCCCACCGTGAACCAACGAAGCGGAGCGCCGCCAGCCAAGAGGCGCGACGTGACGGATGCGGGGAAGGCGACCGACATCTCCTCGTTCCGAGAGCGTGTGATTGGGCGAGGACGGGACCCATATGAGGTGTTGCGGGAACATCGCTAGGGAACGGCACCTGGATCGGTGCTGGGATTGGGCGAGCGAGCCGCCAGCATAGCGGCTTCAAATTACGAATACTGGATGGATTGGTATGACAAAAATACTCAGCGGCCCGTTCTCCCAAAAACAAGATCCAAACCGAGTTACACCCATCGATAAGCCGGAACTCGATCTTCTGGACAGGGACGAGGTAAAGGTAAAACGGCCCAGCATGTGGAACATCGTCTTCTATAACGATGATTACACACCGATGGATTTTGTAGAATTCGTCCTGAAGGCGGTATTTCATATGTCGACGCTTGATGCTCTAGCCTTGACCTTGGCCGTCCATACGCAGGGTAAGGGCCTCGCCGGTACCTATACCTTTGAGGTAGCTGAACAGAAGCAATCTGAAGTCTTGTTGGCGGCTAGGGTCGAGGAGCATCCATTACGGGTTGAAGTCGAGAGGGTTTAACGACAGGCCGGAAATTCGGCCCGGCATGATCCTCGGTGAATTCGGCATGGTGTTGCCGCACGTGGCTCGGAAATGCTGGGGTCACGCCGAATGCTGCTGGTGCAGGGGTGCAGGAGCTAACGCAGAAGCCGCACTCACGCCTGCCACCAGCGCGACCACAACAGGCGTCAGAGAGGCAATTCCGCGGGAACAGCGGGGGCTACGACGGCGCGATCTGACCCAAGCGCTAGGATAATGTCGGGCATCGGCCTGATATTCGCTGTTCCCACGATAATCATCGCCGCTACGTTGATCTCGCCAGAGCGGACTGCGCAATCTCGTACACGGCGTGCTCCTCTACGCGGTCCTGGGGTCTCCTTCTATTATTTGAGGGATGGCGAATTTCCTTACGGCGTTCATCTTCTCGACATCAGGAGCTAACCGCTTGGCGGCAGTCGGCTGCCGCTAGTGATCTCTGCTGTCACCGACACGGTTAACGACCCAAGCGTTCACGCACGGCAGCGGATTGCGCATCGGGCATTTCTGAGATCAGGGCGAGACCGTATTGCTTGACGGAGCCTGCTGAGGTTGCTCGGATGCTCCTTCCGGTAGTCGATATCGGCACCGGCACTCCAGGGAGGAAGCAATGCAATATCTGGTCGAAGGCGCTCGCGGACCCCTGCCACCGTCCCCCGAGCAAGCGTCAGAGTCCGCTGTCCTACCGTTAGACGATCCCCCATCCGAGGTCTGCAGGGGCCGGCCTGGCTCGCCGGGGCGACAACAACGGCTGACAGACGGCAATTCACTGGTGAATTCGGAGCGCAGTTGCTGCAATTCTACTCGCCGGAAGGGCGGGCTCACCGCCTCTCTCTTCGGTTCTAGTGAGCTGGCGGCGAGACTGGGTGAGAGAACGAGCGGTGGTGTTTGATGGACCTTGCCCCGCAGCGAAAATAGTTGTCTGGGCGCACTTTCCGCTCGACTTCCCCGGCACGGGAAGCATTGCTGTCCATGTCGACGGCCCCTCCTGGGTCGCCACTCGCCTGGCTCCGAGCGCCGGGCTTGTGGTGGTGCAAGCATCGCGATGGGCGATGCGGATTCAGAGGACGAAGACGATGGCCAGCAAGCAACCCCGCAAGCAAGCAAAGAGCCCCGCAAACGCCGATCCCGGCGAGGCGAACAAGCCGGCTCGCGACCGCCAGCGCGCACCCCGACGGCGCACTCCACAGGCCCGGTCAAAGTCCACGGCGACCCAGACCGGTTCAGCAGCCCAGGAGGCGGCTGTGGCTCTCGTAGGAGCCTCAGAGGGCATCGAACTGTCGAAGAACCCGACGCTGTCGCCGCAGCATCAGGCTTCACAATTTGAGCCCATCTCGGAGGGTGCCGATTTGGCGACCGCCAATGCGCCCAGCGCTGACCGACCGCTGGCGAGCACAAAGCGTGCGCTGCTGATCGGCATGCTCGAGCGACCCGAGGGCGCGTCGGTCGCCGAGATCGGGCAGCGGCTCGGCTGGCTGCCGCACACCGTGCGCGCCGCCATGACCGGCCTGCGTCACGCCGGTCGCGAGGTGACGCGGAGCAAAGACGCCACGGGCCAATCGGTGTACCGGCTCGCTCGGGCCGAAACTGCTCCCGACCGGTGACGGCCATGGCCGCCCGACACAAGGATGCCAGCAGGGAGGCGCTCGCGCGCCTCCCCAAGCTCGACATCCACGAGCTTCGCGAGGAGTGGCGCCGTCTCTACAAAGCCGATGTTTCCCCGCATCTCAGCCGTGAGCTGGTGATCCGAGCGGTCGCATACCGGATGCAGGAAGTTGCTCTGGGCGGTCTCCGCCTGGGGCCGCAGCGCCAACTGCGCCAGATCGCAACGGAGCTGAAACAAACCGGAGGGGCTGCGAAACGTTTCCGCCCGCAGCTGAAGCTTGGCACCCGGCTGCTGCGCGAATGGCAGGGTCGGACTTACGAGGTCGTGGTCCTCGATGACGGCTTCTCCTGGCAGGGCACCCGGTGCAACTCGCTGTCCGCGATCGCGAGAAAGATCACCGGCACGGCGTGGTCGGGTCCGCTGTTCTTCGGGCTGAAACAAACCCGATCGGCAGGCCGGCGGTCTTCGCCAGCGCCTGTTTCGGTTTGCGGAACGATGGAGGGCAGCGATGCCGCGGAGTGATCCGAGCCGGAAGCGCTGCGCGATCTACACCCGCAAATCCTCCGAGGAAGGGCTCGAGCAGGAGTTCAACTCGCTCCAGGCGCAGAGCGAAGCCTGCGAGGCCTATATCCGCAGCCAGCGTCACGAGGGCTGGGTATTGGCCAGAACCCGCTACGACGACGGCGGGTTCTCGGGTGGCAACATGGAGCGGCCTGCACTGCAACAGCTGCTTGCCGACCTCCAGGGAGGCCGGATCGATATCATCGTCGTCTACAAGGTCGACCGGCTGACCCGCTCGCTCGCCGATTTTGCCCGACTGGTCGAGATCTTCGACGCCCAGGGCGTGTCGTTCGTGTCGGTGACCCAGCAATTCAATACCACCAGCTCGATGGGGCGGCTGACCCTCAATGTCCTGTTGTCCTTTGCCCAGTTCGAGCGGGAGGTCACCGGCGAACGGATCCGTGACAAGATCGCCGCCTCGAAGAAGAAGGGCATGTGGATGGGCGGTAACGCGCCGCTCGGCTACGACGCGAGCGAGCGTTCACTCGCCGTCAACCCTGCCGAGGCCGAGACCGTGCGTTGCATCTTCGCCCTTTATCGTGAGCTCGGCTGCGTGCGCCGGGTCAAGGAGGAGGCCGAGCGTCTTGGGCTCAGGACAAAGCACAGCACGACGGCGAGCGGCACCGAGCGCGGCGGCAGATCCTTCTCGCGCGGACACATCTACCATCTGCTGTCGAACCCCATCTACATCGGTGAGATTGCGCACAAGGGCCAGCTCTACCCCGGACAGCATCCGGCGCTGATCGATGCCGAGACCTGGACCGCCGTTCGGGATCAGCTCGTTACCAACGCGACGAACCATCGACGCAAGGCCGATGCAGCCGAGCCGAGCCTGCTGGCGGGTCTGCTGACCGATGCCCGGGGCGAGCGGTTCACCCCGTCGCACGCCGTCAAGAAAGGCCGACGCTATCGCTACTACGTCTCCACTGCCCTGATCACCGAGGCCGGAACGGACCAGTCCCAAGGCTGGCGGCTGCCGGCCCAGGAAATCGAAGACGCCGTGATCAGGGTCTTGGCCGACGCACTGACCAGCCCGGCGCTGCTGATCGAGCGCTTCGGTACGGCCATACCCAGCGACCAAACTCGGAAAATGCTCGATCGCGCGATCCGCCTCGCGGCCGTGCTCAAGCGCTCACCAGCGGAACGAGCCAAGGTCGTTCGAGACCTCATCGAAAAGGTCGTGACGAGGAGAATGCGATCACGATTAGGATGCGGCGCAGCTCACTATCGGGCGGGGCAGTCGTGCCACCCTCATCGGAGAATCCGAGCGACAGCCCAATCGAGCTTACAGCGCCTGTGGCCTTCCGGCGCCGCGGTACTGAAATGAGGCTGGTGCTGCCGGGAGTGGCAACACAGAACGAAAGCTCAAGATGTGACCCCACGCTGATCAAGGGGCTCGCCCGCGGGCGAGCGTGGTTCGAAGAGCTTGCCGCCGGACGCGCCCGATCTTTGCGGGAGTTGGCCGAGCGCGATGGCATCACTCGTCGATATGTCCGGCGCCTGGTCGACCTCGCCTTTCTGAGCCCCGAGCTGAGGTGATCCTGCACGGCCGGCAACCCGTCGAGCTCACTGCGACGCGCCTTACCGAACTCGATCTGCCGCTCGATTGGACCGATCAGCGCAGCCTCCTGGCGAGCTGAAGAGCAACCCGCAACAGAGGGTGCCCAGGCCAAGGCCTGGGCACTTCTCGTTGCTGCGCTTTGATTTCCCGAGGGGGGACTGCAGCAATGCCGGTCAGAGAAAAGCAGCCAAGGCGAGCCGGCTCGGGGCCACGTCCGCTTCTCTGGTCTCGTCCAGGCTCACACTCCCGGCAAAAGCCGGGTCTTTCCGGCGGTAGGCATGGAAGGCACTGGTGAGACAGACTGGCCGGCGGAGGGAGACGGATTCGAACCCTCAGTCCCCCGTTAGTTGACCGCTGCGGGCGGGTACATAGCCGGCGCGGCGAATTGCCGTGGGACTGGAAAGCGCCCCTGGTTTGCGCCACGATCAATTCCGCAATCCACCGGCGCGACACGGAATATGTCAGGAAAAACCCGGCGCTTTGCGGGATCGAACCAGGGAGGGATCGATGACAACCCGAATCAACCGACGGCAGTTCGAGGCCTTGCTCAAGGCAAATCCTGCCGTTCGAGCCGGTTCGTTCGTGACTCTCCGCTGGAGGGGGCAGTCACGAGCGAACTCGTCTCTCGATACCCCGAATTCCCTGCTAGCTGGGAAAATACAGGGAATTTCCGGTATTCTGTAGCAAACGCCACCACGACAAGATAGCGGCTGGGTCCGGGACCATCTTACCATATCCGGGTGGCAGATTTACACGTCATTTCCGCGCTGCGCGAGAAGCGCGCCCTAGTCGCCGGGCTGATCGAAAAGCTTGAACGCAAGCTCGAACAGCACCGCGCGGACCCCACGCATATCGATGGCGTGCTGCGGCTGTTCCAGCCAGACCGCGACCCGGCCGAGATCAAGCCGAAGCGCACCTATCGGCGGACCCGCTACTTTGCGCGTAACGAGCCGGCGAGGCTCTGTATGGACGTTCTCCGTGACGCGCCGGGTCTGATCACCACGGACGAGATCGCGGCACAGGTGATCGCCGCAAAGGGTTTCGAGATGGCGGATGCCACCCTGCGAGCGTCTATCCGAGATCAGCTTCTTACGGTTCTGCGGGTGGCGCGAAGACGGGGCACGGTCGAACAGATGGGGCTGGGCGCGGCGTGCGCTGGAAACTTTGTGGAGATTGAATAAGCTCGTTTGGCGCCATAATCCCCGTTTTTGGGAGAGAGGCGGGCGATGGCAAAAGGCAAGACAGAGGCTGCTGCCGAAACAACACAACGCGAGCGTTGGGAATTCAATAAAACGAAGTTGTCAGAAGGCTACGAAGAAAGACAGATTCATATATTTGAATTTATCGCACATTATCTTGAGGGCATTGAAATCCAATTAGGAAGAATCGCTGACGCTGTTGAAAGTGGAAAAGTTAATGAACCTGTTCGGAGGGCGATTTCAGATCTTGAAGGGATGGCAATGATGTTGAACCAGATGAAGGAGTAAACCCCAGGCTTTGTTTCTGCTTTTTCGACAAATTATCCCAGCGATCCGAAATTTCTAACGCTTCGCGCAGAGTATAACCTCGGATCATGAACTCTGAGAGTCGCGGTTTGTTGTGACCGCGCATTTATGCCCAACTCCGCTGCCAATAGCCGCAGAAATCAACGCTCGGCTTATTCCGCATCGCCAGCGCCACGACGCGATCAACTTGAATGCCGTTAGGATCGCGGCGATGATCCTCACGCCACGCGCTCTCTTGTGCGAACCGAGCGATGTAGGGGCCGGCTAGGTGATGATGATGCCCGATCTCAGCCCGACGCATGCGTGAGAAGAACGACTCGGCGTTATTCGTATAGATATCGTCGTCGAGGCTGTAGGCTTCCTCATGGTTGATCCGGTGCATCGTGAACCGGCCATGAAGCTCGTTCCAGGCGCCCGCTTCGTCGGCATAGACTTCCGTGCCCCTGGCGATCCGAGTGCGGATGAAGCTGAGCGCCGCACCTTCTGAGGCGAACACACCCGGGAGCGTCTTGCCGTCTCGCTCGCGGATCACGACCACAGTCTTGCGCTTGCCCGACTGGTTCTGGCGTAGGCGACGATCACGGCGGTTCTCGATACGGTTCGCAGGCTTGACGTAGCCACCAAAATAGGCACCGTCGATCTCAGCTTTACGGCCCGCGCCACCGATGTTGATGCCCCGCAACTCAGACGCCATCGCCTCACGCATCTTGTGCGCCAATACAAAACTCGTCTTGTATTGTACGCCCAAGTCACGAGAAAGGGCAAGCATGCTCTTGCCCTTCACTTCGTTGCAGAAGATCGCAATCGCGAGAAGGTAAGAACGAAGCGGCAGCTTATGGAATGCGAACAGCGTGCCACTGGTGACCGAGAAATCCTTGCGGCAGGCTTTGCAGCGCCAGCGCGGCGCACCGTTCGGACGGCGGCAGGAATAGACGATCGCGCAACCACAATGCGGGCAATAGGCGTTACCGTCATTGTCTGCCCAGCGAAGCTGGATGAACACCCTCTCGGCTTCCTCGTCGCTCATACGCGCGACGGACGCTAGCGAGAGCGTCCGTGCGGCTGAGAAAAGGAGGAAATGTTGCGACATTCGTCAATCTCTTGACGGATATGTAATGAATTAGTTGTCTCTTGTCAATGTGAAAGTTGACGAATATGTTATTTCATAGACGTTTTCGGCATAACGGGCGGCTATGGATATCGCGGCAAAAGAGCAGGAGCTTATTGAGCGCACGAAGCGCTTTATCAAGGCCGAGCTGAAGCGGGCCGATGTCACCTATGAGGAACTGGCGGAAAGGCTGCGTGAGCATGGTCTAGAGGAAACCAAGGGCTCAATCGCGGCGAAGATCAGTCGGGGAGCATTCCCAGCAACATTCTTTATCGCCGTGATGAAAGCCATCGGGCGCGAGACTGTGACCCTCGCTGAGATTTAAGAGTCGCTATGAATACGCTCGAAGACGAAGGCGGCCCTTAGCGCCAATCGAAATTCGACAATGTGCCTCTTTGTTTGGGATATCAGTAGATTCTGCGCAAAGCGTGAGCAAATAATCTCCTGGGCGTAAGATTCTTACATTTTCCATATTGTCTTCGCTCGGCACAACAGAGAATACGATCCTATCACCAGATTGATTGCCGCGTCCGGTTTCAAGATAGGATGCCAATTTGATATATTTTGGCGGCTCGTCCTCTCTAAGTGTCCGACTCAGAATCGTATAGGTAGAATTAGGCACGTGCCAGTCGTCTAATGAGGAGCTGGACCGAGGCGAG
>Ga0210408_10002811_pt1 | contig 16564 bp, 13 predicted proteins | sample IncBWH4MmetaG_FD_155471 | JGI IMG/M metagenome (GOLD analysis project Ga0210408, IMG submission 155471) | Forest soil microbial communities from Barre Woods Harvard Forest LTER site, Petersham, Massachusetts, United States - Inc-BW-H-4-M | ecosystem: Environmental > Terrestrial > Soil >...
CGCGCGGCGCACCGGCCGATATGGATCATGCGTCAGGCCGGGCGCTACCTGCCGGAGTACCGGGAGCTGCGGGCGAAGGTGGACTTCGAGGCGCTGACGCGCACGCCGGAGCTCGCCGCCGAGGTCACGCTGCAGCCGCTGCGGCGCTTCCCGCTCGATGCGGCCATCCTCTTCAGCGACATCATGACTCCGCTCCAGGGCATGGGCATCGAGCTCTCCTTCGAACCCGCACCAGTGGTGCGCGAGCCGATCCGCAGCCTGGCGCAGGTCGAGGCGTTGCCGCCGCTCGTGCCCGGCCGCGACGTCCCCTTCGTGCTCGAAAGCATTCGCCTGGTGCGCGCCGGCCTGCCTGGCGGGGTGCCACTCATCGGGTTCGCTGGTGCGCCGTTCACACTCCTGTGCTACCTCGTGTGCGGACGGCCGTCCAAGGAATTCGCAGCCGCGCGCGCCTTCCTCTACGCGCAGGCCGACACCGCGCAGCGCCTGCTTGGATGCCTGGCGGATGCGATGGCCGAGTATCTCGCCGCCCAGGCCGCGGCCGGTGCGCAGGCGCTCATGTTGTTCGAGTCGTGGGCGGGCCTGCTCGCGCCGCGGGAATTCGCACAGTTTGCCTTGCCGGCCGTGCGCCGCACTGCCGCTGCGCTGCGGCGAGCCGGCGTCCCACTCATTTATTACGTGAACCAGGGTGCGACGCTGTTGCCCGCCGTCGCGGGGCTGGAGGTGGACGTCGTCGGCGTCGACTGGCGCTCGCCGCTTTCGCAGGTCCGCAGCATCCTCGGCCCCGGCAAGGCCGTGCAGGGAAATCTGGACCCCGCCGCATTGTTCGCCTCACCCGATGAGCTGCGGCGGCACGTCGACGTGGTGCTCGAGGAAGCCGGCACGGCTCCCGGACACATCTTCAACCTCGGGCACGGTATCTGGCCCGACACCGATCCTGATGCGGTTGCGCGGCTCGTGGACTACGTGCATGAGCGGCGCTAGCGATTTCGCCGCGGACGCCGCCGCGTACTTCCACGACCTGCAGCACCGGGTGTGCGCGGCGTTCGAGGTGTTCGAGCCGCACGCCCGCTTCGCCGCGCGCAGCTGGACCAAGCCGCCCGGGCACCGCCTGCAGGGTGGCGGCGAGTCGCGCGTAATGAGGGGGACGGTGTTCGAAAAGGTCGGCGTCAACGTAAGTCACGTCTGGGGGCTGTTATCGCCCGAGGCGCGCGGCCAGGTGACCGGCGCCGACGCTTCCGACGGCCGCTTCACCGCCTGCGGCATCTCGCTGGTCGCCCACATGGTGAACCCGTACGTTCCAACCGTACACATGAACCTGCGCTACCTCTCGACCAGCCGCGCCTGGTTCGGCGGGGGCTCGGATCTGACGCCCACCTTCCCCTTCGAGGAAGACACCGTGGATTTCCACGCGGCGCTGCGCGAGGCGTGCGAGGCGTACCGGCCCGGGACTTATGCGCAGTTCAAAGCCTGGTGCGACCGTTATTTCTATCTGCCCCACCGCCAGGAGCCGCGTGGCGTGGGCGGGATTTTTTTCGACGATCTCGCGGGAGCGGATCGGGCTGAGGACTTTGCCTTCGTGCGCCGGGTGGGTGAGGCGTTCCTCGAGGTTTATCCGCGGATCGTCGCGCGCCGCAAGGACAGCCCCTATGACGACGCCGCGCGCGAGCGACTGCTGCACAAGCGTGGCCGCTACGTCGAGTTCAACCTCGTCTATGACCGCGGCACACGCTTCGGTTTCAGTACCGACGCAGATCCCGACGCTTACCTGATGAGCCTTCCACCCGTGGTGAAGTGGTAACCCGCACGGGCGCGCTGACCGTGGCGCGTCCGCGCAACCAGCTCGGGGTGGTCGGCGAGAAGAGTCTCGCCGCACGAGTTCTGGCGGCAGCGCGCCAGTGCGCGGTAAGCACGCTCCCGAGGGCTTCCAGAGTCTCCGCGGGTGGGCGCCAGAGGCGGCGCAATTCCCTGTTGCTCGGCACGGTGGGCTCCTTGCATACCTTCGACCTTTCCATAAGTGAGTGCCGCAGGGGACTTCCGGTTCCGGAAAAAAGTGTTGCCGTGCGGCGACGAGGGGCTTAAACGCTTCAGCTCGAGGGCCGCTCTAATGGCTCAGATGGCACACGCGCAGGCCGAGGAAACGCGGGTCGAGTGGGAGGGCGCGCTCGTTCAGCGGGCGCGCGCCGGTGACCGCCGCGCTTTCGAGAGGCTCTATCGCGAGCAGGTCGGGCGGGTCTATGGCCTGTGCCTGCGCATGACGCGCGATGCGCAGCTGGCGGAGGATTGTACGCAGGACACCTTCATCAATGCGTGGCGCGCGCTCGCTAAGTTCGAGACGCGCAGCTCACTCGCGACCTGGCTGCACCGCATAGCGGTCAATGTGAGCCTGGCGAAGCGCCGCAGGAGTACACCGGTCGAGCCGTTACCCGAGGAGGAGGATGGGGTGGTCGCTGCCGAGTGGGCCCTGGAAACGCCCGTGGAGGTTCAGGAAATCGAGAGCGCCATCGACGGGCTGCCCGATGGGGCGCGCGATGCGCTGGTGCTGCACGCGCTCTATGGCTACTCGCATGGTGAGGCGGCACACATGCTCGGTATCGCCGAGGGCACGTGCAAGGCGCAATTGCACCGGGCGCGTAAGCTCCTGCGCGAGCGACTCGGCGTGGAGGTGAACTGACATGACGGGTCCCACGGACGCGAATGGCCGCAAAGTGGCGACGCTCCGCGAGCTGCCGACCTCCATCGAGCCCGCGCGAGACCTGTGGCCACGGATCGAGGCGCAGCTGGAAGAGGTTGTATCCGACGCGCGGGGCGGGGCAAAGCCGCTGCGCCGCCGCGGGGAGGCGCTACGCTGGCTCGCGCTTGCTGCGATGCTGGCAAGTCTCGCGGTAGGCGTCTGGATCGGGCGAAGCCTGTTGCCCGGCGCGGGTGGGGAAACCGCACCCGCGACCGCTGCGAACCGATCCACCGTGCCAGCGCTCGCGCCCACCGCCTTCGATGCTGCGTACGTGAGTGATCCGCGCTACGAGCGTCAACGCGCCGCCCTGGTGCGCGCGCTGCAGGAGCGCCTCGCCGCACTGCCGCTTCCAGCGCGCACCAAGGTGAGCGCAAGCCTCGCCGCCATCGAGAAAGCCAAGAAGGACCTGGAGCAGGCACTCGGACACGATCCGGGCAATGCGCTGCTGCAGGAGCTGCTCATCAACACTTACCAGGATGAAATGCGTGTCCTCAGCGACGTGCACGAAGCCAGTGATCCTGGCAGGGGGATCTGAAGATGCGCATCGCTTTGCGCCTGACGGTTGCTCTGCTCCTGCTGCTCGCGGGCGCTGCAGCCACGGCCTCGAACGACAAGACATTCGACCGGCAGGTGCCGGCGCAGCCGCGCGGGGTGGTGGAAATCTCCAATGTCAGCGGCAGCATCGAAGTGAGCGGCTGGGACCGGAGCGAGGTCAGTGTGCACGCCGAGCTCGACACCGGGGTCGAGCGGGTCGAGGTGGCGAGCGATGGCGGCCGCACGACCATCAAGGTGATCCTGCCGCACATTTCCGGCCACGGCGGTGAGGCACGCCTGCAGGTGAAGATTCCGAAGGACAGCGAGCTCGATGTCTCGGGGGTCAGCGCGGACGTGACCACCAGCGCCGTGCTCGGGGTGCAGCGCCTGAGTGCGGTGAGCGGCAACATCACGGCCGAGCTCGGGGGTGCCGATGCCGAGCTCAAGACGGTGAGCGGCGACCTGCGCCTGAAGGGCCATGGCCTGCCCGCGCGGCTGCACGTGAGCACCGTGAGCGGTGAGGTGCATCTCGAGCACGGCGCGGGAGAGCTGGAGGCGAGCACCGTGAACGGAACGTTGAGCGCGTCACTCGACAGCGCGCGTGGGGTGCGCGCCCGCACCACCTCCGGCGACCTGCGCTTCGAGGGCAAGCTCACCCGCGGCGCGACGTTGGAAGCTTCAACGGTGAGCGGCGACCTGAACGTGCGCGCGAGCGCCGACGGCGGCTACGCCTACGAGGTCTCGAGCTTCGGCGGCGAGATCACCGACTGCTTCAACGCGAGCCCCGCGCGGGCGAGCAAATACGGGCCCGGGAGCCGACTCGAGGGCACGCGGGGCGAGGGCGCCGGCCACGTGCGGCTGAAGACGATGAGCGGCGACGTGAAGCTGTGCGACCGACCGTGAAAGGGTGCAGCCCTCGAGAGGCTAGAATGAGCGTGTGACCGACGCCCATGAACCGGCCGATTCACCGATTGCGCCGCGACTCCTCGACTGGCACACCGGTGCCGGTCGGCACGATCTGCCCTGGCAGCATCCGCGGACGCCGTACCGTGTCTGGGTGTCGGAGATCATGTTGCAGCAGACGCAGGTCGCGATCGTCATCCCCTATTACCGACGCTTTCTCGACCGTTTTCCGGACGTCCGCACCCTCGCGGATGCGCCGGTCGATGAAGTGCTGCATCTGTGGTCCGGTCTCGGCTATTACGCCCGGGCTCGCAATCTGCATCGTGCGGCCGGACGCATACGCGACGAGCATGCGGGCGAGCTTCCCGGGAGCTTCGAGAAACTCGCGGCGCTCCCAGGCATCGGCCGCTCGACCGCGGGTGCAATCCTCGCGCTGAGCGCTGGCGCACGCTTTCCGATCCTCGATGGCAACGCGCGGCGTGTGCTCGCGCGCTACTTCGCCGTGACCGGTGCGCGCGGTGAGCGCACCGCCGAGAAGCGGCTGTGGGAGCTCGCCGAGCGCTGCACGCCGCACACAAGCATCGCGAGGTACACGCAGGCCATCATGGATCTCGGCGCCACGGTGTGCGTGCGGCGAAGGCCGCTGTGCCTGCATTGCCCGCTCGGTGAGGGCTGCCGTGCCCGCCGTGCCGGACGTCAGCATGAGTTGCCGTCCCCGCGCCGCGAGCGGCTGCGGCCAGGGCGGCGCGTGTTCATGGTGATCGCGCTCGAGAATTCCGGTCGGGTGCGGCTCGAGCGGCGGCCGGAAAGTGGCGTCTGGGGCGGACTCTGGTGCCTGCCTGAGTTCAGCACCGCGAGCGCCGCCGCAGCCTTCATTCGCGACACTCTCGGAGTCTGCGCGCGCACACCGCGGGCTCTCGCCGAGCTCGAGCACGCCTTTACCCACTTCGATCTCACGATCAGCCCGCTACTGGTTCATTGCAGCGGCAGCACGCGACTCGTGGAGGAGGAGCGGGGCCTTTGGTATAACCTGCGCGAGCCGGCACGCATCGGCTTGCCCGCGCCGATCAGTGCACTGCTGGCGCGTCTGGCCGATGAAACCCTGTTCGAACGGAGAACTTAAGAACATGGCACGTATGCTGCAGTGTGTTCTGCTGAAGCGCGAAGCCGAAGGGCTCGATCGGCCGCCCTATCCGGGTGAGCTCGGCCGCCGCATCTACGAGCAGGTCTCGAAGGAGGCCTGGGCGCAGTGGCTGCGGCACCAGACGCTCCTCATCAACGAGTACCGGCTGACCCCGATCGAGCCCAAAGCGCGCAAGTTCCTCGAGGCTGAGATGGAGAAGTTCCTATTCGGCACCGGCTCCCAGGCGCCGCAAGGCTATCAGCCGCCGGAGCACTGAGAGGGAAGCCCGTGCCACTCGTGACGCTGACGGTTCGTCAACCCAAGTCGGCCGAATTCAAGGCAGGGGTGTGCTTCAAGGAAACCAGCTGGGAAAACTGGTCCTTCGGCGGCGGCCGCCTCATCCACACCTGACCGTCGCTCAGGAGGCCCGTTTCAACATGCGCACGCTGACGCGGGTACCGCGACCGGGCTCGCTCGCGATCTGCCACTCACCGCCGATGGCGCTCGCGCGCTGGCGCATGCTGGCGAGCCCAAACCCCTGACGTGCGGAGAGCTCCGGGCTCTGCTCCATGCCGAGACCGTCATCGGTCACCGCGAGCTCCCAGTGCTCGGGCTGATCGGTCATGGTGATGCGCACCGTGTGCGGCCGCGCATGCCGCACCGCGTTGCTCAGCGCTTCCTGCGCGATGCGCAGCAGCTCGTGCTCGTGCTCGGGCTTGAGTCCAGTGGTGATGGCGTCGCCTTCGAAGGTGCAGCTCACACCGCCCGGGACCGTCGAGCGCTCGGCGAGCTGACGCAGCGCCAGCTCCAGTCCCGCACGGCGCGTCTGGTCGAGGCGCAGCGCCATGACCGAGCGGCGCGCTTCGGCGAGCCCATCGCGCGCCAGCTCACGGATGTTGGAGAGGGTGGTGGCGAGCTCCGAGCCGCGCTTGCGGCAGGAGGGAAACTCTTCCACCGCGCCGAGCTGCAGCAGGATCCCGGTGAAGGCCTGCGCGAGACCGTCGTGGATCTCCTGACCGATGCGGGTGCGCTCCATGAGCACGGCGGCTTCCCTGGCCGAGTGGGCAAGGCGGGTGAGCTGCACCGCGAGGGTGGCCTGCTGCGCGAGCGCCACCAGCAGCTCGCTGCGCGTCACCTCCTCGGCGTTGCGCCGAAATGTCATCGCCAGGAAGCCGACGCTGCGGCCGCCGAACATCATCGGGTAGACCACGGTGCCGACCTCGCCGTGGGCACGGTGAAACTCCATGAGTCCAGGCCAGGCGTTGGTCTCCTGGCGTGCGATGTCCACGTAGAGCACCTGGCGCACGACATCCCCGAAGAGTGCGGTGAACGACGAACCAACCAGGGGCACGCTGCTCGCATACGGCGCCGCTACCAGCTGGTCGTCGTGCACGTGTGCGACGACGCGCCACTCCTGCAGCAAATCCTCGCGCACCACGACGTCGCCCGAGCTCGCCCCGAACTGCCGCGTCGCCTCGAGCAGCATGTGCCCCATGAAGCTGTACAGGTCGGTCTCACCGGCGAGGCGCTCGAGGTTGCCACGGATCACCGCGTTCGCCTTGGCGAGCTCGGCCACGCGCTGCTCGGCAGCGCGCTCGCGCTCGCGGCGCACGTCATCGACCAGCCGCTCGCGATGGAGCGCCGCGCCGATCACCCCGGCCGCGGTCTCGAGTGCGGCCAGCTCGGCGGCGTCGACGGCGCGCTGGCGGTGAGTATTGTCGAATCCCACGATGCCGTTGAACTCACCGGCGACGAAGATTGGCACGATCGCTTTCGTTTGCGTGCCGGCTCCCTCGATGGCGGAGACGTGCCCGGTGGAACTCTCGCCTTTGCTGAAGCAGACGCTGCGACCCGCGCGCAGCTCCGCGAAAACATCCGGGTAATTCGCCTCGTTGCAGGTGCGCACGGCTGCTTCGGGCAACGAAAACGTCCCTTGCTCGGCGGTCCACTCGCTTACCACGATGAGCAGCCGCTCGCCGCCGGGGCCCGTGCGCGTCTGCATGAGGTTTACACGATCGACCCGAGCCGCTTCGCCGATCAGTCCGAGGACGCCCGGAATCGCGGCGCGCACATCGGGCGCTTCCAGCAGCAGGCGACTCGCGCGCGCCGAGGCGGTGAGCAATCGCTCCCGCGCCTGCAGCGACTCGTTGATCAGCGTCAGTGTCTCCGCACAGCGCGCAGTGGCTGGCTGCGGCTGCAGCGCGGTGACGTTGGCGTTCATGCGGAAACCCATCCTGGCCCGCAACGAGGGATGGAAGTCTACCGCGGCCGGCCACAAAGGCCGAGCGGATCTACTGAATCAATGACTTGGGCTTTCCGGGCTCTACAGGTGGATCAGGCCACGCTTGTGTGCCACGGCGACCGCTTCGGTCCGGCTGATGGCATCGAGCTTGGTGAGGATCGCCTTCACGTGTGTCTTGGCCGTGCCCTCGGTGATCGACAACCGGCGCGCGATATCTTTGTTGCTGCGCCCCTCGGCCACCAGCTGCAGCACATCGAGCTCACGCTGCGTCAGGCTCGGTTTCGCCATGCGCTGCAGCGCCTTGGCAGCCACGGTGGAGGAGGTGTAGGGGCGATCCTCGCTCACCGCACGGATGGCGGAGAGAATCTCCTGCCGCGGCGCATCCTTCAGCAGGTACCCCTTGGCGCCCTGCGACAGGCACTGAAAGATGTCCTCATCGCCGTCATAGGTGGTCATGATGAGGATGCAGGCCTTCGGATTGATCTCGAGCACCCGCTGCACGACGGCCACTCCGTCACGTCGCGGCATGCGCAGATCGAGCACCATGACGTCCGGGCGGTGCTGCTCGTAGAGAGCGATCGCCTCCTCGCCATCGCCCGCCTCGCCGACGACCTCCATGTCGGCCTGCTGGTTCACGATCGCCGCCAGACCATCGCGCACCACCGGATGATCATCGGCGAGCACGACACGGATGCGATCCTTCAGCACGGTGGCCACTCAGGAGGCTCGCTTCAACATGCGCACGCTGACACGCGTACCACGGCCCGGCTCGCTCGCGATCTGCCACTCACCGCCGATGGCGCTCGCGCGCTGGCGCATGCTGGCGAGCCCAAACCCCTGACGTGCGGAGAGCTCCGGGCTCTGCTCCATGCCGACACCGTCATCGGTCACCGCGAGCTCCCAGTGCGCCGGTTGATCGGTCATGGTGATGCGCACCGTGTGCGGGCGCGCATGGCGCACCGCATTGCTCAGCGCTTCCTGCGCGATGCGCAGTAGCTCGTGCTCGTGCTCGGGCTTGAGCCCGGTCGCGATACCGGCACCTTCAAACGTGCAGCTGACGCCACCGGGCACGGTCGAGCGCTCGGCGAGCTGACGCAGCGCCAGCTCCAGTCCCGCACGGCGCGTCTGATCGAGCCGCAGCGCCATGACCGAGCGGCGCGCTTCGGACAGCCCATCGCGTGCAAGGTCACGGATGCGCGAGAGCGTGACCGCGAGCGATGAACCGCGCTTGCGGCAGGAGGGAAACTCTTCCACGGCACCGAGCTGCAGCAGGATCCCGGTGAAGGCCTGCGCGAGGCCGTCGTGGATCTCCTGTCCGATGCGGGTGCGCTCCATGAGCACGGCGGCTTCCTTGGCCGAGTAGGCAAGACGGGTGAGCTGCACGGCGAGGGTGGCCTGCTGCGCGAGCGCCACCAGCAGCTCGCTGTGCGTCACTTCCTCGGCTTTACGCTGGAAACTCAGTGCCAGAAAACCGACACTGCGCGCGCCGAACACCAGTGGGTACAACACCACGCCAACGGCGGCTTCGCTGCGATGAAAGGCCCGCAGACCGGGCCAGATCTCCACCATTGAGTTCTCGATGTCGACATAGAGGGGCTCGCGCAGGTCCGCGAACCGGGCAGTGAACGTCGAACCCGCGACCGGCACGCTGGTGGGGTACGAGGGCTGCGCGAGCTGGCCGTGGCGCACGTGCGCGACGATGCGCCACTCCTGCAGCGAGTCCTTGAGCACGATCACGGCGCCGGAGATGGCACCGAACTGCCGCGTGGCCTCGAGCAGCATGTGGCCCATGAAGCTATGCAGGTCGGTCTCCCCGGCGAGACGCTCGAGGTTACCGCGGATCACCGCGTTCGCCTTGGCGAGCTCGGCGACGCGCCCCTCGGCGATGTGCTCGCGCTCGCGGCGCACGTCATCGACGAGCCGCTCGCGATGCAGCGCCGCACCGATCACGCCGGCCGCGGTCTCGAGCGCCGCGAGCTCCGCGGCGTCGATGGCCCGGTGCTGACTCGTATTGTCGAACCCCACGACGCCGATGAACTCTCCGGCGACGAAGATCGGCACGATCGCCTTGGTCTGGGTGCCAACGCCCTCGATCGCGGAGCAGGCCCGGCCCACGGCGCTATCGCCGTTGCTGAAACAGATGCTGCGCCCGGCGCGGAGCTCGGCGAACACGGTGGCACAGCTTGCCTCATCGCAGGTGCATACCGGTCTTCCCGGCAGGAAGACCAACCCCTGCTCCGCGGTCCACTCGCTCGCCACAGCTAGTAGCCGCTCGCCGTTGGGGCCGGTACGGGTCAGCATGAGGTCCACGCGGTCGACGCGTGCGGCTTCGCCGATCAGTCCGAGGACTCCGGGAATCGCGGCGCGCACATCGGGCGCCTCCAGCAGCAGACGGCTCGCCCGCGCCGAGGCGGTGAGTAATCGCTCGCGCGCCTGGAGCGACTCGTTGATACGCGCGAGCTCCTCAGCGCACGGGCCGGCTCGGTTCTCAGGTTCCAACAGGGCGACGTTGGCATTCATCGTGGTAGATGCTTTTCCCGACTGGCGCAGGGCGGAGAGTCTACCGCGGCGGAGCCCCGAGCGGCCCGTCTCGGGCGGGGGCTCTATCTTAAGAGAGAGTCGCGGGGCAGCCGGCGGGGAGGCAAGACCCACTTCCATGCCCCCATCACCCGAGCGGGCGGAGCGCTGCTGTCGTCGGTGAATCAAGGGCTTAGCCTCCCGCCTGACGGACATAACGCGGCAGTGGCGCACCCTGCCAACCTCCGCCGAGGGCTTTGTAGACGGCGACCAGGCTCGTCGCGGCATCGGTGCGCGACTGCGCGAGGCGATCCTCGTCCACGAGCTGTGTGCGCTCGGCGTCGAGCACTTCGAGGAAGTCGGCCGCTCCACCCTCGTAGCGCGTGCGCGCAATACGTGCGGCCGTCTGGCTGGCGGCCGCAGCGGCCGCGGCATCACCCAGGCTGTCACGAGTGCGCGCGTGCGTGATGAGCGCGTTCTCGGTCTCTTCCAGCGCCCGCAACACGGTCTGCTCATAGCCCGCGAGCGATGCGTCGGCGCGGGCACGGCTGCCGGCCACTTCGGCCCGCACGCGCCCGAGATCGAATGCTGCCCAGGTTATCCCAGGCCCTATGGTATAGCCGCGGCTCGCCGAGGTACCGAGCTCGCCCGGCGTGGTAGCGGCGTAACTGAAACTGCCGGTGAAAGTCACTTTGGGAAAGAGATCGGCGATGGCGACACCGACGAGGGCGGTAGAGGAAGCAAGCTGGCGTTCGGCGACGCGGATGTCGGGGCGGCGGCGCAGGAGTCCCGCCGGGTCGCCGATCGCGGTCATCTGCGGCAGGTCCGGCAGCTCGCGGGGCGGCGCCAGCAGCTCACGCAACGCGCCGGGTTGCTGCCCGGTGAGCACGCTCAACCGGTGGATGGAGCGCGCGATGGCCGCCTCGAGCGGACCAATGGTCGTCAGCGTAGCGGAGAGTTGCGCCTGGGCGCGCGCGGTGTCGAGCTCTGTGCTGCGGCCGGCCTCGAGCCGCGCCTGTGCCAGCTGAAGTGTCGCACGCTGGTTTTCCACATTGCGCCATGCCACGGCAAACCGCGCCTGCTCACCGCGCAGCTCGAAGTACGTCCGCGCCACCTCCGCGGTGACCGAAACCTGAGCATCGCGCAACCCGGCTTCCGCGCCCTCGACCTGCGCGCTCTTCGCTTCGACATTGCGGCGTATGCGGCCGAAGAAGTCGAGCTCCCAGAAGGCGTCGAAGCCTGCATCGTAGAACTGCTGACTGAACGTCGCGGCGGTCGGGCTGCTGACCGCCGGGAACCTCTCCTTGGTATAACCGCCGGAGGCGGTGACGGTCGGTGCAAGGTCGAACTGCGAGTGATGACGGTCCGCACGCGCTTCGACCAGATGAGCGAGCGCGATGCGCAGATCGTGATTTGCCGCGAGCGCCTCATCGATCAGCCGATCGAGGGTGGGATCGCCGAACTGCGTCCAGAACTCCGCCTGCGCGTCCTCGGGGGAGTAAGTGCCTTCCGTTGCGCCCGCGAACTGTGGGGCGACCGGCGTCGCGGGTTTCACGTAGTTCGGTCCCACCGCACAGCCGGCGAGCGCGGCGGCGAGAGTAGCGAGAGCGATGAGCGCGACGAGCGTGGCAAAGGTCACGCCACGCCGCTTGTTGATGTCAGTCATGCGAGCCCTCCGGGGCGGGCAGCGGCGCCAGGGGCGCATCCGCGGCCCCCTGCGCGGTCGTCGTGCGCGTGGCGTTGAGGCGGGCGGTGGCGCGGCGCACCAGCACATAGAACACCGGGGTGAGCAGCAGGCCGAAAGCAGTGACGCCCAGCATCCCGGCAAACACCGTGACGCCGAGCGCATGACGAACTTCGGCGCCCGCGCCCGTGGCGAGCGCCAGCGGCACCACGCCCATGACGAACGCCATCGAGGTCATGAGAATCGGCCGCAGTCGCAGGTGCGCCGCCTCGAGCACCGCCGCGCGCGCATCGCGCCCCCGGTCCTCCTGCAGATGCTTGGCGAACTCGACGATCAGGATGGCGTTCTTGCAGGCGAGGCCGACGAGCACCAGGAGGCCAATCTGCATGAAGATGTTGTTATCGCCGTGATCGAAGCGCACCGCCGTGATCGCCGGCAACAGGCACATGGGCACGATCAGCACGATCGCGAGCGGCAGGCTCAAGCTCTCGTACTGCGCGGCGAGCACGAGGAACACGAACAGCACGCACAGCGGGAACACCAGAAACGCGGTGTTACCCGAGATGAGCTGCTGGTAGGCGAGATCGGTCCATTCGTACGCCATGCCACGCGGCAGCGTCTGATCGAGGATCTTCGCCATCGCCGCCTGCGCCTGTCCGGAGCTGAACCCCGGCGCCGGCCCACCGTTGATGTCCGCCGAGGCGTAGGCGTTGTAGCGCTGCACGACATCCGGTCCGAAGGACTGTGAGACGTTGATCACCGAGCCGAGCGGCACCATCTCGCCGCTCGCATTGCGGGTCTTCAGCGGCAGGATGTCATCCAGCTGCGAGCGGAATGGCGCGTCCGCCTGCGCCACCACCTGATAGGTGCGGCCGAAGCGATTGAAGTCATTGACGTAGAGGGAGCCGAGGTAGACCTGCAGCGTCTCGAATACGTCCGAGAGCCGGACGTTCTCGCGCTTCACCTTGACGCGGTCGACGTCGACGTTGAGCTGCGGCACGTTGATCTGATAGGTGCTGAACGCACCACCGAGGGCCGGATTCTGGTTCGCCTTGCCGAGGGCTTCGGACAGCGCACTGAAGAGCGCTTCGGGACCTGCGGCCGTGCGATCCTCCACCTGCAGCTTGAAGCCGCCGAGGGTGCCGAGGCCGATCACCGGCGGTGGTGTCACCACCAGGACGAACGCGTCCTGGATGGAAGCCATCTTGGCGTTGAGCGCTGCGGCGATAGCCGGACCCGACAACGCACGCGAGCTGCGCAGCGAGAAGTCATCGAGCGGAAAGAAGATCAGCGCTGCACTCGAGCTCTGCGTGAAGCCGTTGACCGACATGCCGGCGAACTCGACGGCATGTGAGATGCCCGGTTGCTTGAGGGCGATCTCGGCAATGCGCCGGGTGACCGCTTCGGTACGATCGAGCGAGGCGGCGGGTGGCAGCTGCGCGACCGCGACCAGGTACTGCTTGTCCTGCGCGGGGATGAAGCCGTCCGGCACGCTCCGAAAGCTGAATGCAGTGAGGACGATCAGTCCCGCATAGATGGCGAGCGCAATGGCGCCGTGCCGCATGGTGAGGCCGAGTGCGCGCGAATAATTGTCGCCACCGCGGGTGAACGCCCGGTTGAAGCGCCCGAAGAATCCACCGAGGATCCGCTGCATCACCCGCGACAGCGCATCCGGCGCCGCGCCATGGGGTTTCAGCAGCACCGCCGCGAGCGCCGGCGAAAGCGTCAGTGAATTGAACGCCGAGATCACCGTGGAGATGGCGATGGTGAGTGCGAACTGCCGGTAGAACTCCCCGGTGAGGCCGCTCACGAACGCCACCGGCACGAACACCGCACACAACACCAGCGTGATGGCGATGATCGGCCGGCTCACCTCGCCCATCGCGACCTTGGTGGCTTCGCGCGGGGAGAGACCCTCGGCGATATGGCGTTCGACGTTCTCGACCACGACGATGGCGTCATCCACCACGATGCCGATGGCGAGCACCAGTCCGAACAGCGACAGCGTATTGATCGAGAAGCCGAACGCCAGGAGCACCGCGAAGGTGCCGATCACGGACACCGGGACTGCGATCAGCGGGATGAGCGAGGCGCGCCAGGTCTGCAGGAAGAGAATGACGACCAGCACCACGAGCGCCACCGCCTCCAGCAGCGTGTGCAGCACCGCATCGATCGACTGGCGCACGAACTGCGTGGGATCGTAGAGAATCCCGTAGTCCATGCCCTCCGGGAAGTTCTTCTTCAGCTCCTCCATCGTCTTGCGGACGGCGTTAGAGAGCTCGAGCGCGTTAGCGCCCGGCGACTGGAACACCGGGATGGCGAGCGAGGGCTTGTTGTCGAGGAGGCTCCGTACGCCATAGGCCTGGGCGCCGAGCTCGACGCGTGCCACATCGCCGAGGCGCACGACCTGGCCGTCATCGCCGGTCTTGATGATGATGTCGCGGAACTGCTGCTCATCGGTCAGCCGTCCGGCGGTATTGAGCGCGATCTGAAACTCGGTGTTGGAGGGTGGTGCGCCGAGCTGACCTGCGGCCACCTGGACGTTCTGCTCGCGGATCGCCGTCACCACATCGCCGGCGGTGATGTTGCGCGCGGCGAGCTTCTGCGGATCGAGCCAGACGCGCATCGAATAATCGCCGCCGCCGAACACCTGCACATCGCCCATGCCGGGCAGCCGTGCCAGCACGTCGCGGATGTTCAGTACCGCGTAGTTGCGCAGGTACAGCGAGTCGTAGCGCCCGTTGGGGGAGGTCAGGTTGACGACGAGCGTGAGGTTGGAGCTGGCCTTGACGGTGTTGACGCCGAGGTCGCGCACCTCCACCGGCAGGCGCGGCAGGGCCTGCGCGACGCGGTTCTGCACCTGCACCTGCGCGCGATCGATATCGGCACCTATGCGGAAGGTCACGGTGAGCGTCAGCGCGCCATCCATCGTGGAGGTCGAGGACATGTAGAGCATGTCCTCGACCCCGACGATCGCCTGCTCGAGGGGGGCTGCTACGGTATCGGCGATCACCTTGGGATTCGCGCCCGGATACGAGGCGTGTACGACCACCTGCGGCGGGACGACCTCGGGGTACTCACTGATCGGCAGCTTGAACAGCGCGAGCAGACCCGCAATGGTGATGAACGCCGAGATGACCCCGGCGAAGATCGGCCGCTCGATGAAGAAGTCGGACAACGACAATTTCACGGATGTGCCTCGCCCTCTCGGGCAGCGTTATTACCAGCGAGCAGCCGCGCCCCCTCGCCGTTGGCACGCTCGCCCATGGCGACGTGATGCGGTTGCACCTGTGCGCCGGGGCGCACGCGCTGCAGGCCATTCACCACGACGGTCTCGCCGGCCGTAAGTCCCGACTGCACCACGCGCAGCCCGTCAATTACCGGCCCAAGCTGCACCGGCCGATATTCGACCTTGTTGCTTGCGCCGACGACCAGCACGTACCGCACCGTCTGGTCAGTGCCGATGGCGCTGTCGTTGACGAGCACCGCCTCATGTTGTGCGCTATCGAGCAGCCGGATGCGGGCGAACAGCCCCGGAGTGAAGAGGCGCTCATGGTTGTCGAGGAGCGCGCGGCTGTGGATGGTGCCGGTGGCGGGATCCAGGGCATTGTCGAGGAACACCAGCGCGCCCTGGTGCGGATAGCCGCTCTCGTTGGCGAGGCCCACGAGTACGGGGTTGCGCGCCGCTTCGTTGGAGGCGCCGTGGGCGCTGGCGCGTGCGAGCTTGCTGTACCGCAGATACGCCTGCTCATCGCCATCGAAGGTCACGTAGATCGGATCGAGCGACACCAGCGTCGTCAGCGGCGTTACCCCGCTCGCAACGTAATTGCCGCTCGTCACCAGCGCGCGGCTGATGCGACCGGCGATCGGGGCGGTGACGCGCGTGAACTCGAGATTGAGCGCCGCGGAATCAAGTGCCGCCTGCGCCGCCTCGACGCTTGCCTGCGCCTGCTCATTGCCGGCGCTGCGGGTGTCGAACTCCTCCTGCGAGATGGCGTGCTGGCCAAGGAGCTTGGTGGCGCGTTCCCGCTCGGACTTTGCCAGCGCAAGCTGAGAGCGCGCCTGCGCGAGCTGCGCCCGCGCCTTGTCGCGCTCGGCGACGTACGGCCGCGGGTCGATGACGAAGAGCACGTCGCCCTTACGGACCTCATCGCCATAGGTGAAATTGACGCTCGAGATATAGCCGGACACTCGCGGCCGAATCTCGACGCGCTCGACCGCCTCGAAGCGCCCGGTGAATTCGTCGAACTCCGTTACCTTGCGTGAGACAGCTGCTGCCACCGTCACCTGAGGTGGCGGCGCCGCCTGCTGCTGGGCCGCTACATTGCGTGCGCAGCCGCTCACGAGCAGCGCGGCGACAGCGGCGGCGAGCAATAGATAAGAGTGGCGCATGGGATCCTCCCGGGGACTGGTTGTCCAATTTCGAGCGGCAGCCGCGGCAGCGGCGTCACGTGCAGCATTGTTGGGTGCGCAGCGCGATCGCGACATTCATCACAGGGAGAGCGTCGAACGTTTCCGCCGGCAGGTATGCGCCTCTCTCGCTTGGGCGAGCCCGCAGAGCAGTGGAGCGGGTTGCGAGCAGCTGCACGCACCGCTTCGCGCGGCCTTCCCCTCGTGAATCAAGGAGTTAGCTCGGTGATTGCTTGACGGGCCGGGGCTCAGGCCGTTCTAATACGCGCCCCACCCGGCGGCCAGGTAGCTCAGTTGGTAGAGCAGCGGACTGAAAATCCGCGTGTCGGTGGTTCGATTCCGCCCCTGGCCACCAATAAATCAATATTTCAAATCAAGAAGTTGCATCCGAGAGCCTCGGCTCTTTTTCCAATATTAGCG
>Ga0210408_10002816_pt1 | contig 16517 bp, 15 predicted proteins | sample IncBWH4MmetaG_FD_155471 | JGI IMG/M metagenome (GOLD analysis project Ga0210408, IMG submission 155471) | Forest soil microbial communities from Barre Woods Harvard Forest LTER site, Petersham, Massachusetts, United States - Inc-BW-H-4-M | ecosystem: Environmental > Terrestrial > Soil >...
AAGACGGTGACTTTCGGCGCGACCGACGCTCCGCTCAAAGGGCCTGAACTCGAAAAGTTCGGCTTGGTCCAGTTTCCGATGGTGATGGGCGGCATCGTGCCGGTCGTGAATATCGACGGCGTCTCGCCGGGAGAGCTGGTGATCGACGGTCCGACGCTCGCCGGTATCTTTCTCGGCACCATCAAGACCTGGGATGACCCGGCGATCAAGAAGCTGAACCCGAATGCGAAGCTGCCCTCGCAAGCGATTGCGGTGGTGCACCGTTCGGACGGTTCCGGCACGACGTTCAACTTCACCTATTATCTGGCTGAGGCGAGCGCCGACTGGAAATCGAAAGTCGGTTCCGCAACCTCGGTCGAATGGCCTGTTGGGATTGGCGCCAAGGGCAATGAAGGCGTTTCCAACAACGTGAGCCAGACCAAGGGTTCAATTGGCTACGTCGAGTATGCCTACGCCCTGCAAAACAAGCTCGTTTACACCAAGATGGTCAACAAGGAAGGCAAGGCGGTCGCGCCGACCAGTGCGGCGTTCCAGGCTGCCGCCGCCAACGCGGACTGGAACTCGGTCCCCGGCTACGGCGTGATCTTGGCAAACCAGGCCGGTGCCGAGTCTTGGCCGATGACCGCGGCAACTTTCATCCTTATTCATAAGCAGCCCGACGATGCGGCGGCTGCAGCTGCGGCGCTCAAATTTTTCGCCTGGGCTTACACCAAGGGCGACAAGATGGCGGAAGAACTCGATTACGTCCCGATGCCCAAGAAGGTCGTTGGGGAAATCGAGAAGATGTGGGCGAGCCAGATAAAGGACTCCGGTGGCAAGGCCCTCTACACTGAAGATTCGATGGCTCACTAGTGCGATGCAACGCGCCGCGGTCGAGCAATTGCCCGGCGTGTTGCTTATGCATAACCGGTTCGCCGCACGCTGCGCTTGTGCGGCGGCCGGTGGATTGTTTGAGTAAGCACTCCGGATCTCCCGACGGGGTGCATAGCAAAGAACCCTGGCGCGGAGGCGATCCGTGGTAGACATGGCGCTGCAGGAGGGGGCGATGGTAGCCGTCGAGGCGGGGACGCGAGCGAGGGTGCTCGACCGGCTTCGACTAGGCGACATTGCCTTCCGCCAAATAACGCGCGCTGCCGCCATCGGCGTTCTCTTGCTGCTGAGCGGCGTAATCGTTTCGCTCATTCAGGGATCGCTGCCGGCGCTGCAAGCTTTCGGCTTTGGGTTCCTCACCAGCGACCGATGGAATCCGGTTACCGAGAAATTCGGTGCTCTCGCGCCGATCTACGGCACACTGGTCACTTCGTTTATCGCTATGCTGATCGCAGTGCCGGTCGGGCTGATGATCGCTTTCTTTCTGACCGAACTTTGCCCGCAATGGCTGCGGCGGCCGATCGGCATCGCCATCGAACTGCTCGCCGGCATTCCCAGCATCATCTACGGCATTTGGGGTCTTTTCATTTTCGCTCCGTTTTTGCAGGACACGTTGCAGCCATTCTTGATCAGAACGCTCGGCGAAGTGCCGGGCATCGCGCCGCTTTTTACCGGGCCGCCCTACGGCATCGGGATGCTGACGGCGGGGTTGATCCTGGCCATCATGGTGTTGCCGTTCGTGACGTCGATCTCGCGCGATGTGTTCGAGGCCGTTCCCCCGGTTCTCAAGGAGGCGGCCTATGGCATCGGTTGCACGACATGGGAGGTCGGGCGCAACATCGTGCTGCCTTACGCGCGGGTGGGCGTGATCGGCGGCGTGATGCTCGGGCTCGGCCGGGCGCTTGGCGAAACCATGGCCGTGACCTTCGTGATCGGCAACGCCCATAGGATTTCCGCGTCTCTGCTCGCTCCCGCGACCACCATTTCCGCCACCATCGCCAACGAGTTCACCGAAGCACTCGGCGACCTCTACACGTCCTCTCTGATCGCGCTTGGCCTTATTCTCTTTGTCATCACCTTTATCGTGTTGGCGGCCGCGCGCTACATGCTGATGCGCATCGAGCGCCGAGTCGGATGATCGCCATGGATGTTGCTCGCTACAACGCGCGCCGCCGAAGCAATGCAGCAGCGATGGGCTTGGCGCTGGCCGCGACGGCCTTCGGTCTCGGCTGGCTGGTGCTGGTTCTGGGGGCGCTGCTGTGGAAGGGCTTCAGCGGATTGTCGCCCACGGTCTTCACGCAGATGACGCCGCCGCCGGGGGCGAGCGGCGGGCTCCTCAATCCGATTATCGGCAGCCTCATTCTGACGATTCTGGCGGTTGCGATCGGCACGCCCATCGGGATCTTGGCCGGCACTTACATGGCCGAATACGGCCGCCACGATCGTCTCTCTAGCGTGGTGCGATTCATCAACGACATTCTCCTGAGCGCGCCGTCCATTGTGGTCGGCCTGTTCATCTACGAAGTCATGGTCGCGCCGATGGGCCATTTCTCAGGTCTGGCCGGCGGCGTCGCGCTCGCCGTCATTGTCATTCCGGTCGTGGTGCGTACGACCGAGGACATGCTGACGCTCGTCCCCAACTCGCTGCGTGAAGCGGCGACCTCGATCGGCCTGCCGCGTTCGATGTCGATAACGCGCATCTGCTACCGGGCCGCGCGCGCCGGCATGGTCACCGGCGTTCTGCTCGCGGTGGCGCGCATCAGCGGCGAGACCGCGCCGCTCTTGTTCACGGCCTTGAACAATCAATTCTGGAGCACAAACCTCAACGCGCCAATAGCGAGCCTGCCGGTCGTGATTTTCCAGTTCGCGCTTAGTCCATACAAGGACTGGCAGTCGCTCGCGTGGACCGGCGCCCTCATCATCACGCTCGCGGTTCTGGCGCTCAGCATTACCGCACGCAGTCTCGTCTCATCAGGTAGGCAGTCATGAGTGTAACGTCCGTTGCCGTTCCGTCGGTCTCGGTCGCTCCCAGCGACCGCTCTGGACTTGTCGAGAAGGTCACGATCCGCGACCTGAATTTCTTCTACGGCGAGAGCCGAGCGTTGAAATCGATCAGCCTGCCGCTTTACGAGCACAAGGTGACGGCCTTTATCGGTCCGTCGGGGTGCGGCAAGTCGACTTTGCTGCGCGTGCTCAACCGGATGTACGACCTCTATCCGAACCAGCGTGCGACCGGCGACGTGATTTTCGACGGCACGAATATTCTCTCGCCGAAGCAGGATCTCAATCTGCTGCGCGCGCGCATCGGAATGGTGTTCCAGAAGCCGACGCCGTTTCCCATGTCGATCTATGAAAACGTCGCGTTCGGCATCAGGCTTTACGAGCGGATGCCCAAATCCGAACTCGACGGGCGGGTCGAAACCTCGTTGCGCCGGGCGGCGCTGTGGGACGAGGTGAAGGACAAGCTCGGATCCAACGGGCAGAGCCTTTCCGGCGGGCAACAACAGCGGCTGTGCATCGCCCGCACCGTGGCGGTGCGTCCGGAAGTCATCCTGTTCGACGAGCCGTGCTCGGCGCTCGATCCGATCTCCACCGCGAAGATCGAGGAATTGATCGACGAACTGACCGACGATTACACCATCGTAATCGTGACCCATAACATGCAACAGGCGGCGCGCGTCTCGGAATTCACCGCCTTCATGTATCTGGGCGAACTGGTCGAGTTCGATTCCACCAGCAAGATGTTCACCGCGCCGCACGACCAGCGCACGCAGGATTACATCACCGGCCGGTTCGGGTGACCACGATGACCGATATCACCACCAGAGTGGACCACACCACCAAAGCCTTCGACGTCGATCTACAGGAGATCACGCGCAAGGTCGCCGAAATGGGCGGATTGGCGGAGCGGCAAATTTCGGATGCCACGCGCGCATTGGTGGATCGCGACGCCGATCTGGCCGAGCGGGTGATCGCCACCGATCCGACCATCGATGCCATGCAGCACGACATCGAGGAGAAGGCGATACTGACCATCGCTCGCCGCCAGCCGATGGCCATCGACTTGCGCGAGATCGTCGGCGCCATGCGCGTGTGCAACGACCTCGAGCGGATCGGCGATCACGCCAAGCACATCGGCAAACGGGTGGTTGCGCTCGATCTGGATTTGCACCCGCAAAAACTGATCCGCGGGGTCGAGCATATGGCGACGCTTGTCGCCGCGCTGCTCAAGCAGGTTCTCGACGCCTATGCGAGCCACGATGTCGCGGCTGCGCTTGCGGTGTGGAACGGCGACGAGGAGGTCGACGCGATTTGCACCTCGCTGTTTCGTGAGCTTCTCACCTACATGATGGAAGACCCGCGTAACATCACGTTCTGTATGCATCTCATGTTCTGTGCGAAGGATATTGAGCGCATCGGCGATCACGCGACCAACATCGCGGAGACGGTCTATTACATGATTGAAGGCCGCCCGATCACCGACCAGCGCCCAAAGGGAGACACCACGAGCTTTGGAGCAGCTCTGCTGCAAAAATGAATAGGAGACGAGGATGGGTGCCAACATCCTGATCGTTGAAGACGAAGAGCCGTTGACGACGCTGCTGCGCTACAACCTTGAGGCAGAAGGTTACGACGTCGACGCGGTTGCACGAGGCGATGAGGCCGATACACGGCTGCGGGAGACTGCGCCCGATCTCATCGTGCTCGACTGGATGCTGCCCGGCCTCTCGGGCATCGAACTGTGCCGAAGGCTTCGCGCGCGGCCGCAAACCCAGTCGCTGCCGATCATCATGCTGACGGCACGCGGCGAAGAGAGCGAGCGTGTGCGAGGCTTGGCAACAGGCGCTGACGATTATCTCGTCAAGCCGTTCTCGGTGCCGGAATTGCTGGCACGGATTCGCGCATTGCTGCGCCGTGCGAGCCCCGAACGAGTGGCGACCGTGCTGATGATCGGCGATCTGGAGCTTGACCGCGAGAAGAAGCGCGTATCGCGTTCAAACCGTCCCGTGGATCTCGGCCCGACCGAATTCCGCCTGCTGGAATTCCTGATGGAGCGCCCCGGCCGGGTGTTTTCGCGCGAGCAGCTGCTCGACGGAGTCTGGGGCAGCGACGTTTATATCGACGAACGCACCGTCGACGTGCATGTCGGCCGCCTACGCAAGGCGCTCAATCGCGGTCACGGTATTGATCCGATCCGCACAGTGCGTGGCGCCGGCTATTCGCTGGACGATCGCTTCGGCAAAGCAAGTTAGCGCGCGATCCGGAAAGGCGCGCGCCCGGTTCGGGGCGGAACAGCGGCTTTCAGAAAGACTATACTCGCCAAGACAGTAGAGCGCCTATCGAACTAAAACGACGGCGCTCTAGTCGGTTGATCGCGACGGTTTGTGCCGTGAGGCAGAGCGCTTCGCGATCGTTGTGGTACTCCGTGCCGGGATAGCGGCGCAGTCGCTAGCGCGCGGGCGAACGCCGGTCGCGGCGCCGATCGGCCGCCGGTTGATACGCAACGCGCGAGTGGTACGCGCAATAGGGCAAACCCGCGATCGTATTGCCGCCGCAGAAAAAGAACTCGGTGCTGCCGGGATCGCCGATCGGCCAACGGCAGGTTTGCTCGGTCAATTCCAGAATGGTGCGGCGCTGGCCGATCGGGATGATGTTCTCGACCAGCTCTTGGGTAACCTCGGGCTCGATCTCGTAGGCATGCGCCAGCGCCGTATTGCCACGGATGGCGCCGCGTCCGATCCGCAGCATATGCGTGGATGAGCGCGCTTTGCGCTGCCGCGGCGCGGCACTGGAAGCAGCTTTAGCGCGGCCGGAGAGGCCGAGCCGATGGACCTTTCCAATGACTGCGTTGCGCGTGATACCGCCGAGTTCGGCCGCTATCTGACTGGCTGACAGCCCGTCGGACCATAGCTTCTTCAGCAATTCGACCCGCTCGTCAGTCCACGACATGCTCAATCCTCCTCCAAGATCCGAGTGCAGCTTTGGCGGAATCCCCCTCCGGGTCAGACGGTGCTCGCCGCCTAACACGTCACGCGAACCAACGCTTTCGAGGAACTGTCCGCCGCACGAGATGTCGTACTTGACAAGCAAAAGACTACAATATGGCGCGAGTCTGGCGCAAGAGTCGGCCCATACGCGTCCACATATTCCTGCCCAATGTGGACGAGTGCGTGGACAAGCCGGCAATTTGCGCGCTGTGCTAACGAGTTGACCGGTCGGCGGCGCGCAAATAAAATGCTGAGGTCGTGCCGCCCGGAGAGGCGGCACATTTTATTTCGGCCGCGCAGCTTGAAAACTGCGCAACGCGCGGGCGCAAAACCATGACATCGCATTTGTTACCGACCTATGCGCGTGTGCACCTTGCTTTCGAGCGGGGCGAGGGCGTTTGGCTTGTTGCAACCAACGGCGAGCGTTACCTCGATTTCACGTCCGGCGTCGCTGTCAATGCGCTAGGGCACGCTCATCCGCATATGATCGCCGCGCTGACAGCGCAGGCGCAAAAGCTCTGGCACGTCTCCAACCTCTATGAGGTGCCTGAGGCCGAACGCGTCGCGCAGCGATTGTGCGACGTAAGCTTCGCCGACGTCGTCTTCTTCTGCAATTCCGGCGCCGAGGCGATGGAATGCACCATCAAGATGGCGCGCAAATACCACTCGGCGAATGGCGCACCGGAACGCTATCGGATCATCACCTTCGAGGGGGCCTTCCACGGCCGCACGCTGGCAACGCTCGCCGCCGGCGGGCAGAAGAAATATCTCGATGGGTTCGGTCCCGTCATGGAGGGTTTCGACCAGGTGCCGTTCGGCAATCTGGAAGCGACCAAAGCCGCGATCACCCCCGAGACCGGCGCGATCCTCATCGAACCGATCATGGGCGAAGGCGGCGTGCGCGTCGTCGAGCCTTCTTTCCTGCGTGCCTTGCGCGAGCTCTGCGATCAGCATGGATTGCTCCTGCTGCTCGACGAAGTGCAGACCGGTATGGGTCGTACCGGAGAACTATTCGCCCATCAGCGTGTCGGCATCGAACCGGACATCATGGCACTCGCCAAGGCGCTGGGCGGCGGCTTTCCGGTGGGAGCGTGCCTCGCCAAGAGCGAGGCGGCGAAGGGAATGACAGCCGGCACGCATGGCTCGACTTTCGGCGGCAATCCGCTTGCCATGAGCGCTGCCAACGCAGTGCTCGACGTCATGCTGGAGCCGGGCTTCCTCGATCGTGTGCGGCGGACCGGGCTTTTCTTCAAGCAGCGGCTCGCGGAGATCAAAGATCAATATTCGTCGGTCATTTCCGAGGTGCGCGGCGAAGGCCTGCTGGTCGGCGTGCGCGCCAGCGTGCCGGCCGGTGAACTTGTCGACGCGCTCCGCGCCGAAAAAATGATCGCGGTCGCCGCGGGCGACAATGTCGTGCGGCTGCTGCCGCCACTGATCATCAGCGAGCAGGAGATCGCCGAAGGCATCGCGCGGCTCGATCGCGCCTGTGCCCGGCTTTCGCGCGCGCAGGAAGCAGCGTCCAAGGAAACGGCGGCACAATGACCGCGATCCGCCACTTTCTGGATCTGATCGACGTGCCGGCAGAGGAATTGCGCCGGATGATCGATCTGGCGCGCGCCATCAAAGCCAAGCGCCCGGGCAATGAGCGGCCGCTCGCCGGCAAGACGCTGGCGATGATTTTCGAGCGGCCGTCGACCCGTACGCGGGTGTCGTTCGAAGTCGCCATGCGCCAGCTCGGCGGCGACGTGATCATGCTGACTGCGGACGAAATGCAACTCGGACGCGGCGAAACCATCGGCGACACCGCGCGGGTGCTGTCGCGCTATGTCGACGTCATCATGATCCGAGCGCTCGATCCCGAGGCGGTCGCCGAACTTGCGCGCTTCGCCACCGTGCCGGTGATCAACGGCCTGACACGGCGCTCCCATCCGTGCCAGGTGATGGCCGATGTCATGACCTTCGAAGAGCATCGCGGCCCAATCCGCGGGCGGACGGTCGCCTGGACCGGCGACGCCAACAACGTTTTGACCTCGTGGATGCACGCCGCCGAGCGGTTTGCCTTCCGCATGCGGATCGCAACCCCGCCGGAACTGGCGCCGAAAAAGCCGCTGGTCGGATGGATCAAATCCTCGGGCGCCGCGATCACCCTCGGCACGGATCCGGAAGAAGCAGTAAAGGACGCCGATTGCATCGTGACCGACACCTGGGTTTCGATGGGAGACCGCGACGGCGCCCGCCGCCATAACCTGCTCAAACACTACCAGGTCAATGAGCGGCTGATGGCGCGGGCTAAGCCGGACGCCCTTTTCATGCATTGCCTGCCCGCCCATCGCGGCGAGGAAGTCACCGACGAAGTGATGGACGGCCCACATTCGGTCGTGTTCGACGAGGCCGAGAACCGGCTGCACGCGCAGAAAGGCATCTTAACATGGTGCCTCGAGGGCGGACGGTAAGACCGGCCTCGGCCGGTTCCAGAGGGCTCACAATTTCATTCTCATTGCCTATATTCGTCGGCGATGAACAATCCTCAATTGGACATTCCCGTTCGGGCGCCCGCGCAAACCAGCGTTGACGATACAATCCTGCCTTTAAGTGTCCGCGCTCGATCTGCGCGGCCGCATCGTCCGGCTTGGGCCGGCCGTCGATGCCATCTTGAGCGGCCACGATTATCCGCTGCCGATCGCGAAGCTCCTTGGTGAGGCGATCGTGCTGACGGTCATGCTCGGCTCAGCCCTCAAGTTTGAGGGCCGGTTCATCTTGCAGACCCAAAGCGACGGCCCGGTCAGCATGCTGGTGGTCGATTTCACCTCGCCCGGCAACGTGCGCGCCTGCGCGCGCTTTGATGACGACCGGGTCGCGGCCGCCATCGCCGCCGGCGACGACAAGCGGGGCCAATTGCTTGGGCGCGGCCATCTCGCCATGACCATCGACCAGGGTCCGGATATGAGCCGTTACCAAGGTCTCGTGCCGCTCGAGGGCAAGGACTTAGAGCAGGCGGCGCACGAATATTTTCTCCGCTCCGAGCAGATCCCGACTCGCGTACGGCTTGCGGTCGCCGAGGAATTCCGCGGCGGCGAGAATGGCGGTGCGCGCCGTCGCTGGCGCGCCGGCGGGATCCTGCTGCAGTTCTTGCCCAAGTCGCCGGAGCGCGCGCGGCAAGCGGACCTTCATCCCGGCGATGCTCCGCCCGGCGCGGAAGCTTCTGTCCAACACGAAGAAGACGATGCCTGGGTCGAAGGCCGCTCGTTGGTGGAAACGGTTGACGATATCGAGCTGATCGACCCGGCGCTGTCGAGCGAACGGTTGGCCTATCGCCTGTTTCACGAACGCGGCGTGCGTGTATTCCGCCCAGCGCCGGTACAAGCGCAGTGCTCGTGCTCGCGCCAAAGCGTGGAAAATATGCTGCAGAGCTTTCCGCAAGAGGACCGCGACGACATGGTCGAGGACGGGAAGATTACCGTGACCTGCGAATTTTGCAGTTCGACCTACGTCTTTGAACCTGCCGAAATTGCGCCGGGGGATTCGGCTGCTTCTTAGACCGTGATCCAATTCAATTGAATCGGATCACGGTCCAGATTCTTTGTTTTGAGCATGATTTGTCCAAAAACCGGTCTCCACTTTTCGGGATCATGCTCTAGCGCGTCGGGGGCTGGCTGCCGCCCACGCTAGAAGTAATAGGCGTTTTCACTTTCGCCCGGCGCTGGGTCGCTCCCGACGAACCGCCAAGGGCAGCTCCCAGCCGAAAACGCTGCGGCCGCCATATTCATGTGACCGCAGGAATTCGTCGGAGATGAAGTCGTCGAATGCCGGCCCGTTCACGACACGCTCGAGGCGCCGCGATTCCGCATCGAGCTTCCGCAGAGCGAACAGTGTGTCGTCTTGGCCGAGCTTAGCTCTATCGACGGCGGACCGGAGCACGCAAATCGTCTCATCGTAGACTTTGACGGGAACCGGGAACGGATGCCGATCCTTGCCGCCGTGAGCGAGCGAAAATCGCGCGGGATCGCTGAAGCGGCAAGGTGCGCCGTGCAGCACTTCCGCCACCAATGCGAGCGCGCGGACAGTCCGCGCGCCCACACCGGGTGTGAGCAGCAAATCGGGAAAGTCGGTGGGTCCACGCTCGGCTGCGGCGGCAAGATTGCCGTGCAGACGCCGAAGATGAACGTCGCTCGCCCGGACGTCGTGGTGCGCGGGCAAAACAAGATACGGCAACGTTGCTTGCGCCGGCTGTTCGTCGTCGGATGGCTTTGGACTGGCCGTCTCACGCGAAGGTGCGAGCGCGGCAGCCTCCCGCGCGATGCGGTCGGGTCCAAGGCTGCCAAGCAGCTCGATCTGTTTGCGGCGTGACTGCTCGGCGCGCCGATCGGTGAGATTGACGATGTTGCCTTGGCTCTGTCCTTCGATGGCTGTGTGCGGCTCCTCGACGAAACTCGTCATCCCTTCCGACAGCCAGTGATAGCGACGCGCCTGCTTGCGATCGCCATTCATGCCCTGTTGGACGACGGCCCAGCGCGCTTCGTCGCTGACGACGAAGCCGTGCAAATAAAGATCGAAACCGTCTTGAACGGCGGCGCTGTCGACCTTGGCGGTCAGTCTGCTGGCCTTCGCCAGCGCGTCGCCGTCGAAGCCTATGCGATCGCCAAGAGCCACGAGCTCGCGCGGCGTCAGACGCGAATGCTTGCCGCGGCCGCCACAGACGCGCAGGCCAAGTTCGCCGCTCAAGGGGTTGAGGCCGCGCTTGAGTGCACCGAGCACGCTCGTGGTGATGCCGGAGGAATGCCAATCCATTCCCATCAGCGCGCCAAACGACTGAAACCAGAAAGGATGCGCCACGCGGCGTAGAAATTCATCGCGCCCGTAGTGGTGAACGATGGCCTCGGTCAGGACCGCGCCAAGCCGGGTCATGCGGTCTGCAAGCCATTTCGGCACATGACCGTTATGGAGCGGCAAATCAGCGCTGCCAGATCTTCGCATCGGCGTACGTTCTCGGCGAAATGTAAGTTCTTATTTTGTTCTCGGCGGCGCGCAAAGTCAATGCGCGACGTTTTCCTGGTGCGCCACAGCCTCAGTTTAACGTGCGTTTGTCTTCAGTTGCATCGAGCGAGAAGGCCGGAATCTCGATGTCGAAATGTTCGCCGCTTGCGCTGACCATGCCGTAGGTTCCGAACATGAATCCCGACGGCGTCTGCAGCGGCACCCCGCTGGTATATTCGAACGATTCGCCGGCTTTGAGGACCGGCTCTTCGCCGACCACGCCGGCACCACGCACTTCCTGACGGCGGCCGCTCGCATCGGTGATGTGCCAATGGCGAGTCTTCAACTGCACGGTGTCTTCGCCATTGTTGGTGATCGCGATCGTGTAGGCCCAGAAGAAATAATTGTTATCAGGGGACGAACGGTCTGCGACAAAGCGGGGGGTCACCACGACCTCGATATTCCGGGTGACTGCGCGATACATGGGAAATCCCAGTGTTCGATCCGATCGGCGCCGTGGAACCGTCACAGGCCTGGCAGCCCCGCGTTCATCTGCCCTCAGTGAATCGCGTTGAGCCGCAAGTTGCAATATCAAGGTGAATGCTGTCCTCAAATCGGATCGCGACAGAACGCACGCGCGCCACGATTGCTTGCGAACGCAATAAACCCGTGCATTACATTGGCGGGGGCGGATCCGAATTGGCTGCACCGCGGCCGGGCAATGGTTGCAGATTCCATGGCGATGCCGTCCCCGCCCCAATCGGCCACGAGCGAGCGCGATTTGCGGCTCGATCTATTCCGCGGCTTGGCGCTGTGGCTGATTTTTCTCGACCATATTCCGCAAAACATCGTGAATTGGATCACGATCAGGAATTACGGCTTTAGCGACGCCACCGAGATCTTCATTTTCATATCCGGGTACACCGCGGCCTTCGTCTACGGGCGCACGATGCGTGAGCGCGGCTTCGTGTTGGCCAGCGCGCGCATCTTGCGCCGCGCCTGGCAAATCTACGTCGCTCACATTTTTCTGTTCACGATCTTCATGGCGGAGATCGCCTATGTCGCGGCCACGTTCGAAAATCCGCTCTATGCCGAAGAAATGAAAATCCTCGATTTTCTCAAACAGCCGGACATCACGATCTTTCAGGCGCTGCTGTTGAAATTCAAGCCCGTCAACATGGACGTGCTGCCGCTTTACATCGTGTTGTTGCTACTATTTCCGCCGATGCTGTTTATCTTGCTGCGCCACCCCAATGTCGCGCTTGGCGGCTCGGCGCTGGTCTACGCTTTCGCCTGGCGGCTCGATTGGAATTTGCCGGCCTATCCAAACGGCGTCTGGTTCTTCAATCCGTTTGCGTGGCAGCTCTTGTTCGTCTTCGGCGCATGGTGCGCGCTGGGCGGGGCGCAAAAACTCGGCGTCGTTCTGCGCTCGAACGCGGTGCTTGCCGTCGCTATCGCCTATCTGGTGTTCGCCTTCTTGGTCACGCTGACCTGGCACGTTGAATTGCTCGATCGTTTCGTGCCCGGCTGGCTGGCGGATTGGATGTATCCGATCGATAAGACCAATCTCGATGTGCTTCGGTTCGCGCATTTCCTGGCGCTCGCCGCCGTCACCGTCCGCTTCGTGCCGCGGCATTGGCCGGGCCTGAAATCGCCGATCCTCTGGCCGGCGATAGTCTGCGGTCAGCATTCGCTGGAGGTTTTCTGCCTGGGGGTATTTTTGGCGTTCGCGGGCCAATTCGTGATCGCGGAGTCTTCAGGCGGCCCCTTGCTGCAAACGGCCATCAGCGTGTTAGGCATTATCCTGATGGTTGCTACCGCATATCTGGTATCGTGGTACAAAGGCATAGAAGGGCGAAGCCCCCTTGCGCGCGTCAAGTCACGTGACGCCGACCTCGCGGGAGGCGAGGCATGACTTTTGTTCTGACCGTTCTGGCTGCGATCGCACTTGCAGGTGGCGCCGTCGCGGCGGAGTCGCAGCCACCGAGTTGTGACGTGCCCGAACGGCTCATCCCGGCGGACAATGACTTGGCTCATGTGAGCGCCGAAGTGAAAGATCGCCACCGACTGTACATAACGGTGGTGGGCTCAGGCTCTTCGGCCTTGGCGGGCCCCGACGGAGCCCGCTTTGCCTACCCGGCGCAACTGGAGCAGGCCCTCAAAGACCGGCTGCCGGGCGTTGAAGTTAAGGTTACCGCGCACGTTCCCTCGCGCCAGACCACGGCGGACATGGCTGCTGCAATGCCGAAAATCTTCGCCGACGACCATCCGGCTTTGGTGGTCTGGCAGGCCGGCACCGTCGACGCCTTGCGCGGGGTCGAGCCGGAGGATTTCCGCAACAGCCTCGACCAAGGGCTCGACGCCATCGCCGCCGCCAGCGCAGATGTCGTTATGATGAACATGCAATACAGCCCGCGCACCGAATCGATGCTCAGCGTCGCTCCCTTCGCGGATGTCATGCATTGGGTGGCCGAGCAGCGCGGCGTCTTGTTGTTCGACCGCCTCGGCATCATGCACTATTGGAGCGACGAAGGAACTTTCGACCTCTATGCGGCAACGACGGGTTATGCTATGGCTCGGCGTGTTCATGAATGCATCGGCCGGGCCCTGGCGTCTCAGATTATCAATGCCGCCCATCTCGACGCCGCAAAGATGCAGACGACGCGTTGATGTCAGCAAATAACAAATCTCCGTTGGCCTTTATCGCGTATGGCGCCTCCGTTCTGATCGCGCTGGCTGTCGCGGCTTCTGCGCGCGCCGAAGTCGCAGGGGCGCCGGCTGCTGCATCGTCGCAGAGCGCAACCGAGCGGCCCGCGTCGCCAGCGCCCGCCTGCAACGCTCCCACGGAGCTCACCCGTCTCGTCCATCCGCTGACGCGGACCGCGCGGCGCTTGGCGAGCGGCGCGCCGTTGGTGATCGTCGCTGTAGGCTCGTCCTCGACGTACGGCGCCGGCGCAAGCTCGCCGGCGGCGAGCTATCCGAGCCGTCTCGCCGTCGAGCTCAAGCAGCATTTCCCGTCGCGCGACATCACGGTGCTCAATCGCGGTGTCAACGGCGAAGAGACGGCGCAAATGCTGGCGCGCTTCGGAGCCGATGTGATTGCCGCTCATCCCGATCTGGTGCTCTGGCAGGTCGGGACCAACTCGGTGATGCGGGATCATTCGCTTGCCGCGCACGGCGTCTTGCTGCGCGAGGGCATCGCGCAACTCAAGCAAGCCGGCGCCGACGTGGTGCTGATGGATATGCAATACGTGCCCAAAGTGCTGGCCAAATCTGAGACGCCCGGGATGGAAGGTCAGCTCGCCATCACCGCCAAGCAGGAAAACATCGATCTGTTCGAGCGCTTCGCGATCATGCGCAATTGGTACGAAGTTCGGCACCTTCCGTTTGAGACCTTCGCCGCTCCGGACCAGTTGCACATGAACGACTGGGGCTATGGTTGCGTCGCCAAACTTCTCGCCGACGCCATCGCCGAAGCCGCCACGCGACCGGTCGCTTCCGCCGCGCGATCCGGGCACTGAATTCCGTCATACCGCTTCGAGTGCGGTCAGCACGTCCTCGATGATGTCGTCGGGATGTTCAAGCCCGACCGACAGGCGCAATAGGCCTTCGCTGATGCCGAGCTCGCCGCGCTGCGCCGGCGTCAGCCGCTGATGCGTGGTCGTCGCCGGATGGGTAATGAGGCTCTTGGCGTCGCCGAGATTGTTGCTGATGCGCACGAGCTTGAGCGCGTCCTGAAAACGGAACGCGCCCTTCTTGCCGCCCTCGACCTCGAACGCGACCAGCGTCGAGCCGCCGCGCATTTGCTTCTGCGCCACTTTGGCCTGCGGATGATCCGGCCGGCCCGGATAGATCAGGCGCGTAACCTTGCGATGCTCGGCGAGCGCCGCCGAAAGTGCCGCGGCGTTGTCGGTTTGCCCGCGCACACGCACGGGCAGCGTTTCCAATCCTTTCAGCATGACCCAGGCGTTGAACGGCGACAGCGACGGCCCGGTTTGCCGGAGCAGGACATGAATATGTTTCTGGATGAACTGTTCCGAGGCGAGGATGATGCCGCCAAGACAGCGGCCTTGGCCGTCGATATGTTTGGTCGCGGAATAGACCACGCAATCGGCGCCGAGCGCGAGCGGCGACTGAAAAAGCGGCGTTGCGAACACGTTGTCGACTACGAGCGTCGCGCCTGCTTCATGCGCGATATCGGCAACCGCCGCGATGTCGATGATCTCGAGCGTCGGATTGGTCGGCGTCTCCAGAAAGAAGGTCTTGGTATTCGGCCGCACCGCGTCGCGCCATTGGTCGAGATCGATGCCGTCGACCAGGGTCGAGGCAATCCCAAACCGCGGCAGATAATCTTCGACGATGTAGCGGCACGAGCCGAACAGCGCCTTTGCGCCGATCACGTGATCGCCGCTTCTGAGCTGGCCGGTGAGCGCGAGCGTCACCGCCGCCATGCCGGTCGCGGTCGCGCGCGCGGCTTCGGCGCCCTCGAACGCCGCCATGCGCTCCTCGAACATCGCGACGGTCGGGTTCGCGAAACGCGAATATTGAAAACCGGGCTCTTCGTTCTTGAAGCGCCGCTCGGCCTGTTCCGAATTTTCGTAAACGTAGCCTTGGGTGAGGAACAGCGCTTCGGACGTCTCGCCATACTGCGAGCGCAGCGTGCCGGAATGCACCAAACGGGTTTCGGGACGGTAACGGTCTTGCTGTGACGCGGACATCTGGCCCTCCTCGGCCAAAAACAAAAACCCGGCCGGGAGGACAAATCCTCGGGCCGGGCTCACGCGTCCCCGGCCTTTTAGCAACTTGTTTTACGTGGCTGCAAGCCGGCCGGCTCAAATGACCACGGGATAACGTGGGTCTTACGCTGCTGGCGTCTTTCCGTCAAGCCGGCCATCGGTTTAGATCGGGAAGACTAGACCGCGATCCGATTGGATCGGCTTACGGCCTAGATTCTTTAGTTTTGAGCATGATCTTGTCCGAAAACCGGTTGCCACTTTTCGGGATCATGGTCAGTGCCGCCGGCGTGCGGTGGGACGATTGGTGATCGCATGCCGCTTTCCTTCGCGCCCGCCGACAAGGGCATTCTTCCCGACCGCCTGATTGCGGCGCTGGCGGAGGCGGGTGGGATTCCGACCACCCGGCAGTTCGCCGCCGATCAAATCCAGCCGGCGAGCCTGGACCTGCGGCTCGGTGCCGTCGCCTGTCGGGTGCGCGCGAGCTTCTTGCCGGGACCGGGCAGCACGGTCGCGCGCCGCATCGCCGAATTGAAGCTGCACGAATTCGCGCTCACCGACGGCGCCGTCCTGGAAACCGGGTGCGTCTATATTGTGCCGCTGATCGAAAGTCTCAATCTGCCGCCGGAGATTGCGGCCGTCACCAATCCGAAGAGCTCGACCGGACGGCTCGACGTCTTTACGCGGGTGATCGCCGATGAGACACGCGGCTTCGATCGCGTCGAAGGCGGGTATCGCGGTCCGCTCTATGCGGAGATTAGCCCGAAGACGTTTCCAGTGCTGGTGCGCGAAGGATCGCGGCTGTCGCAAATCCGTTTCCGTCACGGCGACGCGGTGCTCGGCGGCGAGGCTTTGCGCGCGCTGCACGCACGCGAGCGCCTGGTCGATCGCACCGAAGCCGTAATGGGCGAAGGCGTCGCCGTCAGCGTCGATCTCTCGGGATGCGGAACAG
>Ga0210408_10002817_pt1 | contig 16511 bp, 15 predicted proteins | sample IncBWH4MmetaG_FD_155471 | JGI IMG/M metagenome (GOLD analysis project Ga0210408, IMG submission 155471) | Forest soil microbial communities from Barre Woods Harvard Forest LTER site, Petersham, Massachusetts, United States - Inc-BW-H-4-M | ecosystem: Environmental > Terrestrial > Soil >...
CAGCCACCGGATCGAACAGTGTTGCTTTCCGTGACAATATTTCGCGCGGAGGCCAAGATCAGCGCCCATGTAAGTTCGATCGTCGGATCTGATCTATAGCCTGTATGAGCCACTGCGATCCCACGATCGCCGGCGGCAGCCATATCGATCGATGCGTTTGCAGATCCCGTCGAGGCAATGAGCTTGAGATTGGGGAGACGCTCGATGACGTTTCGGAGCAGTGGGGTCCGCTCACGCATGACACAGACGACGTCAAAAGGCAGCAACCGCTCAATCAGCACCTCTGGTTCGGCAAGGTGGTTTCGAAAGACAGCGATATCCGCTCGATCGCGGAGTACAGACCAATCGGCACTCTCAAGTGCCACGTTTTGGTAGTCGTCCAGAATGGCGATCTTGTATTTCGTCATTGGCATCCATCGTCTGGTGGTTCAGCGTTGTGATAGCTGCCGGCCGTCTAAGCATCGAGCAGCGCTGCGTCCGTCTTGGCTGGTCCCTTAGTTCCCTGAAACTGCTCGGCGGAGATACCCACGCCCTCAGTCATGAGGCTTGGTCCACCAAATCGTCAGTTTGTTTGTCAGCGCTTAACATTGGCCTTCGCACCCCGCTCGATTGCCAAGAGCAACCCGGAGGATGGAAATCTGTCCTTCATCGCGTTGATTAGGCTGTCGGGATCTTTGGCGGATTTGAGTTCTTCGTCAAAGGCCAATAAATATTTCTCCGTGAAACCCACGGCGGTACCTGAGTCAAGAGGAGCTCCAACCCTGCTATGTCCGGGAACAACAACCGAGGGGTTCAATTCTCTGATCTTCTTTAGTGAGTTCAACCATTGCTCTCTGGCCTTACTGTCCGTTTCTGCAGTGTAAACGTGCATGTCATTGAACGCGACGTCGCCGGCAATGAGAATTCTCTGCCCAGGAAACCAAAGCATCGTGTTTTCATCGGTGTCGCCTCGGATGTGCTTGAAGATCTCTATCCTGGAGCCGTCAAAGCTTATAAAGTCGGCATCGAAGTTACTGATCGCAACAGCGTGAGAGGTGGCAGCGGAGCCCAAGATCGTTTCCCATTTATCTAATTTCTCTTGATAGACCTTGTTGATTCGATCCACTACTGCAGAATTCGCAATAATCCTCGCCCGCGGGTACGCTTCCTTAAAGACCTCCAGACCGAGAAAATGGTCGGCGTGCTCATGCGTAATGTAGATAAGAGACAGCGGCTTCCCAGTTTCTTTGATTGCCTGTAGTACGCCTTCAGCATTGGTTTTTGTCAGCTGCGCATCGACCAACATCACTTCGTGTTTTCCCTCGACGATAACGGAGTTAGCCCAAAACTGATCGTCGCGGGAGGTAAACACCTTGATTGCAAAGCCTCGCTGACTGCTTGCAGGGAATGCACCGTGGGTTTCAATGAGCTGATTGCTGGCGGTGTTGTGGGTTGGACCGGTCTGACTGTCCCGATCAGCGCTTCCGGCAGGTGGACAGCACATCAGGAGGGGGGTGACCAGCGCTGAGCAAACAGCAGGGCCCTTCTTGCGCTTCGACGTCAACTGCTCGGTGGACATGGCTACCTCTCGGTCATGAAGACAAGACTGCCGGGGTTGCCGGCCCATCAGTGTTGCTGCGAGGAAGAGGCATGCTCGACCCACGCATCGGTGAATCGCACTGGCGCCCAGGTGTAGCCGTTGCCTTCCTCGTGCAGGCGACCCAGGCCAGGAAACAACATGTGGGGGCTTGCGATCACAACATCCTCGTGCGCGAGCTTCGGAAGCAATTGGTTCCGTGTCGCTGCGGCCGCAGTCGCGTCGATGTCGAAGACCACGGTGACCTCGGGGTGCTGCAGCTGGACGTTGTGTGCATGGATGGTGTCGCCCCAAAAGAGAATCTTTTGTCCCTTTGACGAAAATTCGTAGCCGGTATGTCCGGGCGTGTGACCGGACAGCGGGACCAGTTGCATGCCGTCAACTATCGGCTCCGAGCCTTTAAACGTGTGCCACTTGCCGGCCTTGATGTAGGGCGCCGCAATGGCTTGGGCACTCTCGAAGAAGGGTTGCACTTCCTTTGGGGCCTTAGCGGCGGTTTCTCGCGAGAGCCAAAAATCGCTTTCTGACTTGGCAACGTAGATCTCGGCATTCGGAAAGACACGCTTTCCATCCCGAGTAGTGAGGCCGCCGATGTGGTCGGAGTGGAGGTGCGTGACCAAAACGAGATCGACTTCTTCGGGCGTATAGCCTGCGCTGCGCAGGCTCGCCACCAAATGCCCGAACGCTCCCCCGCCAAACCAGGTGCCACTGCCTGCATCAACCAGGATCAGCTGCTTGCCAGTGTTGACCAGGAAGCCTGTATCGCTGACATCCAGGAGGTGCGGATCTTCGTTCAATGCCTTTGCGACACCATCCATCGTCGCCGTTTCTGCCTTGAGCCAGTGCAGGTCGAATACCGCGGCCCCATCGTATAGGGATGTCACTTCGAGATCGCCGACCTGCAGTCGGAAGAAGCCCGGGACCTGATCTTGATGCTGGGGTGCGGCAGCTAGAGCGGGTGTCAAACCAGTAATCACGCTGGCGAGCCCCGCTAGGAGCACGCCAACGAAGCGAATCGAAGTTCTCTTAAGCACTTTCTACTCCTTAGGTGAGTTAAATCGGAACAGCGGGGCCGGCGACTTGAATCCGGGTTCCACTGGCGTTCGGTTACAAATCCAGGAAAAGCTTGCTGTGTTTCAGGAACAGCTCCGGGTACTGGTAGTGCGCAGCGTGCCCCGCATCGGGGTAGACGATCAGTTGCGCTCTTGGGATCTGCTGCGACAGGATCCAGGAGTTGATCGTCGGGACCATGATGTCGTTTACGCCGTTCACAACGAGGGTCGGCTGTCTGATCGACCTTAGTTCCGCGAAGCGCTCGCCCTTGATCTGACGCCACTCCAGAATCGCCGCGTACTGAGCCTCCGCGGTCTGCTGGGAAGTCGGTGGGTCGAGGTCGAGCCCGCGGCGGCGGCGCTGCTCCCAGCCGGCCTGCTGCCGCTCCCACATTGCATGGCCGGCGGCCTGGCCGGCCTGCGATGGTGAGAACAGCAGGAAAAGGAATTCTTCCAGTCCCAAGACTGGGCGGCCTGCAACTTGGTCGACGCGCGGATCGGTGCGCGGTTCCTGCCCGCGCGGGGCCGTTCCAACCAGGAGCAGCCGACGCACCCGCTGCGGATAGCGCAGGACAAAGGCGATCGCCGTATAGCCGCCGATGGAAAAGCCCAGGACATCGACTTGGAGGAGCTTGAGGGCGCCAAGGAAAGCGGCGACGTGGTCGGCCATCGCCTCGATGGTGTCGGGCGTTTCGCCACTGGAGCCGGCGACGCCGGCATTGTCAAAAATGATGACCGGGCGATCCTCTGCAAACCCGTCGAGCAGTAATGGATCGGTGCCGTCCATCCCCTGCCGGAAGTTCTGCAGGAAGATGAGGGGCACTCCAGAGTCCCGGCCCATACGCCGGTACGCATAGCGCGTCGCACCAGCCTGGATGAACTGTGTGGCCGCGGTGGCGTATGTGTGAGTCATTGGATCGGGCGGATTGATTGAATGGACGCGAGGTATAGTACGGGCATATGCCCATATAGCAACGAATGAAAGTGAATATGCACAGAAGCTCCAACGGTTCGTGGGTGACGGCACCGCCCGGCGCGGGCTACTTGCCGATCAGTCTTTTACGGAAGCAAACCGCTCATGATGGGCGATGCCCAGCAACGTCGCGCGCAGGGCAGCGGCCTCGGACCGTCCGAAGACACGCTCGAACCTCTCCTGCGCCTGCCGCCACAGACGGACACCCTCCCGCCACTTGGCCTTGCCTTTAGAAGTCAATGCGATGTGGCGCCGTCGACCATCCACTGCGCTCGCACCCAAGGCAACCCATCCCTCGCGCTCGAGGGGCCTCAGATTGTGACCGAGCGAGGAACGATCGATCGCCAAAGCATCTGCGAGCTCGGCCAATGTCGGTGGGTCCACCGACCAATGCGCAAGCTCCGACAGGATTGAAAGCTGGGTCGAGCGTAGTCCGCAGGGCTCGAGCGCCGCATCATAAAGCTGCGTCAGCCGTCGAGATGCCATGCGCAACGTGGTCGCGTTGCACGGACTGAGGCGAAAATTTGCTTTGCCGTCGGTTGACATGGTCACGCCGGAGGGATAATGGGGTATATGCCCACATAGTGCAAGGGTGCGGACGGGCATTCCTTGCTTACCGGGAAATAGGAACCAGGGGCGCTGTATCCCTGGTGCGGGTGCAGACCCGCCCGTCATAAATCGTCAGACCTTCTGTGCATATTCGTTTTGATTCGTAGTAGAATGGGCATATGCCCATAAAAATTGGAACACGCGCCTGGAGCAATGCGCGACTTTCAATCACCCACCTATAGGAGCTACTTATGAGCACCGTACGCAGACTGGCGGCGACCGCTGTCCTGGCCGCCAGTGCACTCTCAGTGCAAGGCGCCGAATCATCTGCGGGGATAAAGAATGTGGTCCTCGTTCACGGCGGGTTCGTAGATGGTTCTGGCTGGTCGCACGTCTACGAGGGCCTGCGCAAGGACGGCTACAAGGTTTCGATTGCGCAGATCCCGACGACCTCTCTCGCCGAGGATGTGGCCATAACCAAACTCGTCATTTCGCAGATGTCCGGCCCTGTCATCTTGGTCGGGCATTCCTACGGCGGCGTTGTGATCTCCGAAGCGGGGACCGATCCGAAAGTGAAGGCGCTCGTCTACATTGCGGCGTTCGCGCCGGACACAGGCGAGTCCGTGCAGTCCCTCATCGCGAACCCGGCGCCGGGCGCGCCGGTGCTGCCAATCCTGCCGCCGCAGAATGGCTTCCTTTTCCTTGATCGAGCGAAGTTCGCCGAGGCTTTTGCCGCTGACGTCGCACCCAGGGAAGCTGCCTTTATGGCGGATTCGCAGGTGCCGTGGGGCGTGATCGCGCTGGCTGGCGCAGTCACCGAGCCGGCGTGGAAAAGCAAGCGCAGCTGGTTCCTGGTGACCACCGACGACCACATGATTCCGCCGCCGGCCCAGCGTCAGATGGCAAAGCGAGCGGGCGCCACTGTAGCCGAGGCAAAGGGCAGTCATGCGATCTACGTCTCGCATCCGCAAGCCGTGATCAAGGTGATCGAGCAGGCAGCCAAGAGCACCTAGCTATCTCGTGCATCTCATGGGTCGCGGCAGAGCGCTCGAGGTCCTCTTGAGCGCTCAGGTCTACGACGCGGAGTTGGCAGAGCGCCGTGGCTGGGCGAGTTGGACCGCTGGTTCGTGTAGGAGGATGCATGTCTACGTCTGAACTCAAATGGAAGCTCCTCACCAAGAAGCGCGGTAGCTCCACGCAAGGAATCCCTGCCGGCAAGGAGCATCTCGCGTGGGTAACTAATACCGTAACGCTCATTCACGGGGAGCGTGATGCCGTACTCGTTGACACCTTTCTATCCGCACAGCACTCGAGGGAGTTAGTGGATTGGGTCGTCGCGAGTGGCACGAACCTTGTCACCATTTACGTCACTCACGCCCACGGCGACCACTTCCTCGGTCTAAAGACTCTGCTCGATAGATTTCCCAACGCCAAAGCGGTCGCCATCGCGCCGGTGGTCGCGGCCATTCACAAACAGATCACCCCCGACTTTGTAAAATCTGTGTGGGAAGCACGCTTTCCCGGACAACTTCCGTCCCAGTTGATGGCGCCGGAGATTCTCCATGGAGATCTCAATCTCGAGGGGATCGCGCTGAAGGTCGTTGGCTTGGGCCACACCGACACTTCGCACTCGACGGCACTGCATGTGCCCTCCATTGGCTTGGTCATATCGGGAGATTGTGTTTACAACAACACACACCTGTACCTTGCGGAGTGCGACGAAAAGGCCAGACTGGAGTGGCTTGAAGCACTCGATGCAATCGAGTCCCTGCGTCCTAGCGCAGTCGTCGCCGGACATGGCGTGCTTGATCCCGATAGCTCGCCGCGTCACATCGAGGAAACACGACGTTACATCCGAGACTTCAACGCTTCCGTGGGAGCTACATCGACGACACTGGAACTCTACGAGCGGATGCTCTCATTACATCCCAACCGCGTTAATCCGGGGTCGCTCTGGGCGGCCGCAAGGGCTGCAAAAGGTGGATCCTGATGACAGAAATATATTTGGTCCCCGGGGTCCGAACGCCGTTCGTGAAGGCGGGAGGCGTTTACGCGCAGCGCTCCGCGCTCGAGCTGTCAACTCCGGTTGTTCAGGCGATGACGGCCCGAGCCCAACCGGACTTCCTTGCCTGGGGCCAGGTCATCCCCGACCCGGGCCTCTCGAGCATTGGGCGCGAGCTCATCTTCGAAGCGGGGATCGACCCCAGCATCCCTGCCTATTCCACGATCATGGCGTGCTCGACCAGCTTCATGGCGACCTTGCAGGCCGCAGGAATGATCGGTCGGGGCGGAATGCATCTCGCGCTCGTCGGCGGCGTGGAGAGCATGAGTCACGTGCCGATTGCGCTCAAATACAAGGTCGCCGAGGGGCTCGTGGGTGAATTCGCAAGGGACCCCGGCGCGGCGGCCGCGGCCTTCGCTCGGCTGACGCTTGCGGACTTTGATCTGCCGGGCAAGGGTTGGACGAACCGTGTCAGCGGCCGGAGCATGGGCGAGCATATGGAGGATACGGCGAAGGAGCTTGGCGTCTCCCGCGCCGAGCAGGACGAGCGTGCGCTTCTCAGCCACCAGGGTGCGATCGCGGGCGCGGATGCGGGATTCTTCCGGGACCTGATCATTCCGTTCGCGGGCATCGACCACGATACGTTGCCCCGACGTGATACTTCGTTGGAGAAGCTCGCCAAGCTTCCACCCGTCTTTGACCGTGCCAGTGGCTCGCTGACGGCAGGCAATTCCTCGCCCCTCACCGATGGTGCCGCCGGACTGTGGGTTGCCGACGCCGAGGGGCTGCGTCGCCTCGACGTGACGCCGCTCGTGAAGCTCGTCGACTGGGAGGTCGCGGCCGTCGACTTTCGCACCGAGGGCATGCTGATGGCGCCGGCGCGGGCCATTCCGCGCCTTCTGGCGCGTCACGGTCTCACGGCGGAACAGATCGCGCTCTGGGAAATCCACGAGGCCTTCGCGGCGCAGGTGATCGCCAATGTCAAGGCGGCCTCGGATCCGCGCTATCGTCACGAAAAGGCCCGAGTCGATTTCGATACCGGGACAGTGCCCATCGCTCGCATCAATCCCAACGGCGGGTCGGTCGCGCTCGGACACCCCTTTGCCGCTACGGGCGCACGGATCCTGAGCCAGGCGACCAAGGAGTTGACACCGATGCCCCGCGGCGCGCGCGCTCTCGTCTCAGTGTGCGCCGACGGCGGGCAGGGCACGGTGGCCCTGCTCGAGCGCGTATAGAACAACAGGATCGCAATGAGCCGGTTTGACTTACGACCTCCCAACGAGGCGCAACGTGCGGTGATCACGAGTGGCCTTGATGCGAACGAGCGACACGTGCTCCTTGAACACGGGACGGAGGCCGCCTTCTGCGGGCTATTTGTAGACAATCACAAGGAAGGGATCTATACGTGCCGGTTTTGCGGCTTACCGCTTTTTAGGTCGGGTGCAAAATTCGACTCCGGCACGGGGTGGCCAAGCTTTTTCCAACCCTATGAGGAGTCGCACATTCGCCGGGTTCGCGATACGAGTTTTGGGATGATTCGGATCGAAGAAGTCTGCGCGCGCTGTGGTAGCCACTTGGGTCACGTGTTCCCGGATGGGCCACCGCCGACCGGTGAGCGTCATTGCCTCAACTCGGTGTCTTTGTCGTTCACCGACCAGGGACAGGCGTTACCCGACGTCCTCAAGCGAGGTCCGCCGGAAGGCTTGGTCGATCAAGGCTGATACCCCAGATGGGAATCTTTATGAAAACCGATGACGTTCAAAGCAGACAAAGGGCGCTCTCTCTGAAGCGCTCGGCAATACATGGCGCGCACCTTCGGACGCTCGAGGCCCTGTTCCGACATCCGCCGGCGCACAATCTGGAATGGATGGATGTGCTGGCGCTGATCGGGCAAATTGGAGCCGTGTACGAGAAGGGTGACAACAAGTTCACCTTCGACGTTGGCGGAGAACACTTTCTGATGCATAAGCCACACGGCAAGGATCTCACGAGCTCCGAGGTGGTCGATCTGCGGCATTTCCTGCAGCGCGCAGGCTGGTCGCCTCAAGGGCCGCCCCAGGCGGCGGCTAGTCCCGAGCCGGCGGCGCCCACTCTGATGGTGGTGATGGATCATCATGGCGCGAAGATCTATCGCATCGATACGGCGTCCGGCGACGCTTCAAAGCGTGAACTAAGGCCCTACGATCCGCATCATTTCCTGCATCACCTTGCGCACAGGGAGCAATCACGAGAGCAGGGGCAGCGGGCTCCAGAGGACGCTGGCTTCTACCAGCGAATCGCCGATGCTCTGGCGGCTGGCGGCGGAATTGTCGTGGTCGGTCATGGAACGGGCAAGAGCAATGCGGCCCGGCACTTGACTGAATATCTGCGCAAGCATCACCGCGAAACATATCAGCGCATTGTGCGTGAGGTCGGAGCTGATCTCTCCGCCACAACGACACCACAACTGCTGGCGCTGGCGGAGCAGGCATTAGGTCGAGCGTCCTGAAACCTGGAGCAGCCATGAACGACAAGACATCGGCCTTGGAAAAGGCGTTTCTCAATCGACAGCAGGCACGACTGCTAAAGCTCCATAGCGAGCTATCGAGCACCACGGAAGCGGATGAACTCGAAGAGAAGGGCGTTCAGGATCAATCGCTCGGCGAAGCGCACGAGGCCGAAGACGATGCGCAGAGGCTTTCGTTGCTCGACACAGAAGGTACATTGATCAGGCGAAACATTCGGCGCTTGCCGATGATCGAACGCGCCTTAGAAAAGATTAAGGACGGAACGTATGGTTTCTCGGATGTCAGTGGCAAGCCCATACCCCGAGACAGGCTCGAAGCCGTCCCTGAAGCGATATCCACTGCTGATGAGGAAGCGGCCCGCCGGTCCGTCAGATAGTCAAATCCAACGCGCAAAAGCGCGTGAACGTTACGGACGGCGATTGAAGCATGCCGTGAGGCGACATCTGCGCGCGCTTGGATCAGCCTGGCCGCCCTGGCGGGGCGGTGCCCGCCGGCCTGATTCTAACCGCCTGCCTGACGGACGTAGCGCGGCAGCGGTGCCGTCTCCCAGCCGCCTCCGAGTGACTTGTAGACCGCGATGAGACTCGTGGCCGCGCCCGTGCGCGCCTGGGCCAGGCGGTCCTCGGCGGCGAGCTCGGTGCGCTCGGCGTCGAGGACCACGAGGAAGTCGACCAGACCGCCCTCGTAACGCGTGCGCGCGAGGCGTGCCGCGGTCAGGCTTGCCTCGGCCGAATCGGTCGCATCCTTAAGGCTCTGACGGGTGCGCGCGTGAGTCACGAGCGCATCCTCGGTCTCTTCCAGCGCCCGCAGCACGCTCTGCTCGTAAGCGGCGAGCGCGACATCGGCACGGGCGCGGCTGCCGGCGACCCGCGCCCGCACCCGCCCTAAGTCAAACGCTGCCCATGAGATTCCGGGCCCCACGACGTAGCCGCGGCTCGAGGCGTCACCCAGCGAGCCCGTCCCGGGGGCCGAGTAGCTGAAGCTGCCGGTGAAGGTCACTTTGGGAAAGAGGTCGCCGATCGCAACCCCGACGAGTGCGTTCGAGGCGGCGAGCTGGCGCTCGGCCACGCGGATGTCGGGCCGCCGGCGCAGCAGCCCGGCGGGATCCCCGACCTCCGTGACGCGCGGCAGGTCGGGGAGCTCGCGCGCCGTGCCGAGGAGCTCGCCGAGCGCGTTGGGCTCTCGCCCGGTGAGCACGCTCAGGCGATGGATGGAGCGCGCCACCGCCGCCTCGAGCGGCCCGATCGTGGCAAGCGTGGCCGAAAGCTGCGATTGGGCCCGCGAAGTGTCGAGCTCGGTGCCGCTGCCGCCCTCGAGCCGCGCCTGCGTGACCTCGAGCGTCTCGCGCTCGTTGTCGACGTTGTTGCGCGCCACGGCCAGCTGCGCCTGCTGGCCGCGCAGCTCGAAGTAGGTGCGCGCCACTTCGGCCGTGACCGACACCTGGGCATCTCGCAGGCTCGCTTCGGCACCCTGGACCTGGGCGCTCTGCGCCTCGACGGAACGCCGCACGCGCCCGAAGAAATCCAGCTCCCAGAACGCGTCGAACCCGGCGTCGTAGAGGTGGGCGTCGTAGGGTGCGCCGGTGGGACTCTGCACCTGGGAGAACCGTTCGCGCGTGTAGCCCCCCGAGGCGGTCACCGTCGGCGCCAGGTCGAACTGCGCCTGGCGCCGCTCGGCCCGCGCCTCCACCAAGTGGCCGAGCGCGATGCGCAGGTCGTGGTTCGCATCGAGCGCATCCGCCTCGAGGCGCTCGAGGGTCTGATCGCCGAACTGTGTCCAGAAGCGCGCCTGCGCGTCCCCGCTCGAGTAGGGCCCCGCCTCGGTCCCGGCGAACTGCTGCGCCACGGGCGTGTCGGGCTTGCGGTAGTTGGGCCCGACCGCGCAGCCGGCGAGCACGGCACTGAGTCCGATGAGAGCCAGTGCGCCCCCGCGTCGCGCGCCCGCGGCGCGGCGTGCGACGTTAGCGTCGATGTTTCGGTCAGTCATGAGCGGCCTCCGGGACCGGCAGTGCGCCCGATGAGTCCGGCAGTGGGTCGGCTGCCGCGTGGTGCGCAGCGCGCCGCACCAGCACGTAGAACACCGGGGTGAGCAGCAGGCCGAAGAGCGTCACCCCCAGCATGCCGGCGAATACCGTGACGCCGAGCGCGTGCCGCACCTCGGCGCCGGCGCCGAAGGCCACCACCAGGGGTACGACGCCCATGATGAAGGCCATCGAGGTCATGAGGATCGGGCGCAGTCTGAGGTGTGCGGCCTCGAGCACCGCCTGCTTCGCATCCCGCCCGTGCTCTTCCTGCAGATGCTTGGCGAACTCCACGATGAGGATGGCGTTCTTGCACGCCAGGCCCACGAGCACGAGGAGCCCGATCTGCATGAAGATGTTGTTGTCTCCGTGGTCGAGCTTGACCGCCGTCAACGCCGGCAGCAGGCACATCGGCACGATCATGATGATCGCCAGAGGCAGCGACAGGCTCTCGTACTGCGCCGCCAGCACCAGGAACACGAACAGCACGCACAGCGGAAACACCAGGATTCCGGTGTTGCCCGAGATGAGCTGCTGGTAGGCGAGATCGGTCCACTCGTACGACATCCCGCGTGGCAGCGTCTGATCGAGGATCTTGGCCATCGCCGCCTGCGCCTGCCCCGAGCTGACCCCGGGTGCCGGCCCGCCGTTGATGTCCGCCGAGGTGTAGGCGTTGTAGCGCTGCACCACGTCGGGGCCGAAGGAGCGCGACACGTGGAGGATCGAGCCGAGCGGCACCATCTCGCCGGCGGCGTTGCGGGTCTTGAGGGGCATCACGTCATCGAGCTGCCCGCGGAACGGGGCATCCGCCTGCGCCACGACCTGGTAAGTGCGGCCAAAGCGGTTGAAGTCGTTGACGTACAGGGAGCCGAGGTACACTTGCAGCGTCTCGAATACGTCCGAGAGCCTCACGTTCTCGCGCTTGGCCTTGACGCGATCGACGTCGACGTCGAGCTGCGGCACGTTGATCTGGTAGGTGCTGAAGGCGCCTCCGAGCGCCGGGTTCTGATTGGCCTTGCCGAGCGCGTCGGACAGCGCCGCGAACAGCGCCTGCGGGCCGGCGTCGGTTCGATCCTCCACATTCAGCTTGAAGCCGCCGAGTGTGCCGAGCCCGATCACCGGCGGCGGCGTCACGACCATGACGAAGGCGTCCTGGATGGAGGCCATCTTCTGGTTGAGCGCCGCCGCGATGGCCGGTCCCGACAATGCTCGCGACGGGCGCTTCGAGAAGTCATCGAGCGGGAAGAAGATGAGCGAGGCGCTCGAGCTCTGGGTGAACCCATTCACCGACATGCCCGAGAACTCGACCGCATGCGAGACGCCCGGCTGCTTCAGTGCGATCTCCGTGATGCGGCGCGTGACTGCCTCGGTCCGATCGAGCGATGCGGCCGGAGGCAGCTGCGCCACCGCCACCAGGTACTGCTTGTCCATCGCCGGGATGAACCCGGCCGGCACGGCGTTGAAGCCGAGCCAGGTGAGCGCGATCAGCCCGCCGTAGACGGCGAGCGCGACGCCGCCGTGGCGCATGGTGATGGCGAGCGCCCCTGAGTAGCGATCGCCGGCGCGCGCGAAGCCCTTGTTGAAGCGCTCGAAGAAGCGCCCCAGGACGCGGTTCATCACGCGCGTCAGGAGGTCGGGCCGGGCGCCGTGCGGCTTGAGCAGCACCGCGGCGAGCGCCGGCGACAGGGTGAGCGAGTTGAAGGCCGAGATCACCGTGGAGATGGCGATGGTGAGCGCGAACTGGCGATAGAACTCGCCCGTCAAGCCGCTTACGAACGCCACCGGCCCGAACACCGCGACCAGCACCAGCGTGATGGCGATGATGGGACGGCTGACCTCGCCCATGGCCACCTTGGTGGCCTCGCGTGGTGAGAGCCCTTCGGCTATGTGGCGCTCGACGTTCTCGACCACCACGATGGCGTCGTCGACCACGATGCCGATCGCGAGCACCAGTCCGAAGAGCGACAATGTGTTGATGGAGAAGCCGAAGGCCAGGAGCACCGCGAACGTGCCGATGACCGACACCGGCACCGCGATGAGCGGAATGAGGGAAGCGCGCCAGGTCTGTAGGAACAGGATGACCACCAGCACCACCAGCGCGATGGCCTCGAGCAGCGTGTGCAGCACGGCATCGATCGACTGCCGCACGAACTGCGTGGGATCGTAGAGGATCCCGTAGCTCATCCCTTCGGGGAAGTTCTGCTTGAGCTCCTCCATGGTCTTGTGGACCTTGTTGGAGAGCTCGAGCGCGTTCGCGCCCGGGGACTGGAACACCGGGATCGCCACTGAGGGCTTGTTGTCGATGAGGCTGCGTATCCCGTAGGCCTGGGCGCCGAGCTCGACCCGCGCGATGTCGCCCAGGCGCACGATCTGCCCGTCGTTGCCGGTCTTGATGATGATGTCGCGGAACTGCTGCTCGTCGGTCAAGCGCCCGGCCGCGTTCAGCGCGATCTGGAACTCGGTATCGGGCGAGGGCGGGGCGCCGAGCTGACCGGCGGCCACCTGCACGTTCTGCTCGCGGATCGCGTCCACCACGTCGCCGGCGGTGAGGTTTCTCGCGGCGAGCTTCTGCGGATCGAGCCACACCCGCATCGAGTAGTCGCCCCCGCCGAATACCTGCACGTCGCCCATCCCCGGCAGCCGCGCCAGAACGTCCTTGATGTTGAGCACCGCGTAGTTGCGCAGGTAGAGCGAGTCGTAGCGCCCGCTGGGTGAGGTCAGGTTGACGACCAGGGTGAGGTTGGACGAGGCCTTGACGGTGTTGACACCGAGGTTGCGTACCTCTTCGGGCAGCCGCGGCAGCGCCTGCGCGACGCGGTTTTGCACCTGCACCTGGGCGCGGTCGATGTCGGCGCCGATCTTGAAGGTCACCGTGAGCGTGAGCGCGCCGTCCATGGTGGAGGTCGAGGACATGTAGAGCATGTCCTCGACGCCGACGATCGCCTGCTCGAGCGGTGCCGCTACCGTGTCCGCGATCACCTTGGGGTTCGCGCCGGGATAGGACGCGTGCACTACGACCTGCGGCGGCACCACTTCCGGGTACTCGCTGATCGGGAGCTTGAACAGCGCCAGCAGTCCCGCGATGGTGATGAACGCCGAGATGACCCCGGCGAAGATCGGCCGCTCGATGAAGAACTTGGAAATGTTCACGGATGGGCCTCGTTGTCAGTCGAGCCTGAGGCATTACGAGCCAGCAGCGCCGCGTCCTCGCCGGGCCTGCGCTCGCCCATCGCGACGCGCTGCGGCTGGACCTGTGCGCCGGGGCGCACGCGCTGCAGGCCATTCACGACGATGGTCTCGCCGGGGGAGACTCCCGACTGCACCACGCGCAGGCCGTCGATGACGGGGCCGAGCTGCACCGGCCGGTACTCGACCTTGTTGCTCTTGTCCACGACCAGCACGTAGCGCACGGTCTGGTCCGTGCCGATGGCGCTGTCGTTCACCAGCACCGCGTCGTGTTGGGCACTGCCCATCAGCTTGATGCGCGCGAACAGACCGGGCGTGAACTGCCGGTCATGATTATCGAGCAGCGCACGGCTGCGGATGGTCCCCGTGGTCGGGTCGAGTGCGTTGTCGACGAACACCATGACGCCCTGGTGCGGGAAACCGCCCTCGTTGGCGAGCCCCACCTGCACCGGGCTGCGCGCCTCGTGCGACTTGGCCGCGGCGGCCTCGCGAGCCACCCTTTGGTACTTGAGATACTCCTGCTCGTCGCCGTCGAAGCTCACGTAGATAGGATCGAGCGACACCAGGGTGGTGAGCGGGGTCTGCCCGTTGGTGACGAAGTTGCCGCTGGTGACCAGCGCCCGGCTGATGCGCCCGGAGATGGGGGCGGTGACGCGCGTGAACTCGAGGTTGAGCGCGGCTGCATCGAGCGCCGCCTTGGCGGCCTCGACGTTGGCCTGCGCCTGCTCATGGCCGGCGGTACGGGTGTCGTACTCCTCCTGCGAGATGGCGTGCCGCGCGAGCAGCTTCTCACCGCGCTCGCGCTCGGAGCGGGCGAGGGTCAGCTGCGAGCGCGCCTGGGCGAGGCCCGCTGCCGCCTTGTCGCGCTCCGCTTGGTAGGGGCGCGGGTCGACGACGAACAGCACGGCGCCCTTGCTGACCTCGCTCCCCTCGGCGAAGTTGACCGAGGCGACGTAGCCGGAGACGCGCGGCCTGACTTCGACGCGTTCCACGGCCTCGAAGCGGCCGGTGAACTCGTCGAACTCCGTGATCTTGCGCGTGATCGCCGCGGCGACCGTCACCTGCGGAGCGGGCGGAGCGGCGTGCGGCTCGGCGGCCTCGTTGCGAGCGCAGGCGCTCAGGGTCGCGGCAATCGCGATTGCGGCAAGTACTAAGAGAGACTGTCGGCGCACGGAGTTCTCCCATTTTGCGGTGTAAAGCGCGTTCCCAGCGCCTTCGGATGCGCCTGGAACGAGGGCGGCTTTAGCTTTGAGCTTGCTCATGACCTTCCTGGGTGGGTGGGTGGGGGAGAGAGGTGCATTAATACTATAGTTCGCAACATATGAACTATGGAACTAAATGTCAAGGACGGCTATCATCAAGAGCATGAGGCTCTTAGTTCATCCATCGATCGACGAGATCACCGTGGAAGGCATCCTGCATGCCTTGTCGGACCCAGTGCGCGTCGCGATCTATGCACGGCTGGCGGCCTCGGCAGGCGCCACCATCTGCTCGAACTTCCTCCAGGTCAGCGATCGCAGCGTCCCTAAATCCACGCTTTCACAGCATTTCAGGGCGCTGAGGGAAGCGGGATTGGTCCGGAGCGAACGGCACGGGGTGGAGATGCACAACGTCACCCGCTGCAAGGAGATCGAGCGGCGCTTCCCGGGATTACTCGCCGCAATTCTGAGCGCCCATAGCGTCCAGGCCACGGGCCGAGCTGCCGACGCGAGGCGCAAGCCGGCTGCGCGGAAGACGAAGGCTGCTTAGTGAGCGGCTACTCCTTAGGATAGGCGGCGGCTTTCACAAGATTGCCCCGCCGGGAGTCTTGATTAGCGGGTCTGTTCCGTCGAAGCGTTGCTCCGCTCTCAATCCTTCAAGGTGATGTGCACGCCGTCCGCGGACAACTTGAACTTCAGACCTATGTCCGTGGAGATGAGCTTTATAACCACGCCGTGCTCATTCTTGAGGTACACGGCGGAGCCACCTCCCGCAACAGTAATACCGGCGCCCGCTGCGACATAGTTGCCGGAGAAGTCAGAGAGCTTTTTCAGGTTATAGACGTTGCCTTTAGCAGTGAAGCCTGTCGCGCCGACGTCGACAACAGAGATCCCTTTGATCGAAAACGGGCGCGAGCTGTCTCGATAGCTCAGATCGCCCTTACCCCAGGTATACCCGATACCGGCAGCTACACTGCCGCCCGTCAAAGCGATGGTCGCATCAGGTTGCGCCTCGTTTGCAACTGGGGGGGATGATTCAGCATCGCCCGCCTGCGCCACGGCCCACAGGAAGGTGCACGCCACCAAGGAAACCACGCTGCTTCGCATTGGACTCAACCTCCTAAAGACACTCGATGATCGTTCGAAACCCAACTGCGGAGCGCCTGCTGCCGCAGCGTCTGCATGCAATCATCGCTAAGGGCAACTGACATTGGTCTCCCCCAAATGGGGGTGCCCGCATGGCAAAAAAGGTCAGCAGAGAGGCGACTCGTAAGTGCGCCCTTAGGCAGCAGCAGGTTTTCACAAGAGGCTGCCACGTTACGGAGACGGCAGACACGCTTGACTCGGACTATCCGGCCAGAATTCGTAGATGGGGATACGCCCAGTGTGACTATGACCCGGCGTCGGCCACTTTCACGCCCGATAAAGCCGGCACCCCCTCTTGCGG
>Ga0210408_10002819_pt1 | contig 16506 bp, 19 predicted proteins | sample IncBWH4MmetaG_FD_155471 | JGI IMG/M metagenome (GOLD analysis project Ga0210408, IMG submission 155471) | Forest soil microbial communities from Barre Woods Harvard Forest LTER site, Petersham, Massachusetts, United States - Inc-BW-H-4-M | ecosystem: Environmental > Terrestrial > Soil >...
ATGCCACTGCCTTCACGACCTCGGGCGGAACGACGCCGGGCAGGTTGACATGGATTCCGAGCAATTCCGGTGCGCCGAGTTTGGCCATTTCATTGGAGACCGGCGAGCCCCAGTCGCCGCCTTGCGCGACGAACTTCTTGTAACCAAGCCGTTTCATCAGCACGAGCCAGGCGCGCGCGATGCGCTGGGGGTCCCACCCGGTGGTCGTCGGCTTACCGGAGAAACCGTAGCCCGGCATCGACGGGATCACGAGATGGAAGGCATCTTCTGCGTTCCCGCCATGGGCGGTGGGATTGGTCAGGGGATCGATGATCTTGAGCTGCTCGATGACGGAGCCGGGCCAGCCATGCGTGACGATCATCGGCAGCGCATTTTCATGCTTCGAACGAACGTGAATGAAGTGGATGTCGAGCCCGTCGATTTCAGTGATGAACTGTGGCAGGGCATTGAGCCGCGCCTCGACCTTCCGCCAGTCGTAGTCGGTCTGCTAATAGCGCACGAGGTCCTGCAGCATCGCCAGCGGCACGCCCTGGGAGTCGTCGGCGACAGTCTCCTTCTCCGGCCATCGCGTCGCCGTCAGGCGATGGCGAAGGTCGACGAGGTCCGCTTCGGGTATATCGATGTGGAATGGACGGATCGCGTCATTCGTGGTGGCCGGCGCCGGACGAGCGGGAAACAGGCCGGCGGCACCTGCGGCAGCCAGTCCCATGGCCGCGCCGGTGAGCAGCTTGCGCCTGTCGTGATCGATGGCATCCTGGTTCGGCTGCGTCGTGGCGATCGCGATTGGCGTCTTCACATGCGGGGTCATTTGACGATCTCCTTGGAGCGAGATGCGGTCGGCAAGGCCGCCATCACCTCGGTGGTTGTCAAAATCGCGTGGGCGTAGGTGGGGCCGTTCAGGTCGTGGGCGGCGTGCATCATGTCGTGTGTGAAGGCGGCCGTGGCGTCGCGCACCAGCGTGACGTGGTAGCCGAGCTCCATGGCGAACCGGGCTGTCGACTCGATGCAGGTATTGGCAAGTAGCCCGACGACGATCACATGGGTGATACCCTTCTGCTTCAACAGGAAGTCGAGGTTGGTATTTGCGAAGCCGCTTTGTCCCCAGTGCTCCTGTGCGACGAGGTCGCCGCGCCTCGGTGCAAAGTCCGGGTGCCATTCGCCACCCCACTCGCCGCGTGCGAAGCTGTGACGCTGCATGATCGCTCGCTGGCTCGGGTTGGGATGATCCCAGTCCTCATAGTCGCCCGGCTCCCAGCGGTGGTGCGGCACGATCACCACCTGGATGCCGGCGGCGCGGATGGCGCCATCCAGCCGGCGCAGATTGTCGAGAAGTCCGACCTCATCAGCGATCGGCTTGATGCGGGGATAGATCTTGCCGCCCTCGGACAGGAAATCGTTGTAGGGGTCGACAAGGAGCAGGGCGGTTCTCCCGGATGGATAAGTGGTCTCAGACATGGCGCCTTCTCCTTGGGCGGGCCCAGCGGCCGCCCGCACTGGCTTCGATAAGGATCAATCAGGCCGTTGTTGGCCGGTCTGCTCTCGGACGATGTACTCGGCGTACCAATCCGGCCAGTTTGGATCGTGCCCGCCGATCCGCTTCTCGTGCTCGCCGTGCGCGGCGGCTGCGCGCCGGAGCGCTGCGGCGACATCCGACGAGGAGGTGAATGTCGTCTGGTCTTCGCTCACGCGTCCCGGCAAGCGCTGAGTGACCTGCTGGATGAGCCAGATATTCCCGTCCGGATCGCTGAACGTGGCAAGCGAGCCGTAACTGGGCCGCTCCGGATCCGGACCCGAGATGCGGCCTTGCGGCCCCCTGTGAAACACGCCACTCACGTCGACGCCCCGACCGATGAGCTCGGCGCGCGCCGCCTCGATGTCACTCACGATGAGGAAGCGAGGCAACGCCGGTCCCGTGCCGAGGTGGATCGAGGCGGGCGAGCCCGGAGGCGTGAACTGGACGGCCCGGGACCCGTCGGGCCTGACGAAATCGGCATCCAGTCTCCAGCCCAGGTTCTCATAGAAGCGCTTGGCGCGGTCGACGTCCGAAACGGGAATGACGGCGACCTCCAGCTTCATGGCGATTGTGCCCGCTTTCGGGCCCTGGCCTGCGGTGGTCATGGCTGGCTCCTTTGATTGGCGAAGCGGGCGCCAAGGGCAGCCCGTTGCATTCGAACCGACGCGTCCCATTTGACTATGGAAATCATAGTAACAAGCGCGATGAAGAAAACGTGATGAAGACAATGAAGGACAATATGACTGACCAAACGCTGTGCCCCGTGGCGCGCGCCGAGAGCGTCGTGGGCGACCGCTGGACGGTGTTGATCCTGCGCGAGCTTTTCATGCGCATGCACCGCTTCGAGGAAATACAGGCACAGACCGGCGCGACGCCGCAAATGATCGCGGCGCGATTGAAGAAGCTGGAAGCGGACGGAGTGGTGGCGCGGCGCGTCTACAACAAGCGCCCGCTACGCCACGAGTATCATCTGACGGACAAGGGTGAGGCCTTCTATCCCGTGATTTTGGCGCTGCGCGCCTGGGGCGAGACCTGGTGCAAATCACCCAGGGAAGGCCGCGCACTAAACTACACCCACCGCGTCTGCGGCAAGCCGGCGGGGCTTGGTCCTGTCTGCCGGTCCTGCGGCAAGCCGCTGCGTCGAGAGGATCTCATCGCCGAGCAAGCTTCAAAGTACAGGAGGGAACGGGAGGCGCGATGGGAGGCTTTCAAGGCAAGTCGCTAGATCAGCCAACCTGCATCGGCTCCGACGATGGGCGAGTGCGCGACGTCGTCGATGCGGTGCTGTATCTCGAAGGCGCCGCCGATCAGCGATCCCAGACAAGCACCGCTGCAGACATCAGCATGAAGTCCTGAGGAACTGATTTCGCGACGAGCGAGATCCCGGAAATCGGGTGGCTATTTTTGCAGCGCTGTTCGAAAAGTCGCCCCCACGGAATCGCGTCTCCCTGAGAAGGCGCGAAGATCTGAAAATTCAGGAGATCCAAGTATGTCAAGCGCTGCTGAAAACAAGGCGATCGTCGGTCGATGGTTCACAGAGTTCTGGGGCAAGACGTGCAATATTGGCGTCGTGGACGAACTCGCTTCACCGGATATGCTGCTGCAATATTCGCTGCACGAGCCGCGTCGCGGACGTGCCGATATCAAGGCCTTCATGACGGATTTCCGCAAAGCCTTCCCCGATCTCAACTTCTGGGGTACCGCGGATCTCATCGCAGAGGGTGACTACGTCGTCGGCCGGTGGGAGGGCGGTGGAACGCATACCGGGCCCGCGTTCGCCGACTTCTTGGCAGGGTCGCTGCCCGCGAATACGGGGCGCACCATGCGCTTTACCGGCACCACGGTTCTAAAGGTGAAGGACGGCAGGATTCTTGAGGAAGTCGGACTAGACGACGGCGTCACCGCGCTGCAGCAGTTGGGCTTGATCAAGATCGCCGCTTAGCACTTGGGTTGCCTCGAGGTCGACCTTCTTATGGACGTGCCGACCTCGCTTAGGCGCATTGGATCTGCTTCCGGAAAAAGCCGTGCGCGGGGTCGGGGCGAACAAGCTCGCTGTCGCGATCCCGTGCCACTGCGTGGTCCGTAGTGAGGGGTCCCTTTCCGGATATGCCGAGCTACGCTAGCGGTCGCTACTCCGCATCCGACCGGGTTTACGACAAGCGTAGCTGGCGACCTGCCGCTCGTCAGCCGCTGAAATAGGACAGTCCCGCGAGCAGTGGCACCTGCGCGGCGAGCCTGCGGGATACGAACTCAACAGCCGCACGCGTTTCGCTACGGCGAGCCAAATGGATACATGAATTCTTATGCGCTAAGTATTCTCGTAGCCAAGTCGCTCCCTCAGGCGCGGGACTGCGAAATCAAGGAAGGCACGCAGCTTCAGTGGAACTTGGCGCTGGCTGGGGTAGATAACGCTCACCGCAATCGGTGATGGCTCATACGCATCTAGCACAGTCACTAACGAGCGCGATTTCAGCAAGTCCTCGATGAGGTACGACAACACGCGTGCAATTCCGGCTCCAGCGAGCGCGGCGGCAACCGCCGCCTCACCCAAATTGACGGTGAGACGGGAGGGCACTTTGATCGTCTGCCTGGCCTTGTCGGTGACGAACTCCCAACCGTGTGAAGTCGAATAAGCCTCATGTATGACACAGTCATGCCTTGCCAAATCAATTGGCGTTTTCGGCGCTCCTCGTCTCTTAAGGTACGCAGGACTGGCACAGAGAACCGGTCGAATCAGCCCGACGCGCGTCGCAATCATGCTGCTGTCGGGCAATTCGCCGATGCGCACCGCGACATCGACGTGCTCCTCGAGAAGGCTCACAGTTCGATCGGTCAGTTGCATGCGCATCCGGATGTCCGGAAAACTGCGCTGAAATTCCACGACGATCGGCAGAACGTGGGTTCGGCCCAGCACTGCGGACAAGCTGATCGTCAATTCCCCCTGAGGCTTGCGATATTCACCCGACGCCGTGCGCTCGACTTCCGCGATCTCTTCCACGATCCGGCGGCACGAAGCGACATAGCTTCGCCCGGCGTCGGTCAAGACAAGTTTGCGGTGACCCCGGTGGAGCAGGCGAACATTCAGGTGCTGCTCCAGCTCCGCAACCCGTCGGCTGACGGTTGCCAGAGGAATGCGGAGGTGGCGGCTGGCGGCTGAGAGGCTGCCAGTGTCCACCGCGGACACCAGGATGGTCATCGCGTTGAGTCGATCCATGGCCTTCCTTCCACCAATGAGAGGATCGTTCCCAATTTTACCAGCTACTTAGCCAATCCGGGAGGGTCTAAATCGTCTAGCCAACACGCCCCGCTGCGGCGGTGCGATCGGGCAAGGAGCACGACGATGAAAGCAATTCAGTACCGGTCCTACGGCGACTACAGCGAGAACCGCCTTGTTGAGCTTCCGCAGCCTTCGCTGAACGATGGCGAAGTTCTCGTCGCGATGCGTACGGTTGGCATCAATCCGCTCGATAATACGTTTCGCTCGGGCCACTACTACGGGGCGACGCCTGAAAACCTCCCTCGCATCGGCGGTCAGACGGGTGCGGGCGCAGTGGTCGCGAGCAAGAGCGATGCCTTCATGGTCGGCGATCGCGTGTTTGTCAGGGGGCCGGGCTTCGGCATCAGCGCCGACGGCACCTGGCGCGAGTTTGTTGCCGCACGGGCGGCGAGCCTCTCCCATATTCCTGATGGCATCGATGACGATCACGCCGCGGCCTATCTCGCGGGTGCGGGATATCTGACGGGCTATCTGGCGCTGACGGAGTTCGCAAAGTTCAAGCCAGGACAGTCGGTGCTGGCACCCGCCATCGGCGGTGCGGTCGGAATGGAAACCGTGCAGGTCGCGCGCCGCCTTGGCGCTTCATTGGCGATCTCCACCGCCAGCAGCACCGAAAAAGCCGAACGCGCTCGTGAGGCTGGATACGAGCACGTCATCGACCTCTCCAGGGAGGGCCTCAAGGACGGCGTTCTGCGCATCACCGAAGGCAAGGGCGTGGATGTCGTCGTGGACGGCGTCAGCGGAAAACTAACCGGTGAGGCGCTCGCATCGCTCGCCTTCGGCGGCACAGTGGTCATTGCCGGTTATGCCGGGGGACGCGAGGCCGAGGTCAACGTGACCGACATCATCTGGAAGGCTGCAACGATCCGCGGGTTCACCTTCAGACTCTTCGCGCAACAAACGGTGGCTGCAGCCAGCGCAGCTCTCTTGGAGTTCCTGAAGGACGGTGCGCTGCAGCCGACGATCGACAGGGTTTTCCCGCTGTCCGAGGCTGCTGACGCAGTCCGTCATCTGATCGAAGATCGTCCGTTTGGGCGCGTGCTAATGCGCGCGCAACACGCACAACGCCGACCCGTCTCGACCTGATTGATGAATTTGGGAGATGACCATGTTCCGCAAACACAACGTCGGTTTCCGCGCCGAAGGTCGGATCGAGATTTCGGCATGGCTGTTGGTGCCGGAAGGGCAGGCCGCTCCGCTCTCGGCCATCACCACGGCCCACGGCTATGCGGGCACGAAATATCACGGCCTCTCGCCCTTGGCAGAGGCGTTCGCCGAGTCTGGCTTTGTCGTGCTGCTGCGGAACCACGACCGCGCTTCGCTCATTCAGTCGAATAGAAATCGTCCTCCCCGGCGTTCAGCATCGCGGCCAGCGTCCGCAGGCCGGAATCGAGTTGATCCATTGTCGGAGCCGCCAACGCCAGCCTGACGGCGTTCGGCGCATGGCCGGGTGAGGCGGCAAAGGTCGTCGAGGGCGTCAATGCAATGTCGCGCCTGGCCGCGGCAGCGACGAACGTCTGCGAGCGCCAGTGCGGCGGCAGCGTCAGCCACAGATGATAGCATTTTCCGTTGGTCTGGATTTCGAAGCCCGAAAGACGATCGGCCGCCACTTTCTGACGCGCGCGCGCATCGAGGCGCTTCAGCCTTGTCAGCTCGGCAACGGTGCCGTCGCTCATCATGCGCTGCGCGGCTGCAAACGCAAATCCCGATGCGGTCCATCCGCCCGAACGCACCGAGGCCATCATGCTTTCGCGCAGTCGCTGCGGCGGCACGACGAAACCCAGCGTCAGGCCCGGCGCGACCTTCTTGGAGAGACTGTCGATGACAATGCAGCTGTCCGGCGCGAGTGCGGCAAGCGGCGCCTCATCGTCGAGGAAGCCGTAGACATGGTCCTCGATGATCGGAAGGCTGAGCTTTTCGACGACGCGTACGAGGTCGGCCCGGCGCGTCGGGCTCATCGTCATACCCAGCGGATTCTGGATCACCGGCTGGATGTAGATGGCCGAGAGATGGCCTTCACGGTGCGCCTTTTGCACCGAGTCAGGGCGTAGGCCGCCTTCGTCCATCGCCAGCGGCACCAGCGAAATGCCGAGCCGGGCGGCGATGCCCTTGATGAAGGGGTAGGTCAAGGCCTCCACGCCGCAGCGGCCGCCCGTGGGAACAATTGCGGCGAGCGCTGCGGCAATGCTTTGCCGTCCATTGCCGGTGAAGACGAGCTGTTCAGGGGAAGGCGACCATGCGCCCTGCGACAGGTACGCGGCCGCGACGCTCCGGGCCAGCGGCGTTCCGATGCTGGTGGCCTGTCGCAATGCGGCATCGAGCGCCGCGGGTTTCTCCAGGCCAGCCAGGCTTGTTGCGATGAGCGCCGTCTGGTCGGGAAGCATCGGGTAGTTGAACTCGAGGTCGATCCGGATGCCGCGCGGCTCACTTGGCGCCGCCGCGCCGCGCTTGGCATCGCCCGAGATGAAGGTGCCTCTGCCTACTTCGCCGACGACAAGCCCGCGGCGCAACAACTCGGTGTAGACCCGGCCCGCCGTCGAGACGGCGATCTTGCGGTCATAGGCAAAATTGCGCTGCGGCGGCAGGCGGTCGCCCGCCTTGAGGGTGCCATCAGCTATCTCCGCGGCGATGGCGTCAGCCAGCTTCAGATATTCGGACTTCGACATTATTGCACCGAGATCAATGTTTCGATTGAACCGAGAATTGTATCGGGTCATTAGATCAGCACCAACCCGATTGTACCAGGTTTTACGACGATTTCGGTGACGACAAAGTGGCCCGCTCGAACGAGCGAATTGCGCCGAGGGCCCGCATTGCGTCCGAAGCAACCCATGGAGACCAGACATGTCCAACACGCTTTCAACCATCGTCCGGCCCGCGATCGCGAGGAGGGCGGGCGCATTCTCTCGGCTTTTCCTCGCCTCTGTGGATGAGATCGTGCGCTATTTCGCCTGCCGCGCCGCCGTTACAAGCCTTTGCGAGTTCGACGACCGCGCTCTGCGGGACATCGGCCTGGTGCGTTGCCAGATCGAGGCGGCAGTCCACGGCTTCCTCGCTCGTCCCGACCGAGGGAGGATGATGTGATGACGACCTCCTTGCCCGCGATGGGACTGCATCTGACGGTTGCCACGATCCTGGTCGCCTTCGCAGGCGTATTCCTGATCTGCTTCATGAAGGGAGCTTTCGGTGGCGGATTCTCCATCGTCGGCATCCCGCTGCTGTCGATCGTGATGGATCCGGTCACCGCCGGCGGCCTGCTCGCGCCCTTGTTCATCGCCATGGATTTGTTCGCGCTCCGCTACTGGAAGCCCTCGACGTGGTCGAAACCGGATCTCGTGCTGCTGTTGCCGGGGCTCGCGATCGGCATCGGCTTCGGCTATCTGCTGTTCGGCTTCCTCGACCACCGCGCCATCTCGATCGTCATGGCGACGATCACCCTGATCTTTGTCGGCCTATGGCTTGGTGCAGGCGCCGAGCCGACGACCCGGCCGCGTTCGACGCCGCAGGCGATCGCGGCTGGTCTCGCCTCGGGAGTCACAACCATGGTTGCGCATTCGGGCGGACCGCCGCTTGCGATGTATCTCTTGCCGCTCGGCCTCAGCAAGGAGATCTACGCGGGAACGACGAGCCTGTTCTTCACGGTCGGCAACGCTACCAAGGCGCTGCCGTGGCTGCTGCTGGTGAAACCGACCGCCGACGTCTGGACACTCATGGCGCTTTGCCTGCTCGCCATTCCCGCCGGCGTATGGCTGGGTTGGCGGCTTCACGGCGCGCTGGACCAACGTCAGATTTTTCGGGCCTGCTACGGATTGCTGGTCGTGACCGCCATGAAGCTATTGTGGGACGGCGTGTCCGGCTATCTCGCGTGAAAAAGCGAAGACGGAGCGGATCGACGAGAGCATCGCCCGCTATCTCCAGCAGCTCGAGACCACCGATCGGCACGGCGACGCGGTACCAGAGGCGAAAGTTGCAAGATTGAAGGGCAAGATCGAGAAGCTCAAGGAGGACCGCTACACCCGGATTGTCGCTGCAGCACTTCAGCGAGATCATACCACCTTGATTTGGCCGCCCGGGTCCATGAAGTGCAGCTTCGCTGCCGCAAAACGCTCTTCTGACAGACGCCTTTCAAGGAATTGCAGTTCGATTTCTGTGAGTTCTGTCTTGAGCAGGTTCTGATAGCGATGGATGTTGCGCAGATGGACACTCAAACGGGCGGTTTTCTCGTCCATAGCTATCCTCTCGAAAATGCATTGATTCAAATATTTTCAATTGGGCGTTGAAACGCAAAAATACAGCTGAATTCGGGCGGTCTATAGACTGCGCCCTTTAGCGACTTAAAATGACCAAGTCCACGTTCCCGCAAGTCTTGGCGAGCGGCTTGGTCTGTCGATCTGGATACGAAGTCTGGAATGTCGCAGTCGGCGTAGCACCAACCCGCGGAGTAGAAATCCGTTACTCGTCCAGGTTTCTCATTCTGGTCGAAAATCCAAGGTTACGTCTATGCGGCCGACCACCGATTGACCACCGAAACCGGGTGAACTAAGGGTGATATCCTGCACGACATCTAGGCACTGCAGTTGGATCCAGTCCTCGAGCGGGGTTGACGTCGTCGTTTACAGCCACTCGCATCGGCCCCGGATCGAGACTTTTCGCGGCGGTGCTTCATCTCAATCCGGGAAGCGCTGGGTCACGGCGTTTCAACTTGCTGGTCACACCGTCGACTTTGGATCTGACCCCAGGCGCCGGCACGCCGGCACGCCGGCCGAGCAGATCATCGCGCAATGCCGCGGCTGCGGCGCCGGCCACAGTCTTGCGATCCTGGCCCGCATGGTCGACAAGCAGCGAATTCAGGCTGCGGGCTGTTCGGCGAGCAGGTGATCCCGATCCTGCGCCGGGCCGAGATCGTGTGACCGATGCGCGTGCAAAGCCATACGCGACGGCGCCGACATCGCGGCGCGGCGCCTTTGGCCGAGGGGACAGCGCTCTGGCTCAACGTCTCGCGGCCGCGGCGGGCGTGCAAGGAGGTGCTCTCATCATCGATGGCGGGTTGGCGTCCGTTCGCAACGCCATCCCGGAATGGCCGGCGCACGCTCGATCTTAAGACCGAAAGCTGTGGTGCTCACCCGGCGGGTCCGGGTCGGGCCCTTCATCGGCCTCGAGCAGGATGCGTGCCGCCGCGCCATCGAGATCGTCATATTGGCCGCTCTTCAGACACCACATGAAGGCCGCCAGTCCGGCCAGGCCCATGCCGATGGCAATCGGAACAAGAAAGAAGAAGTCGATCATCCGACCGGTCCATGGTTGGGCGGCACGCGGCTCGAAAGCAAAACCGCCTCGTTCGAGCTGCCGGTCTCAGCGCGACCAGGTCCAGCGTCGAGCGTGCAGCAACGCATCGATCAACTCCATCTCGAAAACCGCGGCGACGGCGTCAGGCGGCTTTCGGTTGCACGGCAGTGTAAGCATGCCAGGTGGCATGGCCGAGCAGCGGATAGATCACGATCAGTCCAAGCATGCCGGTCGCAAGGCTCAGCAGGAACAAGACCAGCACGATCGCAGCCCAGATCAACAGGATTCGAAGATTGTTCCAGACCAGCGCCATGCTGCTGCCCATCGCGGTCAAGGCATCGACGTCCTCATTAAGCAGCATGGGAATCGAAAAGGCGCTGATCGCAAACGAGAACGCCGCGAACAATCCACCGACAGCGGTCCCGACCGCCAGCATCGCCCAGCCGGTTTGCGAAGTGAACAGCATCGGCGCGATCCGATTGAGACCCGGAAACGGCAAGAGACCGAAGAACAGCGCATAGATGATGACAGCGGCGCGCATCCACACCATCATCAGCAGGCAGAGCAGCAGGCCGGTGAACAGGATCTGGCCGCCCGAGCGCGGCTTGACGAAGAAGAGATTGCTCCAGCGCAGCGGTTTGCCGGCTTCAATCCGGCGGCTCTTCTCATACAGGCCGACGGCCAGGATCGGGCCGACCACCATGAAGCCGGCGAACGCCGGAAACAGGATGTAGTCGCGGCCGAGCGCGACGAGGCCGCCGACAAAGCCGGCCGAGACCAGGAAGATCAGCAGGCCGTAGACGACGCTCATCGAAGGCTCTGTCATGAAATCCTGCCAGCCCAGCTTCAGCCATTGGAACGGCTCGCGGGTCCCTAGCGACCGCGCCCATCGATTGGGGGTCGGAAGGGGCGATGCGACTGGAGGGATCATCGTCATGGCGTCTCTCCCAGCTCAGGAATGCCCGCGCTGGCTGTCGGCGACGAACAGGAGGACTGCGCGGCGCTGAACCGGCCGCGCGCCGCGTTTCCTTCGCCCGGCCTGAGATGCGTGACGCAGGCGGGTTGCGACGTCGTTGCGACGTGGATCAGATGCGCATTTGCGGCCAGAATGGCAGCGGCCGCGATGGCGAGTACGAGCCAGAGACGAGGGATTGCCCCGGTTCGTCGTCGCGTCTCGGACCTGGCTTGCGCGCTCATGGGGTCGCCGTCCGTCGGTCGAGGAGATAGAGCGTCAGAATCTTGCGGTCGAGTGCGGACAGGCGGCTGTCCCACGTCGGCATATGGCCCTGGCGGCCGCCCCAGATCGTGCTGTCGATGGTCTCGAGATCACCGCCGTAGATCCAGGACTTGTCGGTCAGGTCGGGCGCGCCGAGTTCCGAATTGCCCCTGGCATCGTTGCCGTGGCACGTGACGCAGTTGGTCGCAAAGATCTTCCTGCCAGCCTCGACAGTCCCGGGATCGATGTTTTTCGCACCGGGGTTCGAGAGCGAATAGACGAAGGTTGCGACCTTAAGGACGTCGGCGGTAGGCAGCATCTGGTCACGTCCGAACGCTGGCATCTGGGAGACATGACTATCGGGGTGGGCGGAGTTGATGCCGACACGAATGGTATTGAAGATTTGCTCCGGATTGCCGCCCCACAGCCAGGATGATGTCGTCAGATCCGGGAAACCAGGACCGCCCTTGGCATCGTGGCCATGGCACGCCGCGCAATTGTTGCCGAACAGCGTATGGCCGGTTTCACGGACGATGTTCATCAGTTGTGGATCGGACTGGATTTCGGCAAAACTCTCCGTCTCAATTCGTTTGGTCCAGACGCTCCGATCGACCGCGGCCTCCTGAAGCGACGCCGCAACGATCTTGCGTTGATCGATGCCGAGCAGGCCCTTGGTATAGCTCACGCCCAAGGGCCACGCCGGCATCAGAATCCAGTAGCCGACCGAGAACAGGAAGGCAGCCGTCAGAAAGAAATAGACCGCGCGGGGAACCGGCGTGTTCAGTTCCGTGATGCCGTTCCATTCATGGCCGGTCGTCAGATAGCCGGTATAGCCATCGCGATCCTGCTGCTCTACCGCCATGGCTTGTCCTCCTCGCGAAGGATGGATTGCGCGGCGTGATCGAAGCGCTTCTTGTTCGAGGGCCAATAGGCGTAGACCAAAACCGCGGCCGACAATGCGAGCAGATAGAACAGCCCAAACGATTTGGAGAAGCCGACCAGAAAATCGTGCCCTATGCTCATCATTCAGCTCCCGCCTGCGCGATCGGCTTGTGGGCCGCGTCCGTCAGCCGGCCGAGAACCTGCAAATACGCGACCAGCGCGTCCATTTCGGTCAACTGGCTGGCACGGCCGTCGAACGCCCGCACCGTGGTCGCCTTGCCATAGCGCTTGGTTACGCCCTCGGCCTGCGGCGAGTCCGGATTGGATTGACCATAGGCGTCAAGCGGCGCGTTGGCGATCATGTCGTTGGTATAGGGCACGCCGACCGCGCGCTGGGCCTTCAGGTGAAGGTCGAGATCGTCGGTGCGCAGTTCGGTTGACAGCAGCCAGTCGTAGGCCGGCATGATCGACACCGGCACCACGTCGCGGGGATTGATGAGATGGGCGACGTGCCATTGGTCGGAATATTTTTCGCCGATGCGGGCGAGATCGGGGCCGGTCCGCTTCGACCCCCACAGCATTGGGTGATCGTATTTGGATTCGACTGCGAGCGAGTAGGGGCCGTAACGGTCGACCTCGTCGCGCAGGGTGCGGATCATCTGCGAATGGCAGGCATAACAGCCCTCGCGGATATAGATATTGCGGCCGGCGAGCTCGAGCGGTGTGTAGAGCCGCATGTCCGGGGCGTCCTCGACGGTCTGGTGGATGGTGAACAGCGGCGCGATCTCGACCAGGCCGCCGATGCTCGCCACCACGATGATGCCGAGCACGAGGCCGATCGCCTTGCGTTCCAGCCGATAGTGAAATCCGAAGATCGACATGACGGCTCACTCCGCCGGCTGGTGCGAGACCCCGCCCACGGGCCTCGGCTCCGGCAGATCGCCAGCTTTCTCCGTAGCCTGGGTCGGAAGCTTGATCGTCATCCAGATGTTGTAGGCGCCGACGCCGCCGCCGATCAGGAACAACAACCCGCCGATGGCGCGGGCGATGTAATAGGGATGCATCGCGATCAGCGAATCGACGAAGGAAAAGGCCAGCGTCCCGCTTTCATTGTAGGTCCGCCACATCAGCCCCTGGACGATGCCGGAATTCCACATCGCGAAGACGTAGATCACGGTACCGGCGAGCGCCAGCCAGAAATGCGCTTCGACGAGCCTCGCCGAGTACATGGCCTCGCGTTTCCAGAGCCAGGGCACCGAGGCGTAGATCGCGCCGAACGTGATCATGGCAACCCAGCCGAGCGCGCCGGCATGAACGTGGCCAATGGTCCAGTCGGTGTAGTGCGAGAGCGAATTGACCGAGCGGATCGCCATGAACGATCCCTCAAAGGTAGTAAGGCCGTAAAACACGGCCGCGACCATCATGAAGCGCAGGGTCGCGTCGTCGCGCACCTTGTGCCAGGCGCCGTTCAGCGTCAGCAGCGCGTTGCCGGCCGAGGCCCAGGAGGGGATCAGGAGCATCAGCGAAAACGTCATGCCGAGCGTTTGCACCCATTGCGGCAGCGCCGTGTAGTGCAGGTGATGCGATCCCGCCCACATATAGAAGAAGGTAATGCCCCAGAACGAGATGATCGACAGCCGGTAGGAGAAGATCGGCCGGCCGGCGCGTATCGGCAGGAAATAGTACATCATGCCGAGGAAGCCGGCGGTCAGGAAGAATGCCACCGCATTGTGGCCATACCACCATTGCGTCATGGCGTCCTGGACGCCGGAAAACAGCGAGTAGCTCTTGGCGTGGCCGAGCGAGACCGGGACGGCAAGGTTGTTGACGATGTGCAGCATCGCCACGACCAGGATGAACGCCATGTAATACCAGTTCGAGACGTAGATATGCGGCTCCTTGCGCCGCGCCAGCGTGCGCAGATAGATCAGGAAATAGACCACCCAGACGATCACCAGCCAGATGTCCGCATACCATTCCGGTTCGGCATATTCCTTCGACTGCGTGATGCCCATCAAATAGCCGGTGACGGCGAGCACGCAGAACAGATTGTAGCCGACCAGCACGAACCAGGGGCTCAACTGATCCGGCAGCCGCGCGCGCGAAGTTCGTTGCAGCACATAGAGCGAGGTCGCGATCAGGCCGTTGCCGCCGAAGCCGAAAATCACCGAGGTGGTATGGACCGGCCGGATCCGGCCAAAGCTCGACCAGCCGCCGCCAAAGGTGAGGTCCGGATTGACCAATTGCCACGCCGCCCAGTCGCCGACGGCAAGACCGAAAACCACCCAGATCATCGCCAGAACGATCCCGGCTTTGGTGGGATCATCATAATAATGGGTGAACCGCTCGTCGGACGGCTCCGGCGTGTAATAGTCCCTGCCGATCAGAAAGATCGTGAACACGCCGGCCACGAAGATCAGCGCGCCGTGAATCCCGATCGGATCGTTGCGTCCTGCGAGGCCAAGCAGCAGCCCGCTGATTGCGACCGCCAGGCTGATCAGAATGGCGTGCTGCCGCTCGTTCCGGGTGAGTTGGGCAATCATGAGAGGCCTGCGAGACGGAGGGAATTGGACGGCATTTGCATCGATCCCGCGTTGTCGAGAGCCTGCGATGGTCGAGACCGGCGAACATCGTGTTCCAGTATGGACCGTTAACCTGCATTCATCCGCACGACAGATGACTGCTGTTGACATAGATCAAACTGGCAACGTTGTGATGATGACACGACGCGGTGACCAATTGTTCGATTCTGACATCGCATGCAATTGGATCGGGTATTTTTGCGAAGGCCGGAATCAAACAACGATCAACGGTGTGTTTCCGATCGGCTTCCGGGAGCGGAGCGGAAGATTCTGCCGTCGTCTCAATTGCCCGGAAGGCTGCAAAATGTCAGAATGACATCTGTGCAGGCTACCGAAATCTTACCACGAAGCAGAAACGGGGATCCGAATCCCTTCACGCCGAGAGCCGATGACCGGCATCGTTGATCCCGTCACTAAATCGGTCGTCCAGCATCGCCTGAGCTCGATCGTGGCCGAGATGGGCGAAGCCATGCTTCGCACCTCCTATTCGCAGATCCTCAATTCCAGCCGTGATTTCTCGCTCGCAATCTGCGATGTGGCCGGCCGGCTGATCGCACAGGCCGATCATATCCCGGTTCATGTCGGCGCGCTGCCCTGGGCTGCGAAGGCGGTCGAAGCGCGCTTCAAGGAGGTCAAACCCGGCGACGTCATCCTGATGAACGATCCCTATCACGGCGGCAGCCATCTGCCCGACATCACCGTGTTCGTGCCCGTCTTCGCGGGCCAGCGCCGGCTGTTCTGGACCATCGTGCGCGCGCACCAGAGCGACATCGGCGGCGCCACCCATGGCGCCTACAATCCCGACGCCACCGAGATCTGGCAGGAAGGCTTGCGCATTCCGCCGATCAAGCTCACCGAGGCCGGGCGGCTGCGCGACGACATTCTGGACATGCTGGCGCTCAACGTCCGCAACGCCCATGATTTCCGTGGCGACCTCTTTGCCATGATCGGGGCCGCGCATCTCGGCGAGCGGCGCCTGCAAAAGCTGTTTGCCGAGCTCACGGCGCCGGTGGTGGAAGCCGCGATCGAAGGCGTGCTGGATGCCGCCGAAGCCCAGGCCCGAAGCGTGGTCGCGACCTGGCAGGACGGCACCTTCCATGGCGAGGCGTTCCTCGACGACGACGGCCGCGGCCACAACGACATCCGGATCGCCGCAACGGTGACCAAGCTCGGCAGCGATATCGAGGTCGATCTCACCGCTTCCGATCCGCAGGTGGACAGTTTTGTCAATTCCTCGCATGCCAACATGCACGCGGCGGTGGCGATGGCGTTCCTCTATCTGATCGATCCGGACACGCCGAAAAACTCCGGCGCACTGCGGCCGCTGAAAGTGGTGGCGAAGCAGGGCACCATCGTCTGGGCCGATCCGGGGCGGCCGGTGACGTTGTGCACCAGCCATCCCTCGAACGAGATCGTGGAGGCGGTGATCAAGGCGCTCGCGACCTCGTGCCCGGATCGGGTGATGGCCGGCTGGGGCCGCAGATTCCGGATCGCGATCCAGGGCGAGGACCCGCGCACCGGCCGCAACTTCATCTGGCACCTGTTCCATGCCCGACCGGGCGGCGGCGCGTCCGCGCGCGGCGACGGCTGGTCGTCGATCGGCGAGTGGCATTCCGTCGGCGGCCTGAAGTTCGGCAGCATCGAGGTCGCCGAGGCGCGCTTTCCCCTGCATTTCCGCCACCATGAATTCCTGCCGGATTCGGGCGGCGACGGCCAGTTTCGCGGCGGGCTCGGCGTTGCCCTCGAACTG
>Ga0210408_10002821_pt1 | contig 16505 bp, 13 predicted proteins | sample IncBWH4MmetaG_FD_155471 | JGI IMG/M metagenome (GOLD analysis project Ga0210408, IMG submission 155471) | Forest soil microbial communities from Barre Woods Harvard Forest LTER site, Petersham, Massachusetts, United States - Inc-BW-H-4-M | ecosystem: Environmental > Terrestrial > Soil >...
GTTGGGCCTTGGTGTTGGTCGGGGCATTCGGCCTAATCTGTGGCTGGTTCGCGGCGAGCGGCGCCGCAGCCCTGTTCGAGTCGCACTTCGGTTGGCGCATTCTCTGGTTCTTTAGTGCTCCGACGGGCCTGATCTTGATCCTATGCAACAACCTCATTCCGGAATCGCCGCGCTTTTTGTTGGCGCGCGGCCGCCTCAACGAGGCGCGCGAGCTTGTTGAGCGTTACGCTGTGCAGTTGGATCCTCAAGATTGGATCGACGCTGACGCTCCGCGCCCGGGCACTATAGATAGAGCTGGCGAACTGATGCGTGGCCGTTTTCGCGCGACGACCGTTACGCTCAATATCGTGGCCGGTGCGTGGGGTTTGGTCAACTTCGGCATACTTTTGTGGATGCCAGCGGATTTGCGCGCGCGCGGGTACAGCGTCGCGGGCTCGAATGAACTCTTGTTCTATTCTTCGATGCTAGCGTTGCCGACGACCATATTTGTCGCCTTCCTCTTCAGTCGTTGGAGCACCAAATGGACGTTGGTTCTCCTGACGGTACTGACCGCTTTCGGTCTTCTAGGGGTTTCCATGTTCGATTCCTCGATCGGTATCTTTCGCACTCACCCGCTCATCGCATTTTCGATACTGATGGTCGGCGTCAACGGCATCATCGGCGTACTGTTGCCGTACACCGCGGAAAATTATCCGGTGCTTGTCCGCGGTCGCGCTACCGGCTTGGTATCCGGCAGCAGCAAGTTCGGAGGCCTTGCTGCGAACGCGCTCACGATGGCCGCGTTGGTTCCAAACTTGGTATTTGCAGCCGTGGCGCTTATCGTTCCCATTGTCCTTTCGGGCAGCTTAGTTGCGCGTTATGGCAAAGAAACACGGAATAAGCGCCTGGAGTAGTCACACAGCGCAGTCATCCTTAAACTACTGACGAAACGGCGTTGATGCATCCGCAAATCGTCTCACCGAGTATGCCTCGCTGATCCATCAAGTTTGCTGTATGCGACGATTCGATCGTGTGACGAACAAAAGTAGACAGCGGTGGCAGTTTGCGAGATCGCCTACTTGCGTCCCGACGGTACTTTTGGGGCACTAACTAACTAATTTAAGCTTAGGAAACCTCGCCGCTTCCTTATCGCGGCTCGACCTCTACAACCGCGACTTCAATATGCGACTCGTCCGACTGGTGGGGAGCCGCGCATACGACATTATGGAGATGGACATAGTATCGTCCCGGAGATCCTGCGGAGAATGCGAGCGAGGTCTCCAGGTTAGGCAGGAGAGTGGCGCTAATTTCTAGACCGTGGATATAAACATCGGCCGGCATCGGGGCCGTCAGGAGCAAGTTGACGTGATCGCCTTCGCGAGCTCTTAGAACAGGGGCTTGAGCGACCATATCTTGCCCCCGCATTGTCTCCTCTTCAATTACGAGCCGATACAATAGATCCTGAGAGGCAACGGCTCCGCCCGATGTTGAATAACATCTTGCGCCCACATATCCCGCGCCCAGCACTATCGCTGACGCGCCAACGATCAATAGCTTGCCCAGCCCCACAGACCCATCCCAACGACGAGATAAACGCATATCGCAGATTGACCCAACTCTGAAACTCCGCAACATTATTATTCTTGCCGACTGCTGACTATCTCAAAACGAGTGCCAATCACCTTGACTTTCGTCTACGTCATGCTCCTTGATATAACGACCGGATAGAAATTTCGGTTTTCAACCTAGTGGAGTCTAGGCGGCCTAAGTTGGCCACCGAGGAGCATTCATAGCTGGGAGCGGGCAAACCTACTTGATCCCTCTCCGGGAAATAATGCCGCTCAATCCATCATCAACTGGACTAGAAGCGCCGCGCCAATCCAATGGAGAAGACGCCTGAAACAAACCATATTGAGCCGGCTCGCTCAGGGGTAACGGCGAGGTCGCTTCGCAATCTAGTCCGGGCCGCCGTTCTCCATTCGTTTAAGGGCGCAAATTTGCTGGTGTTGGTGCTTATCGGCGTTTCCTCTGGATGCGACAAGAGCCCAAGCCTGCCCGATCCATCCTCCAATGAGTACAGCAAGGTCGTCAAAGCCTTCTACGTTGGCTTAACTGCCCTGCAGGTCGGGGATGATGCTCGTGCGGACGGGAGCTTTGCTGCCGTCACACGGATTGCTTCAGCGGAACCAGCCGGCTGGGCCAATTGGGGTGTGCTCGCACTGCGCCAGAGAAATTTCGATCTTGCGGCGCAACGCCTCGAAAACGCACGCAATCTGGCACCGCAAGATGGTCACATCTACAACTTGCTGGGCATATTGGACAGTGAGCAAGGCCATTCCGATTCAGCGATCGCAAACTTCGAGAGGGCCGCGAAGCTCAATCCGAAGAATGTGCGCAACATCTATGCGCTCGCTCAGGAATACGAAAGGAAAGGCGGCCCGAATGGCGACGCGGAGTCCCAGAACTTAGTAGAGAAGATACTCGCTCTCGAGCCTGACAATGTGGCTGCGCAACTAGAACTTAGCCGAATTGCAGCCAAGCGCGGAGAGACCGAAACGCTCCGATCATCTGTCTCCCGTCTAAGCACGGCCGCATCAACCTGGCCGCCTGAAGCGCAGGATCAGTTGCGAGAGTTGCGATCGACCGCCGATGGGCCAAACGCGCGGTCGGCCGCCATCAGAACCACGCTGCTGCGCAACGTGCTCTGGCGCGTTCCTGACTTTCGCCGAAGCTTCTCCAAGCTCAAGGCTCCGGCCGGAGAGGAGCTTCGACCATTTACTCGATTTGTGCGTCTGGTTTTGCCAGAGTTCAAGGCAGCACCGCATGACCCTGAGTTCGGATTCGACGTGCAGCCCATTGTCGAAGCAAGCCATAGTCGTTGGAATTGGATTGGGGCGATTCAACTCGCGAGCGCCGGTGCACCCACACTTGCTTGGGCAAACGCCAGGGAGCTTCATCTCGCTAATGGCGTAACGCTATCGTTCCCCGGTGGTAACTCGGAGTCGCCACCGTCGCCCGAGGGCGTCCTGCAACTCGACTTCAATTACGATTTTAGGACGGATATTGTGCTGGCAGGACAGGGGGGCGTGCGGCTCTTTCGCCAGGAAGGTGAGGGGCATTTTATCGACGCAACGAATCAGACTGGTTTGCCGAGGGCGGTGCTTGATGCCGAGTACCAAGGCGCATGGGCTGCTGACATCGAATCGGACGGCGCTCTCGATATTGTTCTTGGATTACGAGAAGGCAGCCCCATTGTGTTGGGGAACAATGGTGACGGTAGTTTCACTCCAGTATATCCTTTTTCGGGAATTTCCGGCCTTCGCCAGTTCGCCTGGGCGGATCTTGATGGGGACGGACTCCCGGACGCAGCGATCGTCGATGATGCCGGACGCCTTCACATTTTTATCAACGAGCGTCAGGGTCATTTTCGCGAAAGGGCCTTACCGACAAATCTTGGACTAATCAAAGCAGTCGCGATCGTGGACGCGAAGCGCGACGGACTGCTTAGCGTCGTGGCGGTAAAGGCAGATGGATCTCTGATTAGCATAGCGGACAAAAACGAAGGCGAAAGCTGGGACGTCGGTGAAATTGCCAAAATCGCCAACGCAAGTGAGTACCTCGCGGCTGAGGTCCGCCTACACGTCGACGACCTCGATAACAACGGAGCCATGGATATCTATCTTGCGCCCGTAGCTGCTGCACCGGGAAGAGCGAACTATGGAGCGCTCGTCTGGCTAGGTGACGAGAACGGCCAGTTCGCGCCTCTAGGCCCTGTGGGTCCGGATTTCGTCTTCGCCTCAGCTGACTTGCAAGGGAACGGTAAGCTGGCTTTGCTCGGCCTCTCTCGAGATGGACAAGCCTCGCGGGCCGAAAATCACGGTGCGAAAAGCTATTACTGGCAAAGCGTCCGGCCCCAAGCCGCGAATGCCTTCGGCGATCAGCGCGTCAACCCATTTGGCGTCGGCGGCGCGGTCGAGATTCGGGCCGGACTGCTAGTCGAAAGGCAGCCGATTAGCGGGCCGCAGGTTCATTTTGGCTTAGGAGAGCAACCGAGCGCGGATGTCATCCGAGTACTGTGGCCGAATGGCGTTGCAAGCGCCGAGTTCGACGCAAAAGCGGACCAGCAGGTTCGGACCGAGCAGCGCCTCAAGGGATCCTGTCCGTTCCTTTTCGCCTACAATGGCAACCGAATGGAATTTGTGAAAGACGCGGTTCCCTGGGGCTCAGCAATCGGATTACGCATCAACACACTCGGCTCGGCAAGCGTCGCGGCAACAGAAGAGTGGTTCAAGATCGGGCGAAATCAGCTTGCGCCTCGCGACGGCCTTTATGATTTGCGATTCACAGCGGAGCTGTGGGAGGTCTACTATTACGATTATCTCGCGCTGATGACGGTCGATCACCTAGAAGGAACTGAGATCTTTGTGGACGAGCGCTTTGCAATTCCGCCCGTGAACCCTGCCATTACCGTCGTGGAGGCGCCCCATGCTGTCGCGCGCGCTTTTGATGATCTGGGCCAGGATGTCACCGATTCGGTGAGATCCATCGACGATTGGGTCGTCGACAGTTTCGGACTTGGGCAATATCAGGGCGTGACCCGGAATCACTATCTGGAAGTCGAGCTTGGCGAAGATGCGCCGGACACGGGACCGCTCTACCTGATAGCGCATGGGTCGATCTATCCTACCGATTCTTCAATCAACGTGGCGATAAGCAAGGGCGACCGGTGGCGCGCTAGTGGCCTTACATTAGAGGTGCCAGATGGGCGTGGCGGATGGGCCGTGGCTCGTGACAATCTCGGCTTTCCCGCTGGTCGAAAGAAAACCGTTCTTTTCGATCTCACCAATGTATTTCGTCCAGGTACCCCGCATAAGGTTCGATTGCGTACCAATCTGGAAATCTACTGGGATGCCGTCGAATGGGCGCGCGGACTGCCTCAAAGCCAGGTCAGGACGACCCTTCTGCGCCCTACCATGGCGCATCTGCGCTACCGCGGCTATTCAGTAATTAACCGCGCGCAGTCCGGCAGGGTAGAAATACCGGACTATGCTCGTCTTGCAGGGACAAAGCAGCGCTGGCGAGATTTGATTGGATACTACACGCGGTATGGCGACGTGCGCGAGCTTTTGGCGGAAACAGACGATCGTTACGTGATCATGAACGCCGGGGACGAGTTGAGGCTGAAGTTCGCCGAACCTCCCTCGCCGCCTGCAGGATGGCTGCGCGACTTCGTCATCGTCGGCGACGGTTGGATCAAGGATGGAGATTACAATTCGACTTTTTCCAAGACCGTGCTGCCATTGCCCCATCACAGCGAGCGAGACTATGTGATCCCGCCGGGAAAGCTCGAAGATGAGTGGACGTATAGGCAACATCCGGAGGACTGGGACACATATCATACCCGCTACATCACTCCGGAGGTGTTTAACAATGCATTGAGCCGGCAGGCGGAGAAATGACGCGAGCCTTAATTGCCAGAAGGAGAGCTCTCCTCTCAATCTTCTTCGCCGCGCTTCTCGCCACGCCCATTCTTCTCAAACAATCGTCGGTACTTCGAGGTGTCGGTTCCGAAACCGATGCGAAGTCTACCGCATTGAGCCGTTATGGGTTCTTTTTGGAAGAGATCGCTCACTCTATAAACATCGACTTCGTTCACCATGCGCCTGTTCTTGATGCAAAGCTCGCCCCCATTATGCCGGAAATGGCCTCCCTGGGGGCGTCAGTTTCTATTGTCGATTACGATCGCGATGGCTGGCCCGACATCTACGTAGTCGATAGCCGCGAGGGAGGTAAGAACGCGCTCTACCACAATCTTCGTGACGGGACTTTCAAAGATGTGGCGGCGGAGTTGGGCATCGCAAACCTCAATCGATCCGGCACCGGCGTGTCGACGGGCGCAGTCTGGGGAGACTACGACAACGATGGTTACGAGGACTTGCTCCTGATCAAATGGGGACGGCCCGAGCTTTATCACAATGACGAGGGCCACGGATTTACTCGCATGACCGACCAAGCTGGATTGCCGCCTTGGATCAATGCTAACACGGCAATCTGGCTCGACTTCGACGGCGATGGCTTGCTCGACTTACTTATAGGCGGTTATTACTCGGAAGATGTTGATTTGTGGCATCTGACCACAACGAAAATCATGCCGGAGAGCTTCGAGTATGCGAAGAACGGAGGTCGAAAATACCTGTTTCGCAATCTCGGCCACGGGCGCTTTGAAGAGGTCAGTGAAAGACTCGGCATCGATAGCCGCCGCTGGTCGCTTGCGGCGGGCTCTGCAGACTTGCGCGGTAGTGGCCATCCGGATCTGTTCATTGCCAATGACTATGGCGTTTCCGAGCTCTACCTCAATGACGGGACCCGCTTTCATGAAGTGGGCGCGCAAACTGGAATTGGCTTTGCGCCCAAGAGCGGAATGAGCGTAGCCTTCGGTGACATACTTAATAGCGGACGTTTTGCCATTTACGTTTCCAACATCTCGGAAGAAGGGATTCTCATTCAAGGCAATAATTTATGGGTACCGAGGGAAGGAACGGCCGCCCAAGACGTGAAGTACGATAACCTCGCTGGTGATTTCGGTGTCGAGCTGGGAGGCTGGAGCTTTGGGGCACAATTTGGCGATCTCAACAACGATGGCGATCTTGATTTGTTCGTCACCAATGGCTTTGTTTCGCTGGATAGGAATCGTAGCTATTGGTACGACTTCGCAAAGGTTGCTGGAGGTCATAGTTCCATCATAGCCGATGCTAATAATTGGCCCGCATTCGATGGTCGTAGCCTTGGCGGGTACCAAACAAAACGTCTGTGGATCAACGATGGTGCGGGCAAATTTACCGAAGTGGCACGCGCCGTAGGGGTCGCGGAGACTTACGACGGGCGCGCCGTGGCTTTGGCAGATTTGTGGAATAGGGGCGCTCTCGACGTGATTGTCGCCAACCAGAACGGTCCGTTGTTGGTCTACAAGAACACGGTCAAGCCGGAGAATGCGTGGATTGAGTTTGAGCTCGAGGGGACGATGAGCAATCGAAGCGCGATCGGAGCGCAAGTCACGCTCTACTGGGGGGAGCGACTGCAACTCCAGGAGGTTTCAGGGGGCAGCGGTTTTGCGGCTCAGAATCAGCGACGCCTGCACTTCGGTTTGGGAAACAGCGAGCACGTGGATAAGGCCGTCGTTCGCTGGCCGTCCGGAAAGATTCAGAGGATCGACCAGCCGGCCGTACGGCAACTGCATAAGCTTAAGGAGCCGGCGTGAGCCAACAGGTAGCAGCGCCAGCATCCGGGAAGTTGCATCGATGGAGGTCTGTCCTCGATAGCCGCTACCTCGCGCCGGCGCTGATCACCGGCATTCTCATCGGCGGGCATCTGTCATTCGGAATCCTCGAAAGCTACGAGAAAACCGCACTGGCAATTGTTATCAGCATCTTCGTTGAAATCACACTCAGTAGAATCATTTACGGAGTGTGGCCGCACCTCGCGAGCGCCTACATTACGGGCATCAGTGTCGGCATTCTGCTTCGTTCGCCCGCAATGTGGCCCTACGGATTGTGCAGCGCAATTTCCATCACATCGAAGTATGTCTTACGCGTCAGGGGCCGCCACATCTGGAATCCATCCAATTTCGGCATCTGTGCAATGCTGTTCCTCGCCGGTGATAAGGTGGCCAGTTTAAGCATTCAATGGGGAAATAATCTTTGGCCGATGATTGTCATTTGGCTTCTGGGATCGATCATTATCTGGCGACTCAAACGCTTCCATATCACAGCCACCTATGTCGCCGCATTTTGCCTTTTTGCGTTATTGCGTAGCTTTATTACAGGCAGTCCATTGCAGGCGGAAATCGCTCCCATCACCGGACCAATGTATCAGCTGTTCATCTTCTTTATGATTACCGATCCAAAGACGACTGTGCGCTCGAAGGTCGGGCGTTGCATCGTCGCCGTGATGGTAGCATTGCTCGAAACCGTTCTTCGATTGAACGAGGTTGTGTACGCGCCCTATTACGCTTTATTCATTGTAGGACCCACAGCCCTGCTAATCGAAGATTGGCTCGATTGGCGCAGACAAGCTCGATTGGCGCAGACAAAGTGACGCGACAGCAACTGCGGGGGCGATCGATAGCGTCGCTGATTTCGGTCGATCGATCGCGGTAATGGTAGGCAGGTAGGCGCGCAGGCGCGTTCCCAATTCCGAAATGCCGCGCTGCAAAATTTTGTCTCTTGAGTTTTGATTTTGCGGGTCTCTAGAAATCACGGATGGTCGTCGATCAAACAAATGTTCGCACCTCCTGCGCGAAAATCGATCCGATCGCCAGTTCAACAAGAATGTAGACCAAGGAATTAGACCAAAAGAATATGCCTTGCTTGACAGAAGCCAGTGTCCGGGTTCATTTTAAAACTAATTAATAATTATAAAGGGGAGGCGCTTGTGGTCAGACAATCCTCAAATAGATCTTCCATCGTTCGCGTCGCGTTCTTCGGTACAGTTCTGACTGGAGTTGCAATTCTGGGCGGGTTTGGCTCAGCCAATCAGGCATTCGCCGAGGAAGCCTCGGCGCCATGGGTAGTTCCAAAAGCAAAGTGCGGCCCACACGATCACCCGGAGACCGGGTTGCAGGGCCAAGTGGCTGCGCCATTGCGTGCTGCTGGCTTCAAAGGTTTTAACTGCAATCTGGAGCTTGTGAGTCAACAACAAATCGATGGCGCTAACTGGCAATCGGCCGAGTGGCGAGATCGCGGACATCTAGGCAGAGGTGACGGAGATCGAGACGGGGATGACGACGATCGAGGATTGGCTGAAGGCCGTCGCGGGCGTGTTTGCGCCTATCACGGCAGCGCTTCTCCAAGCAGGAGCCCGCCGACCCGCAATCCTGCCCATTACGGTGTGCCGGTCGTTGATGTCACCGACCCGGATCACCTGGTGACCACTGGCTTCCTTCAGACGACATCGATGCTTGATCCGTGGGAGTCGTTGAAGGTGAACGAGCGGCGCCAGCTGCTCGGTGCGGACAATGGCCAGAACGGCGGCGGCGGTCCCGAGATCGATATCTACGACCTTTCGCAGGATTGTCGCTTCCCTCAACTGCTCGCGTCGGCGCCCGTCGGAACGGGGACCGATGGTGGGTTTGTACATAAGGTCACCGGCCATGAAGGCTCGTGGGCGCCCGACGGGCTTACCTATTACGGCGGCGATTTGCGTGCGGGCCAGTATTATGCCGTCGACACGACCGATCCCAGGCGGCCCAAACTCATCACGGCATGGACCGTGCCTATCGCCAAAGCCCTGTCGCACGGACTGTCGATCAGTGAGGACGGCACGCGCGGCTATTTTTCCTCGCTAGGCAATAGTGGTCCAGCGGGCATCGCCGATCCCACTGTGCCGGCCAACAATGGCTTGCTGATTTATGATCTCAGTCAGATTCAGGATCGCGTGCCGAACCCGCAGGTTAAGCTGATTGGTCAGCTGCTTTGGAAGGATGGGTCGGTTGCTCAGCACAGCATTCCGATCAAGATCGATGGCAAGCGCTATCTGATTTTCGTCGACGAAGGCGGATCGGGTGGCGGAACCGGTACAGCTCAGTTAGCCGCTGCCTGTGCTGCGGGCGTGTCGCCGTTCCCGATGGCGCGCATTATCGATATCAGTGACGAGACCAATCCCAAGATGGTCTCGCGGCTGGGACTGGAGACGCATGATCCCAAGAATTGCGCCCAGGTGGTGCCCGACCTCGTGGGCCTTGCTATCTTCACCTATGGCAGTCACTACTGCAGCGTAGACGACAAGCACAACGCGACTACGTTGGCGTGCGGGTACTTCAATTCCGGGATTCGAGTGTTCGACATTCGTCATCCGCAGCGACCGAAGGAAATCGCCTACTTCAATCCGGCGGGCGTGACGGTAGCATCGCCGGGTTCGAACCACCCGCTCTTTGGTCAGTGGGTTTCGGGTGGACCCGATTGGTGCAGTGCGCAAGTTCACATGAACGCCAGCAACGGGACGCTTTGGAGCACGTGCCAGGATAACGGCCTCTTGATGCTGAAGTTCACAAACCACGTCTGGCCGTTCGACGATACCAAGACTCCCGCTGGTAGCAGCGAGAACTGAGGAGATTGATCTCACAAGCAGGCCAGGAATGCTTGCGGCACATTGCCCACAGGTTCGAGCTATCAACCGAACATGTGGGCAAGGTGCTGCAATCATCCTGGCCTTTCTGCTTGCTCAGCGGCGTGAGCTCAATGCGTTGCTCGGGCTGGCATGGAGCAGTTTCGCAGAAGCGATTCTCGCGATGTGTGGGATCCTCAGACGGGCAGGCCCTTGGTAATTCCGTAGGTCCCGGCACCTGCCTCCGTTTGTAAGACGGATTCAAGCTGCGGGATCCCATTCCCGACCCTTTCTCACGTGCCGCAGATGCTATGGACAGCCGCCCGAATTCTCGGCGCGTCAATGTTATTTGAGATTGTCGCTCAAAGTCCTTTGGGTTTGGGGCAGCTGCAACGACAGAGGGGGACGAGATCACGCGAAAGGCGACCACTGATTGAGGTGGCGCATTTCGACTATATGTCTATGACTTTTACGCATAGTTGAATTCAGGCCTGTCATAAAAGGGGACTTTTAGGTTCGAGATGCATCAAGCACCTATTAAGCTGGCCTAGCTCAAATTCTATCGTCAGTTGGAATTTTTCCATGACTCGCGTCAACCGTATTGTCGCTCTGTGGATACTTCTTATTGCCGGCTGCGTCGGCGCGGAGGCGCACTCATTCGGAGTCACCTACAACCTTCCTATTCCCTTCTGGATGTACGCGTTCGCCGCATCTGCAACGCTCGCTTTGTCATTCCTGATGATTGGCTTCTTCATGAGCGGAGGAGGCTCCAAGCGCGTCTCGCGAGCGATCGAGATCGAGACTGTTGTGCCGCGTATTTCCTGGACAATTTTTCGGTTCCTAAGTGTTTTTCTGCTCGCTCTGACGATATTGACCGGAATCTTTGGCACCCAGCGCCCGTTGAACAATTTCAGTCTTACCTTCTTCTGGGTCGGCTTTGTGCTCGGGTTCGCCTATCTCACCGTGTTGATCGGCGACGTCTACGACTTCATTAATCCATGGCGCGTCATCTGCGACGCGATCGGGCGGTTCCATCCGAAGGCTTTCAAGGGACGTGTCCGGTATCCGGCGTGGCTCGCCTACTACCCGGCCCTCTTGCTCTACATGGGTTTCATTTGGTTGGAACTGTTCGGGCACACCACTCCGCGAACGTTGGGCTTAACCTTGCTCGGGTACACAATGCTGAATTTCGCGGCGGCCGCATGCTTTGGTGCTAGCGCCTGGTTTCACTACGGCGAATTCTTCGCTGTCTTTCTTCGCCTTCTCGGCAAGATTTCGCCAATCGCTTATGTACAGAGCGCGGACTCCGAATCGAACATCAAAGTTCGCATCCGTCGGCCATTCGCCGCCTTAACCGAAGATACCGCAGAACATCCGAGCGTCCTACTCTTCGTGTTGTTCATGCTCTCGTCGACGGCATTCGATGGCGCACACGAAACATTGCCTTGGGTGCAGATGTTCTGGAAGTATCTCTACCCCATTTTGACTTGGGCCATTGCGCAACCCTACAGTTTCTTCGTCACGCTCTATTATGTCTGGCAGTGGGTGATGCTCTGGCTCTCGCCCTTCGTCTATCTAGTCGTCTATCTCAGCTTTGTTTGGATGATGACGGGGAGCGGCCGATCATTACGCGACCGCGCGCTCAAGTTTTGCTATTCGTTAATACCGATAGCCTTCGTTTATAACGTCAGCCACTACTTTACATTGCTCTTCACTGATGGGCCGCGGCTCTTGCCGCTTATTTCGGATCCATTTGGCGTTGGAGAGGACCTTTTCGGCACGACTCGTCTCGCACAGCAGCCGATCATTCCGCCGGCAAGCTTCGTTTGGCATACCCAGGTGGGCCTTATCTTGCTCGGCCACCTCGTCAGCGTCTATCTTGCGCACGTGAAAGCACTGCAGATTTTTCCTGAAAAACGCAAGGTGCTCTGGAGTCAGTTCCCTATGCTCATTCTAATGATAGCTTTTACGACCGTGGGCCTTTGGATTCTGTCCCTGCCTATCGGTGCCGGACAGGTTATCGATCCCTTACCAACGCTCTCGGCGTTGCCTCCCCCAAAAACGGTAGGCGATGTTGCCGGCGGCTCTGGGACGACGCATCCTGTGATGATATGGCTGCGCATGAAAGAACTAAGCCATGGCAAAGAGCAGCGCGGCAGCGTCTCTAGCCTGCCGATGCCGGCTCTGCAGGCGATCTCCTGAGGTAAGCGCAATGACCAATCTCTTTCAGCGTCCGTTCGCTCGCTACGGCGTATGGCTTCTGATCGGGAGCATTGCGGCGTTTGTCCTTGGAACAGGCGGATGGCGCTGGTTGCATCCGCAGTTCGACATGGTCAAGACGCTTGCTACTCTCGTCGCCAAGGAGGGAACTTGGGACAATCCTTGGGACCTGCAAGACAAGAAGATCGCGAGCCTGGAGGCTGACATCGAGGCGGAGCACAACCCGATCAAGCGTTTGATCCTTAGTCGAGAACTCGCTCAACAATACGTCGCCGAGGGAGTGTCCGGAGGCGGGATCGCGATTCTCGAACAACTGCTCTCCGAATATGGCTCATCAGTTCCCCCCGCTGACGTCGAAACTTTGAAAGCCGATTTGGCGTACGCCTACTTCCGTATGGGTGAACTGACGAACTGCACGTGGAATCACAACGCCGACGTCTGCATCTTCCCAATACAGGGCGAGGGCGTGCACAAGCAACAGCTCGGTGCTACGGAAGCGGCGCAACGTTACGCGGCCCTTCTGGCGGATCCGGCAACCAACCCAGAAAACGCACTGCTTTATCGGTGGATGCTCAATATCTGCCACATGGTGCTCGGAACCTACCCTGATGCTGTGCCCGGAAAGTGGTTGATCCCGCAGGAGGCGTTCGCCTCAGACTATGACATCGGTAAATTCCGTGACGTCGCCGCGGGGCGAGGACTTATCTCGTTCGGCAGAGCCGGTGGTCTCATTGTTGAGGATTTTGCGAACAACGGTCATCTCGACGTGATGATCTCGCATATGGGTCTCGAAGAGCAGGTGGACTATTTCCGCAACACCGGCGACGGGAAATTCATCCGCACCACCGAAGAGGCAGGCTTAAAAGGTATTACCGGCGGTTTAAATATGGTCCAGGCGGACTATAACAATGATGGTTGCATCGACGTACTGATTACCAGAGGAGCATGGCTGCACGACAAGGGGCAGCATCCCATGTCACTGCTTCGCAACAACTGCGACGGTACCTTCACGGACGTCACAGCTAGCGCGGGGATCCTCAACAACTATCCCACGCAAACCGCGGTTTGGGCGGATTTCAATAATGACGGTCTGCTCGATCTGTTCGTAGGCAACGAGATCGTACGCGACAAGGTGGCGTGGCCCCACAATACGCCGAACTTCCGGCTCTATATCAATAAAGGAGATGGTACGTTCACGGACGTAGGTCCCGAAACCGGAATTAATGTGGGCGGGATGATAAAGGGTGCCGCGGCGGACGATTACAACAAAGACGGCTGGCAGGACCTGTTCGTGTCCGTCATGGGAAAACCAAATCATCTTTTCCGCAACATGGGGACGAGTGGAAAGATCCCGAAGTTCGTCGACGTGTCGCAGCAGGCAGGTGTTGAAGAGCCCATTATGAGCTTCACTTGCTGGTTCTTCGACTACAATAATGATGGGTGGCCAGATATTTTTGTTTCGGGATATTGGGCAACGATGCCCAATATTGTGCGCGAGTATCTCGGAGAGAAGGGCCAAGCCAAGGGAGATCGGCCGCGGCTCTACAGAAATAATGGCGACGGGACTTTTACTGACGTTTCTCAAGAAATGCATCTCGACAAATTGCTGCTGACGATGGGTGCAAATTTTGGTGACCTAGATAACGATGGCTGGCCCGACTTTTATCTCGGCACCGGAGCTGCACCGTTGACATATATCGTTCCCCATCGAATGTTTCGTAACCATGAAGGACAATACTTCGATGATGTAACAACTTCGGGCGGATTCGGTCATCTGCAGAAGGGTCATGGAGTGGCGTTTGCAGACATTGATAATAACGGTAACCAGGACGTTCTGGAGGTGATCGGCGGCGCCTTCACGGCCGACCGGTTTTGGCCCGTGTTTTTCAAGAATCCGGGTCATGGCAACCACTGGATCAAGCTCAACCTTGTTGGCGTGCACGCAAATCGATTTGCGGTCGGTGCCTTGATTCGTGTTCGAATCACCGAGGACGGCAAGAGCCGCGACATCTATCGCACTGTCAACAGTGGAGGTAGTTTCGGTGCGACGACCTTGCGCCCGCATATTGGACTGGGTAAGGCGACCGTGATCGATGAACTCGAGATACGGTGGCCTGGCAGCGGCCTTCTAGAGACGGTGAAAGGTCCCATTCTCGCGGACGCCTCGTACGAGCTACGAGAAGGCGAGGGGAGTCTAAGGTCACTCCGTGTGTCTTCGGTGCAATCCTCGACCCCAACGCGGCCCTAATTGGGCTGGTTCGGCGAAGATTGAGGCCGAGCTACCGGGTTGTCATAACCACCTACATTACTTGCCCAAATGGTTGGCCCTTATTGACTGGTCACTCGCGTGCGCCTGTTTTCGGCGCGGTGCAGGTCATCATGGTGCACTGAGCGCCAGTAGCCGCAAGGGGCCTTCCACTCCTGACTGCCGTAGTAGGTCTCGCGGCGGTGGGGCGGCTTGATACCCCACAGTTCCCACCTCGGTCGTGTAATGCAGGTTCGCCGACCGTCCCTCGCCTTGCGCAGACCGCGTCGAAAAAATGACTGGAACAAGGATGCAGGCTATCAGAATCCCTTAGGTCTGCTCGCTCGGGTACGGTCCCGACTGACGCTGTTTGATGTCTGCCCCGAGTTCTGCCGTGCGTTCAATCATGCTGCGGACTATCGTTTCGCAATCAAATTGGGTTAACTTAAGAACGCCGTGATCTCGCAATTCATCTTCGAGGATCGCGGCCATGATCGACACAACACTCATTCGCTTCGCTCCTTTCTCGACGGCCTTTTGAAGCATGACGTGCAGGACGCGATTATTCGTCGACCTTTAAGGTGCGAAAGGGCAACGGCATGCGGGCGACCTCGCAGACTGCTTCGATCAGGAGACGAACCGCCTTTGCTTCCCAGTCAATCTGGTCAACCGGCTCTTCCCAGTACTGGGACATCACATAAGCAGCATGGCGTGCCTTCACGCCCAATCCCGCGATCGTGCGTGCGCGGGTAGCCATGAGCGCTCGTTCGATCGGGGCGAGTCGAGCCAGCATAGTCTCCACCTGTCTTGTGCGGACTTCCTCGCTGTATCCGGGCGCAATAGCTCACTTCTCGATTCTGATGAGCAAGAAACTGAGCAGGCGACCAACTCGTCTCTCACACGTTGGACAGCAAAGATATCTGCGGCGATTTCATTGAATTGTCGTTCAAGGGTAAGGAGAGCGGAATCATCGTCAGCTGGATCGAGCATTATTGGGTTCGCGGCATTCCGGAGCTCGCTCATTCTGAACCTCGCGCGGGCATAAACAATATACGTAATTACGTATATAAGGTTGCGGCCCGCGCTGCCAGCCCCTTTAGGTAGTCGGTATCCGGGGACGGCACACAAAATATACGTAATTACGTATGGAGAGCGACCGATTCTGATGGCCTTCCTGCCACATGGCTCGGCGGGACATCTATGCGGCGCGGCATATCTTGGCGCGCAATCTGCGGCGCCTTCGTCGTGCGCAGAAAATGACTCAGGAACAACTTGCCAACGCCGCGGGGCTACGCCAGGCGCTAATCAGTGAATTAGAATCAGGCAAGCTAGACGTCCGGGTCGACACGTTGAGCCGCCTCGCTACAGCATTGGATTCCAGCATGGCGGAGCTTTTTGACGAAACCAGGCGAGGCTAGCCGCGGCGGCGCTGATGGCGATGCCATAGCGGCGCCAAATCTCCGCCACGGCAATACCAGGCAGCTCCGTCTCCTGGGACAAGGACCGTAACGTGTACATCTGCCCGGCGAACAAGATCCTCACGACGACGGGCAAGCTGGTCAATGATGGGGAGACGCTTCACTATCGGGCAAAAGCGCATGACTGTCGTGGTTGCCCGCTCAAGGCACAATGCTGTCCAAAGGCGTCCGTCCGCAAAATCCCGCGCAGCCTCTACGAGGAAGCCCGCGATGTTGCTCGGGCACTGGCCAAGACCGAGGCGTTCAAGCAATCATCCCGAGACAGGAAACGTGTCGAAATGCTGTTTGCGCACTTGAAGCGTATCCTGCGGCTCGGCCGGCTGCGATTGCGCGGGCCATGCGGTGCCCAGTTCGAGTTCACATGGGCAGCGATTGCGCAGAACCTCCGCAGGCTTGCCAAGTTGGTCGCCCGGCCACCACCAATCGCCCCTTTGTGCGCTGCGTAAGCGTTGCAAGCGTCAGTAAGTCGAGCGTAAGTCGCC
>Ga0210408_10002822_pt1 | contig 16501 bp, 19 predicted proteins | sample IncBWH4MmetaG_FD_155471 | JGI IMG/M metagenome (GOLD analysis project Ga0210408, IMG submission 155471) | Forest soil microbial communities from Barre Woods Harvard Forest LTER site, Petersham, Massachusetts, United States - Inc-BW-H-4-M | ecosystem: Environmental > Terrestrial > Soil >...
CGCGCCTACAAATACTTCCTGGTCGGCGACGAGATCGTGATCGTCGACCCGGTGACCTACGAAATCGTCGACGTCATCCCGGCGTAACGTTGGCTTGACGCAGAGCGATGCGGCCCGCCCTCCTTCGGGAGGGCGGGTTTTTCTTTGTCATTGCGAGGAGCCCACAGGGCGACGAAGCAATCCAGGGGCTTGGTGCACGCTGCCCCTGGATTGCTTCGCTTCGCTCGCAATGACGGCGGTCACAAAATCGTATTGCTCTTGATGTCGCGCGGCGCCTGCGTGATCACTTCGGGCATGGCGCCGATCACGACCGTATCGTCGAGGCGGAAGCCGCCGAGGCCGTAGACATAGATACCGGGCTCGACCGAGAAGACTTCGCCGGCGATGAGCGGCCGCTGGCAGAACGGCATGTCGTCCGGATATTCGTGACCCTGCACGCCCATGCCGTGGCCGGTGCGGTGGAGAATGAGGTCGCCGAAGCCGGCGGCGACGATCACCGCTTGCGCGGCCGCATCGATGGCCGAAACGGGATTACCGGCGACCGCGGCGGCGGCGCCCGCTTCGTTCGCCGCGCGGGCGGCCTCATAGAGCGCGGCCTGGTGATTCGACGGCGTGCCGACGAAGAACGTGCGCTCGTTCTCGGTCATCATGCCGTTGAGGCGCACGTTGCAAATATTCACGATGCCGTGGCCCGTCTCGATGGTCGCGCCGGTCGGCCGGCCGTCGCCGTGCGGCGAGGCCGAGGCGGGACCGCTCAGGGTGAGCGTGCGGATTTCCGCGTTCTCGCCGGGGAAGCGGCGCGCCGCCTCTTCCGAGATCAGCGCGGCAAGAGCGAAGTCGAGTTCCTGCAAACGGCGGCCCGGCCGGATGTTCTCGCGGTAGCGCTCCTGACCCCAATCGGAGAGCGCGCCGGCGTCGCGATGCACTTTGAGCTCCTCGCCGCATTTGACGAAGCGCAGCGCACGCAGCTCGCCGAGACGGGCGACGAGCCGCACGTCGGGCAGCAGCGCCGGCACGCGCGCGAGCGGTCCGGCCGCCACCTCGACCCCGATGCGCCCGCGCGCGAGCCCGCGTTGCCGCAGGAGATCAGCGAGCGCCTCGGCCCATTGCGCGCGCACCGGCACGCGGTTCGTCAGCCGCGGATGCTCGGCGTAGATGGTGACGTCCTCGACCCACATCAAATCGCGCTCGGCAACGCCGCGCAGATGATTGGTCGAGAGCTCATTCATGATCGCGAACGGCGCGCCGTCGAGCGGCACCACGACGACGATCGGCCGCTCCCAGGTCTGCACGTCGACGTGAAAGTTGGTCGCCCATTGGAAGAAATCCGGGCTGGTGAAGGCGAGCGCGTCGAGGCCGTTCGCCCGCATCATCTCGACCATGAGACGGCGGCGGTAGTCGAACGTGGCGCGGGTGAGGAAGGGCATGGGGTGTTCTCCTATCGGGCGCGCTATCGTTTCACCATCCACGCGATCAGCACGTTGGCGAGCGCGGTCGCGGCGAACGTGAAGGCGATCAGCACGAACGCAAGGCTCGCGCCGAACGGCCAGTTGGCCTGGTTGAGGATTTCGCGGGCGAGCGTCGGGCCGATCATCTGAAAGCGCGGACCGCCGAGCAACAGCGGCGTTGCATAGGCGTTCATGGTGAGGATGAAGGAGAGCGCGCCGGCGGCGAGCAGGCCGGGCACGGCGAGCGGCAACGTCACCAGCCGCCAAGCAGCGAACGGCGTCGCTCCGAGGCTCGCGGCGGCTTCGCCGAGCGCGGCGTCGATGCCCTCGATCACGCTCTGCAGGGTGAGCGTGACGAACGGCAGGTTGACCGAAACGATGCCGACGAGCACCACCCAAGGCGTGTACATGAGGGTCGCGGGCGAAAGGCCCACGCCGTCGAGCAGCGCGTTGATGAGCCCCTTCTGGCCGAAGGCGACCATCCAGCCGGCGGCGCGCACCGCGTTGCCGCAGAACAGTGGTACCACCACGAGCACGATCAGCACCGCCTTGACGCGCGGCGCTGCGCGCGCGACGGCGAGCGCGAGAGGAAAGCCGAGCGCGAGGCATGCTGCCGCCACCGCCAGCGCCATCAGCACGGTCGTGCGCAGCACGCCCAGGTAATAGGGGTCGGACACGAGCTTGGCGTAGTTCTCGAAGGTAAATGCCTCGACCATGAACTGGCCCGGCTCGAAATGATTGAACGAGTAGCGCAGCAGCAGCAGCAACGGCAGCGCCAGGACCGCCAGCACGACGATCGTCGCAGGCGCGAGCATCACGGCGGCGGAGGCGCGGGTCTTGAGCATGGATCGGTGGATCGCGCTTTTCACGGAAACCGAAAGCACCCTGATGCGTTCGTCAAGAGCGGGGGGTATCTGGGGGCCGCCGGATAGGCTAAAACATGCCTATCCCCAAAACCCATCACACTTTCTCCGAAAGGGCTACCATGTTCAAAGCTTCGCTTCTCAGTCTCGCTGTCGTCTTGGCGTTCACTGCCGTGCCGTCGGCGGCGGGCGTCCGGCATACCGACGAATGGTCGAGCGCCAAGCACACCACCCATCATCGCTACGTGCGCCATCGGGCGGCGCGGTCCGGTTACGGACAACCCGGCTACGGCCCGCAGTCAGGCGCCCAGCAAGGGCAGGACGCCTGCCGCGGCGATGCCATACGCCTCTGCAAGCCGGTGCTCGGGCAGGGCAACATGGCAGTGCTCGGGTGCTTCCGTAGCCACGCCGGGCGCCTGAGCCGCGGCTGCCGCGCGCTGCTCGCGAGTTACGGCCAGCTATGACGGTGAGGAGGAGAAGCCATGGCCCGCGTGGTGGTGATGTACAAGACGCCCAAGGACCCGGCCGCTTTCGACCGATATTACTTCACGACGCACGTGCCGATCGCGAAGCGCATTCCCGGCCTGCGCAAGTATGAGGTCAGCCAGGGCGCGGTCACCTCGCCGGCCGGCGCTTCCGGCGTTCATCTCGTGGCGATCCTGCATTTCGACGACATGGCGGCGGTTGGGCGCGCGTTCGCGAGCGACGAGGGCAAGGCGGCGGTCGCCGACGTGGGGACGTTCGCCACCGGCGGCGTCGATATAATCATGTTCGACCAGCGGGAAGTGTGACGTCGTAGGGCGCAATAGGCCAACGGCCGTATTGCGCCTTTTTTCCATGGCGGCGCATTACGCGGCCTACGGCCTATTGCGCCCTACAAATTACCCCTTGAACACCTTGTTCCACCATTCCTGCAGTCCGGCGTCGGCCTTGGCGAGATAATCCTGGTCCTGCAGGATGAAGGCGTTCTGCACTTCCGGCTCGAACATCACGCGCGACGCGAGCGAGGGCTCGAGCGTCGCGTTGTCGATCGTCGGCGCATAGCCCATGTGCTTGGCGAAGTCGGCCTGCGCGCGCGGATCGAGCAGCGCGTCGAGCCACGCATAGGCCTGCTCCTTGTTGCGCGCGTTCTTCGCCATCACCATCTCGGACACGTAGAGCACGATGCCCTCCCTGGGATTGGCTATCTCGATCGGGATGCCGGCGTTCTGCCACATCACGCCGCGCGCCTTCCACATGATGCACATGCCGCATTCCTCGGTTTTGAGCGCCTGCGCCATGGCCTCGTTGGTGGGATAGATTTTCACGCCCGATTTTTTCAGCTCGAGCAACTTCTCCTTGCCGGGCTCGTAATTCGACATGGTGCCGCCGTTGATCATGGCGGCGGATTCGATCGTGGTCTGATACTGAATGTCGATCACCCCGACCTTACCCTGGTTCTCCGGCGCCCACAGGTCGGCGTAGGAGGTCGGCTTGGTCTTGATGAGCTTGGGATTGTAGAGGATCACCCGGCCGGAATAGATGTGCGGCACGGAATATTTGGTGCGCAGCGGCGCGATGATGTGCTTTGAGTTCGGTATCTTCGCAAAGTCGAGTTCCTCGACCGCGCCGTTCTTCCACATTTCGTAGCAGCCGGCGGCGTTGAGCGCGGCAATGTCCATGGAGCCGCGCGGCAGGCGCCGCTCGGCCATCAGCTTGACCCGCCGCGCGGGATCGCCGCCGGTGTCGTAGATCACCTCGACGCCTTGCGGCTTCATCACCTGCTCGGCAACGTGGGCCTGCAGCAAGTTCTCATAATCGCCGCCCCAGGTGCCGACCACGACCTGGCCGCCGGCGGCGGCGGCTCCGCGCACCGACGGCACGAGCGCGGTCGACGCAAGCGCGGCGCCGCTCAGGCGGGCAAAATCGCGGCGGGTGACGTGGGTCATGGCGGTTCTCCGGAGGTTCGCGTCAATGGGGAGGATAGGCCATACTGCCGGGGGTCACTAGCCGGGACCATCTCTAGATTCGCAGGAGTCGCGATGGGCGACGGCTTTCGGCTGACGTTTGCCACCTACATGACGCCGTGGACCCAGGACTGCATGTTCTTCGTGGTCGTCACGTTGTCGGAGGCGGGCATCGGCGTGGCGCCCGACCCGAAGAAGCGCGGCTTCGGCATGGAGGAGCAGTGGTTCGCGTCGTGGAGCGACGTGGTGTCATTCCAGCACGTGCGGCCGCCCGAGCCGATCGTGCGCGTCGAGTTTCCCACCTCCGAGGGCCAGACCGCGATCCGCGACATCCGCGTGGCGGACGTTGCCGAGGGGCCGTTCGCCGGCTGCCCGGGCCCGCAGCTCGTCGAGGCGATGCTGCTCGCATTTCAGGAGCAGCACCGAGCGGCGGGAGTGGATGAGGTGATGCGGAAGCTGGCAGAGCTGCGCTCCGAATCGTAGCCCGCACGACCCTCGCGAAGCGAGGGGAAATACGGGACCCGGATGTCGCGGCTTCGCCGCTCATCCGGGCTACGCGCTGACAATCCCCACCGCGGCGTCGGGGTCGATCTCCGCCGTGACTTCCTGGCCCACGGTCCAGTCGGCAGCACCGGTGCCGGCGGCGACTTGCACTTGCAACGTCTCGCCGGTGGCAAGGCGCAGGTCGAGATCGAAGGCGGAGCCCTGAAATACCGCGGCCTCGATCACCGCCGCAAAACAATTAACCCCCGGAACCTGCCCGGGGCGCATCGCGATGGTCTCCGGCCGAATCAGCAGCGTGTCGGCGCCGGAATCGATGCGCGCACAAACAATCACAAGTCCGCCGCGGGTGATGAACCTCTTGCCGTCGGCACCCGGATTGCCGGCGAGGAAATTGCCGCGGCCGATGAAACCGGCAACGAACCGGTTGGCGGGATGACGGTAGAGCGCCTGGGGCGTGCCGATCTGCTGCACGCGCCCGTGATTCATCACCACGAGCCGGTCGCCGATGCTCATCGCCTCGTCCTGGTCGTGCGTGACCATCACGGTCGTTATGCCGGAGAGCTGCTGCAGGCGCCGCAGCTCGCCGCGCACGTCGCGGCGCAGCTTCGCGTCGAGGTTCGAAAGCGGCTCGTCGAGCAGCAGCACGTCGGGCGCGATCACCAGCGCGCGTGCGATCGCGACGCGCTGCTGCTGCCCGCCCGAGAGCTGGCGCGGCATGCGGGCCTCGAAACCTTCGAGCTTAACCAGCGCGAGTGCGCGCGCGACGCGCCCGCCGATCTCGCGTTCCGGGCGGCGCCGGCGGCGCAGCCCGAAGGCGACGTTCTCGACGACGTTGAGATGGGGAAACAGCGCGTAGTTCTGGAACACGAAGCCGACGTTGCGCCGATAAGGCGGATCGTGCGTCACGTCGCGCGTACCGATCCGCACGGTGCCAGCGCTGGCTTCGATGAAGCCCGCGATCATGCGCAACGTCGTGGTCTTGCCGCAGCCGGAAGGGCCGAGCAGCACGACGAACTCGCCATCGGCGACTTCGAGCGACAGATCGTCGACCGCCAGCACCTCGGCGAATTTTTTGCTGATGTTGCGCAGATGCAGCGCAGCCATCACACCACCTTGGCGAGGCTGACGAAGCGGTCGGTGATCAGGAGCGCCGCCGCTACCAGCGCGATCTGCAGCGCGGAGACCGCCGCGACGGTCGGGTCCACCTTCCATTCGAGATACTGCAGGATCGCGATCGGCAGCGTGGTCTGCCCGGGCTGCACCAGAAACAGCGACACCTCGATGTTGCCGAAGCTCACCACGAAGCTGAACAACGCGGCGGCGACCACACCCGGCCAGATCAGCGGCAAGGTTACTTTCAGCGCGGTCACGACCGGCGTCGCGCCCAACGAGAGCGCCGCGTCCTCGATCGCCGGATCGACGCCGGCGAGATTGGCGGTCACAAGCCGCAGCGACCACGGGATCGTCAGCAGCACGTGCCCGGCGGCGAATCCGAACACGGTGCCGGTGACCGGCAGCCCGGTGTCGACCTCGAACTCGATCAGCGCGAGGTAAAGCCCAGCGCCGACCACGAGCGCCGGCACGATCAGCGGCGACATCAGCGCATGCAGGATCGCCTCCCGGCCGGGAAGCTCTCCACGCGAGAGCGCGAAGGCGGCCGGCAAAGTGACCAGCAGCCCGGCCGCGGTCGCCGCGAGCGCGACAAGCGCGGAGAGCTGGAAGCCGGAGACGAACTGGTATTGCCGGGCAAGCGCGCCGTACCAGCGCAGCGAATAGCCCTCGGGCGGGAGCGAGAGGATTTCGTTGGTAAAGAACGAGAGCCACACGACCAGCACGAGCGGCGCCAGGATGAGCGTGAGCGCAAGACCGACCGTGCCCGCAAACGCGAGCCGCCCGAGCCGCTCGCCGAAGGCACGCCCGCGCACCATTTATGAAGCGAGCCGGTTCTTATAGAACCGCCCGCCCTTCATGATGGCGGAGAGATGTCGCCCCTCGTCCTGGAACAGGTTGAGGTCGGCGAGCGGATCGCCGTCGATCACGATGAGGTCGGCGAACGCACCGGGCACGAGTTCGCCCAGTTCGCCCGCGCGCTGGAGGATTTCCGCATTGACGATCGTCGCCGAATAGATGATCTCCGCCGGCTTCATCAGCTCGGCGCGGATCAGAAACTCGCGGCACTGGTCGTTCTGCAATTGACCGAGCAGGTCGGTGCCGAAGCCGATCTTCACGCCGGCGTTGCGCGCCAGTTCGACCGAGCGCAGTCCGGCCGCGAGCACGACCTCATTCTTCTGCAAACTATATTCGGATAGGCCGTAATCCCGCCCGCGCCGGCGCATCGAGTCGTAGGCGATCAGCGTCGGCACCAGGAACGCGCCCTCGCGCGCCATGGTGGCCGCGGTGGGCTCGTCGATCAGGTTGCCGTGCTCGATGGTGCGCACGCCGGCCGTCACGGCGCGCATCACCGCTTGCGAAGAATAAGCGTGCACGGCGACGTATTTGCCCCAGTTGGTCGCCTCTTCCACCGCCGCTTGGATTTCGTCCATGCGGTATTGCAGGCTGTCGAGCGGATCGGCCTGCGAGGCGACGCCGCCCGACACCATGATCTTGATGAAATCGGCGCCCTTGCGCAGTTCGTCACGCGTTGCCTTGATCACTTCGGGAACGCCGTCGGCGATGCGCGCGGTGTAGGCGAGCCCTGAGCAGCAGTCGCAGCCGAGCGCGCGCTGGGTGCGCTTGCGGAAATCGCCGTGGCCGCCGGTCTGGCTGAGCGCCTGGCCGGAGATGAAAAGGCGCGGCGCCTCGATCAGCCCCTGCTCGACCGCGGCTTTGATGCCGAAGTCCCCGCCGGCGGTGTCGCGCACGCTGGTGAAGCCGCGCATCAGCGACGCTTTGAGCGCGAGCGATCCGTTGATGGCGAGCAGCGTGAGCGGCACCGCGTCGAGCACGCCGATGTTCACCTCGTTGAGGAACACATGAAGGTGCGCATCGATCAGCCCCGGCATGAGCGTGCGGCCGGCAAGCTCGACGCGCGTCGCGCCGGCGGATTTGATCGGCCGGTCGGAGATTTCCTTGACGCGCTCGTCTTCGATCAAGACCTCGACGCCGTCGAGAAGTTCGCCACGGCGCGGATCGAGCAAGCGTCCGCCGGAGAAGAGGAAGAAGGACATGGGGGAGGCCTGTGCAGTGGAGGCAGCAACGAGCCGAGCGCAGTGTATTGCGCTCTGTGACTAAACTGTTTCCGATTGCTCGTCGAGCGCACGGGCCGATGGGTTCCCCTCCCCCCATTCGCGCAGCGAATGGTGGGGAGGGGTCAGGGGTGGGGGGCGCTTGAATGAAGCGCAGCCAGCAGAAAGAAGCCCCCCACCCGGCTCGCTTCGCTTGCCACCCTCCCCGCCGCTCGCTTCGCTCGCGGGGGGAGGGAAAACCAAGCGGCGCGGCTCGCGCGCACCACGGCCGTCCGCGCGTGCTGCTGCGCAAAGAGCTACTGCTGCGGGACGAGCGCGGGCGGGCGGGCGTTGGCGAGGCTCGGGTTGTCGAGCGCCAGCATCGCCAAATATGGATCGACCAAGCCCCAGCCGAAGTCATCGTCGCGGCCGCGCGTGCCCAGATCCTTCGCGGTCGATTGCAACGCGCGGCGGATTGAGTCCGGATCCGCGTCCGGCCGGCGTTCGAGCATGAGCGCGATCACGCCGGTCACCTCGGCGGCGGCGACCGACGTACCGGTCGTGAGCTGATATTGCGCGTTTGGCGCCGGCACGAGCACGTCGACGCCGGGCGCGGCGACTGAAATATGCGCGCCGCGGTTTGCCTGCGGCAACAGCGCGTCGTTCACGTCGGTCGCGGTCACGGCGATGACGTCGGGATCGGCGGCGGGAAACAGCGGCTCGGAGTTGGGTCCGGCGTTGCCGGCCGCCGCCACCAGCACGATGCCTTTCTCATAAGCCTTCTTGAGCGCGAGCTGCACGAGCGGATCGCGCGGGCCGGCGAAGCTCATGTTGATCACACGCGCGCCCTTGGCAATCGCCCAGTCGATGCCTTTGAGAATCTGCTCGGTGGTGCCGTACGCGTTGTCGCTGTCGGTGCCGAAGGCGTTGACGGCGAGGATGCGCGCGTTGGGCGCGACGCCGACGAGGCGGCGGTGCGAGGCCATCGCGCCCGCCATGCCGGTGCCGTGCGGCTGCGGCTTGAACTCCTGCCCGATCGGCTCGAGCCGGTCGGCGATCGCGCCGGCGAGATCGGGATGGCGTTGGTCGACCTCGGAATCGATCATGGCGACGAGCACGCCCCTGCCGGTCGCGACGCGATGCAGGTCAGGCAGCCGCCACTTGGCGAGGATGTACTGATAACCCTGGGGCGCCATGGTCCGGCGCGTGGCGTTGAGGTCCTGCTGCAGGCGGAACACGTAGTTGGGCTGCGCGGTCGCCGTGATCTTTTCCGCCTCCATCGCGCGGATCACGTCGGAGACCGAGCGGCCGTCGTTGATGCGGAAGCGATAGAGGCCGCGGCCGACGAGATCGAAGCGCTGATAGCCGACCTGGGTGAGACCGAGGCGCGTGGCGACGCTTTGCACCGTCTCCGGCGACACGTCGGCGCCGATGTGCAGCACCATCTCGTTCTGAATGAACCGGCGCTCGTTGACCGGCGGCACGCCGGTGAAGCCGCGCTGGCCGGGCAGCGGCGCATTGCGCCAGTGGCTGGCGGCCGCGCGCCCCGAGCCGCGGCCGAATTGCCCCGGGCCACCATGCATGGCGGCGCGGTGGCCGAGCATGGCGCGCCCGGTAAAGGCGCGCCCGGCGCCGGCACCGCCGGTGAAACGCGAAGCACCGGGCTGACCGCCCGGCCCGCCTGGATGTTGTTGTCCGCCGAAACCCGGCCGCCCGGCCCATCCGCCCGGCCCCATGCGGCCGGCGCCGTAGCCATACATCCCGCCCGGCGCGCGCCCCATCGGCCCGCGGTAGCCATAACCGCCGCGATAGCCCATGGCGCCACCGCGACCGTTCCGCGGCGCCGCGTCGGAAGCGGCTGCGAGCGTGAGCGCCGCCGCCGCGAGCACGAGGCCGATCAGCCCGCGCCGCCAGCGGGTGCGCGCAGGCCGAGGTGTATTCCGCCGCGACAACTGCATTTTTTCCTCCGGAAACGCGCGTGTTTTTGCCGCCAACAATGGCGCCGGTGTGGCGCTCTTACCCTCCCCCGGAGCGGGGTGGGGTGAAGAAGCTCGGTTTGTTAAACCCACCAACCGCCGATAGTGTGCGCGGATGCCTGCCCTGCTCGACGTTCGCGCGGTGACCCGCAGCTTCTACGGCGTCGCGGCGCTGCGCGGCGTCACGCTTGCGGTCGAGGCCTCCCGCATCACCGGGCTGATCGGGCCGAACGGCGCCGGCAAGACCACCCTGTTCAACTGCGTGAGCGGCCTCGTGCCGCCCGACGCCGGCCGGATCGTGTTCGATAACGTCGACATCACCGGCGCGCGCCCCGACCTGATTGCGCGGCGAGGGCTCGTGCGCACGTTCCAGATCGCGCGCGGCTTTCCCCGCCTCACCGTGCTCGAGCATTTGCTGTTGCACGGCCAGGCGCAGCCGGGCGAGAAGCTCGCCGTCGCGCTCCTGCGCAGCGCCGCCATGCGCGAGCGCGAAGCCGCGCTTTACACGCGCGCGCTCGAAGTGGCGCGGCGGCTCGAACTCACGCGCGTGCTTTATAACACCGCTGCGGAACTCTCCGGCGGGCAGAAGAAACTATTGGAGATCGGCCGCGCCCTCATGGCGGAGCCGAAGATGCTGCTGCTTGACGAGCCGATCGCCGGCGTCAACCCGACGCTCGCCCGCGCCATCGGCGAACGCCTGCGCGAACTCGCGGCCGACGGCATCACCATCCTGCTGATCGAGCACCAGATGGATGCGATCGCGCGGCTGTGCGACCACGTGATCGTGCTCGCCGAAGGCCGCACCTTGATCGAGGGCACGTTTGCGGCGCTCGCCGAGAATCCGGTGGTGCAGGAAGCCTACATGGGCCGGCGGCGATGGACTTCCTGAACGTCGAAGGCGTCGTCGCCGGCTACACGGCGGCCGACGAGATTCTCAAGGGCCTCGATTTCGCGCTTCGTCCGGGCGAAATCGTCTGCGTCATCGGCCCGAACGGCGCCGGCAAGTCGACCCTGCTCAAGGCGATCGCCGGCCTCGTGACGCCCTCGCGCGGCGCGATCACCTTCAAGGAGAAGTCTCTCGTCGGCCTGGCGCCGCGCGACATCACACGGCTCGGCGTCGCCTATGTGCCGCAGGAGCACAACGTCTTTCCCAGCATGTCGGTCATCGAGAATCTCGAGATCGGCGGCTACATCGCGCCGGCGCGTGTGCCCGAGCGCATGAGCGAGGTGCTCGCGCGCTTTCCCGTGCTGGCAAACAAACGCCGCCACACCGCGCGCACGCTATCGGGCGGCGAGCGACAGATTCTCGCCATGGCGATGGCGCTGATGGTCGAGCCGGAGTTGTTGCTGCTCGACGAGCCGTCCGCCGGCCTCGCGCCCGCGGCGGCCGAGCGGCTGTTCGAGGAGGTGCGCGCCGTCAACCGCGACCGGGTGGCGATCGTGCTCGTCGAGCAGAACGCGAGCGAAGCTCTCGCGGTCGCCGACCGCGCGTACATCCTGGTGGACGGGCGTTCCAGCCGCAGCGGCGAGGCGCGCGCGCTGGCCGCCGACCCGGAGATCCGAAGAATATTTCTCGGCGGGTGAAAATTGCGATCATGACAAGAGAGCAAACAAAACGTGCTTGCCGTATTTTTGAATACGGCACGGCGGTTGGGTTCCCCTCCCCCCGCGCGAAGCCACAGCCGACGCTTTGCGTCGGCGTTCTAATGTTAAAGAACGGCGGCCCGAGGCCGCCTATGGGGGAGGGGTCAGGGGTGGGGGGCACTTCGCAAGACTTCAAGAAAGACAGTCCCCCCACCCGGCTCGCTTCGCTCGCCACCCTCCCCGCCGCTCGCTTCGCTCGCGGGGGGAGGGAAACGCGTGTCGCACTGGTTGTGCCCAATTTTCCCGGCCGGGAGTGAGGCACTGGCGTGGTCACGCAAATCCTGCAGCTGCTGCTCAACGGCGCGATGGCGGGCACCATCCTGGCGGTGCCGGCGATCGGGCTTACCGTCATCTTCGCGGTGCTGCGCTTTCCCAACTTCGCGGTCGCTTCGCACGCGACGGTTGGCGCCTTCGCCGGCTATGTCGCCAACGTGGCGTTCGGCCTGCCGGTGCTTCCGGCGATCATCGTCGCCTTTCTGGTGGCGGGGCTCACGGGGCTCGCGACCGACGAATTCATTCTCAAGCCGTTTCGCGCCACCGGCTTCATCACCACGGCGATCGGCTCGATCGCGCTCACCATCGGGCTCGAGAACGTGGTGCGCTTCCCTTCGGCAACGACCTGCGCGGCTACGACCTGCCGCTCATGCGCGACTGGCGCTTCGCCGGCCTGCGCGTCGGCCCGCAGCAGGTCGAGAATCTTGTAATCGCGCTCGCCGTGATGGCGGCGATCTTTGCCTTTCTCGCCTTCACCCGCGCCGGCAAAGCCATGCGCGCGGTCGCCGACAATCCGACGCTCGCTGGCATCAAGGGCATCAACGACACGACGATCGCGCGCACGGTGTCGTTCGTCGGCATGGGGCTTGCGGGGCTCGGCGGCATGCTGCTCGGGCTCGACACCACGATCGATCCGCTCACCGGGTTCCGCGCCATTCTCTCGATCTTCGCCGCCGCGGTGGTGGGCGGCCTCGGCAGCGTGCCGGGCGCGCTCGTCGGCGCGCTCGTCGTCGGCATCGGCGAGGAACTGTCGCTCGTGATCCTCTCACCCAACTACCGCAGCGCGGTCGGCTTCCTCGCCATCCTGGCCGTGCTCACCATTCGGCCGCGCGGCATTCTCGGGCAAAGAGCGTATTAGACGATGGAAAATTATCTGATCGCGATGGCGGTGTCGGCGGGCCTCTACGCGCTGATGGCGCTTGGGCTCAACGTCATCTGGGGCATGGCGGGCCAGGTCAACCTCGGCCTGGTCGGCTTCTTCGCGGTCGGCGCCTACGTGTCGGCGCTGCTCACGCTCAAGCTCGGCGCGCCGATCGTGGCCGGCGTCGTTGCCGGCGCACTCGCCGCGGCGGCGGTCGGCGCGGTGGTGTCGCTCGTCACCGCGCGGCTGCGCGGCGATTACCTCGCGATCGTGACCCTGGGGTTTGCCGAGACCATCCGCATTGTCGCGTCGAACGAAATCTGGCTCACCAACGGCACCGACGGGCTCTCCGGCATTCCCGGCCCATGGCGCGCCGCGCTCACGCCGGAACAGTTCAACTTGTTCTATCTTTGCCTCGTCGCCGCGCTGGTGATCGCCGCGTTCGCGCTGATCGAACGGTTGGCCCACTCGCCGTTCGGGCGCGTGCTGCGCGCGATCCGCGACGACGAGCAGGCGGCCGCGGTCGCCGGCAAATATCCGCTCGCCTTCAAGGTCAAGGCATTCGCCTTCGGCAGCGCGGTGCTCGGGCTCTCCGGCCACTACACGTCGTACATCGCGCCCGATTTGTTCCTGCCGCTGCTCACGCTTTATATCAAGCTCGCGCTGCTCGCCGGCGGCGTCGGCAACAATCGCGGCGCGGTGCTCGGCGCCGTCGTGGTGGTGACGTTCCTCGAATCGACCCGCTTCGTGGTGCCGCTCATTCCGGGATTGAGCCACGTGCAGGGCGCGGCGCTGCGCGAATTCATGATCAGCGCCGCGCTGATCGCCACGCTGCGCCTGCGCCCGCAAGGGCTCTTGCCGGAGGCGCGCATGCACCCAGTGCTGGAAAAACAAAAATAGGCTTGCCGAACGTAGGCCCCGCACGGGCGCAAATATTCCCGCCGTTAAGTGAAAAGTCTCACGCTGGGATTCCGCGGCCGGCGCTTAGGTGTGCGACGGGCAATCCGCCCGGTTCAAGGCACGCTACGATCAGGAGGCCCGGATGACCACCTCCCTGCGTATACTGTCCTTGCTTTGCACGCTCGCGGCCACGAGTGCGCCGGCCGGCGCCGCCTCCATGCGCGCCGCGACTAATCCACCCGCCCTGGCGAGCGATACCGGGTGGCCGACCGAACTCGTCAACCGGCCCAACTGCGGCAGCGACGGCGACTACGAGGCCCGGCCGGCCTGCGAAGCCGTGCGGCGCTGACAATTCCATAGACTGAGCCCGCCCCACTCCCCATCCCTCCCCGCTTGCTGGGGAGGAACAGGGGGCTCGACACAAACATAGGATTAACCTGGCGTTTACCAACAAATGCAATCTAGATGTGCCACACCCGCTTTGGCGCACCAGAGAATTGCCGTTGGCCGTCTCCCCGCAAATCGCCTGGCACAGCTTCCGGCACTCGCTCGGCTGGCGGCTGATCATTCCCATTCCGGTGGCGCTCGCCGCCGCCGTGGTCCTGGTGTGGGCGATCGTCCCGCCGGCGATCTCCAAAAGCGCGGTCGATGAGGCGGTCCGCTCGAGCCTGCAGACGGCGGCGCAATTCAAGACCATGCGCGCCTACTACACCGAGAATGTGGTCAACAAACTGGTCAAACAGGGCGTGGTCACGGCCTCGTTCGACCACAAATCCGACGCCAAGGCGATCCCGCTGCCGGCGACCATGATGCATGATCTGAGCGATCTCCTCGCCGGCAAGGCGACGACGATCAATCTCTTCAGCAAATATCCCTTCCCCAACCGCAAGGACCGCCACCTCGACGATTTCCAGCAGCAGGCGTGGGACTTCCTCACCGCCAACCCGGCCGGGACCTTCGCGCGGCAGGAAATCCGCGACGGCAAGCAGGTCATGCGCGTCGCGGTCGCCGACACGATGTCCGGGCAAGGCTGCATCAACTGCCACAACTCGAATCCGCTCTCGCCCAAGACCGACTGGAAGCTCGGCGACGTGCGCGGCGTGCTGGAGATCGATTCGCTGGTCGACCAGCAGATTGCCGACGGCGCCGGTTTGAGCCGCGCGATCGTGACCGGCGCCTTCGGTATCGGCCTCGCGCTGCTGGGCATCCTGCTGCTCACCACGCGCAGCGTGATCCGGCCGCTGCGCGGCATGACCGACCGCATGACCAAGCTCGCGGCCAAGGATTTCACCGTCCAACTCGCCGGCCTGGACCGCAAAGACGAGATCGGCGAAATGGCGCGGGCGGTGGAAGTGTTCCGCACCAGCGGTCTCGATGTGGAGCGCATGCGTGCCGAGCAAGGCGCGCAGGAGCAGCGCGCGGCCGCGGAGCGCCGGACCGCGACGCTCAAGCTCGCCGGCGAGTTCGAAGCGGTGGTCGGCAACATCGTCGACTCGGTTACCTCGGCGGCGACCAACCTGGAAGCAACCGCCGGCGCGCTTGCGCGCACCGCGGAAACAACGCAGCAGCTGACCGGCACGGTCGCGGGTGCATCGGAGGAGGCCTCGGCCAACGTGCAATCGGCCGCCGCGTCCGCCGATCAGATGTCATCATCGGTCGAGGAAATCTCGCACCACGTGCACGAATCGAGCGGGATCGCCGCGCAGGCCGTCACCCAGGCGAAGCAGACCGACTCGCGTATCGTCGAACTGTCGGGAGCGGCGAACCGCATCGGCGACGTGGTCAAGCTCATCAACGACGTTGCGGAGCAGACGAACCTGCTCGCGCTCAACGCCACGATCGAGGCGGCGCGCGCCGGCGAAGCCGGCAAGGGCTTCGCGGTCGTCGCCCACGAGGTCAAGGCGCTTGCGACCCAGACCGCCAAGGCGACCGGCGAAATTGCCACCCAGATCGCCGCCATGCAGGCGGCGACCAAGGAATCGGTCGGCGCGATCAAGGGAATCGGCGACACCGTCGCGCGTATTGCCGAGATCGCCCGCACGATCGCGGCCGCGGTCGAGGAGCAGGGCACGGCCACCCAGGGCATCGCGCTCAACGTGCGGCAGGCCGCGCGCGGCACCGCGGAGCTGACGACCAGCATCGCCGACGTGAACCGCGGCGCCGCGGAGACCGGCGCCGCCTCGGCGCAGGTGTTCGCCTCAGCGCAATCGCTTTCGCGCGAGAGCGGCCGGCTCAAGGGCGAGGTCGGCAAATTCCTCGCCACCGTGCGCGGCGCTTGATCAGCTTGTCATTGCGAGGCACGTAGTGCCGAAGCAATCCAGGGCATACGTGTCGCCCTGGATTGCTTCCTCGCTTTGCTCCTCGCAATGACAGGCATCCATGCCCCAACCCAAACAACCGCTCACCCTTTCCGACGTTGCGTCGTTCCTTGACATCCTCGGGCGCGATGCCGATCCGCAGGCGGCGTTCGTGACGTTCGACCGCGTGACGCAGCGGGTGCTCGGCCACAAGCTGCTCACCGTGATGGGCCACATGGCGGCGACCGCCGAGGTCGAGCGCATCTATTCGAGCAACCCGCGCGCCTATCCGGTCGGCGGCCGCAAACAGAAGCAGGGGACGCCGTGGGGCGAGAAGGTGCTCGACCGCGGCGAGGTGTTCATCGCCAAGGACCGCGAAGAACTGCGCGCGGCCTTTGCCGACCACGAGCTGATCTTCAGCCTCGGCATCGGCTCGATCATGAACGTACCGGTGATGCTGCACGGCCGCTGCCGCGGCATCGTCAACCTCTCGCATGACGCCGGGCACTACGGGCAGGCGGACATTCCCGCCGCGCGCATTTTGGCCGGCCTGCTCTCGCCAGTATTCGGCTGACAGACGACGGAGGACAGAGGACGGATAACGGAAAGGTGGAGCCGGCGCTT
>Ga0210408_10002823_pt1 | contig 16500 bp, 12 predicted proteins | sample IncBWH4MmetaG_FD_155471 | JGI IMG/M metagenome (GOLD analysis project Ga0210408, IMG submission 155471) | Forest soil microbial communities from Barre Woods Harvard Forest LTER site, Petersham, Massachusetts, United States - Inc-BW-H-4-M | ecosystem: Environmental > Terrestrial > Soil >...
TCAACCCATCCTACGGGCGGCGTTTGAGCGGAGCCATCCCGCGTGGCGCCGGAATGCGTGATGGCGCCGGGTTAGGTCGTTCTCACCTTCGACGATCTTGCCGCTCTTGGCCGTTTCGCCGCGGTCTCATCATCCCGCACAGCCTTGCGCTGCTTCACATCTGATGCCGCTTGAACGGCTTTCGTTCCGCGGTGAGCGGCATATTCCTTGCCGTCGATCGGTGCCACGTGCGGCGGATCTCTATCGAGATAAGGTCGCCCGATTCCAAACTCCTTCTCATGCGCATCGATCCATTTCCAGAGGTTTTCAGTGGAAATCAATCGCTGCGCCCGCGTCCCGCCCTTGACGCTCACGACATCGGCCGCGAGCCCGTGGCCGTAGCCGCCGCGAAAACTCCCGCCATGATACGACCTGTCACTTGCTGCCTTCAGGCCGCTTGCGATCGATTGACGGTAGTCATCGCGGAACGCGCTGGTGATGCCAGGCGACAGCCCGGCCTGCTCCGCCGCGTGAAGCATGTAAAACAGCTTTTGTTTGAAGCTCCGATCCATGCCTCCGATCACGTAGTCCGTCATTGCCACGCCGGCTTTTTCCGCCGCCTTCGGATCCTTCCACGCGAAATCCTCATCAACGAGCTTGGTAAAGCTTTTGGTGACAGTCACCTTTTTGCCCTTCTTCCTGACCGTCACTTTCCTCCGCTCATCCACCTTGATGGTGTCCTCCTTGGGCGTCCGCTGATAGAGCGCCCACAGGTACCGGTCGAAGCAGATGTCAGCTACCGGGCATTCGTCGAGAATTTCGATGGAGCCCACGGCATTCTTGGTATCTTTCGGTGCCGCATCAGGCGCGCTCGTTGTCGCCACTGGCACGGCCGGTGTTTCGCCCGGCAGCATCTGCGACGGATCGGTCAACGCGGCCTCGACGATCGATTTCGGCTGATCCGAGGCCACCGTCGTGTCGGCGGCCGGCGCCCTCACCAATTCGGCGGCTCTCGCAACCTCGACGCTGCCGATAGCGGCGTTGCCCATTGCCGTTGGCTGCGGCGCGTCCGCGAGCTCGAAGTCGGCGGTGAGAGTCGGTGCGAGGCGGTCCAGGGTTGGCGCTGCGGTGTTCTCGATGCCGGCCGAACCGAAGCCCGCGAACCAGGCGACAACCCCCGTTCCGCACAAGACCGCCGCCACTGCCGCAGATCGCCGCCGGTTCATGATTCCAACCTCCCAACGCTCCAGCTGAGCGAGCTTGCTCAGCCAAGCATGCGACGGGCTGATCTTTCGGGTCACGATCCGACTACGCAATGGCGAAGGCCGTAGTTCATCGGTCTTTCCCAAAAAGTGTTGCCCGAATGCAACGCGTCGCCGCAAGCAACAGTTCGGCTTCGCTCAACTCTCGAGGTGACGGAAGCTGCCTCACGAAGTCGGCCAAATGAAGTGGTCAGGGGAGGGCAGTCGATATCAACCGGTCTTCACCTTCGGTGACCAGCCATAAGCCTTGGCGCACGCGCCACCCATCAGCATGGCCCGCTCGGTTTCGCTCGCGCGGTCCGTCTTGCGGAACGGTTCGACGAGTTGCTCGTAGTTGACGACGGCGAACGCGCGCGTCCAGTTCGTGCCGCGCGCCGATAGCCGTGATCGGTATGGTCAGGCCACTTCCTCGATCGCCTTGCCGTTGACGCGGGTCTCGCCCTTCAAATTGTCGACCGTCACGTAGGTGTCGTACCAGGTGAGGCGAGGCGGGACCCCAAAGCGCTTGGTCAATTCCGCGATGCGCTGTTCGGTAAACCATGCCTCCGCCGATTCACGGCTGTCCCAGAGATAAACACCGCCGGTGCCGCTTTCACCATTCAAGTAGTCCTTTCGGATCAAACCTTTCGTGGCAAGGCCGCGATAGGTCGGCGCGGTCGAAGTGCCTCCTTTCACCGCCAGTTCCTCCGTGCGCTTTGGCAAATCGAACTGAACGACAACGATGCAATTGGGCATGGATGGCTCCTCACGTCAGGTCGGCAACGATATCATGCGTTGAATTCGGGTACACGGTCAAAAGCTGGCTTCGCGTCGATCACCGCTTCCGGTGCGAAGCGGACGTCCGACGAACCGCGCACCTCAGCCAGCGCCATACGCGGACGTGAATGAAAGGCTGATCCAAGCCATTGGATGCTCCCGACCGTTTTGCTAAAATGGCGACAACGAAAAATCGGTCAAAAAGGCCGGTTCCATGCCGGGAGGTGACTATGTTCGTGACCAAAGCGCTTGCGCGGGTGACGATGTGTGCCGGCTTGATGGCGCTGCCAAGCGCAATCTCCACGGCAGTTTATGCGCAGCAGGCCGTGACGGTCGGCCCCACCGATATCGGCGGCACCGTCACAGGCGCGGCGGGCCCCGAAGCCGGGGTCTGGGTGATCGCCGAAACCACCGACCTGCCGACCAGGTTCGCGCGCATCGTCGTCACCGACGATTCCGGCCGCTACCTCGTGCCCGATCTGCCGGCAGCAAACTACAGCGTTTGGGTGCGCGGCTATGGTCTGGTGGATTCGACCAAGCTCACCGCCAAGCCGGGCCAGCTGCTTGATCACACGGCGGTGCCGGCGCCGAACGAAGCGGCGGCGGCGCATTATTACCCGGCGATCTACTGGTATGCGATGATGAAAATTCCGCCTACGAGCGATTTCGGCGGCAAGAGCGACATTCCCGAAAAGCTGACGCAGACGGACTGGCTGAAGCAGATGAAGAACATCGGCTGCATCGGGTGCCATCAGCTCGGCCAGGAAGCCACCCGCACGATACCGGCAGCTTTCGGCAAGTTCGATTCCGGCGAAGCTGCCTGGATGCGGCGCGTTCAGTCCGGGCAGTCCGGCGAGCAGATGACCAACCAGCTTGCCGGCAATTTCGGCGGCGTCCCCTTCAAATATCTCGGCGACTGGACCGACCGTGTCGCCAAGGGCGAACTGCCCAAGAGCAAGCCGCCGCGTCCACAAGGCGTCGAACGCAACATCGTGATCACTTCATGGGAGTGGTCGACACCTGACAAATACCTGCACGATCTGATTTCGTCCGACCGGCGCAATCCGACGGTCAATGCCTATGGCCCGCTTTACGGCTCGCCGGAATATTCGACCGACAACATGCCGATCCTGGATCCGAAGACCAATAAAGTGTCGTTCTTCAAGATGCCGGTCGCGGATGCCGAGATGCCGGAATCGCTGGGTCCCGGGCACGCCGCCAGCGTGAAGCCGCTGGAGCCGTCCGCCTATTGGGGCGAGCAAAAACTCTGGGATACGCGAGCCAACAACCACAACGCCATGTTCGACGAGAAGGGCCGGCTGTGGCTCTCCGCCACCGTGCGCGGCCTGGACGATCCGGCGTTCTGCAAACAGGGTTCCGACCATCCGTCGGCCAAGCTGTTCCCGCTGGAAAAGTCGGCCCGTCAAGTGGCGATGCTCGATCCCAAGACGATGAAGTACAGTTTCATCGACACCTGTTTTGCCACCCATCACCTGCAGTTCGGCTACGACGCCAACGACACGCTGTGGCTTAGCGGCACCGGCCCGGTTGCCGGCTGGATCAACACCAAGATATTCGACGAAACCGGCGATGCGGCAAAGTCGCAAGGCTGGTCGCCGTTCGTGCTCGACACCAACGGCAACGGCAAGCGCGACGATTATGTCGAGCCCAACGCGCCGCTCGATCCGAACAAGGACAAGCGGATCGTCCCGGGTTCGGGACCTTACGCGGTGATGCCGTCGCCGGTCGACGGCTCGATCTGGTACACTGTCGGCATCTTCGGCGGCACGCCGGGGTTCCTGCGATTTGACCCGGCCACCGGACTGTCGGAAGTGTTCAATGTTCCGGCGCCGGCGTTTGGAATCCGCGGCGGCGATATCGACACGAACGGCGTGGTCTGGGCGTCGTTGTCGAGCGGCCACCTCGGCAGCTTCGATCGCCGCAAGTGCAAGGGCCCGCTCAATGGGCCGAACGCCACCGGCAATCATTGCCCCGAGGGTTGGACCATCTATCAGTATCCCGGGCCCGGCTTCGACGGCATCGGCGAGAACAGCGCCGAGTCGAGCTATTACACCTGGGTCGACCAGCACAACACGTCAGGACTAGGCGAGAACATCCCGATGTCCACCGCCAATCTCGGTGACGGCTTCGTGGCGTTGAAGGACGGCAAGATGATCACGATCCGGATTCCCTATCCGCTCAGCTTCTACGCTAAGGGTTTTGACGGTCGCATCGACGATCCCAACGCCGGGTGGAAAGGCCGCGGGTTGTGGAGCACGAACGGCGACCGCACGCCCTGGCTCAAGGAAGGCGGCAAGGGCTCGATGCCGCGCGCCGTGCACATCCAGTTGCGGCCCGATCCACTGGCGAACTGACGTTCGCGGCGAAAGTTGAACGCCCCGTGGCCCATGGCTGCGATGCGTTCGCTCAATCATACGTATCCAGTGACCGCATCTAGCGCGAAGCGGATAATCGGGCGACGCCCGCGAGAAGCGGCAGTCGCGCGTCTCGCGGGCATTGCCGGCGCCAGGCACTCAGACCAGCACGGCGCCGCCATCGACCACAATCACCTGGCCCGTGCTGTAGCCTTCCCGCATCAGATAGAGGTAGGCTTGGGCGAGGTCGTCGGCCTCGCCGACGCGGCCGACCGGAAGTTTCTGCCCGATGTCGCGGTACATTGCCGCGCGATCGGACTCGGTCATGCCGCTCCACAGCTCCGTCTTGACCACGCCGGGGCAGACCGCGTTCACCCGGATCGGCGCGAGCTCCACAGCCAGCGCCCGGGTGAGCGCTTCCATCGCCCCGCAGATGCTTGCCGCCACCGTCCAGCCCTTGTGTGGGCGCAACGCTGCCACACCATTGGTCAGGGTGATCGACCCGCCCGGCCGAATGTGTGGGCTGCCGTATTTTGCCGCCATGAACGCGCCCCAGAAGCGAAGGTTGACGAAGCCACGGGCCTGGTCGATCTGCATCTTGTCCAGTGTCTCGAGATGCAGCGCCTCGCCGGCGCAATAGACCAGGTGATCGAAGCCACCGATGCGCTCGAAGAGCGCGCGCACCTGCGTCTCATCCGCGAGGTCGACGATCTCGCCCTCGGCCTTGCCCTGCAGCACCGTGAGGGCGCTGTCGACCCGCTGACTGCGGCTCGATGCGACCACGACGGCGGCACCCTCGCGCTGCACCGCCTTTGCGGTGGCGAGACCGATGCCCGATGTGCCACCAAGAATCACCACGCGCTTTTCATTCAAGCCCATAATCATCTCCGTTCTGAGTGCGACCGCCACCGGTCCGGCCAGGGCGTGACGCGGGATCAAAATGCCGCTGGACATTTGATGACGCGAGCGCATCCTTGTCATAGCAAACATGACTGATCATCAGGCTCGAGATGGCCTTCGATAGCCGACTGCTGACCGGAATCCAGGTGCTGGTCGCGGCAGTGGAAGCCGGCAGCTTCGTCCGCGCCGCGGCATCGCTCGGAATCACGCAATCCGGCGTCAGCCGGGCGATCGCGCGGCTCGAACACCGCGTCGGCGTCCGGCTGTTCGACCGCACTGCACGCGCTATCGCGCTAACCGACGAGGGTCGCAACTTCTATCAGCGGGTGAAGCCGCTGCTGGCGGGCGTCGAGGATGCTGCCACTGAGGCGGCGGGCTCAGCTACGGTGGTGCGCGGGCGGCTCAGGGTCAATGTCGACCCGTTCTTCGCACGCCTCGTGCTCGCCCCGCGCCTCGGCAAATTCCTGGCGGCATATCCGGAGCTGTCGGTGGAGATCGTGGGGCGCGACCGTCTCGGCGACCTCGTGGCCGACGGGTTCGATGCCGCCGTGCGTTTCGGCGAGCCGGAGCCGTCGGCTCTCGTCGTCCGGCGGCTCCTCGAGACCAGGGTCCTCACCTGCGCCGCGCCATCCTATCTGGCCAGGCAAGGCCGTCCGACGCATCCGCGCGAGCTCGGCGAGGGGCGCCACGAATGTATTCATTACTTGGATCCCGTCACGGGGCGACCGTTTCCATGGGAATTCCACCGTGGGCGGCAGAAGCTCGGGGTCGCGGTTTCCGGACGTCTGGCCGTGAACAATGTTGGCACCATGCTGGGCGCCTGCGTCGCAGGTCACGGAGTGGCCCAGGTCCTGGCGCTCGGAACCGAAGATCTCCTCAGCAGCGGCAAGCTCATCGAGCTGTTCCCGGATTGGCCTGGCGAGCAGTTTCCGCTTTACGTGTTCCACCTCTCGCGGCATGTGCCGCCCGCGAAGGTACGCGCATTCCTGGATTTCGTGGTCCGCTCGGTTCGCTGACAGCTCGACAGGCGCGAAAAGGACGGAGCGGGTCCGCCCAGGGTCTTGGGTCACGAGCGTGGTCGGTCCACGCGGCTGCGCAGCTACTCCGCGGTTATTGCCAGTGCGGCCATCGCGATGCGGATCGAGCTGGAGTGAGGCTGAAGGAGGGTAGGCGTCATGGTGCCGGGACGGATCAACTTGAGCGTCGCGGACGCACGCGATCTGGCGGAGAGTGCGCTGCGCGGCGCAGGGTTTGATGACGATGAGGCGCGCATCGTTGCCGATCACGTCGTTGATGCCGCGTTGTGCGGCTATGAATATTCGGGCCTCGCCAAGATCCTCAACATCGTGGAGAGCGAACACTTCAAGCGGCCGCGCCGACCCATGAAGGTGCTGCACGAGACCGACGTCTCGCTCGCCTTTGACGGCGGCAACAATGTCGGGATGCTATCGCTGTTTTACGCGGCAGAAGCCACGATCAAGAAGGCCGCGGCGCATGGGATTGCGTTGATTTCGGTGACCGATGCCTGGATGAGCGGGCGTAGCGCCTACTATGTCGAGATGATCGCCAATGCCGGCCTCGTCGCGATCCACACGGCGTCGAGCTCGAAACTGGTGGCTCCGCCCGGTGGCGTCAAGGCGGTGCTCGGCACCAACCCAATCGCGATTGCGGTTCCGTCGGCGCGCGGGCCCATCGTACTCGACATCGGGACCTCTGCCTACATGATGACCGAAGTGATGCTGCGCGAGCGGCTAGGGGAGTTGCTTCCCGAAGGCGTGGCGATCGGGCCCGACGGCGAGCCGACCAGGGACCCGGCGCTTGCACGCCGCGGCGCATTGCTGCCGTTCGGCGGCTACAAGGGTTTTGGGCTGGCGCTGATGATACAGGCGTTGGGATTGCTCGCCGGGTCGACCTCGGAGCAGGAGAACGACTCCGGCTACCTGTTCATCGCCTTTCGGCCCGACCTCGTCGGGACGGCGGACGTTTTCAACCGGCGGGTGAGCCAGCTGATTGAACGGATCAAGGCGACGCCACGCCAAGGCGGCATCGACGAGATCCGCATCCCGTCAGAGCGGGCGTTTCGCTCCCGCGAACGTGCCCTTCGCGAGGGCCTGAACATCGATCGACTGGTATTCGATGCGCTCGTCGCTCTGCGCGCGCGCCCGGGATGATCGCGAAAGCGCGTAGCGGGTAGGGCGGGTTAGCGATAGCGTAACCCGCCACCTTGGGAACGGCGGATTACGCTATCGCTAATCCGCCTACGAGCTCACTTGAGGTTCGGCCATCCGCTATAATCGCCCGCCGATCCGCCCTTGGGTTATCAAGATTGTGATCTCGGTCACAGCCTGCCCCGGGGACCGCCGGCATAAGCTGTCACCTGCGGCAATGGCGGACCCCGTGCCGGAGCAACAAAGGGAGACAATCATGAGCAAGCAAGAAAACAAACTGGTGCAGAAACCCGCGGCCAAGACTGAGATTAGCGGCGCGCTCGATGACAACGATCTCGAGAAGGTGACCGGCGGAGACAAGGCCAGCCCAAAGGAGACATTCCCGACGGAAACAATATCGTTAAATTATGGGCACATCGAGTGGACGTACACCAAACAGTAGCGCGGGGCCGAGAGAGCAAGAGGATGGCCGCACGCCCCGCATGTCGGGTCGGGTCATTTTCAAACTTCGAGCCGCGTCCCGGCGAGGTCCGTTGATCCCCTCAACAGCTGATTCCTGATGAACTCATCATCGAGGTGAGCGAGGCTTTCAACGATGATGCCGGATTTCGACGCGCCTTTTTCTCGGACCCCAAAGGCGCGTACCGCCGCCGCTTCGGCAAGGAATTGCTGCCCGGAGAGGAAATCACCATCGAAGAGGGCGTCGACGGGACCAGATCCCTGTGCTTGCCGCGAATACAAGCCCGTTTTGCGGTTGACGCCTCCGCTTCCGAGCTTTCGGATGTAGAACTGGCATACGCCTTCGGCGGCAAGCAACAACAGGTACAACAGGCACAGCCGGTACAGGGCAAGAGCGGGTCTGACAAGTTTTTTGGAAGCCTTTTTGGGAGCGACAAGGGTGCCAGCAACGCGGGTGGCGGCGCCAATCAGGCCTAGAAAACCATAAAGCAGGGCACAAAATGGCAGAGGTTTTATTGCTTGCGTGCGAGCGTGAGCGCGAGCTCTTTGCACAATTGACCTATCCTCGGTTCGTGCGGTGCTTGACCGAAGCGGGGTGGCCGATTGTCGCGATTGGAGCGGTCGCCGGCGGCCGACCGATTGGGCTCGCGCTGGTGTTGCTCACAGGAGTGACTGGACGGCTTTTGTCGCTCAACGTCGAACCAGTCTGGCGTCAGCGCGGCCTAGGCACAGCGCTACTCGCAGCGTGCGAGAGTGCGCTCGCTTTGCGCGGTGCGATCGAAATCGTCGCGACTCATTCGAGCCGTACAGTCGCACGCGCCGCTTTCGAACGAACGCTGGCTGCAGCACGATGGGAGCCCACAGAGCTGACCGGTCTCCGAGTGAACGCACGCTGCGGCCCTCTGTTGGAAGCGGTCGGCGGGTGGCCTTCGATGCACAGGCTGCTCGCCCAACGCGAGTATCGATACGCTCCATGGACCGATCCTGACCAAGATGATCGCGAGGCAATCGAGCAGCTTTGCAGACAGCAGCCGTGCCGGGATTGCCCCGCTTTGACGCCGAAGATGTGGCCCGATCCGATCGAATCCACTACGAGCCTTGTGCTTCGGCGCGGCAAGCGCCTGGTAGGCTGGGTAATCAGCGAGCGCCAGTACGAGCCGGAGAGCACGACACCGTCGATCCACTACACTGCGGCCTGTGCCGACATGGTGCTTTGGCACACGGCAATAATGATGGCTGCCTACTACCATGCTTTCATGCGGCAAGCGGCCGCTTTCGGGCCGACGTCAGTCGCGCGCTTTGAAACGCCGCGCTCCATGGCCGGCATGTTCGCCCTCATCCGCCGGAGATTGGCGCCGCTCGCCCTGTCCGCCGATCAAATTTTCGTCACTCGAAGACGTCTGAACGGGAGCGAGGCTGATCCGGGACCTGCTCGAAGAGCAGTATGAACACCCCATTCTGCCTGGCGGAAATGGATTACCGCACCGGACAAATCCCAACCTCGTCGGCCGATGCCGGTCCGGTATTTGGACGCGCCCTGCGCCACTCCTTAGACTACGCCCGGCCATCCGGACGAATTCACGATGCAAGCGCGATCCGAATCATCCGTGCGAGATCAGAGCTGAGGTAAGGCTTCGGCAGCAGCAGCACGCCGGCGTCGAGCCGGCCATGATGCACGATGGCGTTCTCGGTATAACCAGACGTATAAAGCACCTTGAGCCCTGGGCGTCGCTTCACCGCCTCGGTCGCGAGCTGACGGCCGTTCATGCCCCCGGGGATGATCACGTCGGTGAAAAGCAGATCGATGCGTTCAGCACCATTGATAATCGCTAGCCCTTCGGCGGCATTGCTGGCGGCCAGCGTGTGGTACCCGAAACGGCTGATCTGCGTCACGACGTATTCGCGGACCAGTGCATCGTCCTCGACAATCAGGATGGATTCGTCGCCGAGTTCGCTCGGGGAGATGGCAGCTTCGGTGGCCGGCGCGTCCGCGACACCTTCAGCTTGCGGCAAGTAAAGCTTTACTGTGGTGCCGTGGCCCTCTTCGCTGTAGATCTTGATATGTCCGTTCGACTGTTTGACGAAGCCGTATACCATGCTGAGACCTAGACCCGATCCCTTGCCGACATCCTTGGTGGTGAAGAACGGTTCAAACACCTTCTCGTGCAGACTGCCGGGGATTCCCTCCCCTGTGTCGCTCACCGCGATCATGACGTAGTTGCCCGGCTTAACCTCGCGGTTCATGCTGGCGTAGTCCTCGTCGAGCACGACATTTTTGGTCTCTAACGTCAGCTTGCCGCCGTTCGGCATAGCGTCACGCGCATTCAGGGCGAGGTTCAGGATCGCGGTCGAGAGCTGACCGGGATCGATCAGGGCCAGCGCGGAATCGTGCGCCAGCATCGAATCGATTTCGATCTGTTCACCCAGGGTCGGTCGCAGCAATCGCGCTGCATCGATGACCAGGGCGTTGACGTCAGTGCTGCGCGGCTGCAGTGGCTGCTGACGGGCAAAGGCCAGCAGATGCCGGGTCAGGTCGGCCCCCCTTGATGCGGCGGCGTTGATCAAATTGGTGATTTGGGCGAGTTGCGGACGATCCTTGACCGCATCGCCGAGGATTTCGATGGTGCCGGTGATCACGGTCAGAATGTTGTTGAAGTCGTGCGCGATGCCACCGGTGAGTTGGCCGATGGCTTCCATCTTCTGCGCTTGCCGGACCTGGGCCTCGTTGGCCTCTAGCTCCTGAAAACGTTTGACCGTGGCCTCGGCGTTGCGCCGTTGTCGGATTTCCTCTTCAAGTGCCGCATAGGCTTGCTGAAGTTGAATGCGTGTCGGCAGCACCAGGAGCCGAGGCCGCGCCAGCAGCATGGCCACCGTGACTGCCGCCGAGATCAGCGCGAGGACACTCTTGGTAAGGCCCTCGATGCCGTAGGCCGGTACCCACAGCGTGACGATCGACTCGAGGCGGGTCACTCCAGAGACTGCGGCGAAGATCGCAAGGGCCCAAAATACGCTGCGGAACATGACTTCGCGGCCGCGCCGCCACACGTAGAACCCGAGGACGAACGCGGTGGCAAAGAAAGCGACGGCAACCATGGCGTCGGAAACGGCATTCAGCCAGATCAGTTCCGGCTGCCAGTTGAGGCACGCGCCATGCGGGGTGAGCATCGACATGTGCAGAATACCTCCAAGAAACAGGCAGCACAGGCTGCATCGCGATCCGATCGGCCCGCCGAGACAACGGTCAGATCATTCAGCTTTCCGTCAACCGCGCAAGTGCAACGCGCGCTCAGAATGTCCGGAGTTGGAGGTAACCGGCCGACGGTCAACCGACGGTCAAACCGACGCGATCGACCCGGAACGGACATCGGGGTCCGATCAATTTACGCCACTTCTCACTCGCTGCCGGGTCGCAAAGTGCTAGGCTGCACGCATCGCAAAAAGGCATGGTGCACATGCAGCGAAGCGAATTCATCACGTTCGTAGGAGCTGCGGCGGCTATATGGAAGCGCGCCCAAAGGCCCACGGCATTATTGCGCGAAGCAGGATACCTCTTGCTCGGCCTTGTTTCGCTCGCGACAGTAACCGGCCTTTATTTTTGGCTGGACGTGCCCCTGGTCGCAGCGGCGTTCACCTATTTGGTCGTGCTTGTCCTGTTGTCCCTTGTAAGTAACCTCTCGTCCTTGATCGTTCTTTCGTTCATTGGCGTCTGTTGCCTGAGTTATTTTTTCGCTCCTCCGATCTACAGCTTCCGCGTCGATTACCCACAAGACCTCATCACAATATCCGCGTTTGTGATCACCTCGTTCGTCGTCAACTTCCTGGTAACGAGAGTTCGGGATGAACAACATGATCACATGAGGACTTGTGAGACGTTGCGCGAAGCCAACCAAAGATTGGAAGTCACCAACAAAGCGTTGCGGATCGAGAACGTGGAGCGCAAGCGGGCCGAGCAAGCACTGCGACAAAGCGAAGACAAGCTCCGTCAAATCATGGACACGGTACCGGGCCTCACCGGGTCAACGGGCTCCGACGGCTCCGATGGCAAGAAGGGCGAAGTTCAGCCCAGATTCGTGGCACAGGTGCAGGCCATTCTAAACGTGCTTCCGACATATAGCTGGTACTCAGCTCCGTCCGGCGGCCTCTCCTTCGTGAATAAACGAACTGCGGAATACCTTGGTGTTCCGAAAGATCATCCCCTACGTTTCGGCAGCGAGACTGGCGCCCAGTGGGACGACTGGGTCCCGTTGTTACATCCGGACGATCAAGAAGAAGCACGCAAATACTGGTCAAACCTGCTGCGCACGGGTGAAGGCGGTGAGCATAGCTATCGAGTTCGCAGCGCTCAAGGAGACTACCGCTGGTTCCTCACTCGCATCGAACCGCTCCGGGCAAGCGATGGAACCCTACTGCTGTGGTTTGGGGCGACTCTGGATATTGAAGAGCTCAAGCGGGCCGAGGAAGGATTGCGGGAGAGCGAGGCGAAGTTCCGCGACTACGCCGAAACCACCTCCGATTGGTTCTGGGAAATCGGTCCGGACTACAAATTCACGCTGCTGACCGAGAATGCGTTTGGTTCACACTCGGCCGATCGGATCGGCACGCCGTGCTGGGATCACGCTCTCGACCTTGAAACGGAACCCGAGAAGTGGCGGCTTGTCTGGGCAACCCTCGATTCACGCAAACCGTTCCGTGACTTCGTATATCGTGGGTCAAGCGGCAACGGCTCTCCGATGTACGTGAAGGCTAGCGGCAAGCCAGTCTTTGGCGCCAACGGAGAATTCCGTGGCTATCGAGGTACCGGTACAGACGTGACAGCAATCATGCAGGCGCAGGAGGCGCTGCGTGAAAGCGAACGAAGTTCACGTTCAGCAATTGACGGGATAGCCGGTCTGGTTGCGATCCTGGCCCCGAACGGTGAAGTCGAAACCGTCAATCGCCCACTCTTCGGGTATTTTGGCCGATCGCTGGAATGGCTAAAGAACTGGAGAACAAACGATGCGGTGCATCCTGAAGACCTTCCCCGTGTTCTTGAACTTTTTAAGAGAGGGATGGCCTCCGGGATTCCCTTCAACTTCGAACTACGCATGCGGCGCTTCGACGGCGAATATCGGTGGTTTGACAACCGCGGCGTCCCAATTCGCGATGACTCCGGGCGCATCGCGCGCTGGTGCGTTCTACTGACGGACATTGAGGATCGCACACGAGCGCTGGCGCAATTGGAGCAGATGCGATCGGATTTCGCCCACATGAATCGCGTCGCGACGATGGGCCAGTTGACGGCCTCGATCACCCATGAAGTGAACCAGCCGATCACAGCGGCAGTCACATACGCGTTAGCCGCTCGGCGTTTCCTAAGCGCGGATCCACCGAATTTTCGCGAGGTGGATGACGCGCTCTCTCTGATCGTCAAGGAGGGGAATCGCGCAGGCGAGGTCGTCGAGCGAGTTCGTGCGCTCATTAAGAAGGTGCCCGCACGAAAGGACGCCGTAGCGATCGACGATGCCATCCTTGAGGTTATTGCTCTCACCCGTACGGAGGCCGCAAACAATAGCGTGTCGGTGCGGACGCAATTTGCGGAAGGCTTGCCGCGTGTCCAAGCTGATCGGGTCCAACTGCAACAAGTGATGCTGAACTTAATCGTGAACGCCATTCAGGCCATGAGTGGTATTGGGGAACGCGCGCGCGAATTAGTGATCAGTGTCGATGCCGTCCCGTCCGAAGGTGGCGTGCGCGTCGGGGTGCGGGACACCGGCCCGGGGCTGAGCCCGGAGAGCCTCTCGCGTCTGTTCGAGCCATTCTACACGACCAAGCCCAAGGGCATGGGCATGGGCCTATCTATCTGCCGCTCGATCATCGAAACCCACGGCGGACGGCTGTCGGCGATCCCGTGCGAAACGCAGGGTGCTCTCTTTCAGTTTACGATCCCTGCCACTTGAGCGGGCGGATCGTGATCGCGTCGATGTCGCTCTTTGGGTCATTTTCAGACTTCGAGCCGCGTCCCAGCCAAGTCCGTTGATCCCTCAGCGGCGGACATGCGGCGACTGCCTCGGCATGTCGGTTTCGTGCCAATAGTGCCCGAACGCACGGAGCCGCATGGCGCGGCTGCATAGCACATCGGAAAGTAGGGCCCTTTCGCGACCCTGCCATCTATGCATAATCTCGCAGCCAAAGATCATAAATCACGAGGGGGAAACCATGAGCGAAGTCGTTGGCGCTACCCTGATCGCGCGGAGCCTCAAACAGCAGGGCATCGATCACCTGTTCGGGGTCGTCGGGTTTCCGGTCACCGCGATCGCCGTGGCGGCGCAGAAGGAAGGCGTCGCCTATCTCGGAATGCGCAACGAGCAGAGCGCCGCCTACGCGGCGGGGGCCTACGGCTATCTCACCGGCCGCCCCGGCGCCTGCCTCACCGTCACCGGCCCAGGTGTGGTGCACGGTCTTGCGGGTCTCGCCAATGCCCAGCAGAATTGCTGGCCCATGATCCTGATCGGCGGCGCCTCGGAGACCTATCGCGGCGGCATGGGCGCGTTCCAGGAAGAACGGCAGGTGCTGATCGCCTCGCCGTTCTGCAAGTTCGCGCACGGCATCGAGAGCGTGCAGCGCATCCCCTATTATGTCGAGATGGCAACAAGGCACGCGATCTATGGTCGCCCCGGCGCCACCTATCTCGACGTGCCCGACGACATCATCAACGGCAAATGCGACCTCGACAAAGTCGTCGAGGTCGAGCGCGTGGGCGAACCGCCGCGCATGGTGGCGCCGACGGAGAACGTGGAAGCGGCGCTGAACCTGCTCGAACGGGCCGAGCGGCCGCTCATTCTCCTCGGCAAGGGTATGGCGTGGTCGCGCGCCGAGGACGAGGTCCGCGCCTTCATTGAGCGTACGCAACTGCCGTTCGTGCGCTCGCCGATGGGCAAGGGCGTGATGCCGGACGATCATCCGCTGTCGGCCGCGGCGGCGCGCACGCTGGCGCTGCAGCAGGCCGACGTCATCTTCCTGATGGGCGCGCGGTTCAATTGGATCTTTCATTTCGGCCAGGCGCCGCGCTATGCGAAGGACGTCAAGGTCATCCAGCTCGACATCTCGCCGGAGGAGATCGGCCACAACAAGGCGACGGAAGTGGCGCTGGTCGGTGACGGCAAGGCCATCGTCAGCCAGCTCAACAAGGCGCTCGACAACCGCCAGTGGTTCCATGCCAAGGACTCGCCGTGGCGGCAGGCGATTGCCAAGAAGACGGCCGACAATGCGGCGCAAATCCGGCCACAGATCGATGACGATCAGGCGCCGGCCGGCTACTACCGCGCGTTGCGCGACGTCGCCGCCTGGATGCCGCGGAACGCGATCCTGAGCGCCGAGGGCGCCGGCACCATGGATATCGGCCTCACGCAATTGCCGAGCTTCAACGCCCGTTCCTGCCTCAACGCCGGCACCTACGGCACGATGGGGGTCGGCCTCGGCCAGGCCATCGCCGCCTGCGTGGCGCATCCCGACCGGCCGGTCATCCACCTCTCCGGCGACTCGGCGATCGGCTTTTCCGGCATGGAGATGGAGACGCTGGTCCGCTACAACCTCCCGGCCAAGATCGTCGTCCTGAACAATGGCGGCATCGGCCCCGGCATGCCGCAGATCCCGGAAAACCCGATGTTCAATCTGAAGCCCAACGCGTTGATCTGGGGCGCGCGCTATGACCGGGTGATGGAGGCTTTTGGCGGCAAGGGTTTCCTGGTCCAGGACCCGAAGGACCTGCGCGGTGCGCTTGACGAGGCGATGAACTTCCGCGGTCCCGCCCTGGTGAACGTCGTGATCTCGCAGGGCTCCGCCCGCAAGGCGCAGGAGTTCACTTGGCATAGCTGATCGAGTGACACATCAAGCGGCCGCGCCATTTCCGGCGCAGCTCCTTATTGGGAGGGTTCGCCATGCAGGAACAGGTAGTGCAGCCAGAGATCGCGACCGGGATCCAGCCGGCGCTCAAGGGGGTCAGGGTGCTCGACCTCACCCAATTCGAGGCGGGACCGTCCTGCACCGAGGCGCTGGCCTGGCTTGGGGCTGACGTCGTCAAGGTGGAGGAGCCGCATCGCGGCGAGCCGGGGCGCTGGGGCTTGAGCGATCGCCCCGACGCCGATTCAACCTATTTCATCTACTACAACCTCAACAAGCGCAGCGTGACCTGCAATCTCAAGAGCGAGGGGGGCAAGGCGCTGCTGAGGCGGATGATCGGCAAGGCCGATGTCCTGATCGAGAACATGGCGCCGGGCACCTTCGCACGCCTGGGCTTCGACTATCCGCAGCTGAGCGCGCTCAATCCGCGATTGATCTTCGCCCAAGTCAAGGGTTTTGCGCCGGAGAGCGAGCACGCGAACTATCTGGCCTTCGACATGATCGCCCAGGCGATGGGCGGCACAATGGGGGTGAATGGCCATCCCGACCGGCCGCCGGTCCGGCCGGGTTCGACCATCGGCGATACCGGCACCGGCATGCTTTGCGCCATGGGCATCCTCGCAGCGCTCTACCAGCGCATGACAACCGGCCGCGGCCAGCACATCCAGATCGCCATGCGCGACGCGATGCTGAACTACTGCCGCACGCCGATGAGCCGCCAGG
>Ga0210408_10002825_pt1 | contig 16489 bp, 10 predicted proteins | sample IncBWH4MmetaG_FD_155471 | JGI IMG/M metagenome (GOLD analysis project Ga0210408, IMG submission 155471) | Forest soil microbial communities from Barre Woods Harvard Forest LTER site, Petersham, Massachusetts, United States - Inc-BW-H-4-M | ecosystem: Environmental > Terrestrial > Soil >...
AAGTGGATGCGCCGAGGCTGTGGAGTTCGCGGTGGAATTCCGCCGCTGTGGCGAGGAGCACGGCAGGCAAGACCAGCCAGCCTTCCAGACCCTGCTCGCGGATTCCTTTGAACACGGTGAAGAAGAGGAGCGCCGTAAGCAAAAGACGAACGCCGAGCGAAACAGCGTGCGCGGCTGTGATCGCCGGAGTCGAGACAACATTAAAGATGAAATTCTGGACGATGGATTGGGAAAGGATGAGCGCCAGCACCAGCGGGATAAGCGTCCAGGGAATCCAGGCAGGGCGGCGTTGCCGGAACCAGGTTCGCCACACCATGACCCACCCTGCGTACTGGATAGAGAAGAGCGCGATTTCGTGCGAGAACTGGTCGTAGCGCGAGTTGACTATGAGGGTCCAGACGGCCATGGTGCCGGAGACTGCGTCGATGGCGATGATCAACAGCAGGCCGCCGATCCAGAGGTAGACATGGTCCGAGCGATCAATGAGAGTGAGGCTGAGCGCGACCAGGCCGAGGAGGCCGAAAAGCACGGCTTCGATGGGAGCCCAGAGGTAGGCGCGAATGATCTCATCAAAGCCGACCTGGTGTACGGCGGAGATGGCGTCGGCTTCGCCGAGGAGCGGTACGCTCTCGAACCCGCCCACAACGGTGGCTTGATAAAGGGTCTGCGGTCCCATCCAAACGCGAAAGGCGATGACGTGCGTTGAGCCGGACTGGGAGGGAGCAGCCGATGGCGGGAGCGAGAACATCAAGGGCCGTGCGTAGAATATGCCTGCATCGCGTGAGGTGAAGTCACCGAAGGAGCCGACGAACCTGCCATTGTCGTAGATCTGGTAGGCGTCGTCGACCTGCGAGGGGCCGGCAATGGCCAGCTTCACGTTGGGCGAGGAATCGACTTGCACGTGGATGCGGTACCAGGCAAAGCCCCAGTATCCGGCATGGCCTCTTGCACTCCAGCCAGGGACGTACCCGGAAGCTCCTGTGATCGGGCTCTGTGCACTCGACTTAGGGGTGAGGTCGAGTGAATCCCATTTGGAGTCGTCAAAGCCGGGCTCAGCCCAGAGCGGCGCGTTGGTAGCCGGATCGATGGGTGAGTCGCCTGTAGTGAACTTCCATGGCGCATAGAGGGGAACGGCGGACTGCCCCAGGGTGATCTCAAGCGAGGCAGGCTGCAAGGAAGTTTGCGCGACGGCGGATCCCAGCAAAAACAGGCCAGCGAGAGCCCGGCAAATCGTTCGTGCCATCGATCGACCCCTTGAATGAGGTAATGCGAGTTTACTTGACGATTTCGTCCGAAATGAGCCGGTTGAGGCGAAACGCAAGTCCGGAATAACCCCAACCCCGAGCAGTTGATTCGGATCTGCCCCAATCACCATAACCCAGGTGCCCCACCGATGCGCAATGAGACCGCGCAAGGATGGGGCGGTGAAGTTCTGCGATCATCAGGAAGGCATGGCGCCAATCTGTTGGAGTAGCGCGGCCAAGTCGAACTGTGCGATGTGCTCGACGAGCTTGCCGCCGGAGACACGATTCCACTCGATGCCCTTGAACTGAATGGAATTGCCGGTGGCTGGGACCCCATTGAACGCTCCGCCATGCGTACCGGAAAGATTCCAGCGCGAGACGACTGTATCGCCTTCGGCAACCATCGATTCAATCGTGATGTGCGAGTCGGGAAATGCCCCGGTGAACTCGGTCATGAAACTGGACCATGCATCGTTGTCGAGAGGAACTGGCGTTCCTGACAGGCGTGCCTGAAAACTGTCGCCGCGCACTTCGCGCTCCGTTTTCGAATCGCGGTCGTTGAAAGCCTGAATCCAGCGGGCGTTCAAGACTTTGAGATCATTGCCGGAAAGAGAGAGAGCGGCGCGGTTCGCCGATTCAGCCGGTTCTTCGGGCAGCGGGCCGTGAATTTCGACTCCGTACCTCTCAGCGGTGGCGATCAGCTGGCCCATATCCGGCGGCGCAATCGGATCTTCGAGCGGCGCGCCCAGTTCCACAACGAAACTCTCAAACCCGCCAGGCGAGCACAGCAGCAGCATCCGTGCGGGTGAGTTGCCGATTACCTTGAATCCGTGCGCCAGGCCTCTCGGTCCGAAGACGTAAGTGCCCGGTCCGCCGCGATGCCAGACTCCGTCGCAGATAAAGGCCATCTCTCCCTCAAGTACATAGAAGGCCTCGTCTTCGCGGGAGTGGGTATGGTAGGGCGAGGCAAAGCCTGGCTGTATCGACCAGTGTTCAATGAGGCCGAAGGCGCCGCTGGTGCTTTCGGCAGTGGAGCGCATAAGTGTTGGCAGACCGAGAAAGCGGAAGGCCGAATCCTCTCTGGCGTTCCGGTGCATGGTTGCGATTGAAGCTTGCGTGCTCATAGGTGCTTTCCTCCAGGTTGCAGGCGAGGCGATTGCCTCGCTTGCAACCTGGATGTGTAACAAGTCGGAGAGACGTTACACATATTAATATGTGCTGATGACAGTCGACCCAACGGACGCCAATTTGGCCGCCCGCATCGCGGCAGGAGCGGACCGCGAGGCCGAAGCGGAGTTGTGCCAGCGCATGGGACCGCGAATCCGGCTGTACGGGCTGCGCCACTTGCGCGACCGGCATGCCGCCGAGGACCTGATGCAGCAGGTGCTGATCACGACAATCGAGGCACTGCGCGCCGGCCGCTGCTCGAGACTGAGAAGCTCTCGTCTTTCGTACTGGGAACCAGCCGGATGATGGTGCTCAATCAGCATCGAAGCACGCGCCGCAGAGGGCAGTTGCTCGAGCAATTCGGAGTGGAGATGCTTTCGCCGTCCCCTGCTCCCAGGCCTAGGGTGGACTATGAGCGGCTGACGAAATGCGTGCAGCGGCTGAAGGAGCGCGAGCGAGCGGTGGTGACTCATTCGTTTTATGGCGAGGAGGAGGGCGCGGACATTGCACGATTTCTTGGTGTTTCGGAGGCGAATGTGCGGGTCATCCGGCACCGGGCTATTCATTTGCTGCGCGATTGCATGGGGGTGACCCGATGAGCGGCGAAATCCATTTCGACGCCGGCACCCTCACTGAATATTGGCTGGGCACGCTGCCAAAGCCCGAAGAGGAACTGATCGAGGAGCACCTGTTTGCCTGCGACGAATGCAGCGCGCGGCTCGACGAGGCGATCGCGCTGGCCCAGGGTGTCAGCCAGATAGCGCGCGGCGGAGCGCTGATGACGGTAGTGAGCGAGAGCTTTCTGAAGGACGCGGCAGACGAGGGGCTTCGCGTTCGCCAGTATTCTCCTCCGGCTGGCGGCAGTGTTGCCTGTACCGTGACCGCCGAAGACGACCTACTGGTGGGCCGATTGGCAGCCAGCTTACTTGGAGCGAAGCAGGTTGATTTGAGCCTGTGCGCGCCGACCGGCGAGGAGCAGTTCCGGCTGCGCGACATTCCGTTCGATGCTTCGGCAGACAGTGTTTTGTGGCAGCAGTCGATCACCTTCGCTAAGGCGGCTCCCACCAGCACGATGGTGGCACGCCTGATCCAGGTGGATGAAGCGGGCGTGGAAAAACTGTTAGTTGAGTATACTTTCAATCACACACGCACCCTGCCGGGACCCGGAGCTTGGACGGATCTGACCCCCTGAATTCGCGCGAACCGGACACGGAATGCGAAGCGGGAATTTTTCGGCGATGATGTCGATGTTGTCGATTTTGTAGCGGCCAGAGCACAAACGATCAATAAGGATCAATAGACGACATAGGGCAGGATGTAAACGAATCAATCGATAGCACTTATTTTCCAACCATTTCAACAGGGTTCAATAAATCGTTTGCCCTGTTTTGGAGGTGTTGATCTTTGATGAAACCTGTTGAAGTATGGAAGTATGTTGTTGTCATAGGAATCATCCTGTTCCGTGCGCAAAGAGCGCAAGTAGCAAATGCCAAGACCGCAAGCGAGGAAGCCAGGTTGAAACGAGTTCGAATCAATCGGACCCGTCATGCCGGATAGTTCGCCTCAAAGTCTACATGACAATCGCTCGGAGGAACCCCCATGAGGGGGCCGGGAGGTATCGCTGGAGCACCCAAGCCAACAGTTGCCGAAGTCGCCAGCTGTGTATCACGCAGTAGCGAAACGACCTTCCGCATTTCGATGCCCAATCAATCCTTTGGCGGCCGCACCATCGTCGGAGGGATCGTACGTTGTGGAAACGGGCAGAAAGACGCGAACACTCGTACCGTGATTTTCCGCGTCCCGTCTGCTTTCAACCTCGATCTGGCCTCCGTGGCCTTCCACAAACTGCTTTGCGACGAACAAACCGATGCCTGTTCCCACGGTATCGTGAGTTGTGAAGAAGGCTTCAAACACCCTTGGCAGATCCTCCTCCGCGATCCCAACACCGTCGTCCTGAATGGTCAAATTGATACCATCCGGGGACTCTACTGTGTCTTCCACCGAGATGGACAAGGTGCCACCCGCTTGCATTGCGTAGATTGAGTTCATCATCAGGTTTGAGACCACCTGCATCATCTCCCCGCGACGCAGCACGATTTTCCTTGATGAATTGATCGCTTCCTTAATCTCAATGCCAGCAGCCGTACACCGTGGCTCATAGATCGAGATTGCTTGGAGAACGATCTCCCCAATTGAGGCACTGCTTGCCGGTACATTATCGCGGTAGTAACCAAGCGTCTGCTTGGCGATATGCGAGACGCGGCCGAGTTCCGTCTCGACTGACTGAAAGTAACTGACCCCCGCCGGGTCTGCAATCATCGGTCGAAGAAGGTACATCAGGTTCATCACGGCTTCGAGAGGATTGTTGATTTCATGGGCGATGGTCGCCGCCATGCGGCCGGTTGCTGCAATCTTTTCTGCTTGCAACAAGGCTTTTTCAAGCCGTTTGCGGCTGGAGATGTCGCGCAGAATCTTAGACGCGCCGACAACCCGACCGTGCTTGTCTCTGATCGGAGAAACGGTGAGGGAAACATTGACCAATTGACCGCTCTTGGTGCGACGAACGGTCTCGAAGTGCTCAACCCGTCGTCCGGCGCGGATGCTATCCAGGATGGTCTTTTCATCGGAGTGAAGATCCTCAGGGATAAGCTTCAGAATCGACGTGCCGATCATCTCGTCCGCGGAATATCCGAAAAGACGCGTGGCAGCTGCATTCCAGCTTCTAATGATGCCGTTCAGATCCTTGCTCACAATCACATCGTCGGAGGATTCGACGATAGCTGCGAGTTCGCCAAGACGCTCCGAACTGTCTTCCAGCATCTGTTCTCTTTCAAGCAGGCGATCCTCGGTCCTCTGGTGTTTGGTGCCGAGCAACTCATAGTCCTGTTCGAGCCTCAGATGTCGCTCGTTCAAATCGCGCAAGGCGATCAGATCTTGTGAAATGCGACGAGCTAGCTCGTTTTCTGATCGTGCGATGGGGTCCGCAAGGACACACGCAGCAAGGGCTTCATGGGTAGCCAGGAGCTGATTGATGTCGTCTTCCAGAACCAGTTCGGGATGTATCTCGGTCCAGTAGTGGGCTGTGCGGATAAAGGCTAGAAGGAGTTTGATGTACTCCAGCGTCTTTCCATCAAACGCACATTTGAGGGCATGGAGCGCTCTCGGCGCGTCGGAAGTTTTCAAGAAAACATGTGCAGCGCATGCAAAGATTGCTGTCTCTTCTGTGCTGTCCGGCTCCAGGGGTAAAGACACTACACCCAGCCCTTCACATAAAGCGATGTGCTGATCCAGGTCGGAATCGAAGGGAAGATGACGTCGGAGCAGCGGCAACACTTCATCAATCGCTTGGGGCAGGCACTGGGGGTCGCCCGCCGGACGGCCCAAGCCCACCAGGAACCCAAGGTGTCTGGCGATGCAGTAACGGACGCTACAGAAAAGGGATAAGTAAACAAACAACCTCTCCTTCAGAAGAGAAGGCAACGGGTTGTCCAGGTACGCGAACTCAGCAAATCCCCACAGATTCTCTGTAATCTTCGGATCGTGGGTGGTGAGTCGAAAGAAGTTCGGGAGAACGCCAAATCGTGCGGCAATTCTGGATTCCAGTGGAGTATTCATTCTCAGCCTCTGCAATCATCGATTCGGCAACGATCTGAGTTAGGGAATTCGAGCTGGGACATAATGCCGTCACGTTAGTCAGGATTGATGTGCGGGTGGAACGTGCCTCCCTACCAAGACTGGCTTAAGCGATACGTGACGACAGCCAGCACCGGTGCAATGGTTGACCTCGCTGACCAAGTCGTGAGCATCCTTGCCCACAGCGCCATTGGGGAGTGAGAATACGATGCTACGCTCTTTGCCCAGGATTAGTCTGTTCGATGTAGCCCAGCGCTGAACTAATTGTTGTATTTCCGTGTTGCTGAGAGTCACGCGGAAGACGAGGGGCGGAGAACGGGAATAGCGCTGAGCAAAGGCCTTATCTTCGAGGGAGGACGTCAACGAGTCTTCGCTTGGTTCCAACGTCGTCCAAAGCTGAGTGTGAGTGCGATCTAGAAATTTCTGCGTGTAGTCGATTTTGTAGCTGCCAAAGCACAAACGAGCAACAGGGACCAACAGGGATGGGACCGTATGCGCTAAATAGCTCAATCAGAAGCACTTATTTTCACTCGATTTCAACAGGCTTCAATAAATCGTTTGACCTGTTTTGGGAGCAGAGGTATTGATCTTTGATGAACCTTATTGAAGTCTGTTGAACATCCCATCAACCGCATCGAGGAGTTGCTGCCGTGGAACGTCGTCCTAAATTCTTCCTCCGCCGAGCGGACGGCTGCATAGACCCTCCCACAACCGATCGGATCGGCACCGCACAGCTAAAGTACCTGTCAGATTTCCTGACGTACGGACAAATCACCATCGGCCAGATGGATCCCGTTGGCGGAGTCGCAATCGCTGCGGGAGGAAAGCATGTCTACGTCATGCTGCGCCGTCGTGACGGCGAACCCTGGACCAAACTATGATCCGTCTCGATCACGCCATCGGGAGAGTCACCAACTAGCTCGTCTACATCAACGAGATTAACGCCCCTCAATAGACGCCAATGACCAAAATGACCGGTCATGTCCACTACCGCGCATCGTGGACATGACCGATCACTCAACTAGCTCGCACACTGCCTGTCCATGGCAAAGAATCTAGGGCCATTCACCTTCTCACTTTTTGGCGCATTCAGCTATATGGTTATTCAGGTGGACGTGAAAGCAACCCGAGTATCCCACTGGACGAAATGCCGCGAACGGTTAGCGCGGGCACTTCATTCATGTGTTCGACAACGTATTTCACAGCCTCCGAAATTTCCTGCCTTTCGATCCACGCCTGGCAGTCTCGGTAGACCCCTTTGAAGAGCGCCCGGCCTTTGTCCATTGACGCCTCGTTCCTGCAAACGTAGCCGTTCATACCGACTGTGTATACGGCCAAGTGTCGGTCGAGCGTAGCGATGCACTCCAGCGCGGCCCGGCACATCAGTCTATCAAGGGTTATCGTGTCTCCATTAACTTAAAGCAGCCAGTGCGCCTTTTCTGATCCCGTCCCTCGCTCCATTCCGAACCAAAGGTCTTTCGTGGTCAATTGCTTTCGCCCCGCCGCGCAATTTCAGACATGACCAATCGATACTCGCCATCAGAGTGCAAGCTCTCGACGGCCTTGCGCAGGGCTGCATCTACCTGTGGATCCCGGGAATAGCGTTGGGCCGCTTTTACCAACACGCGCCCCTTATCCCCATCTGAAGACATGCGAGTTGCCGACTGAATCGCTGCGATTGCCATCGCGGAAGAGGTGCCGGGTTTATCGAGCAGAGCCATCAGAACGTGGCTGTGATCGCCATCCGATTGGATGGTGTCAGCGGCGGCAAAGAAATCGCCGCGGGCCACTTCAACATTCGCTCCAACAAGTTCCACAAGGACGCGCGCTTTATCTCCGTCCGACGAAATTCGTTGCGCTGACTTCGCAATTTCGTCAATGGTGGGCGTGTCGATTCCTGGCCGGTGAACGAGCGCCACGAGCACCTGCTGGTGATCGCCATCGCTGGAAATTGAATTTGCAGCGTCGATGAAGGCCTTGCGGACGGGTTCATCTGCGCTATACCGGACAACTGCTTCTTTGAGCACGCGCGCTTTGTCGCCGTCTGATGAAATCTTCCCGGCCGACTCGAGTACTCGAGCCACTGTGTAAAGATCATCGCCATGTGCCGTCAGCAGTGTCGAGAGAACGCGCGCGTGGTCTCCATCCGAAGAAATCGACTTCACTGCTTCGAAATAAGCCATCCCGAGACCGCCGTTGTCACGATACAAGCCTGCCATCTCGATGAGTACTTCGGCCTTGTCACCGTCAGACGAAATATGCTTCGCCGCCTTGGTCACGCCAAAAAGCGTGTCTCCGCTCCCCGCGTCCTTCTTGAGAATGTCGGAAAGCACCCTGCGTTTGTCGCCATCTGAACTTATGCTCTCCACTGCTTCAAAAAGATGCGGGCGCAGCTCACCCGTGAAATACATTCCGTCGACGTCAATGAGCACATGCGCCTTGTCGCCATCCGACGATATCCCCCGGATTAGTTTTGCGGACTCCGTCAGTTGGTCTGTGTTCAGGGTCGCATGCGAAAAAAGCTGCTCCAGATAGATGCGTTTCGATCCATCGCTGTGAATCAATCCAATCTCATTGATCACGGCGTGCGGACCGCCTTGGCGCAGTATGCGGGCAACACGAGCGGCCGCTCCAATCCCACTGTCTCGAATGATTTGTGGCAGCAAACGTCCCAACCATTCCTGTCCGTCGGAGTCCAGCGGTTTTACGTACGAACCTACCGAGTATGTCTTCGTGAGGATTCCCGCCGAATCGGCCTTCACGTCATACCTGCGCCCTGAGAGCCAGGTTCCTTCTTCCATCCGAAAATGGCCGCCAGGAGAAAGCGACTTGACATCACGGTCGTCGTCGGTGAATTCGATCGCGCCGTCAACCTTCACGCTCAGTAACGTCAATCCGTTGCGAATCGTGATTTCCGTGTGGGTCTCGCCGCTCTGTTGCGACTCGGCCGGCGCAATTGGCGCGCGAGGAGCTGGCGGCGCACTCAAGGCAAGCAGAGTTGGTGGTTCCACTGATGCCTTCGGAGCAGGCGATGCGATCGACGTCGGCGTCTCGGATGGAGCGCGGGGTGCAATTGACTGCGCTGGCCTCAGGGGAACCAATTCCTGCCGGCTGGTTTCCGCCGCTGAAGTCTGTGCGAAGGCGATCATTTGCGGCGCATGCCCGCCCACATAGATCAAAATCCCAATTGCGGCAATCGCCACACCCAGCGGTGCGATCGTAAGCTTCGGGGCTGCGTTCCGAGTTCTGTCCAGCATGTGACGGACGCGGCTGAACAGTTGTGAGCGGTTTCCCGTGGCGCCGGCCGCCAGAATGCCCGCGTGCGCCCACTGCGAGAGTTCTGCCACTCTGGTAAGCGAGGTCGCATAGGACTCGGCCGTTCCAGTTGCTGCGATGACCCAGTCATCGCATGCCATCTCGCGCTCGATCGACATTCGGTGGCCGATCCAGTAGACCACCGGCTGAATCGGTAGCACCGCTTCAATCAATCTCTGTGCCAGGTTGGTCCAATCGTCCCGGCGCCGAAGGTGGCATAGCTCATGCAATACCACGTGTTCGAGTTCCGAATCCGATAGCCTGTCGAAAAGCATGCGAGGGATCAGGATCGCTGGATTGAGAAATCCCAGCGACATGGGCGCTGCGATGTCACTGGAAACGAGCAATTGCGTTTGCCGCCGGACACCGTTAATCCGCTTGAGACGTCTCAATCGCATCTGCCATTCTGCAGGCACGGGCGTGGCGCTTGTTTTCAATCCCAGCAACTTCCGGTAACCCCTCCCAAGGCGCAGCAGCATTACGAAAGAAAGCAAGACCCAGGCTATCTCGAAGGCGCTCAGAATCTTCCCGGAGTGAATGCGAATGAGTGGATGCCCAATAGCCGTTATCGCAGTCCATCGACTTTGAGGAGGAGCAATCGGCGCTCTTGCAAGCTCAGTCGGTCGCTCAAATACTGGCCCGGGACTTGATCTCGGGGCAGATACCGGACGCGACCCGAAGCTCGCGTTCGGACCTTGTCTGTCAAATTTCGGCTCCGCGGCCTTAACGGGTTTAGGCGTTGTGACTGTGGAATTGTTTGTCGCCGCAACAGGTAAATCCGCTTGCGTGCCTGGCATGAACCCTGGTGGCGTGAAGGGTTCAAGAAGCAACACCAGGACAGCAAGCAAGGTCATCCACAAGACCACAAAGCGAGTCGTCGGGTTTAGTCGTGGAAGCAGCTTGAGAAAGAGCCACATCGCCGCCGCCAGTAATGTACCCTCCCAAACTCCGTTGAGGAGAGTTGTCACTGCAAAGTTGACGTGCGTCATTTCTTCCCTCCTTGCTCGCTCTCCGCAATCACCTTTTTGATCCGTCTCAATTCTGCGCGGCCGATTGATTCTTCCTTCAGCAGATTCATCACCAGCAGCTCGCACGAGCCGCCAAAGAAGCGGTTCACTAAGGTGTCGAGCGCCTTTCGGCTGGCTTCTTCCTGAATAACGACGGGCTCATAGACAAAGGCCCGCCCTTCCTTCGTGTGTCGCACATAGCCTTTGGCTTCGAGAATGCGCAGGGTAGTCAGCACCGTGCTGTACGCGAGCGGCGGATCGGCCGCCAGTGATGCCACGACATCGCCCACCGTCGCGCGTTTCTTGTCCCACAGTACTTGCATGAGCGGCAACTCGCCCTCCGTCAGATTGAGCGACTTTTTTCTCCCCAACGCTTCCTCCCCACCGAACCATTAATAAATTAATAGTTCGAGGCATTTATAACGGCGACTTGCATCGCTTGTCAATTATTAAATTAATAGTTTGGTGATTCGAGGAATGTTCATCGTCCGGCAATTCGGCAAATCGGGTTTGTGCCGTCCGTCGACTACTTTACCATGCACTTCGCCGGCGCGACGCCGGAGCATAGCCACACTGTGTTTGCCTTGCCAGCGACTGCGACGCAGCCGACCGCGGTTGCATGATGCTGATGACGATATGGCCATAGTTGATGAAGTCTTCGATTGCTCTCCGCCTTTCGATGAGCAACATAGAATTTCGGCCGAGATTGAGCGGCAATCTTCGATATTGGGTAAGCGTGCGGCCTTCCCATCTTGACAGAGCGGGTAGTTCAGCAAGTGTCCACTTGTTTTAAGTGGACACTTGTTAAGAGTGTGTCTTAAGCGGCTTGGGAAGAGTGTGTCAGAAGTGACGAAGCCAGGCTCCAGGGCAGGAGATCCTGGATCTGGCTGACGGGATGATCAGCGATCTGAGCGAGGACAGTACGGAGATAGAGTTCCGGATCGAGACCGTTGAGCGTGGCCGAGCCGATCAGGGGAGTACAGGACACCCTCCAGAGCCATCATTTTGTCGCGGGTGTCCGGCTGGTCAACGGATCACTCCCGAACTAGCCCAAGCTAAATGACTCGAATTGATCGAGGTAGTCGGGCTTATCTCGGTTCGCGTTCAGATCTACCGGAGTTCCGCCAAATAGACCTGATATGCCTAAAAGCGCGGTGGCGCGGAAACTTTCTTTATTTGCCTCCGGAACCAAAACGAGGGAAACTCTTGCGAGTGGGGACAAGATTCTCTCCAACGCACGATCCGAGGCTAAGCGATCAACGGTGGACGATCGGCCGTGTGTTTGGCGGAACAAGATAGCTGCACGCTAATCAATGCGAAGAGCTTTCATGGGGTCGAGTTTTGAGGCGCGGACGGCGGGCACCCAAGTAGCCGCCAGGGCCACGGCGCTGAGGACGATGGGGACCGAGATGAAGACGGCGGGGTCCCAGCTCTTCACTCCATAGAGCGAGCTGGCGATCAGGCGCGTGAGGCCGAATGCTGCTCCGACGCCGAGGACGACTCCAGCAAGGGCGAGGCGCATGCCCTGCCAGACAACCATCCGGCGGATGTGGCGGCGGTCCGCGCCGAGGGCCATGCGAATCCCGATTTCGCGAACGCGCTGCGTGACGCTGTAGGCCATGAGGCCGTAGATGCCGATGGCGGCGAGCGCCAGAGCCGAAAAGCCAAAGATCGACAGGAGGAGCATATTGAAGTTCTGCCGGGCCGTGGAGCGCGCGGTGATTTCCTCCATAGTGCGAATGTGGGCGACGGGGAATCCGCCGCTGGCGTTACGCATCTGCTCCGTGACGGCGGGAATGACCTGGTGCGGCGCTGTCCGGGTGCGGAGGATCCAGGTGAGCGGGCCGACGTGCGAATTGAGCGCGGTGATGCCATCGGCCATCTGGGCAAGAGGAATGATCATGACCTCGTCGGCAGGCTGATCGAGGGCGCCGTCGTGCACATCGCCCACAATGCCGATGATGGTGCGCGCGGGCTCCTCGAACTCGGGGCCGACGCCCTTGCCGATAATGAGTTGCTGGCCGACGGGATCTTCGCCCTTCTTCCAGTTCTTTTTGGCAAAGGCATTGCTGATGAGAACCACGGGCGGGGCGCCGGCCACGTCGTTCACGGTAAAGTCGCGGCCGCGGAGGATGGGAATGTGGAGGGCGCCGAAGTACCCGGGCGACGTTGCCTTCCATTCGCCGCCGCCGTGAGCGGGTCCGTTGTTGAGCGGGCGGCCGACAACGATGAAGGGGAGACCAAAGCCGCCATCCAGCGGCAGCGAGTTGCTGACGCCGACCTCTTCTACTCCGGGAATGGCGTGGATGCGGTCGCGGCTGTCGTGGATAAGCTGTGCGACGCCGGCGGTTTTTTCGTATCGCGGGCCGGTGAGGGCCATTTCCATGGTGATCACGTTGTGAGCGTCGAACCCGGGCTGCACCCTGTGCAAGGCGATGAACGTGCGAATAAGCAGAGCCGCGCCGACCAGCAGGACGAGTGCCAGGCCGACTTCGCTGACGACGAGCAGCGAGCGCGCCTTGCTCTGCCGCAGGCCAAAGCCGCTTCGGCTGCCGCCTTCGTTCATGGTGGCGGCAAGGTCGGGCCGCGAGGCGCCAAAAGCGGGCATGAGACCGAAGAGGATGCCGGTGACAATGGATACGGCGATGGTGAAGAGGGCGACGCGCCAGTCGACAGTGACGCCAGCGCCATCTTCGCCGATGCGGGGGATGCCTCCGGGGCTAATGGAGAGCAGCCAGCGAACGCCGGCAAACCCCAGGCCCAGGCCGAGCACTCCGCCAGCGAGGGCAAGAAGAATGCTTTCTGTGAGGAGCTGGCGGATCATGCGCGTACGGCGAGCGCCCATGGCGGCGCGGATGGCGAACTCGCGTTTGCGGCCGGCTGCGCGAACCATCAGCAGGTTGGCCACGTTGGCGCACGCAATGAGAAGCACAAAGCTGACCGCGCCAATGAGGACGAGCAACGACTTGCGCATGTTGCCGACGATGACGTCCTTCAGAAGGTTCACGCTGAAGCCGCCGTTGGGATCGGCGTCGGGATAGCGGCGCTTGAACTCCGCATAGGCGAGCTTCATCTGGGCCTTGGCCTGATTGAGAGAGACACCGGGTTTGAGCCGGGCCGCGGACGTGAAGTAGTGCGCCTGGTCCGTCGAATTGGGCGGGAATTGGAATGGGAGCCAGACATCGGCGGCGGGATCGGTTTCGAACTCCTGGTTGGTGACCCCGAGTATGGTGTAGGGCTCGCCGCTGAGCGAGAGAGTGCGGCCAACGATGTTGGGATCGGCGCCGAACTTGCGTTTCCAAAAGCCGTGACTGAGGACCACGAGATTGCCGCCGTGAGGCATGTCTTCCTGGGGTGTGAAGGTGCGGCCCAGAAGCATACGCGCGCCGAAGAGGCGGAAGTAGGCCTCGGTGACATGGACGCCGTGGATCTGCTCAGGGACCGTGCCAGTCAGGTTCAGGCCCTTGCCGCTGAAGTCATAAGCGGCGGCGTCCTGGATCACGCTGGTCTGCACCTGCCAAACGTGGAACTTGGTGGCCGAGGCGCCGGGAAATTCTCCGCCATCACGCGAGGTGTTGAGGAACTGAACGATGCGGTCGGGATCGGGATAGGTTAGCGGCTTGAGCAGAACGGCGTTGACGACGGAGAAGATGGCGGTATCGGCTCCAATGCCGAGAGCAAGTGCGGCAAGAACCGCAAGGGTGAAGCCGGGGCTCTTCCAGAATGTGCGGACAGCGTGGTGGATATCGGCGAGGAGAGTAGCCAAGGACGCACCCCTTTCACGAAAGCCGCATCATCGACCGACTGGAACGCCGGCCAGAGCATCTTGTTCGGGACTGCGGAAGCGATGGGAAAGGCGATTTCCAACGGCGATTCGGCTGTGAGAGAGACTGTATCACCTTGCGTTGGTGAGCGATCCGGCTCGCCGCGAACTGCTGACCTGAACCCAAGCAAAAGCGAAGAATGACAAGCGAAGCCTTTGGATTAACGATAAGCAGCAGCGACTTGGGACCCTCCAAGGCATGCGTGGCGATCGCCAACAAGAATGCACCCATAATCTGGTCGCAGATCGCGCGGGAGCAGGACTATCGCCGCGCCGCACCGAACAAAACCAGGAAACAAACAAGATGCTTTCCAAACGACATGCTCGAGCTGCCAACAGTGGCGCAACTGGTGAGTCCAGCTTCTTCAGAACCTGAAGGGGGCAGGTCAAGCGAAGATGGCGCATGCGGGATGTTGGTCGCGAGAAGATACTTCGTGGATGCGGTCAAACTGAACAAGCAGGACGCCGCATCGATACGTGCCGTGCAGCTGATGGACATTCTGAACTTCATGCTGAAGGTGGGCGAAGGTGCCTTTGACCTTTCCCGGGTTGATCCTCCGACTTCTCGCCTGGACACGCCTGGCCGCTCGTTCGTTAGCTCCGCCACTGCGCGTAGGCGGGGAGGCGAGCGGCTGAGCGTGCTGGCGGAGCGCAGCGGGAGGGAGCGGCCAAGAAGGGAAGAGCGCTCGCGCCTGCACTCCAGACATCGAGGCAGAGCGAGCCAAGGGTAGCGACCCTGGTTTACCTATGGGCGTCTGTAGGCGGTGTCCAGGGCGCCAGGGCCTGTGGAGTGGGGTCTATCCACCTGGGGCCGAAGCCATTACATGAGCAGCCAGGAACGATGCAGCAGTGATCGCCACAATGCGAGTGCATGTCTGCTGGGTGCCCACAGTCGCAGCGTAGACCGGGACGCCGATCAAGCTGTTCTCCGAAGCTCACACCGCTACTCTGGCGCAGGTGTGCCGACTTTGCGGTGCTCGGCATCAAATGAAGTCTTCAGGGGATGCTTGCCTCGTAGCAGCATGGCCGGATGAATGCTTGCTGGATCTGCACGGGTTTACGCGGGTTTACAAGGAAGTGTTCAGGCCGGCGGCCGGAGTTGTTGACTCCTCCGCTAGCGACGGCGCTGGTGGGCAATGGCCCAGCAGATTACGAACTCAAAAATCCCGCTTGGCTGGAAAGCGGGGCAGAAACTCTCGATATTGCCAACGCTTCTCCCGAGTATCACCACAACCTGGCCGTCGCGTCCGCTATGCGGCCCGGTCCGGAGTGCTTTGCCCGATAGAGTGCCCGGTCTGCCTCGAGCATTATCCGCTTCGCATTGCTTCTGCTGTCAGGCAGTGCAGTCGCGAGCCCTTGACTCACTGTCATGAGCCCCAAATGGGGAGATCCGGGATTTCTGATCTTCCGGCCGTTAACTAGCTCCTGAATGCGCTTGGCAATTGCGATTGCTCCCTCGAAGCCGGTGTCAGGAAGAACCATCACAAACTCGTCGCCCCCATAGCGTGCCGCCAGGTCAGTAGATCGCTGCGCCACCTGCCGCAAACAGCTCGCAAACGCCTGAAGTGCTTCATCAGCTGCGGTGTGGCCGGCGCCGTCATTGAACTGTTTGAAGAAGTCGACATCCATCAGGATTACGGAGAGTGGTTGGCGCGTCCTCACGGCGCGGTCCCACTCCGCCTCCAGGCACAGCTCGAAACTGCGTCGATTTGCGATGCCAGTTAGCGGGTCGGTAAGCGTCAGCATTTCCAGTTCAGCTGTGCGCTGGCGGACGCGCTCCTCCAACTCTGCTATTAGCTCGTCGCGTTCCCTTTCTATGCGCTTGCGTAGTGTGATGTCCTCAATGACCGAGATGAAGTAATCAGGGCTGCCATCAAGCTTTTTGACGAGAGAAACAGTCAGATTGACCCAAACCAAGCTCTGATCTTTGGCAAAGTACCTCTTTTCCATGGAATAGGTCTCGCGCTGGCCGGCCACGAGTTCCCGGACAAATGCCCAATCCGCTTCCAAATCGTCGGGATGGGTAATGTCGGCGAATGTCATTTTCAGGAGCTCCTCGCGTGAGTAACCAACAATCTCCAGGCAGCGCCGGTTCACGTTCAACCATGAGCCATCGAGACCAACGTGCGCAATTCCGACAGCGGCCTGCTCAAAAGTTGCAGTGAAACGAGTTTCGCTGGCGATCAAAGCGTCAACCCACTCCGTAACATTGAGGTTGACGCCAAGCACCTTGGTTGACCCATCGGCATCTTGAACTATCTTGCCCTGCCCCAGTATCCAGAGAGTTTCGCCATCGCGGC
>Ga0210408_10002826_pt1 | contig 16486 bp, 16 predicted proteins | sample IncBWH4MmetaG_FD_155471 | JGI IMG/M metagenome (GOLD analysis project Ga0210408, IMG submission 155471) | Forest soil microbial communities from Barre Woods Harvard Forest LTER site, Petersham, Massachusetts, United States - Inc-BW-H-4-M | ecosystem: Environmental > Terrestrial > Soil >...
GTCCTACATCGCCGCAGCCCTCGCGGTCCGCGCCCTTGCCAAGAGCCTGAGCGTCTTCGAGATGATGTCGGTCCGCAGCGCCTGCGGACTTGCCTTCTTGTTTGCGCTGATGGCGCTCTCGCCCAAAATGCGCCGCGGTCTCAGCTCGCGCCGCATCGGCCTGCACCTTGCGCGCAACAGCGTGCAGTTCGTCGGCCAAATCCTTTGGGCGCTCGCGATCACGTTGCTGCCGTTCGCAACCGTGTTCGCCCTCGAGTTCACGGCGCCGATATGGGCCGCGCTGCTTGCGGTGATGCTTCTCGGCGAGCGCCTGACCATCATGCGCACCGCAAGCACCGCATTGTGCCTCGCCGGAGTCGCGGCGATCCTCCATCCCGGCTTTTCCAGTTTCCCGCCCGTAGCGCTGCTCGCCCTCGGCGCGGCCATCACGCGCGCATTCACCGCCATCGTCACCAAGAAACTGACGCAAACCGAGACCACGTTCGCCATTCTGTTCTGGATGAATCTCATGCAACTGCCGATGAACCTCGCCGGCAGTGATCTGCTGTTCATTAGCAGGCTCGATTCATCGATGGCGCTCCCTTTGATCGGACTCGCCGTCAGCGGGCTTTCGGTCCATCTTTGCATGGCTCAAGCGTTCCGTTACGGCGATGCCATCGTGGTCGTGCCGCTCGATTTCCTGCGCGTTCCCTTGATCGCTTTGATCGGCTGGTCGTTCTACGGCGAAGCCCTCGACGCGCTCGTGCTCGCGGGCTCCGGCCTTATCATCGCCGGCGTGATCTGGAATCTGCGCGCGGAAGCGCGCGCCCGCGATCAACCGGGGGCGATTCCTCTGATTCTCAAGAGTTCAAAATAGCAGGTACGCCCCGGCCGGCATCGCGCCGCACAAGGCTTTCGATGCCGGCTAAGCGGAAACTTCTTCGATGAAAAGCCGCGAGCGCTCGTGGTCCTTCAGCTCAAACTCTGAGGCGGCGGCAAGCTCTGCACTCGCCTTATCGACCGCTTGCACGCGGCCGACATATTCCAGTTTTTTCTTGAAGATGGAAACCCGCCAGATTCGCGGGCGCGGCGGCTGCGGGACTCGTTTGGCAGGCATCGGAAACTCTCGGTACTCGACCCGAGAATAATTTAGCGATCCCGGTCGCTGCGCGCCACTATTTGCGCCCGGCGGCACAGCATGACGAGCCGGTTCGGGTAATGCGTGCATGCGGCCTTGAACGCCGCTTGCGCGATGAGGATGCCCGCACAGCGCGCAACGACCTCCTCGACGCTCCCGCCGGGTTGATGCAGTTCGACGCTGAAATTCAACTCCTCGATCCATGGGCGAGACACGGTACATGACCCCAATCGGTGCCTCATCAATACAAGTTCTTGAACGAATCAGACACGACAAACCGATGCACATAGGGCTTCGCTCGGACACGGTTCATAAGGTCCCAATACATCGCCCGCGCTACCGGCTCGGTGCAGCCTGCCGGAATGTGGAAGGCATACGCCGCGAAATCCGCCGTCGCGTCTTCCGTCAGATGCCAGGATCGCGCGAATTCCGGCCGCAGATAGCCGAAAATCGCCCACCGTATGTTGTTGAGGAACTCCGCGATGTGGCTCGAATGGTAGATGAAGATATCGTCGTGGAACCACTCGAAGAAATTCTCGACCGCCAGGTACGCTTCCTGCTCGCTGACAGGATGCCCGCTGGCCTCCAGCAGAGCCCGGATGTGGCCGACGTTCGTCGCCAGCCGGGCCAGGTTATGCTTCGCGATGTCGCCGCAAATCTTGATATAGCGATACCGGTGAATGCGCAGATCGGCGACGACATCGATGGCGTGAAGATTCACGCCTCGCGTGATAAAATCTCCTTCCAGCCAGGCCGCGAAGGCCTCGGTGCTCCCGCTGAGATCGGCGACTTGCTGGCCCAACTGGGGTTTTGAGCACACCTGCCTCAGATAATAGAGGAAAGTAAGATCGGACGGCCGTGCGTTCGACGGCGCCGCGCTAAGGCCGAAAGGTATCGGCTGGCCCTTGAACGCCCGGAGTTGCGACAGGAAATCGCCAAGCAGGATGACGAAGAGCCGGCTGTGCTGGCTCGTTTCAAACATCATGTTGGTCGGTTCGGTTCGCTCATGTTTGACGAACATGGCCCAGTTGACCATGCCATCGATCATCTCCCAGGCCGAATTGAGAATAACGCACTCTTGTTCGATCTCGTTCATGCCGGTGATCAAGCAGAAGCTGCGCTATCGACCGCTTCCTTGTCCTCCGTCGCGTCGTCAAACGGCAGCGTGAGTTGCGTGCGATAGTCGAACAACGGCAGCATGCAAAGGTGAAAGATCAGCCAGCAGCCGTAGATCGCATCGTCGCCATAGGGGGCACCGTCGTGCAGCAAGCCGTGCGCAAGGCTGTGCCGCAGATGCGGGCCCGATTTCTTGAGAAAGACGTTTTCGATGTCCGTGACGATGGCGTTGCCGAACACGGACACCAGTTCCTGGCGCATCTGGTCGAACAGGGATGAAATCGTTCGATCTTCTTGCGTCAGCTTGGCTTCATCGAACTTGGTCACGTCATGCCCGTGGCTCTTGAGCACATGCCGCAGCGAGTTCTCCAGCAGGGGCGTGAGGATGTAGAGGCCGCTAACGAAATCACCCTGGAAGAAACGCGCAAAGCCGCGGCTAAAGGTCATGACGAGGTCTCTCGGCACGAAGGCGCTATGCACAAGAAGGTGAGCGAACATCTCCTCGGACATATAATGCTCGCGTGCGATTGACTGTCGGGCGACCTCGATTTCGCCCGACGCCGTAAGATGGCGCCGGATGCTTTCATGCTGCGCGATCTGCCGCTCGACGGCCGAATTATCCTCACCGTCGCCGAAGCCCGCGCCCTCGCTGCGGTGGACAACCTTTCCTTCCCGGTCATGGTGCGATGCGCCGAAGAGCGAGGATAGAGGGTGCTCCCTGATCGATTTCGCCGCCTCCTCGACCAGTTGCGCGGGATCGGGGGAGCGGGCGAGCGCTGCGAAGACAAAGAGCTTGTCGCGCAAGCTCGGGCGGCGCATTTGCTGCTCGACGTGCTTTGCGATTTCTTCGAGATCGCTTGGAAGCGCGAAGCCCGACATCTCGTCGGAAATTCCCGCCTGGACGTCGATCAGCCGGTGCCGCAATTCCTTGCGCCGGTCCTTCTTGCCGGGAACGCCGTGAAGCTCGGCAATGGCCTCGGCGAGGAAATTCGAAGCGAGCATAGCCATCGGCTGTTCGGCCATGGTGACGAGCTGCTCGGCAGCGGCGGACTGGCAGCGATGCCGGTCGTCGTCCCGCTTGGCGCGATGATAGGCCCGCGCCGCCAGCCGCCAGAGGTTAACCGTCGTGTGCGAATCAGCAGCGGCCGGGAGGCGAGCAATCAATGCCTCAACTTCTTTTCCGATTTCGGCCGCATCGCTAATGGCGAAGTCCAAATCCAAATGACCGAACCAGAGGACAGGGACCGGCAACAGCCTTTCGAGCGACCGCGTCCGAAGATCCGCGACCGTCTTCCGCGCCGCCGACGGCCCGGCCTTTTCCGGTCCTATGGCGCGGCCGATCAGCAAGGTTCGCCGGAGCAAGTCGCGCGCGTCGAACGTCAGCGCGCCATCGTCCTTATCGAAGCGGAATCGAAGCGTCCTGCCATCAACCTTCTGGACGATTTCGACATAGGCCTCGGCCGCGGAAGCCGCCAATGCCCCGCGCTTGCGATCGAGCAGCCAGCATGTGTCGGCAAGCCGCGCGCGCAACACCGGATGCTTCGAGCGCACCGCCATGTCCGCCAGCACCTCGACCGGAGGGCCGCGAAAATCGGATGGCTGCGCCGACCGGCGCCCATCCGAGAACATCGCCATGGCCCCGAACGGCTCGTTCGGTTCCTGCGGCTTGAACATCATTCCGGTTACGGCTGCCAGCATGTTGAATACCCGCGCCGAGGGCGTGTCCGGCATTTCGCCTTTCTCGCCGACCGGTCCGGCTGCGGCGCGGAAAAGATCGCCGAGTTCGTTGCTCTCCGCGCTTTGCGAGTCAGCGATCGGCGCTTCGAAGTCGAGACCCGCGAGATCGGCGACCGACGCGCGCAGCCATGGCGGCGTCTGCGGCGCGCTGTCGCCGCGGTCCTGGTTGCCGGCCTCGCCGGCTGCTGCATCTTGGGCGGTCATGAGTTCTTCCTTTGCCTGCTCTTCCTACGCGAACCGGCTTTCGGGGTAAAGAACGAACAAGGAACAAGAATCGGGCGCTTCGACGCGGGCGCGCCGCCGGTTCTGCCGCTCGCTCAGCCCTGCCTGCCGGTATCTTCGCGGCCCTGCAAGGCACCTTTGTTTAAGTATTGCCTTGAAAATGCTAACCTATCTGCTATATACTCAATTATGGCTTCTTTACCGTAACGTAACGAGTCCTAGACTAATCTATGGCTTAGTCATTGCCGATTGAATGCCCAAGTACGAAGCTATATATTACTTTTCGAGCAATAGGTACCAGAGCATCGTACCTTCCTAACCCAGGACTGACCGTGGCCGACCGGAACGCCGACATTTTCTTCAAGGATCAGCTTGCCGGCACGCTTGCCGAGACGGCCGGCGCAGGCACCCGTTTTACCTACAACGAGGGCTGGAAAACACCCATCGCCTGCTGCCTGCCGGTCGCGCGGCGCGAGCACGAATGGCCGCAGGGCGTGCATCCGTTCTTCCAGCATCTCGCCCCCGAAGGATGGCTGCGCGAGCAGCAGGCGCGCGGCGCGCATGTCGCCGAGCAGGACGATTTCGGCCTGCTGCTGCGCTACGGCGCGGACTGCATCGGCGCCGTCGGCGTGCGTCCGCCAGCCGGCGCAAAGATCGAGGACCTTCCGGGCGCCAATGAAGTCACGGCCAGCCCCGGCCGCACCATCTCCGGCATTCAGAAAAAGCTCCTCGTCGTGAAGGAATCCGGCAAGGCTGAATTCAGGCCGGCCGCCGCCACCGGCCCCGCCCCCTACATCGCGAAGTTCAATTCCGAGCGGCACGCGACCCTCGTGCGCAACGAAAACCTGAGCCTGCTCTGGAGCGCAGCGGTGCTTGGCGCGGCCGAGGTCAACGCGTTTACGATCGGCCGCGTCAGCGTTCTCAATGAGACGGCCCTCATCGTCACGCGCTTCGATCGCACCGCCGAGGGGCAGAAGCTCCAGCTTGAGGACTTCGCGCAAATCCTCTGCAAGCCGCGCGGCCGGGATTTTTCAGGCAAGTACGATGCGAGCTACGAAGACGTGGCCGAAGTCATCCGCACTCATTCGGCGCGCGCCGGGATCGATCTCGCGCGGTTCCTTCGACGCCTCATCGTCTTTGTGCTGATCGGCAACTGCGACGCCCATCTCAAGAACTTTTCGCTTCTGGAAACCCCGGACGGCCTTCGCCTGTCCCCCGCCTACGATATCGTGAACACCGCCTTTTATGAGGGCTACGACCAGAATCTCGCGCTCTCGATCGGCGGCGCGAAATTCCATCTTGACCAAGTCACGCGCCAAATCCTTGAAGGGTTCGGCCTCAGCATCGGCCTGCCGCAACCGGCGATCACCGAAATACTCGACAATCTGCGGACCAGGGTGAAGCGCGCCGAAGGCCTGCTTACGCCGCCCGCCGGCGAACCGCCCGACGGGTTCGTGACGCGTTTTTCCGAAATCGTGAGCCGAGCATGCCTGCGGATTTTCGAGGAATAGCCCCGCTCAATTGGGGCGCGCTGGTCGCGGAAGCGCTGCGCCGCCGCAAGGCGGAGAAGCTCACGCAGCGCGAGCATGCGGCGCTGGCGAGCGTGAGCATTCCGACGATTGTCGCCTTCGATCGCGGCGAGCGCACGCTCAGCCTCAGCAAGGCCTTCGACATCTTGCGCGTCGTCGGCCTCGTTGACGAGCCGAAGACGGAAGGCGCGCAGGAAAAATTCGTGCAGGAGGCCTTCGCCCGCTGGCGCGAACTGACCGGCAAGCTGCCCGAGGACTCCTACGGCCGGTTTCCGAACGGGTGGTACAGGATCGACTACGCCTTGGAAGGCGATCTGAAACACATTGAGCCGTTCGAACTAATGCCGCTCCTCGACCGCGCCATGGTCCATCACACCGGCTGGCCGATGTTCCTCCTTCCCCACCGTCCCGACCTGCCGGCGCAGGAAGTGGACAGCGTGATCGAGTGCTGGCTGCGGCCCGCGGACAGCGGCGTTAATCGCCCGCTCGGCGATCCCGCCCATTGCGATTTCTGGCGCGTGGCTCCAACGGGACGCGCCTTCATCATCCGCGGTTATCAGGAAGACGGCCAGGATACGTTCGCGCCCCAAACCATCTTCGATACGACGCTGCCGATCTGGCGGCTCGGCGAGTCTCTACTTCATGCCCGAAATCTGGCGGGCCTTTTGGCCGACGATCCGGCGAGCGTCACCGTGCGCTTGCGGGCACTTTACACCGGGCTTACCGGACGGGTGCTTCGCGCCTGGGCGTCACCGCTCAGCGATCTGCTGGTCGAAGGAGGTGCCGCGCGCAGCGACGAGGCGATGCTCGAAACCGCCGTCCCAGTCAAAGACATCGAGACCGGCCTGGCCCGGCATCTTCATCCGCTCATTGCATCTCTGTTCGAGCGTTTCGGCGTGACCGGCCTCTCCGTCGAGCGCGTAAGCGCCGAGGTTGATCGCATGAAGAAGAACCAGTTTCCGTCGGTACGCAGCTGATATCGAATCCGGCGAGCCTTGAGTTGCCAGCCCATGCGTGTGAGGATTCAGGTAACGCGCTGTCTCCAAGAGACGATGAGCGCGCTCTCATGGGAAAACTGAGAGTCATTCGTAAGAGTGCGCACTGACGTGCGCACCTTTTGTATTAGATGTCTGTGCTGGCCGAAACAACGGCCGAGGCTGGCCTTCGCTGTTGAGGGCTACGACCAGCTCGGCCTTTCTCTTGACCTTGAGATTCACCTCTTAGGTGACTGTTAGGTTGAGACAATCCAAATTGTCTAGAGACCTGCCATCCCTAATCGTTGACAACAACTACTTCGCGTCGTCGATCGCCTGCCGAAGCTGCGTTTCGATGAGGTGCGGCGCGATGCCGAGATTCCGCTCCGTCGTCCGATGCTTCCCGGCCCACCGCCAGACGCGGTTGAACATGCGCCGGTGAAGTCCGCGCAGGAAGGCTTCGTCGAGCACGTTCCGCTGGCGGCCGAAGGCCCAGCGGTCCGCGTCGGCGATGTTCCGCTGCTCAAGCTCGTTCAGTTCGCTGCGCAGCGTGATATGCGTCGGGATCAGTTCTCGCCGTTCCTCGGGCGTGAGCGGCGTCGCGTGATCGTCGGTGTCGAACGGCTCGATCATTTCTCATCCCAAAGGCGCGCGGGAAGCGGCCGTCACCCCTTCGGTAGGCCAAGCGCCGTCCCACTCGGCGCCATGTCGAGCCCCTGCACGTGACCGGACAATTTGTTGTCCGTCGTCTGAAAGTGGACGTGCATATTCGTGCCCATTGGGGTGAAGATTCCCTGATGCTGGCTTGACCAGAAGCCTACAAGCGTCGCTTCTTGCCGGCGTACGGCGAATTGAATTTGGATCTTCGCATGCTCGGCCATCCCAGGCGACGTGTCGGGCCTGGCGTCGACGATGTGGAAATCAATCAGCTCGGGCCTGCCGGTTACTACGAACGGGAAAGCCTCGGTCAGCCCGGCTTTCGCGCCAGCACTACCGACGAACGTCTCCAGGTCTTTGAAGCTCCGAACGTCGGACGGCACCGCCACGGTCTGCCAAACGGATACCTCGGCCCATACGAAGAACGGCATACCCGCTTCGTAGGCCTCGGTAACGTGCACGAGCCGGTCGATACCGACGCGAGCGAGCGCGGGTCTACTGTCCGCGATGGTCACCTCTCCGGTAAGTCCTTCGATCGGGCCGACGCCGTATAGATGAGGTCGGTCCTTAAGCGTCCGCAGATCGAGAAGCGCACTGCGCTTGCCCATCATGATCGTTTCGCGCTGGGAGCCAACGAACCGCAGCGCATAACCGGGTCCGTTGATTTCGGCCGGTGTCGCCGCGCCAGCGAGTGCCCGGGAGAACCGGCCGGCCACGAGCGCGGCACATGCAGCGCACCCCGTCGCATAACCAGCGTGGAGCAGATGGCGCCGGGTCAGCATAGACATTCTCCTCGACCGCCCGAATGTCCCCTAATCAGATACGCCCATGAATTGCATCATATCACGAAAGCCCCAGGTTCCGATGACGCCTAGCGCCGCGACATGAGATACTTGACCAGCGCAGCCACGCCGAGGACCAGAACCAGGATCACCAGAACGCCGATCAGGCCCATTGCACTCATCATTCCGCCCATGTCGTGCATCATGCGGAAACCCCCTCCACCACGCGCTGTTGGCGCGCTGGTGACAATTCGTCGTCACCGCGCGGCAAATTCCAGCCTTTGATGAGGCCATAGATGGCCGGGATGACGATGAGCGTGAGCAACGTCGAAGAGATCATGCCGCCGATCATCGGCACGGCTATGCGCTGCATGACCTCCGAGCCCGTGCCGATGCTCCACATGATCGGCAGCAACCCGGCCATGATCGCAATCACGGTCATCATTTTCGGGCGGACGCGTTCGACCGCGCCCAGCATGATCGCGGCCTCAAGGTCCGCGCGTGTGAACGGCAACCCTTTTCCCGCGCGGTCGGCTTTGATTTCGGAAAGCGCGTGATCGAGATAGATCAGCATCACCACGCCGGTTTCCGCAGCGACCCCGGCGAGCGCGATGAAACCCACCGCCACCGCGACCGAGAGGTTGAATCCAAGCCACCACAACAGCCAAAGCCCGCCCACGAGCGCGAAGGGCAGCGAGAGCATTACGATCAGCGTCTCGGTCAAGGCGCGGAAGTTCAGATAGAGCAGCAGGAAGATGATCAGCAGCGTGACGGGCACCACCAGCTTGAGGCGCGCTTCGGCGCGCTGCAAATATTCGAATTGGCCGCTCCACGTGACATAATAGCCCGGTCGAAACTGCACGCTGGCGGCCACCGCCTTTTGTGCTTCGGCGACATAGCCGCCCAAGTCCCGGTCGCGGATATCGACGAAGATGTAAACCACGAGCTGGCCATTTTCGGTGCGCAGCGTGGTAGGGCCACGGGTGAGCTGGACCGAGGCCACTTCTCCCAAAGGCACCGTACTGCCGTTGGCGAGCGGGACCAGCACGTCACTGGCAATCGATTGCGGGTTGCTGCGCAGATCGCGCGGATAGCGGACATTGACGGTATAGCGCTCGCGGCCCTCAACGGTCGTGGTCACCGCCTCGCCGCCCAGCGCCGTCGTCACCACGTCCTGAACATCGCCCACCATCAGCCCGTAGCGCGCGAGGCTGTCGCGGTTGGGAACGATGTCGAGATAGTAGCCGCCGATGGCCCGTTCGGCATAAGCGCTCGACGTGCCGGGAACGGTTTTCAGAACCTGCTCGACTTCACGCGCAAGCCGCTCCATTTCGGCAAGATCGGTTCCGAAGACCTTGACGCCGACCGGCGTGCGAATGCCGGTCGAGAGCATGTCGATGCGCGCTTTGATCGGCATGGTCCAGGCGTTCGACACGCCGGGAAACTGCAACGCCCTGTCCATCTCGGCGATCAGCGAGTCGACGGTGACGCCGGAACGCCACTCGCTCTTGGGCTTCAGGTTGATCACCGTCTCGTACATTTCGGTGGGCGCGGGATCGGTCGCGGTCGAGGCGCGGCCAGCCTTGCCGAACACGGATGCCACTTCCGGAAAGGTCTTGATGATGCGGTCCTGGGTCTGCAAAAGCTCGGCGGCCTTGGTGATTGAAATCCCCGGCAATGTCGTCGGCATATAGAACAGCGTTCCCTCGTTCAAATTCGGCATGAATTCCGTGCCGAGCTGCATCGCCGGCCAGAGCGTGACGAGCAGCACCGCGACCGCCGCCACAATGGTCAGGGTCCTGGCTTTCAGCACCGCCTTGATCACCGGCCGGTAAATCCAGATCAGCAGGCGATTGAGGGGGTTCTTGCGCTCGGGAATAATCCGACCGCGAACGAAGATCACCATCAGGGCGGGAACAAGCGTTATCGAAAGCAGCGCAGCCGCCGCCATTGAAAACGTCTTGGTGTAGGCAAGCGGGCTGAACATACGCCCTTCCTGCGCTTCGAGGCTGAAGATCGGCAGGAATGAGACGGTGATAACCAGCAGGCTGAAAAACAGCGCCGGGCCGACCTGGCTCGCAGCCTCGATGAGGATCTGCAATCGCGGCTTGCCCGGTTCCGCACGTTCGAGATGCTTGTGGGCATTCTCGATCATCACGATCGCCGCATCGACCATGGCGCCGATCGCGATGGCAATCCCGCCAAGGCTCATGATGTTCGAACCCAGGCCCAGCGCTTTCATGGCGGCAAACGCCATCAGCACCCCGACCGGTAGCATCAGGATCGCGACCAGCGCGCTCCGCGCGTGCAGGAGGAAGATAAAACAGACCAGCGCGACGATGGCGCATTCCTCAAGCAGCGTGTGGCGCAGGGTTTCGATGGCGGCATGGATCAGTTTCGAGCGGTCATAGACCGCCTGGATTTCCACGCCCTTCGGCAGGCTCCCTGCCAGCTCCGCAATGCGCTTCTTGACGCTATCGATGACATCGAGCGCATTCGCGCCGAAGCGTTGCAGGACGATGCCGCTTGCGACTTCGCCCTCGCCATTGAGCTCGGTCAGGCCCCGGCGCTCATCGGGTCCGAGTTCCACCCGTGCCACGTCCTTTATGAGCACCGGCGTTCCGCCCTCATTCTTGAGGACGACGTTTTCCAGATCGGGAATGCTCTTGACGTAGCCGCGGCCGCGCACCACGAACTCAAATTCCGAGAGCTCGACGGTCCGGCCGCCGACATCCATGTTGCTGGCGCGAATAACGTCCCTGACTTTCGAAAGCGGAATCCCGAAGCTTCGCAGCCGCTGCGGATCGATCACCACGTTGTACTGCTTGACGAAGCCGCCGACGCTGGCGATTTCGGCGACGCCGTCGGCCTTGGCGAGGCCGTACCGCATATACCAGTCTTGCAGCGAGCGCAGCTCGGCGAGCGACCGATCTTTTGCGATCAACGCGTATTCATAGACCCAACCGACGCCCGTCGCATCAGGCCCTAGGCTCGGCGTTACGCCGTTGGGCAGCCGCCGCGTCGCCGCGTTCAGATATTCGAGGACGCGCGAGCGCGCCCAATAGATATCTGTGCCGTCTTCAAAGATTACATAGACGAACGAGACGCCGAAATAAGAGAACCCGCGCACGACCCGCGACTTCGGAACCGTGAGCATCGCGGTCGCAAGCGGATAGGTGACCTGGTCCTCGACGACTTGCGGGGCCTGGCCGGGATATTCGGTGTAGACGATGACTTGCGTATCCGAAAGGTCCGGAATCGCATCGAGCGGCAAGTGATAGATCGCGTAGAGGCCCGCCAGCACGGCAAACACCGTGCCGATCAGGATCAGTATGAGGTTGCGGGCGGATGCCGCGATCAGGCGCGCGATCATTTGGGCGCTCCCGCGTCGTTCAAACCTTTGAGCGCGGCCTTCAGATTGCTTTCGGCGTCGATCAGGAAATTGGCGGAGGTGACGACGGATTCGCCTTCGCTCACGCCTTCGCGGATTTCGACGTAACCCGCGCCGCGGCGACCGAGCCGGACCGGTCGCGGCTCGAAACGCCCCTCGCCCTTATCGACGAGCACCACCTGCCGGTCGCCGCTGTCGATGACGGCGTTGTCGGGTACGCTGAGCACCGGCTTGCCGCTGCCGGTGTCGATTTCCGCCTCGGCATACATGTCGGGCCGCAGCAGCAAATCCGGATTCGGAAGCTCGATCCGCACTCGCACCGTGCGGGTCGCCGGGTTGAGGTGCGGATAGACCAGCGCAACCTTGCCGGGGAAGGTTCTGTCCGGATAGCTGCGGACGCGGACGATGACGGATTGCCCTTCGGCCACGGCGGCAAGGTCGCGCTCGGCGACATCGACCAGCGCCCACACCACCGTATGATCGGCAAGACGGAAAAGCACGTCGCCCGGCATCACCCGCATGCCGTCGACCACGTTGCGTTCAAGTATGATTCCATCACGCGGCGCCGGCCAGGTGAAGGTCAGCGGCACTGTGCGCGTGCGCTCAATATCGGCGAGAAGCTGTTGCGGAACCGCGTAGTTCAAAAGCCGTTGGATCGTGCCCTTTGGCGCCGCCATGCTGGCGCTGAGTACCGACAGATACTCGGCGGCTGCGGATGTGATGGCGGGGCTGTAGAGCCGCATCAACGGCTGCCCCTTTTGCACCTCGCTTCCGGTGGTCACGTCTTCGACGTGATCGATGAAGGACTCCGCGCGCAGCGAGATCACCGCGATGCGCCGCTCATCGAGCTGGATGGTGCCGGGCGCGCGCACCGGCTCGGCGATGACGCGAAGCTTGACGGGCTCGAATGCAACGCCGCTGCGCTGGAGCTTGCCGGGGCTTATTTTGACGGTCGAGCCGTCATTCTCCTCGCCTTCATAGACCGCGATGTAATCCATCCCCATCGCGTCTTTTTTCGGCGTCTTTGAAACATCCGGAAGCCCCATGGGATTCCGGTAATAAAGAATCCGCCGCCCGCCGCCCGACTGAGTTGCCGGGGCAGTAATTGAGGCCGGCTTGTCAAAGCTTATGTCTTCACTGGCGAGAACCGCGCGATAAGGCCGTCCGTCCGGCGTTTGTTTGGGTTCGAGCGAATAGGACGGCCGCCCATTGAGGTCCTCATAATAAATCACGGCGCCGCTCGGCGCGCGCGCAACCGCTTGCGCGGCTTCCGTTACCGTCGTCGGCGTACGCGAACTGATACCGCGCCCGCCGAACCAATAGCCTCCAGCCCCCGCCGCCGCGACGGCGGCGAGGATCAGCAGCACCCGGCCCGCGCGGGTCATGGCCTCGCCTTCACGACCAGCTTGCTTTCAACAGTGCCGGTTTCGCCCTGAACTTTCGCGCCTAGCGATAGCTCCCAGCCTCCCGCCATGGATAGGTTGGCCTTGAAGCGGTAGACGCCGGGCTCGGTCGAAGGCAATGGCTCAAGTGGGGCAGCCATGGTTGGCATCCCTTCCGGCGCCATGTCGATCCTCTTGGCGAAGATCACCGCGTCCGGCACGCCCTTGCCCGAGCGCTTATCGATAAGGCGCACGGCGATAACCGCATCGCCTGTTTTCACTTCGCTCTGCACCAGCTGGAATTCGTAATCCTTCGCGCCGGCCGCGACGCAGGATACGGTCGCCAGCCACACCAGAGCGGCCAGCGCCGTGCCGATACGGCTCTTCTTGTTTGACGGATTCATAGTTCTCTTCTCCTCGGTTCAGTTTTCCGCCGCTCGATGGCGAGCGTAACTGCGCGTGGCGAAGCCATGCGCATTCACCCGCATGCGACCACGCATGCGGCTAAACCCGGCACGCATTCGTGCCGGGGCTGAACCTAGGTCTTGGGAGGTCTGTGTGGCGGCGCTTGCGACAGACTGCCGACAGCCGGGTCATTGCGGGGAATAACCACGCTCGCAAGCTTAAAGACAACCACCTGCCCGTTCGCCGCGGTCGGCAAGGCCGGAAAAAAGTTTGCCATGCAGAGCGCCATCAACGGGCAATCCTTGGCGCAATCCGGCATCGGGGATTTTTCGGGGCAACAGGGCATGCCGGCCGGCATCGCCATCGCGGCGTCTCCGGCCATGGCCTCGTGATCGCTCATGACTGCGCTGGACTTCACGCCCATAGCGATCGCGGGCGGCGCAAGCGGGGCCAGAATCAGCCCAAGCACGGCGAGGCCGGAAAGCAGGCGGCGAAGGGCGGTCAGGAGCTTCATCTTTTTATTATAGCATAAAGACCCTCTTATGGGAACGGGACATCACCCGGCCACGGCTTTGAAGCAGCGAAATAGGTTAGCGGCGTTGGATCGTTACGCCGCCATTCGCATAACCGGAACCGCAATTAACCGCAGCCGCAGGCCTCGCACATCCGATTTGGCATCTGTCTAAGGCGGGGGTGGAAATACTGATCCACTGAGTTGCACAGCGTTTTGAGGCGCGGGTTTAATGGCGATAGGGTTCAGTCCTTGGCACACGCCTATCATAAGCTTGCGGAGCTGCTGCTGCTCGTTCTCATTGATTGCCCAGCCGGTCGGCATGTATCCGAAGTGTTTCACTTCTTCAGAACTCAACGGTATACCAAGTGAAGCTGCGATAGAGACGATAAGCTTTCCAAACAATAACGATTTCTCATCATTAAAACGCTGAGCATCATTTCCGTCAGATGGAACGCTTTTATAAAGGTGGTCAATGTAACCCTTCCAACAAGACATCACTTTGTCATCGTCAGCGAAGTCAACCTGGACGAGGTTAAGACTCATCACAAAATCGGGGTGAAGCGGAAACGCTCTTGTTTTTATCAAGTTGCGAAATACTTCGAGCTTGCGATCTGTTTTTAGGCGGTCTTTGTCTTCTGCGTGTGTGTAATAGACTGCGATAAAGGTGGATGTTATTGGCCCCATAAACGTCGCCGCAGTTAATAGAGAATCCTTAAGGTCCATAAACCTGGACAGCAAAGTAATTGCAAGTGTCGAGACTGTAAGGAAGCCAACTACAAGAAATGGAAGTATTGCATGTGGTATTTTCATAAAAGTTCTTTGCGAGGCCGCTTATGGAAATTCACGAAGCTTCTTGAAGATCACGTTAACGGGACCCGTCGGCGTTTGAATACCAACGGGCGTACCATCAGCAAAATTAGCAGGTAGGGGAGATGTGAGCTGAAGTACGAGTGGCTGGGCACCCGCAATTGCTCCAGTCACCAGCGAAGTGCCTGGCGGAAATGCCATTCGGATATTGATATCGATTTGCCCACTGAGCGGATTTTTTTGGAAAGACCCGTCATACAAACCACCTGAAATATCCGCGCCAGTAACGACTGAGTCCTTTGCCGCGAGAAGCCCCATTCCGTTTCCCGTCGCGCCAGTATAGTAAATTGCGTAGAAGCCATTTTCCATTAGAAGCTCCAGTAAATAAAGTACAGTTTCTTATAGCATAGAAGATCGAGAATTCGTGAGACAAAAACTTCTACCACGTAGCCCTTAAGAGCGCGCCTCCGGCGCGAACAAACAACATTTTCCTTGGTCAACTGGCGGCCGGGACTGGCCTACGGTTACTGGGGACCTCCGGCCAGCCCGGCCTTGCTCACGAGACCGGGCGGCTGTTTCCCTGGCTACGCAGTGACATTCCGTACTGCCAGCCGACCGCAGCGGGGTACTTCGGGCGCCTGAGCAAGGAGCGCATCGTTCAGGCCGTGCGCGAGGGCGTGTCCGGGCAAGCGGCCGAGAACATCGCCCGCATGAAGAAACCGGCGATGGCCGAAGCGGCGGAAAGGGCGCTCACCGGCAAGGGCTGGCTACCGGCGCTGTTGCGCCAAGAGCAGGACGGCCCTGCGGCTTGAGTGACTGCGAATCACAAAAGGGCCGCCAGCGGCCCTTTTTTTGGTGTGCCGAGCATGACCGACAGTTTGGAGGTGGAAGTCCTCTATCCAGCCTGATGACGGCGAAGGATTAGCAAAGCGCAAGGGCGTCATCGCGAGATGGCGTCTGAAGGAAGCGTGGAGCAAAACCGCGGCCCGATGGACAAGAACCGGATAACGAGGCCTACCCGGTCGGACGAGCGAGCCAATGATCGCGAAGTCCACGGTCATCAAGGATCGGGGTGGTAAATCCGGCGGGCGCGCGGCGAAGGCGGTCGGTCTTACCTCGGGAGATCTGCGTTGTGTCCCGGATTCGAGACTGAGGTCGTCGCAAGGCGGCCTGATCGCAGCGCAGAAGTCAGCAGAGGGCATAGTAGGTGGAGCGATCCAGCCGAAGGCCCGAACGGATGGAAGTGGGGAGTAGATACGCGCATCTCGACGGCGCCATGCGGCAGACAAGCGGTATTGTCCATCCTGCATGCCAATGCCGAACGGTGAAGCCTAACGGCCCCGCATCGCAGGGACCGAAGCGCGGTCGTGGATGTTCGCTTCCAAACTCCGGCGGTCACCCCTCCTGCGGGAACAGGTGTCCGCTCAATCCGCCGAACCGCCGTATACGGACCCGTATGTACGGTGGTGTGGGAGGGGAGGAGTCGTGAGACTCCCCCCTATCCCGATTGCCATGCCCTTGTAGAATCAGCCTCGAATTAGAGGCTGGAATCGGACGCTCTCTTTGCTAGCATTGCCCCATGACTCGCTTTGCTGTTCCATCCCCATTCGCCATTGCCACAAGCGCCTGTATGCGCAGCCATGCTCTTTCGTTCGATCCGGCAAGGCTTTTGGACCGGCGGCGCGGCGCCGGCTTCCGTCGAGAAAAATGCAGAAACGTGCAAGGGCACCAAAAATATACTACACAACTCCTACACAGGCAAATTCATGCCTTTTTATTGTAAAAGATCAGCTACTTAGGAATGTAACCTCCCCCCGCAAGCGGGGAGAGGTGGAGTAAGCGGCGCCCGCGGA
>Ga0210408_10002827_pt1 | contig 16484 bp, 20 predicted proteins | sample IncBWH4MmetaG_FD_155471 | JGI IMG/M metagenome (GOLD analysis project Ga0210408, IMG submission 155471) | Forest soil microbial communities from Barre Woods Harvard Forest LTER site, Petersham, Massachusetts, United States - Inc-BW-H-4-M | ecosystem: Environmental > Terrestrial > Soil >...
CGGGCGCGGCGTCCCCTCGGGCGCGTCGTGCGCCAGGTCCCCGACCGCGAACGTGACCGTCCGCAGCTTGTCGGCGTCCCACTGCGCGCGGTAGCCGACCGCCGCGCCGGGCACCGATAGGCCGAGACCCGGCGTGTCGTCGCCTACTCGCGGGTAGGCGATGCGCAGCACGCACTGAGGCAGACCCGCCGGGGTCATCCGGTACTCGGCGCGGAACTCCGGGCCTTGCAGGACCCCGGCCAGGTTCGAGAGGAGCTGGCCCCGGTTGTCAGACTCCAGGTACTCGTACGTTCGGTCGCGGCGGACCCCGCCGCCCGGCTCGGTGATGATCACCACGCCAACCTCGGTGACCGGCGCGGCGATGTCACGGGCGATGACGGTCTGCTCCTCCTGGACGTACTTCCGGTCAGGCCACACGTCGAATGCCCGCTTGACCAGGTATCCGGGCAGCTCCGTCAGGGTGAACTGCACGTGCGCGGAGCCGTCCTGATCCGCCAGCCCGGTCGGCACCCCGCACCAGTAGGGCAGCCCGTCGTACAGCGCCCAGATCCGCCACGACCACAGCCGCCGCAGCCGGTCGCCCGGAATGCCGCACGGCAGGTTGACCGTCACGTTCCCGTGCCCGAAGGCGGACAGGCGCCGGACGCAGTAGAACGAGCTCACATCGACGTTGCCCAGCGCCACCGAGCCGACCATCGTGTCCGCCCAGAATGTCCACTTGCCCGGCAGCGGCACGACCGGGCGGGGCTCCAGGAGCGGCATCGAGCGGGGAACCGTCATACGAACGCCGACCTCCACGCGAGGGTGACCGAGCCGCGCCCGGCCGCCCGCAGATACCACCGGGCCGCGCCCAGCGCGGGAACCGTCATCGGCCGCGACCCCGGCAGGATGTAGCTCGCGCGGGACAGCCCGGCCCCGGCCTCGGCGGTCAGCGTCGCCGTGCTGACCAGGATCTCCATCCCGGCGCCGAGCGCGATCAGGTGGATGATCCCGCCGCCCGCCGTGGTCAGCGTGGACTGCGTCAGGTCCCCCGCGTACAGCGCGTAGACCGGCGCGTCGGCGTTGCCCCCGTTGCGGAGCAGCGCCGAGTTCGGCACGATCGCGCTCCCGTAGCGCCACATGAACTCGCGCGGGTACCCCCGGCCGGTCGTGTCGTCCTCCGACACGTTGACCAGGGTCGCGGTCTGCCACTGCGCGGCGTAGAGCGCCGGGTCGGCGGCGGTCAGCGTGACCTGCCAGCGGAACCCGTCCCGGCCGAGCGGGGTCTGCCGGTACATCTCGGTCCCGGCCCGCACGTCGGCGACCAGCACGCGCTCCAGGTCGAAGTCCCCGATCATCAGCTCGGCGGGCTCCCGGCTGGCGGCCCGGCGGGCGAGCTGGTCGCGGAACTGGCCGAGCAGCGGGCGAGGCCCGGCCGCCGCGCCGGACAGCGTGATGACCCGCTGGTTGAGCACCTTCGGTCCCCACGCCGCGCCGTCGCTGATGACCCGCGACACGTCGTTCCCCTGGACCGGCGGCGAGTCGAGCCAGCCCTCGACGTTGGTCACGACCAGGCACAGCCCGCTGTCCTGGTCCCCGGTGTTGAGCCAGAGCCCGTCCCAGATGATCGGGATGAGGCCGCCCGGCCCGCCGCCGGGCGTCGGGATGTCGCTGTCGGCGTAGGACCAGTCGAACCCCCGGTCATACCCTCGGGTGCCGGTGGCCATCTTGAGCGGCGGCGCGGCCATCAGCGGACACCTCCTGCGCTCGCCCAGGCCAGCTCGCGGGACACCTGCGCGGCGATCTCGCGCGGGTCCTGGCTGGCCTGCGGGTAGACGTTGATCGTCGCGCCCGCGCCGGACATGCCCCCGGCCCCGGCCAGCGCGCCCGCCCCGGCCAGCGGCGACGGGATGTCCAGGCGGCTCCCGAGGTCGATGTGGTCGGCCTCGCCCAGCCCCCACTCCAGCCCGGCCACCATGTCCAGGCCGACGCCCCGCATCACCTTGGACCGGGACGCGATGCCCAGCGCGCCCTTGATCGAGCCCATGATCGGGCCGGTGACGTTGGACTCCAGCCAGCCGCCCATCGACTTCGCCGCCGATAGGCCCTGCTGGAGACCGGCGATCATCTGCTGCCCGACCGGGGTCATGGCGGCGGCGTCGAGGCCGCTCTTGATCTGGCCCAGGACCGGCGCGGCCACGTTGTCGCGGATGAACCCGCCGAGCTGCTTAGCCGCCTCCAGCCCGCGCTTGAGCCCTTCCACCACGTCGGAGCCGACCGTGATCGTGATGGTGGACGGCGAGTTGGTGCCGAACCCGGACTTGATGAACCCGACCACGGGGCCGGTCACGTTGGAGCCGATCCAGCCGCCGAGGGACTTGGCGCCCTCCAGCCCGGACTTGAGGCCGTCGATCATCGACGTTCCCGCCGACCGGGCCGCGCCGACCATCGAGGAGAACCCGGACGAGACGGCGGACTGCATCTGGCCCATGGCCCCGGTCACGATGCCGGGCATCTGCGACCAGGCCGAGGACACGGCGCCGCTGATCGCGCTCGTGGCCGTGGTCACCACCGAGACCAGTCCGCGGAACGCGCCCGCCACCGCGCCGCCCAGCAGCCCGGCCAGCGCCGACGCCGCCTGGCCGAGGAGCCCGAAGGCAGGGATCAGGCCGGGGCTGTTCCCGGTGATCCAGTGCCACAGCTTGGCCACGATCCCGGTCAGCCACTCGATCGCGGCGCCCAGCGCCTTGAGCGGGCTCAGCACCGACGACACGGCCTGCGCCCAGGTCAGGAGCTTGATAGCGACCTCCGCTATCGGCACGATGACCTTGACCACGATCTCCAGCACGAACCCGATGACCTTGATCAGGCCGACGATCAGCGGCACGACGGCGTTGATCGCGGCGCCGAAACCGGAGACCCCGCCGCCGCCCGCGCCGTCGCCCGCGACCTGGCCGAACAGCTCGCCCAGCGGCTTGAGGAGCTTGGACAGCTCCGTGATCACGGGTCCGAGCGCGTCGCCGATGGCCCCGACGATCTGCCAGATCCCGCCCAGGAGCGGCTTGAGATACCCCTCCCACAGCCCCTTGAGGATGGGCATCAGGAAGTCGAGGAGCCCCTTACCCAGCGCGATCACGGACTCGCGGAAGTCCTTGCTGGCGATCAGCATCGCGGCGATGGCGGCGACGACCCCCGCTATGGCGAGACCGACTGGGTTCATCGCGGCCGGGAGCAGCCCGGCCGCCGTGCCCATCCCGCCCAGACCGGGGATCGCGGCGACCGCCGACCCGGCGAGCTTGGCCAGCCCGCCCGCCGCCAGCTTCGCCGGGCCGAGCAGGTTCGTCAGCAGCCCGCCCAGCACCGGGATCTGCCCGAGGATGCTCGGCGCGACGAGCGCGGTCAGCGCGGCGGCGCCCGCCAGGATGGCCGGGCCGAACCGCTTGATCACCTCGACTACCCGCTCGATCTGCTCGGGCCGCAGGTTCTCGATCCACTTCGCCCAGCTCCCGATGATCCCGGCCAGCGGCGCGACCAGCTTCGCCACGGCGACGCCCACGGCGTCGAAGATCGGGGCGAGCTTCCCGCCCGGCGCGACCGCCGCCGACAGGGCCTTGGCCAGGTCGTATGCCTGGAGGATGATCGGGCCGAACGCTTGCACCAGCCCTTGCCCGACCGACATCTTGATGTCGTCAATGATCCGGGGGAACGAGCGGAGCACCTTGCCCGGCTCGGTCATGGCCTCGGCGTAGGCGCCCGCGACGGTCTTACCCGATTCAAGGACCGCGTTCAGGACCGCCTGCGCCCGCTCGGCGTCGGTGAGCTGCGCGGTGGTCTTCCCGACCGACTTCGCGTAGTCGCTGACCGCCTGCCCGGCCTGGACGTTGAGCCCGGCGTTGCGGAGGACCGCCGAGTTCTGGGTCGTTATCCCGTGCACCAGCGCGTCGAGCACTTCGGTGGAGTTCTTGCCGCTGATGACCGCCGCGTCCTGCGCGACCCTGGCCAGGTCGGTGCTCTTGGACAGGTCGAGCTGGTTGCGCGCGAACTGCGCGACGAGGGTCTGCGCCGTGCCGGTCTCGATGCCCTGCTTGCGGACCGCCTGGACGCTGGCCTGCATCGCGTCGTAGGACAGGTTGTTCGCCTTCGCCAGCGCCCGCAGCGAGGCGTCCATCTCGCCCGCCCTGGCCGCCGTCTTGAACGCCTCCACGCCGAACGCCGTCGCGGCGACGGTGGCCCCGCCGATGCCGGTCGCAACTGACTTGCCAACTGCCATCCCGAGCCCGCCGACCGCCCGGAGCCCGCTCGTCATGGAGCTGCTGATCGAGCCCGCCGCCTGCTGGCCCGCCTGCGTCGCGGCGCCGCTGATGTCGCTCTTGAGGTTCCGGGTGTCGGCGGTGACCGGGATCGTCAGGTTCCCGTAGGTGTAGCTAGCCATCGCCGGTCACCTTCACGCCGGGGATCGCGGCGAGCAGCCGCGCCGCGTCCATCCACGACGCGGCCTTGACCGGCCCGCTCTCGGGTCGCGCGGCCGGGGCGGGCGGCGATTCACGATTCACGAATCGGCCGCGCGGGCGCGGGACCGGCCGGGGCTTCGGCGGGTTCTTGGCGCCGTGCGCCTTGAGCGTGATGTACGTCAGCGCGGCCACGTGGTCGATCAGCCCGGCCAGCATCTCGGCCTCGGTGCTCCACAGAGCGCCGGGGTTGCGGGCCTGCGGCGGCAGCCGGTCGAGCAGCACCCCGACCCGGCGGGTCGAAACGGCCGGGTCGAGGGTGTCGATCCCGTAGGCCAGCATTAGCGCCGCTTCGATGTCCGGGTTGAAGCGCGCCGCGCAGACCGCCCGGAATTTGGGAGGCTCATCCCGGCCTGCGTCGCGCCCGACGCCCGGAACAGCGCGGTCAGCTCCCCGAGCGTGAGCCCGGCGTCGCACAGCCCGTCGTACGTCTCCGGGCCGATCAGCTCGGCCAGCGCGCCCTCCAGGTCACCGAGCGCGACCGCCCGGACAGTCGTCATCGGCCAGCCCGCCATCGGCGGGATCTCGTACGCCCGGCCCTTGTACTGGAACGCGAACGGGACCGCCCCGGCCTCGGCCGCAGCGGCAGCCTCCAGGTCGAATACGCCGTCGCCGTTCGCGTCCGGGCCGGTGGTCACGCCGCCTTGTCAGCGGCCGGGGAGCGGCCGGTGCGGCGGGCGGCGGTCGGGTCCTCGGCCGGGCCGAGCATGATGTTGGCCAGCACGCCCGCGTCATCCAGCGCCGAGAGGGTGCAGTCCAGCGGCACGACCGCGCCGCGCGTGATCTGCATGTCCCCGGCGTCGGACAGCGACGCCCGGCCGAACGCCAGGCGCAGCACCCGCTCGGCGTCCCGCGAGTCGATCCCGACCGCGTAGAGGTGCTGAGGCGAGTCGCTGCGCAGCTCCATCGCGAGCAGCCCGTCCGTGTCCTCGGTGCCGGGGTCGGCGTCGAAGTACAGCGCGATCGTGTCGCCGTTGAGCTGCCACAGGACCACCTGCAACGTGATGCTGCGCCCGGTGATCACCGAGCGGAGCGGCACGGCCGACTGCCACGGGGTGAGGTCTTCCTGATCGACGCTCTGGCCCACGGTCGGACCGTCGTCGCTGAGGTAGCCGAGGATCTTCCACGGCGGCTCCCAGTCGTCCCACGTGTTGTCCGGGGGTGCGGTGCCCGCCGGGGCGAGGTAGATTCCGGGTCCGTTCGGCGTGCCGACCTGCACCTCGGACGGGTTGAGCGCGGGGGCTGGAGTGGTCATGCGGGTTCCTTCCTACGGGGCCTCAGCAGGAGCGTCTGCTGCGCTTCGGCGGGGATGGACACGGATCTCGTACCGCGCCGTGTATCGCGGCTGGCCGTCGTCGTCGGGGAGCCAGAACGGTCCCTCGACCGCCTGCACGTAACAGACCGTGCCCTGCGGCCAGGGCACGTCGGGCAGGCCGCTGATCGTCTGCCGCACCGTCTCGGCCAGAGCACGGGCGGCCTCCTTCCGCTTGTGCCGGGCGTCGATCTGGATGAAATGGGCCCAGATCCAGCCGGGGGCGCCGAGCTGCGTCGCGGAGTACGCGAACGAGGTCAGGTCCCCGAGCCGCGACAGCTCGCGGATGTTCGCCCAGACCCACGCCTCCAGGTCGGGCTGCTCGATCACCGGGGCGCCCATCAGCGGCCCCCGGAGCCGAGTGCCCGGCCGAGCGGAGCCCGCGCGGGCCGGGAGCGGGTGCCGTACTCCACGAACCGGGCGTACGGCGCCGTGTTGACCACGACCGAGGTTCCGGGGTCGGAGTAGCCCGGCCGGACCTGCCAGCTCGCCGCCATCAGGCCGGTCAGGCGCGGCGTGTTCGACGCGGCCCGCGCCGCGACCTGGCCCGCGATCTCGGCGACGTTCTGCTGCACGCACAGCCGGGGCGCCCGAGGGTCGGTCACGGTGAACGTGACGCCGTTAGCCATCTCGGGCCACCGTCGCGGTCGCGGCGACGCACTCGACTTCGGTCCCCGCCAGCGGGTCGGCGATCAGCCGGACCTGGCTGAGCACGTACCGCGATCCGCGGACTACCGCCGTCGAGCCCTCCACCGGCACGACCTCGGGCGGGAGGTACAGCGTGCCGTCGATGATCGTCGCCGGGCCGTGCGGACCCTGCCCGCCCGCCCCGGCCGCCGCCGGGCTCGACGCGCCGATGAGGAGCTGGAGGTTCCCCTTCCCGCACCAGTACGGCCGGGAGTCCTCGGGCGGCTCCTCGCGCCACCCGTGCGCGTCGAGGTCGCCGGGCCGGTAGAGCTCCACCAGGTCGGGCGCCAGCAGGAGGCTCACGGGTCCACCTCCCACCAGTTGTCGGGCGGAAGCTCGGGCCGCCCGGCGGCGACGAGCGGCACCGTCCCGGCCGCGCTGAACGAGCGGTGCCAGTTCGCGCGGGCGATGGCGGCGCCGAGCGCCCCGCCGGGGATCGCGGAGCCGTAGGCGACGGACTGCGAGCCGGTGGTGACCATCGCCACCGGCACCTCGGGCGGGAGGGTGGCCGCGTAGGACTCCCACATCAGCGCGGCGGCCACGTGCGGGTCGGCGTCCCACCACGCCGCCGCGATCGACTCGGCCTCGTCCCGTGGCAGCCCGCCCTCAGCGGGCGGCGCGATCGGCGGCGCCCACGCCTCCCACGACGGCGGGCTCACGGTCACTTCTTGGCGCTGGAGCGCGACTCAGACAGCGGCGCGTCCGGCGGCGGGGTCAGCCCGAGCAGCCGGGTCTTGGCGAACGGAGTCGCCCCGGCGGCCACGCGCGGAGTGACGGGCTTGATGATCGTGCAGCCGAACCTCGCCCAAATCTTGCACGGCACCACGTTGTCTTGGAACCCGGAGACCGCGATCGTGCCGTCCGGGTTGGCGATCGTGCCGGACGGGTCGATGCGGAACCTGATGTCTTCCCGCACGCCGATGACCAGGTACTCCCACGCCCCGGTAAAGAAGTCGGTCGCGGTGACCTGCGCGTACTGGCTGTAGGCGATCGGCTCGCCGTAGAGGGTGGGCCGCGTGCCGGAGCCGACCTGCTCGGTGCCGAGCAGCAGCGACCCGTTCTTGTCGCGCACCCCGCGGAACTGGCCCTTGGCGCCGATGTCGGCCGAGTGCCCGCTCACGCTGAGGCCCTGGCCCTCGACGTAGCTCATGGCGTTGTTCACGGCGTCCACCGCGTCGATCGCCGTCGGGAACGTCCCGCCCCCGCGACCGACTTCGTACGCCACGGCGGCGACCCCGCCGACCGGGAAGCTGGCCGGGACCTGCCCGACCGCGCCGCCGAACATCACCGTCTCATCGAGCTTGATCGCGATGGCCTCAGCCATCTTCGGCCGCGCCCAGTTCCACAGGTTGATCGTGTTGTCATCGAGATACTGCTGCGGGATCGCCACCACGGCGGCGATCTCCTCAGCCGTGATGATCTGCGGCTTGAGCTGGAGGTCGGTGTACGGCTTGCGGCCGGTCCCGGCGGGCGGCGCCCCGGACCCGTGGACCCACGCGGCTGACGGGAGCTTGCCGGTCACCGGAAGCTCGGTGATCCGGGTGCCCATCGGCATCGTCTGGGCGAGCTGGAGCATCGCCGAGCGCTGCTCCACCTCGTCAATGATCTGCTGGCTGTACTCGTGGGGGATGATCCCCGAGAAGTCGGATAGAGGCACGGCGGCCTGCTTTCAGCGAGACGGGTGGACAAGGTCTCGCCGCTTTCGCGCTGGCCAGGCCGCATCACGCCGCACCTGGCCGGGAGCCCGGATTCGGCTACCGGCTGCCGCCGCATCACGCCGCACGGCATCGAGCGTCAGCATATGCCTCGCTTGGCCGACGATCCAGCCGCGCCGCTCTCACCCCCGCTGCTGCTGCTGCCTGAGCGTCTCCCGGAAGAAATCCGTCTGCCCGTTGGCAGGCTGACGGGGGCCGGTCGGCACGTGCCCGCCGGGGGCCGGGACCGCCGCCAGGTGCTCGACCAGCTTCCCGATCCGGGTCTTGTCGGGCTGGCCCTTGTCATCGAGGAGCTTGCCCAGGTCCATCGCCGCGAGCGCCGCGTCCGGGTTGGCGATCTTCCCGGCCGCCTGGACCTTGAACTCAGCCGCGACCATGACCAGCGCGGCGTCCCGCGCGGCCTCGGCCTTGCCCTCCTCGCGGGCCTTGGCGATAGCCTTCTCGGCCTCGGTCATGCCCTCGGCCCTGAGCCGGTCCAGCTCCTTCCTGGCCTCGATCCGCTGCCGCCGCTCCTCCTCCAGCGAGGCGGTCAGCTTGGCCACGTCGGCGGCGGTCGGCGCCGGGGGCGCGGGCGGATCGGGCGGCTTCGGCGGCGCCGGGGGCGGCGGGCTCGGGGGCGCGGGCGGATCGGGCGCCGGGGGCGGCGCGGGCGGTGTCGTCATGGTGGCCTCCTAGCGGCCGGTCAGGCGCCCCGGTGTCGGGGGCGAAGGCTCAGGGGCCGGGGGCTCGGGGTCCTCCAGCTCGGCGGCGCGCAGCTCACGCCACCGGTCGATCTCCTGCGGGGTCGCGCCGTACCGCTCCCACAGCACCTCCACCGGCACGCCGAGCGTCCGCATCTTGACCAGGCTGTCGGTGAGCTGGCCCAGCGAGCGGGTCTCGAAGTCCGCCCACACCACCTCGGCGGCCAGGTTCGCGGCGGCCGGGGAGCCGACCAGCGACAGCGCTATCCGCATCGCCTCCTCGTCGGCCTCCCCGATGTGCAGCGCCCGCCGCCCGATCTTGGCGACCAGCCCCGTCTCAGCCGCCCGGATCGCGTCGGCGGCCAGGTTGACCACCCGGCCCAGGAAGTAGTGCGGCGGGGTCTGCGAGATAGCCGAGATCATGTTCACGTCCTGCTCCACCGAGTCGAGGTAGCCGCGCAGCGTGGACTCGGGGATCGACCCGAACCGGGCGTCGGGGTTCTCCGCGATCAGCAGCCGGTCGGCGCCGGTCTCGAACGGGCTCGTGTACCTGACCGACTCGCCGTCGTCGGTCTTGACGACCGACCGGTTGAGCTTCACGCCCGACGCCCAGATCTGCCGGAACGCCGCGTAGTCGGTGGCGACGAGCCGGTTCCACAGCGTCGTGTTGATCCGGTCCTGGATCGTGGCGACCGACTCAAGTTCCGACCGGGGCGGCTTGAGGGTGCGCGGCTGCGGCGCGACCTCCACCAGGCCGACGACCCCGGCCGGGTTCCGGGCGATCTCCGGGGCGGTCCCGTCCGGGTGCCACGTCACGATCTCGTCGGGCGTGATCAGCACCTCGGTCGCGTGGCCGCCCCAGTGGTCCGCGAACCGCTTGTACCCGGCGACCCGCTTGCGGCGGTTCCCGGCCTCGTAGAGCACGCACGCCTGCATCGCGGATTCAACCGTGATTGACACCCCGACGCCGCTGTCCGGGTCGGGCTGCACCAGCAGGAACGAGGAGCCCATGACCAGCGCGTCGGTGTGCAGCAGCTCCGAATCGGCGTCCATCTTGTTCGCCTGCCAGAGCTGCCACGCCAGCTCGTTATCGGCGTCGGAGCCGAACCGGAACCCGACCACCTTCAGCCGCTCGGCCACCGCCGAGACCACCAGCTCGCAGAAGTTAGCCGCCGACTCCTCCAGCAGGTTCCTGAACTCCCGCCGCTGCTCGGTGGAGAGCGTGGCGATGATCCCGGCCTCGTTGTCGTAGTAGGTCTGGAACGACGCCGCCCGGTGCGCCTGGAAGTCCAGCTTGTCGGCCGCCGCCACCCGGAGGTCGTCTAGGTCGCTCACGGGCTACCACCACCCGGCGATGTGGCCGACCGCGATCGTGATCACGATCAGGCAGCCGGTCCCGATCAGCGCGATGGCCGTCCCGATGCGGATGTTCATGATGCCTCCCTAGAATCCAGCCGCCGCGTAGTCATCGGCCCGCGCCGACCGGCGCAGCGCCCGGTCCAGGCCCATCACGGCGGCCACGATGCCGTCGATCTTCTCCGAGCTGCGCGCCTTGTCGAACTTCACGTTTCCCGCGCCGTCCTGCCGGGTGACCGCGTTCGCGGCCTGCCACGACACGATCGCGTTGTGCCCGTGGTGGAACTCGCCCGCCGCGATCAGCCGCAGCAATTCCGCGGACGACGCGCTCATATTGCGCGCAGATTGCGCGAACGGCACCATGACCCACCCGTCGTCGCCCAGCTCCACCGCGAGCTGCACCGCGCCCCACGGGTCGAACGCCATCTCGCGGATGTCGTACACCAGCCGGTCGGCGTTCAGGCTCGACCGGATGCGCTCGTAGTCGATGACCGGCCCCTCGGTCAGCACCAGCTCGCCGCGCGCCACCCACACCTCGGCCTTGCCGCCCGTCCGCCGGGACAGGTCCGCCAGCCGGGGCGCCGGGCAGAAGTGGCGCCAGATCACGTCGTAGCCCTCCGCGCCGGGGAACACCAGCGCGTAGGCCGCGAGGTCTTGGGTGGCCGCCAGGTCGAGCCCGCCGAAGCACTCCCGCCCGGCCAGCACCCCGGCCAGCTCGGACCCTGTCAGCTCACCAGCGGATTCCTCCCACACCGGCATGGAGATGGCCCGGCCGATCTTGGACACCGGCTGGTTGAGGCGGAACTGCCGGAACGACCGCTCGGCGGCCGGGTTCCGCTGCGCCGTGCGGCACTCGGCCGCCAGCACCCGCTGAGACAGGAAGTCCCCCAGCGCCGGGTTCGCCTGCCGCCACGTCGCGGGCCGCGTCCAGTCGGCGTCCTCGGCGGCCCGGTAGAGCACGACCAGCCGCTCAGGCTCCAGGCCGGGATCGGCGGCCACCTGCTCAGACCACTCCCGCTCGCTCGCCGCGAACCCGGACGGGTCGCTCTCGGCGGTGGTCGCCAGCAGCAGGAGCGGCTGAGCGCGGGTGCCCATGGAGGTCCGCATCGCGTCGAACAGGTCGCGGCCCTTCTGGGTCAGCAGCTCGTCAATCACCGCGCCGGACGGCTCCTCGCCCAGGTTGCCCTCCGCGTCGCCCGGAGCCACCGCGTAGAACGAGTTGGTGGTCTCGTCCACGATCCGCTCCGCGCCCCGGATCACCGCGAGCCGGGTCCGCAGTACGGGCGAGTTGATCACCATGCGAGACGCCACCCGGAACACCAGCCCGGCCTGACCGGAGTCCATCGCCAGCCCGTAGATCTCCGCGCTGGCCTCCCCGTCCGCGCACAGCAGGTAGAGCACGAGCCCGGCCAGGAGTTCGCTCTTGCCGTTCTTCCGGGCCACGTTGAGGTACAGGATGCGGTACCGGCGCACGTACCGGCTCCGCTCCTCGTCCCACACCACCGTCCCGATCAGCGGCGCCACCACGTCGTTGAGCTGCCACCGGCTCAGCACGAACGGCTTGCGCGCCCAGTCGCCCTTGGTGTGGGTCAGCAGCTCCGCGAAGAACGCCGCCACGTGCCGGACCCGCCCCGCGCACCTGTGCTCGCCCCGCTTCCGGCACCGCGCGCCGTCCAGCGTGTAGCCGCAGACCGGCGGCCTCACGGCGGCGGCCCGTCCTCGGGCGGGTCGATCACCACGACCGCCGCCAGCCTCGGCCGGACCCACGCCCACAGGTTGAACGGGCAGGCACAGCGATCCGGGCATTCAAGCGCGGGCATCGGGCACGCGCCGCGCAGGTCCACCACGCTAGCCATCGGTGAGCAGCCTCTCAGCCGCCGCGCTCAGCCCCGCCTGGACCCGCAGCCCCGACCGCGCGCTAGGCGTGAACCCGAACTCCCGCGCCATCACCCGCAGAGCCGCCTCCGCATCCCGCACCTGCGACCACAGGGGGTTGCGAGCGAACACCACCTCGCCCTCCTCGCCACCCCCCGACCGCTTGAACACCGGGGGCGAGGAGGCCGCGAGCTGGGACAGCCGACGCCACCGTGCGAAGCACTCGCAGTAGGCGGCGAGCAGGTCCACATCCACGGCTGTGACTACGCCCATAGACACCAGGTGGGGCTCCAGCTCCTCCCACTTGCGACGCGCCTCGGAGCTGAGGTAGGGGGGCATGACCACGGGCAGAGCAGCGGGCGACGGCTCATTGCGATTCACCCGCTCGGGGTGCCCGCCGTGCAGCACCCGCAGCCGCGTCGGCTTAGGCGCCGGGCCTCTAGCCCCCACCGCGCCGCTCCTTACGCCCGGCCCGCAGCCGAGGCCGCGCGTGCAGGGCGAGCCGGGCACGGGGCGGCCCGCACGCTAGGCGCGGCCTCCAGGCCCGCAGCGGCCCGCTCAGCGCCGCGCGGGGCCGGTCGCGGCGGCGGCGCGGCAGCCTGGCCGCGCGGCTCACGATCGAGGGGTGGGGGGGCACCCCGGACCTCCCGTGCTTGGAAGGGTCCTTCGTAGCGTCACTGTCACCGCCCCAGGTTTCGCGGTTTCGGAGCGCGACCATATTCCCGGCCCCCTCCTGTTCGAACGCGCCTGTTCGAATTAGGCCGCTGACCCATCGGAACTCGTTGCAGATCGGCCAGGTGTAACGACGGCTGACCGGCCCTCGGAGCCCTCCGATTGCGTCTAGCGAGCGCAGAGGCCATGTTGACCAGAGGGTGACCGGGACGTAACGGGCCATAATGGGCGATCGGTTGACAAAGGTTGACAATCCGAGACATCTCATGACGGCTCCTGCGGGGTCCATCCGGCGGCCTGGAGCCCGGCGGCGATCCGGCCCGCGAGCGCGGCGGCGGGCGGCCGGGTCTGCGTGCGCTCGGGCGGGGTGCCCGTCGCGGTCGGGGTCGGCGCCGGGCCGGTGAACCACACCCGGACCACCGAGCCGTTCCGGGTCATCTGCGCGAGCAGCGTCCCGAACGATCCGGGGATGACGCCCTCGGTGGTCCACGGCCGCCCGGTGTGGTCGGCCAGCCACCCGATCAGCGAGCGGTCCCGGCACGCTGGCCCGCTCGCGGTCACGTTGACCACCTGGCCCGGAGTCGCCAGCGGCGAGTACCACGCGCAGCCGAGCGAGGCCGGTCCCGGCGCGGTGATCACCGGCAGCGCCGACGAGCTGGCCGCCGACGAGCACCCGGCCGCCGCGAGCGCGATCACGGCGACGCCGACCCACCAGCGGCCCCGGTGATCCGCGCGTGACAGCGATGGCACAGCGACACCAGCTCCGTCCGGCGCGGCCCCGCATGGTGGACCTCCACCGCGACCGCGCCGCACTCCGCGCACAGCGGGAACGCCGCGAGCTGCGCCGCCCGGATCGCGGGCCATCCCGGCTCGTCCCAGGCGTCGGCCGCGCCCGTGAACGGCGCCCGGCGGTGCCTGTCGCACCAGCCGTCCGGCCCGGCGTAGTCGGGACACCAGCGGTTCCGGCATCCGCGGACCAGCGGCACCGCTCACGTCGCCGAGGCCCCGGCGTGCTCGCGGGACCACGCCACGATCTGCTGAGCCGGGCGGTCGCCGAGCGCGGCCTTGACCAGCTCGGCCTCCTCGCCGCCGAACGTCAGGTGGAGCCGGAACACGTCCCGGTCGTTGCGGGCCTGCTGGCGCTCCTCCTCGGTGCGCGCGGCGGCGATCCGCTGCTCGCGGCGCCGGTCGGCGTTCGCGCCCGATTCGGTGGCGTCCACCTGGACCGGCCCGTCGCCATCGGTGGTCTTGGCCCCGGCCGGAGCCCACGCCTCGGAGAACTCCTCGCCCGCCAGCGCCTCGGCCGCCGGGATGTCATCGAGGAGCCGTTGCAGCTCGGCGTCGGACATGTCCAGGGAGTCGGCCGCCCAGTCCAGCGCGCCGAGCTGCTCCAGGTCGCGGAGCACGTCGGTAGCGAGCTGGATGTCCTCGGACCCGCGCGCCCGGTTATGCCGCAGCGTGGCGATCTTGGCCTGCGCCTCGCCCATCGGCAGCCGCACGATGGCCAGCACGTCATCGGGGAGCTTGCCCTCCTCGGCCAGCTCGCGGACGGCCCGCCACCTGTGCTCGCCATCCACGATCACCGTGAGCCCGTCGCGGTCTACCACCTTCACGGGGTCGGTGAACCCGTCCTCCAAGATGGACGACTTGAGCATGGTGAACTCGTGCTCCTTCTGCCGGTGCGGGTTGTAGTCGTTCGGCGTGAGCACAGCCGCCGAGACGTACTCGATGCTGAGCCGTTCGAGCCGCTGATTCAGCTTCTCGATCACGGCCTGGCCCTTGCGTCGGGGCACGGTGGACCTCCTATCCGGGGATGCCGCCCCAGTCGGGCTCTCCCGGCCGGAACACGGACGGCTGGACGTAGGGCAGCGACCGGCACTTGACGCTGAACGGGTCGCCCAGGTAGAGCGCCTTCGCCAGCTCCTTCCACGAGCCCAGCCCGGACCCGCAGACCTGGCACATGCCCACGTCGGGGTACGGGGTCGTGGAGTGCGCGCGGTGCCCGGACAGCGAGCGCCGCATCTGAAGCTCGGCCCGCTCCGCGATCCAGGCCGGGGCCTTCTCGATGCACGTCCGCTTGAAGCACGCCTCCCACGACTCGCCCGGCCCGCGCTGCGCGGTGACGGCCCGCTTGCCGTACTGCGTGAACGTCCGCACGGTCGGGAGCCGCCTGCACACCCGGTCCCACCAGTTCGGCCAGGCCGCCGCCAGCAGCCGCAGCACGTCGCCGGTCCCGGCGCTCATCGTCGGCGGGCTGATGCGGAGCTGCCCGCGCGGCACGCCGAGCCGGTTGAGCACGTCGTAGGCGTCGTTGTAGTCCCACCCGTTCACCTCGATCGCGCGCCACACGTCGGCGTCCAGCCAGTCATAGACCGGCCGGATGTTCCGCACGCCCCACGGCTTATTCGGCAGGGTCAGGTAGCCGCCCGAGCTGTAGAGCCCGAACAGCCGCCCCCGGCTCTCCTGCACCCGCAGGCCGACCACCGCGCGGAGTTCCTTGCCCGGCGGCGGCGGGAACCGCGCCGGGATCGTCATCGCCTCGATGTTGTAATCGGGGATGTGCTCGGCGAAGTCGGGCGGCTGGACGACCCACGCCTCCGGCGCGAGCTGCGGGTCCATGATCCACCAGAACGGCTCCTCGCGGTCGAAGGCGTTGATCGACGGCTGGTGCGCGACGAGCCAGTGCAGGTCCACCTCGGGCCGCTCGCGGAGCCGCATCAGGTACTCCCGCGTGCCCGGCGGGATGATCTCCTCCTCGCGGGTCACCACCTCGACCGGGAGCCGCCCGGTCTCCCGCGCCGCGATGATCGCGGTCTCGACGCAGCACGTCGAGTCCTTGCCGCCCGAGCACGAGACCACGATCCGGTGTCCCTCGGCGTACTGCTCGCGGAGCCGCGCGACCGCCGCGTCGAACACCGTCATCCCGATCATGGCCCTGGTCACGGCAGCCGCCAGAGCCACATCGCGGAGTAGTGCAGCCCGGCGGGGGCGGCGAGGCTCATACGCCACGCCGCCCGGCCGAGCCCGGCCGCTCCGTCAGGTAGCGCCGAGGTCCCGACGCACATCGGCCGCGCGAGCCCGGCGGCCCTCGCGGCGGCCCTCACCTGGTGCGGCCCGAGCGCGATGTACGGCGCCGACTTCACCGAGAAGTGAGCCCGGCGGTGCCCGCGCGGCATCGACCCGTGGAGCGCCAGCGTCCCGCCGGGGGCGGCCAGCGACCGCGCGACCCGGAGCAGCGGGGCGAGGTCGCCCAGGTACTCCAGGCTCCACGTCGCGGTGACCGTCTGGTAGCCGTCGCCCGGCGACAGCGCGTTCCACCAGCCGGTCTCGCCGACCGTGGCCTTGACCCCGGCCGCGTCCGGGTGCTTGCGGGCCATCTCGGCGAGCATCGGCCCGGAGGAGTCAACCCCGGTGTACTCGGCGGGGCGGCAGTGATCCGCGACCCAGCCGGTCCCGCAGCCGAGATCCAGGACCCGGCGGCCCTCGGTGAGCGGCGCCAGGAGCCCGGCCATCACCTCGTCCTCCCAGCGGTCCACGTCGCGGGTGAAGTGCCCGTCGTAGGACGCCGCCGCCTCGTCGTAGAAGGTCACGACGCCTCGCCCCACGTCCTCGGCGCCGCGAACGTGGTCTGCCCGGTATCGGGCAGCTCCTCGTGCAGGAGCCGCGCCAGCAGCGGCCACGCCTCGCGCGGGGTCAGCAG
>Ga0210408_10002830_pt1 | contig 16468 bp, 20 predicted proteins | sample IncBWH4MmetaG_FD_155471 | JGI IMG/M metagenome (GOLD analysis project Ga0210408, IMG submission 155471) | Forest soil microbial communities from Barre Woods Harvard Forest LTER site, Petersham, Massachusetts, United States - Inc-BW-H-4-M | ecosystem: Environmental > Terrestrial > Soil >...
GTGCCGGACTACGGCGTCCATGCTGGACATCTGGTAGGACGCTGACCTGCTGATACGGATTCCGGCACATTGGCCGGACGCCCTCCATTGATCTACGGATCAGCCCTTGGTACCGCTGGCGCGGCGCCGTACCGGCGTGTAAACGCCACGTCAGCCCCAGCAGCATCAGCGTTACCTATTTACGGGTTAGAAGGTTGGGGGTTCGAGTCCCTCCGAGCGCGCCCAGCTCACAGGCCCGTTGCCCGCCCGGCAGCGGGCTTTCTTTTCGCTCTGGGAGCCACGCTGGGAGCCACGGGCACACGTCAGCCGCCGAACAGGGCCCGGCTCATCGACTCGGCCGCCGCCCGCTTGTCACCTTCGAGCAGGTGCCCGTACACGTCCTTGGTGATGGCGATGCTGGCATGCCCGAGCACCTCGGAGACCACGTGCAGCGGCGTGCCCTGGGCCAGCATCAGCGAGGCTCCCGAGTGGCGCAGCTCGTGCGGGTGCCAGTGACCCAGGCCAGCCCGCTCGCACAGCCGGGCGAAGGAGTGCGAGAAGTTATCCGGGTCCATTGGCGTGCCGATCTCGCTGGCGAAGATCAGCCCGTGATCCTGCCACAGCGGCCCGGCCGCCATCTGGGTCTCGGCCTGCCGTGCCCGGTGTTGCCGGAACCTGGCTACCAGCTCGGGAGTGAGGGATAGCGTCCGCCGTGATTTGGGTGTCTTCAGCTCGCTGACCACGAGCCGGGTCCGGCGGGCCGAGGAGGCGTCGCGGTCCTTGACCCGCTTGACGCCGTGTGTCACTCCCAGTGTCCCGGCCTTCCAGTCCAGTGCCGACCAGCGCAGGCCCAGTACCTCACCGTGGCGCATCCCGTAGGCCAGAGCCAGCACGACCGCCGCCTCGAACCGGTATCCGGCCGCAGCCTCCAGGAGCTGCCGCGCCTGGTCGACGGTGAGCGTCCGGCCATCTTTGGCCCTGATGCGCGGCGCGGTGGACAGCCCGGCCACGTTCCGGGCCACGATTCCCTCGCGCACCGCTTGCCCGAGAGCGCGGCGTAGCACTGTCCGCATGATCCGGACACTGTTCGAGCTGTAACCTGCGTCCCGTTTCGCCTTCCACAACCGGTCAAGATCAGCGACGGTCAGCTTGGCCAGCGGCTTGCGGCCGAGTGCCGGGACGAGGTGCAGGCGCACCGTGTCCACGTAGTCGTCCTCCGTTGACTCGGCCACGGAGCCGGGCAGGTTGACGGTCAGCCAGCGATCAAGAGCGGCGCCTGCGGCGCCGCGGGGCCGACGCCAGCGCCCGGCCTCTGGCCTTGGGAGGCCCCGGCCGGGCGCGCGTCGGCCCCACACTCACCGGCCGCGGATCACCGAGGCTCATCCACGCACACTGGTCATGCTCGCCTGGCCTCGTCGCCTGCTACGTAACCGCCAGCCAGGAGCCAGATGCAGAGCCGGTTGGAAGGCCGAGCGCGACCAGCAACCAGGTAGATCAAACTTGAGCGTACCGGCCTGACATGCGATGGTACTCGTCAGTACATGTGAGGCACGGGAGGCGGGTCGTGGAGCACCAGGTCTGGATGGCGGCCGAAGCCGAGAAATGGGTCGCCCGGCTCAATGCCTATGTACACGGCGCCTCGCGTAGCAGGCCAGCAGCCACCGCGCAGTACTGGCTGCTGGGCAAGACCGGGTCCTGGGCCACAGGGCCGGGCCTGGAGGCCGCATATCGGCGGCACCTTCTGACGCTTACCCGTGCGCGCAGGGCCAATGCGGACATTGCCACTCGGCGCAAGCGGGTGGAGCTGCAAATCGGCGAACTGGAACGGCAGGCCGACGAGGTGGAAGCCCCGGCCAGCAAGACCATGGATGCCAGCCAGGGCGGCGCCGCAGACCGGGGCCGGACGACCCGCGATGTCGCCGAACAGCTGGCCGACCTGCGCCGCCAGTACGCCGACATGCAGGCCAAAGAACAGCGCATTTCCACAGCCAGCCGACGGCTAAACGCTGAGGTCAATACCTTCCGGGCCGGTAAAGATGCCATCAAGGCCGCACACCGTGCGGCGGAAGAGGCGGCCAAAGCCGTGGCCGCGGCGGCAACCGGGGACCACCTGGCCCACGACGCAACCGGGGAAGGCGCAGAACCAAGGTGACGCCGGGGTCCGGGGATGGCCCGCTCAGTGTCCGGGGGTGCCCCTCCACCGTCAAGGGCACCCGAAGATCATTTCAAACCCGCTCCGCAGAAATGATCTTCGGGACCCACCCTTGAGCGTCGGAGCCTCTGCACCCCCTCCGGCCAGAGACCAAGGGCCAGCCAGGAGCCTGCCCATACCGGACGCGGGCCATCCCCTGCAAGGTGCGGGTCAGTCAGGAAGGGGAGAGGTGGCCGTGCCCGTTGCGTGCCCGATCAGACAGCCAACCGTGGGTACTGGCAGTCACTCATAGATACCTCCATATGCCCGCTGACCTGCGTACGGACAGGTCCGGGCATGGCCGCTCACGTCCTCCTAAGCAGTCGATCGTGCGGGCGATTATGAGGCAGCCCCTTGTGATTCGCCGGGAGGATCGCGCCATGATGCTCTCGTGGACGAAGATCAGCGACATGACCTGCTGCGCAGGGCAGAAGATGAAGTTGGCCGCGTCAGCCGGGAATACGGATGGGACTCACCCCAGGCCCAGACACAGCGACAGCGGCAACTAAGCCTGGAGCGAAGCACTGCGGCCGAGCTGGGTCTGCCTTACGCTCAGCACGTCGACCTCGGAGTGAGGTGGGATGCGGGCACACCGATGCCGGTGCTGCTATCCGGCCTGCGGACCTTTGTGGCCTTCTACCTGAGTGTCCACGACCCGGTAGCCGACAGAATTAACGCTCGCGTACGAGACCCGCAGGCGGATCATGGTATTGGTATCGTGGAGTTCAAGAGGGTGACGAGCGTCAAGATCGGCTTCCCCAACGACGAGGTACTCCGCGGGCACCCCCTCTGGGGCAGTGGGCTGGAGTTCTACAGCGCACATGAGGTTAAGAATTCATCCTGGATCACCGGGCTGATGGAAGTGGACCGCGCTCATGAACGCTTCGATGAAAGCCAGTGGGGCGGGCGCCACCATTTCATGCTCACCTTCCATGACGAAACACTGGAATGCGTCGCCAAGTGGACGATCACACGGACCGCGCCGGGCGCAACCATGCCAGAAGTCCTAGCTCGGCTCGGCGCCGAAGCACTCTGATAGGGAGACCGCGGCAGCGGGTCGTGCCCGCTACGTGCCCGATCGAGCGGTAAACTCAGCGCACTGACGGTCACTCACGGACAACCGGTGTAGCCGCCGACTAGGGCATTCCCTGTACAGGGAGGTGGCAGGCGCAGCCTTCTAAGCCGTGGGTCGGTCGGGCGGGAGATCACGCAGGCGGGGCGCGATACTTAGCGCATGAGCCTTGTCGTGCGCGACCTGATGATCGATTGCGCGGACCCGTACAGTCTGGCGTCGTTCTGGGGTGCCGTACTGCGTCGTCCAGTGGAAGGGAGCGCCGAGGGCTGCGGAGTCAGCTTGCCGGAAGGCAATCAGCCATCAATGATCTTTTTCCGGGAAGTCGCCGACGCCAAGCAGGTGAAAAACCGGCTGCATCTCGACCTCAACCCTGTCCACGGGACGCTCGCCGAAGAGGTGCAGCGGCTCACAGCCTTGGGTGCCACAGTCCTGGCCAGGCACGGCCGGGGGGCTGACCTTGGCTGGATCGTGTTGGCCGATCCCGAGGGCAACGAGTTCTGCGTGCAGTCAAGTGACGCAGAAGTTGCTGCCGTCCAGGCGCACCTTGACGCCGGGGAGGCGGAAACCGAGTAATCGGCGCTGACAGACGGCACGCACGGGATACGCTCGTAATGCGTAGCTCTGCCGCGCCGCTTCCCTTCCTCGGGTCTGGCAGCCGTGGTCCTGTCAACTTGCCGCCGGACGACTTGTTCTGAGCTGACAGCATTGGGCGGCTCAGATACCGGTGCACTGCGAGCTGGCATACACCATGATGGGCGAGAATACGTCTATGCCCGGGTGGTGCGGGAGATTGAAGCCGCTGACGATCTGCCAGCCAGCGCCCGGTGGGAGGTCTGAGAGGTGGAAGATCAGGACGTTAGGGGGGCGGTAGATCGGTGCGGCCTCGATCGCGACACCGTGACGGAGCCGGTGCAGGTACGGTCGGCAGGCCGGGTTCAGCTGGCCGGTGAAGGTGACGCTGGCCGGGATGCCGTCCGCGCGGAGCGTACGTTGCAGACCGGCCGGATCACGCAGTTCGCGGATGGTGACATAGACCGTGCCGTCAGCCTGCTTTGCGACCGTCCAGGCCGCCAGCTGGACGGTGACCGGGCGGCCCGGCGGGTGGCCGGGCAATAGCGTGGTCACGGCAATGGCCGCGGCGGCTACCATGGCCAGCGCTGCGGCCATAGCCGGAATCCGCCGCCGGGTGCGCACCGCGCGGCTACGGCTCACGATCTGCTCCACCGGCGTGGCCGAGTGAACTTCGGTGAAGGACTCCCGCACCGCCGTCATCAGTTCGTCGTCATTCATGATGGGCTCTCCAGCTGCCGGTCGGGGATAAGGTCATCGCGCAACGCCGCGATGGCCCGGGCTAGGTGAGCCTTGACCGTGCTCGGCGCTATGCCGAGCACTTCCGCGGTGCGGCCGGTATCCAGGTCGAGGAACAGCCTCAACGCGATTACCTGCCGCTGCCGGGCAGGCAGCCGGATCAGCGCCGCCATGATCCTCGAATCGACGGGGCTGTCGGCGGCCCCGCTGACCATGGGCGGTTCCGCGATCATGCCGGGATCTGGCACCGATACCTCCCGGCGGTAGCGCCGCCACTGGGAGACATGCGCGTTCAGCGCGACACGGATCACCCACGCGACTGGCGCCGGGTGTCGGCTGACGGTGCGCCACGATGCGCACGCCCGGGCGAAGGCCTCGTCAACAAGATCCTGCGCCGTATCCAGGTCACCGACGCTCACCAGGACAGTGCGCAGGCAATCATCCTTGGACCGGCGGTAGAACTCCGCGAAGTCCGGTCGCTGGGTTCCCACACCCTATTCAACGCACAACCGGCCACCGGGGACTACATGACTTAGGCGGTGGCGTGACCGCACCTGACAGCAACGGCAGCAGCCAACGCCAAACCTCAGCGGTGACCAGCAGCCAAGGACGCTCGCGCGTCATGCGGCAACTGGGCATATGTCCGGCCGGAAAAGCGGAAGGTCGGCAGTTCGCCCTTTCTGTCTCGTCCGCCGCGCATCGCCCACGCTGGAAGGCGGGACGCGCGGTTCAGGAACCCGATTTGTGCACGGATTTGTGCACGAGACGCGGCGGGGCAGGTTGAGACGAGGGAGACGCAGCGGACCAGGCATGAACGCCCGCCGTCCGTCCGCCGGGGTCAGCGCGGCGACCAGAGACCACGCGAGACGGCAGAGACGTACGTCGTGTGGCTCATAACCCAGAGGTCGCGGGTTCAAATCCCGCCCCCGCTACTAGTTTCTGCAGCTCAGGGCCTTCTCCCGATGGGAGAGGGCTCTTGGCGTAACAGGGCATGTGACCAAAGCGGGGGCCCGAGCGGTCGCCCAAGCCCGAAAAGGGCCCGACTGGTGAGACGGGTTGGCACGGAACGAGACAGCGCGGAACCCGGGAGACGCTCCCGCTAGCGATCTCTGGGCGCCTGGTCCGGAGGTATCGCCGGTGCACCGGCGTCCCGTGCTGGCCCGACCCCCGAGCGCGCAGGTCGCCCACTTATGGCGAGTGACGCTCCGCGGCAGCCGTTAAGGACGTTCATGCCAAACGGCTGCCGCGGGCTGTCACGGCCTAGTCGTGCCGGGCTTCACCCGATGCGGACCACCTGGCCGCCGGTGCGGCACAGCTGCGGGCCCAGGCCGGTGGCCGGGGCGATGCTGCAGTTAGAGACGTAGATCGCGCCGTCGAGTCCGGCGGCGAAGCCGGACGGGAAGAACAGCTTGCCGACACCGAGGTGGGTGCGGTTGCCGTGCCCGTCGAGGCGCACCACATCGCCGACCGGGTTAGCACCCCGGCTCTCGTCCAGTCCGCCGACCTGGAACTAGGTGGCGTAGAACGCGCCGTCGCGGCCGAACCCGCAGCCCTGCACGGTGGTCAGGCCGGTGGCCCACACCGTCGGCGCCTGCCCGGGGACGACCCGCCAGATACGCGCGTGCCCGGGGCTGTAGAAGCCGCCGAGCAGCTCACCGACGTACAGCGCGCCATCCGGGCCGCGCGCCACGCAGGTGGGCACCGCGTCGCTCTGCGAGCCCGCCGGGACCGGGTAGAAGGCCAGGACCTTCACCGCGCCGTTCCGCTTGACCTGCACTAGGACGTTGGCGCCCGCGCCCCGGACGTAAAGTGCCCGCCGGAGTAGAGCACCGTGTTGGGGTTAGCGTCGGGGAAGTCCTTCGGCGCGAGGTTGATCCGGGTCGAGGTCCAGGTCCAGTCCTGGTCACCGACGTCGGACACGTCCGTGGCCCGGCCGTGCCGCTTCACCAGCCACAAGTGGCCGAGCTGGGCCAGGGGCCGCTCCGCGCAGACCTGCCGGGATCACGCCCGGCGGCGGCACCTCGTGCGAGCTCAACCCGAACTGGGCGAAGAACGTACCGTCCGGGCCGCGGGACACTGACACTGGGCCCTCCGCCGCGACACCTCCCGGGCCCGAGCCGGAGATTAGGCCGGTGACGATACGCCGCACGCCGTCGCCGTCCGTGCTCACCCGGTCTAGCGACCCGACCAGTCCCAGGCACGTCTGGCCTGCCAGGCCGCCACTGACGCAGGTGGCGCCGCCGGCTCCGGCCTCTGCCAGGTAGAGTCCCTCGTCCGGGGCGGCCGAAAGGCCGCGCGGCTGGTCCATTAGGTGCCGATTGAGCTGCCCGGACCCTGGCTGCCCCACGACATGGAGTTCGGCACCATCCACAGCGGGTACGGCGGACGGGCCTACCGGTGAACCTACGCGGCTACCAAGGAGCCGGGCTGGTTCCTGTTCAACGGGCTGGTCAAGCACGACACGGTGACTGGCCAGGAGGAGCGGTACCAGTTCGAGCCGGGCGTGTTCTGCAGCGAGGTCGGCGTGGCCCCGCGCGTGGGCGGGACGGGGAGGATGACGCGTACCTGGTCACGCTCACCGTCGACATGAACCGTGACCTGTCCGAGTGCGTCGTGTTCCGGGCCGGCGACGTGGGCCCGGGGCCCGATCGCGCGCGCTCAGCTCCCCGAGCGGATCGCCAGCGGCACGCACAGCTGCTGGGCGCCCGGCGAGTCCGGGTGAGCACCGCGGAGAACTCCAACGCCGTCGCCCTGGGGCTGATCGGCGACGAGTGGACCTGGCCATCGTCCGGCTGGCCATCATGTCCGACGCGCGCCGGTACTCCGACTTCCGGGACCCGCTCGGCATCGCCAACTCGGTGCTGAGCGCGCGGCTGCGCCGCCTCACCGAGGCCGGCGTGTTCAGCGTGTCCCAGTACTCCGCCGCGCCGCGCCGGTACGAGTACATGCTCACCGAACGCGGCCGCGACCTGTGGAAGGTGCTGCTGACCATCTGGTCATGGGACGCGGCGTGGTGACCGAGCACATCGAGCCGCTGCCGCCGATGTACCACACCGGGTGCGGCGAGGAGTTCGCCCCGGTCATGCACTGCCGGGGGTGCGGCCGGTCGGCCGGGATCCGGGATGCCAGCGGCACGTTCGGGCCGAGCGGCGGCTTCCGGCGGTCGGTGCCGCGCGCCACCATCAGGCGCCGGTCCGCCGGCGGCACCGGTGCTTCCGGGGCAGCCGGTCCAGGCCTCGTCCCGCAGACCATCGAGCTGATCGGCAACCGCTGGTCGGCGTCGGCCCTGGCCGCCGCCTTCCTCGGCGCGCGGCGGTTCACCGACATGCTGGTGATGACGGGCGCCCCGCCCACCATCGTCTCGGACCGGTTGCGCACGTCTGCCGGATGGGCGTGCTGGAGACGGTGGCCCGGTCCGGCTCGGGCCGGCCCGAGTACCGGCTGACGGACAAGGGCCGGGCGTTCTTCCCTCACGTCATGGTCATGCTGGAGTGGGGCGACCGCTGGTTCCGCGCGCCTGAGGGACCGGCCACCCTGCTTACCCATACCACATGCGGCGGCGAGTTCCACCCCGTCCAGCACTGCTCGGCCTGCGGCGCCGAGCTGCACGACCCGCAGATCCAGGTCGGCGGCGAGCCCCCCCAAAGCCCGCTCCTATCCGGACGCTTCTACGCAAAAAGCCACACAATCTCCACATGTTTTACATCTGGCCGTGACCTAAGCCTGATCGTCTGCTGTGACGGCCGCCGGGCCCGGGCCGTCAGCCCAGGGCCCATAGCGGGAAGTCTGCTTGCAAGGGGAGGGTTTAATGAGGATGCCTGCAGTTCATCACAGGCGACTGAGCGTAATGGGCGGTGTCACCGCCCTCGGCCTGGCCGCCACTCTGGGGCTGGCCGCACCCTCTGCCGCCGGGGCGCAGACAGGTGGTCACCACAAGGGATTCACCGTCGTCGCCGACCACCTCAACAACCCACGCGGGCTCTCGCGGGCCCCCGACGGCGGGCTCTATCTCGCCGAGGCAGGCGCCGGCGGTGCTACCTGTATCGGCGGCGGCGTGCAGGGCCAGACCTGCATCGGCCTTACCGGGTCATTCGACCTGGTGACCTGGCACGGCGTCAAGCGCATCGTCACCGGCCTGATCTCCGCCTCCGGACCGGGCGGCGTCGGGGCGGAGGGCCCGATGTCGGTCTCGCGCGGCCCGGCGGGCCGCCTGTACGGGGTGTTCGGAGAGAACTCGCACGTGGTGCCACCGCCCCGCGCGATCCCGGCCAACCTGCGTGCCGCGGCCCTGGCCGAGCTGGGCCACCTGGTCAAGGTGACACCGTTCGGGATCAGGGACGTGTCCAACGTCGGTGATCAGGACTGGACGTGGACGAACACCCACAAGGACCTGGCGCCCAACGACTTCCCTGACGCCAACCCCAACAACGTCCTCTCCTCTCACGGGCACCGCTACGTGGTGGACGCGGGCGCCAACATCCTGGTCGACGTCGAGCGCAACGGCGAGGCCGACGTCGTCGCGTTCTTCCCGGTTCCGAAGGGCTCGCAGCACGACGCGGTGCCGACATGCGTGGCGCGCGGCCCGGATGGCGCGCTGTACGTCGGGGAGCTTCTCGGTGGCTCCTTTGCTCCGGGGCACGCGCGCGTCTGGCGGGTAGTTCCCGGGCACGCCCCGAGGGTCTGGGCCACGGGCCTGACCACCGTGCAGGGCTGCGGCTTCGGCTCGGACGGCGCGTTCTACGCCACCGAGTTCCAGGCGGCCGGGTTCAACCCCGGTGTGGGCAGCCCGGCCGGCGATGTCGTGCGCATCGACCGGTACGGCCACCGCACCCGCCTGGGTGTCGGCAAGCTGTTCTACCCGTCCGGCTTCCTCGCGGGATCCCACGGTGCCATTTACGTCTCGAACTGCAGCATCGCCCCGGCCAGCGGCCTGGGTCCGAAGCTGTGTCCGACCGGCGGCCAGGTCGTCAGGATCGGATAAGCAGTGGTACCCGCTCGGCCCCCGGTGACCCGGGGGCCGGGCGGGGTGTCGGCCGTATGCAGCGATCGGCCCTGGCGTCGTCGCTCCTGTAGCTGTAGTGACGGGTCTGGTAGCAGACGTTGCGGAGGTGGCCACGCCGCGCCCCAGCAAGGCGGCCGGCGCGGTCGCTGGTCACCGGCGCGAACCGCGGCATCGGCCTGGCGTTCGTGCCGGAACTGGCCGCGCGCAGGCTGCTCAAGGCCACGATCATGGACACCGGCCGGTAAACCATGGCCACTGTGCCGGACGTGACCGGGCCACGCTTCCGAGCGCTAGCGCGGGCCGGCCGCCGGGGCGAGCAGTGCCACACGCTGATCCGGTTTTGTCTGATGCCCCGGCTATGCTGTCCTGACGCACGTGAAAGGCATGACGGGGAGGAGGCGAGAGGACCAGGCCGTGGCCGGCACGTCATCACCGGGCGGGGCGGGGGTACCGCCTGAGCTCGACACGAGCGAGGCACATTCGGCCCGGTGTGGAACTACCTGCTGGGCGGCAAGGACAACTTCGCGGCCGACCCGACCCGAACACGCACTCACGCCCGGATAAGCGTGTCTGGCACTGGCCATTACTCACCAGGGTGCCGTGGCCGGTGCGCGTGCGCTGAGCCGCGCAGATCGATCTCGTACGGCTCGGGGACGGCCCGATCTGGACGGCAACCTCGCGCAGATGGGCCAGCCCTGCGCGGCACGGGGGCGGGTCTCCGCGGAAATGTCATGAGCCTGGCTGGCAGCGCTGTAACGAACCAGGCCGGCGCTTTTGCTGGCGATAGATGAGGATGATTGCCACGCGCCCCTGCTCCGGGGTGTCGGCGACGTTGCCGGATATGAGGTCGGGACGTCACGAAGCACCAGGTCAGCGGCGATCAGGCTGGCCTGGCGGATGCCAGGGCAATCGCGGTGCGGCCACCGGGTTTGTATCAAGTACTTGCAACAACTTCCCGCACCTGGGATAGTGCTTGTATCAGGTCACTAATACAAACTGGGGTGCGGCATGGAAGGTGTCCTGGTGCTGGTGGTCGGGGCGTGCCTGTCGGCTGGCGTGGCGGTGGCGGTGGCGGTGGCGTGGCTGGCGCGCACCGGGTTGCGGCCGGCAGTTCCGGCTGCGGCCACCCGCCAGACAGCGAGCTTCCGGCTGGCTGGGGTGATCACAGGGCTGGTGGCGTGCGGTGCCGCCGCTGCCTCGGGTGCGCTGGGACGCGGGTTGCTGCTGGCAGGCCCGGTGTTCGGGTTGTGCGTTCTGGCCGGCGTGATGGCCGGGGAGATCAGCGTGCGGCCGGCGGGGGGCCAGACCCGGACGGCGGTAGTGGAGGTCCGGCGGGTGCGCGACTACCTGCCGAGGGGCCTGGCCACGGCGGTGACGGCCGCGGCGGCGGTGCTGCTCGCCGTGGTCACCGTGACCACGGCGACCGCGAGACCCGATGATCTCGGCCGGCCCGGCAGGGTCCTGCTGCTGAGCTGCGGACCGGGCACGTGGCAGGCCCGGGGACCGTGGCCGGGGTCGTTCTACAGCGTGCCGCTCGCGGCTATGGTGGCCGCCGGCCTGATCACTGCGGGCGGCGCCCTGCGTGTCGTCATCCGCCGGGCCCGCGCCGGCGCAGACCCGGACGCGGTAGCGGCGGACGACGCCCTGCGCCAGCGGGCCGCCCGGACGATCACTGGCGCCTGCGGGATCCTGGTCGCCGTGCCGCTAGCCGGTGTCTGCCTCGTCTCGGCGGGTGCCTTGCTGTCTTCCTCCTGCCGCCCGGCCTGGTGGATCTACGCGGGATGGGCCCTGCTGGCGCTGCTGATCGCCGCAGGGGCCCTGACCGGCTGGTGCGCCGGCGTGCTGCTGGCCCCCGCCCGCGCTGTCACCGCTGCGCGGCCAGCCCGATGACCGCCCGCCCGTCGCTGATCGTCGACACCAGCAATCCGACGCCCCCCTATGAGCAGCTACGCCGCCAGCTGGCCGAGCTGATCCAGTCCACGGCCCTTGCACCAGGCGACCGGCTACCTCCGCTTCGTCAGCTAGCCGCCGACCTCGGCCTTGCGATAGGCACCGTGGCCCGCGCCTACCGCGAGCTGGAATCAGCCGGGCTGGTCAGCTCACGCCGCGGAGGCGGGACACGCGTCTCCGCAACAGCGCCGAGCCTGCCGGACTCTGAACGCCGGCGGCTCCTCCACCACCACGCCAGGGCCTTCGTCCGGCAAGCCGCCCTGCTAGGCGCCGACGAGCAGCAGATCCTCGGAGCGATTTCACAAGCCCTGGCAACCTGACCAGTACGAATCCTGCGATATCCGTATCCAGCATGCAGAACAGGGCGCCTGAGCCACGAGGTGCACATGCAGCAGCGCAGATCAGCCCGTCCTGCGCCCCCGAGCTGATGGTTATGAAGACAGCGGAAACCACGCCTACGGCGGATACTTGTGCGCCTATTGCCGGGCCCATCCCGCCCTCGGCGGCTCTGCGGCACCCCGCGTCAGCCGGGCTGACCTTGGCCCTTCGCACAGCTGTGCTAACAACTGCGCTGCACCACGCAACGACATTCCGTCATGAAATGTATCTTCAGGTGGCCACAGAACTCGCGAGGATCGGCCGGGCCATTAGCGGGCCATTAACTCCGGTGACGAGCGGTCTCTCACGGTCACTCGCGGACACCTCTCTCCGCAGGTCAGGCCATGTGACTGGGCCGGACGGCACAGATTCCCAAGCTGATAGTGCGGGTTCGATTTTCGTCACCCGTTCCCGGGCACTGGCGCCCAGGCGGTAACGAAGCTCCAGGTGGTCATCACGCCGCGGCTGGCCACAGTTTCGGCGCGCAGCCGGTCAGCCAGGCTGTCAATGTCAATCTCGTCCGCCGTCGCGACACCATGCTCGACGAGCCGCGGCAAGATCGTCCGGACAAGGCCCGCGATGTATTCGTAGCCGGGCCAATCCACGCCACCCCCCACGGCAGCGTCCAGATGCATCTGAGGATCTGGCAGGCCTGCGTCCTGGAAAAGACTGAACAGCCGCAGGCCCGGGTACAGGTCCATCTGGGCACGGCGATACAACTCCATGATCCAGCTCCAGACCTGATCGAGCAGCGGCGAGGGCGGCAGCGCGGACGGGCGCAGGGTAGCGTTACCTGGCTCCTGGAAAGCGATTACGCCGCCCGGGCGGACGTGCGCGGCAAGTCGGCGCACTACCGATAGCCGGTTCTTAATAAAAAAAAGCACGCAGCGGCCAACGACGGCGTCGAAGTCGCCATCTAGAGCCACCGACGCCGCATCCCCTACCGTGAAGGTCACGTTCCGCAGACCTGCTGTGTCCGCCCGGGCTCGCGCGGTCTCAGGAGCTCGGCATTGATGTCAACACCCAGCACAGTGCCGCTCGCTCCGACCATGTCGGCGAGGATGAAGCTGACATCCCCGGCGCCGCTTCCCAGGTCGAGGACCCGCATTCCCGCCGCGATGCCCGCGTCCTCCAAGAGCCGTCGGGTGTAAGGCCCGAAGAGCCGCGCCTGCCGCAGCAGCCGGTCTGTCTCACCAGCCGAGTGCCCGAACAGATATGTCATGTCGCGCCCCCTATCCGTCACGCAGGCCACAAGTTCGGGGATTAAGAACTGTCACGGTATGTAAACGCCGCCGCCTGAACGCCAGGAGCGGGCCACCATACAGCGGCAAAGCACAGCAACTTACCTCAGGTACTGCTGGTCCCTATCTTGCACCGCGGGTCCGACCTGGGGCGAGACTCGTCCGCCTAAGACCGCCGCGAGTTCGGACGAAGAGGCCAATCGCTCGCCGCGGGATATACGCGGGATGATCTTGGATCACCTGCCCGGCGGCCACTCCGAAGCCCATGTAGAAGCGGGGGCGGGCAGTGAATTGCGGATGGTCTTGAAAACCATTAGTCGTACCCTCAGGGCGTGCGTCTGGGAGCCATGCAGATGAACAACCTTCGGATGATCCGGACCCGCCTGGACAAGCGGAGAGACGAGCCCGAGGTCACGAACTGATCTGGTTGATATGTAGGTGATCGTGAGGCTCCAAGATCGAGGCGCGCTGCGCCTCGATCACCTACATGATCAGGCATTATGTGGCCCGAAGGGCGCAGGTGATCGAAGATCACCCACATAATGAACGTGTCCGGATGCCCGCACAGGAATCTACGGATCAGCCCTTGGTACCGCTGGCGCGGCGCCGTACCGGCGTGTAAACGCCACGTCAGCCCCAGCAGCATCAGCGTTACCTATTTACGGGTTAGAAAGGTTGGGGTTTCAGTCCCTCCGAGCGCGCCAGCCCAGAGGCACTTCCGATCATGAAGTGGCCTTCACTGTTGCCCACAGTGTTGGTTACAGTCGCGGCGGCCTCTTCGGTCCCTGGCGGCCTTACCCAGCCGCTGGTTCGGGAAGCGCCAGTGCGGCGGCGGCCAGGCCTACCTGCCGCATCGACTCGCGGACTGCGTGCGCTGCCGCAGCGGCCTGGTCGGTAAGGCCGCTGATTTCAGCGATGGCATGTTCGTCGGCTGCGGTGCGGGCGACGAGGGCCAGGTAACTGTCATTCAGGTTCGATATCCGCAGCGCGTCCTGCAAGTCCCGGAACGCGGACCTGGCCCCGAGTACCTCAGCTGCGTAGCGCTCAAGCGCGGTGACCCTGGACACGATCATGTCCTGGGCTAGCTGCAGGGCACGCCGCTGCGGTCCGAGCACTGAGTCTGTCAGGGGCCCAGCGCTCGCAGCCGCGTTGAATTCGTGCTCGGCCCGCAGGTCCGTGATGTCGCGCAAAGCGATCGCGATCTGCCACTCGTGCCACCGCAGCGTAGGTTCCGCCAAGATGTCAGGCGGCTGCACCGCATCGTCAATGACCGGATCGAGCGCGGAACTGATGGCGGTCTGGACGCGGATCAACAACTCGCGGCTCACCCGGTCCAGGGCGGAGGGCACCACGACCTGGTCGCGATGACGGAGCTGATACAGCGGCTCGTCCAGGCCAACCGGGTCGTGTGCAAGGCTGCTGCGGGTCAGGCGCCGCCGCTTGCGGTCTCGCAGTGCCGGGTTGGCCACCGGCATGATGTCCCACGACGGATCGCTGGGCATCAGCCGCCGACCGTCCTCTTGCCGCGGCAGGGGTGTCGAGAACTACGAATTACCGGCACGCAGTCTCCTAAAGCGCACTACAGACGCCTAGTGTCGCATCTCCGCCAGGGAGTCGCCACCTCACCCGTCGGCGGCCTGGCACCGGTTGCAATTCGGGTTGCAGTTCAGTGTCGTACGAGACCGTACGAAACGGCCCTGCCAGGCATGTCGGTCCAGTTTGAACCGACCTGGACGACCGCGACCCGAGCTGCTAATGCGGTTGCGGCTCGCGCGTCGCCACCAGGGGCAGGAATCTCTCACAGATTTCTCACGGACTGACCAGACGGTACCGGACTATGGCGTCTCCACCAGACACCCGGCAGGACGCTGACCTGCCGATACGGATTCCGGCGCACCGGCTGGACACTCTCCATTGATCTACGGATCAGATGACGGCTCCTCCGCCCCGGCCTCGGATACGTCGAGCAGCGCGCGCAATACGTCGGTGATGTCCACTATGCCTACCAGGCCAGCGTCTCCCATGACCGGCAGGTGCCGAAAGTGCCCGCTCGTCATGACCTTGGCCGCGTCACGGATGCTTGCCGTGGTGCTGATGACGGTCGGACGAGTGGTCATCAGCTGATAAATCCGGACGTCGCTCGGGTTCTTCCCGTCCGCGACCGCGTGAGAGATGTCAGCATCGGTGATGATGCCGATCGGCTCGCCGGTCTGTCCCTTCGTGACGATCAGGGCAGTCCCAACCGCGCGCTTCATCAGATAGGCGGCTGCGGCCACGTGGTCGTTCTGGTTAACCGTCGTCACCGGCGGATGCATGATGTCCGCGACCGTGGCCGGGGACGGCGCCGGATGCTGGGCTGAGGCGTCTGCCATGATCTGTTCCCCTCGGAAATCCGATCGCACTGTTAGGTATTCGATCACACCGTTGGGCCCCGAGGCGGCGTGCGCCTAGTGGCGTTCGCCGCCTCGATGCGCCCGGATGGCGCTGTCGGCAGTCGCGATGACGTGTCCTCACGGGATTTGCACCGGATGATCTTGGATGACGCAGCAGGCGGACATGATAAGAGCCCAGGCGAGAACAGTGGCGGACAGTGAATCACGTACGCTCTTAAAACCTTTAGGGACGGGGCCGCGCCGGTCTCAGTTCTGGTCTCATTCGCCGTGGTTCGAGGGCGTACGCGGAGGACCGGACCAGGCCGCAGCTCCAGGTCACAGACCATGCTGACCTGCCGCGAACGCACGCGCTCACCCGCTCCACGGTTCAGGTGCAGGTCAGGGGGCTTACCTGCGAGCGCAACGTCGGCCTGCCGAACTGCTGGGAGCTATCACGTATTCTGCGTGGCCCGCTTCAAATCGCATCATCAGCCATACGAGCTGACAGTGCCGACATGCCTTAGCTGGCAGCGGCCTACGCCTGGCCTTGGCCCCGCGTGAGGAACAGGACCTGGCCCGGCTGGATCTTCGCGGTGCCGCTGAGCAGCACGGCGAGGGCGGTTGTGACTGCGGAGGGAAAGCCGCGGTTCTGCGGAAAAGTCTTAGTCGATACAAGGATCAGGCCCGCATGAGACTGGTCGGCGGCGCGGTAGCGGGTGTCAAGGGGGATGAAGTCCTTGATGTTGGCGGTGACCAATGCCCGCCCCTCAGTTGTCGCGTAGGCGAGGATTTGGTCGTCGGGGAGTCCTACCAAGGCTGGATGGGCGACAACCGAGATCACGTCGTAGCCCTTGGTGCGGAGTTGCTGGGCGATGTCGTCAGTGAACATCTCGTCCAGCAACAGCGGCTGGCTCATGAGCTACCCGGCCAGAAGCTCGCGCTCGCGCAGCCAAGCTTGCTCGGCGGCTTCCT
>Ga0210408_10002831_pt1 | contig 16466 bp, 15 predicted proteins | sample IncBWH4MmetaG_FD_155471 | JGI IMG/M metagenome (GOLD analysis project Ga0210408, IMG submission 155471) | Forest soil microbial communities from Barre Woods Harvard Forest LTER site, Petersham, Massachusetts, United States - Inc-BW-H-4-M | ecosystem: Environmental > Terrestrial > Soil >...
TCCCTCCTCGACCAGCCCGGGGAAATCGAACGCCAGTCGTGTGCCGCGCGAAGCTTGGCCCGGCCGAACGCCGCGCGGGACATCGTGAACATGATTGAAGAGGTTGCCCGAGGGTAGATCCATGATGGTCTCGTTCCGCAATTTTCAGCGTATTCATTTGGTGGGCATCGGCGGCATCGGTATGAGCGGCATCGCCGAAGTGTTGCTCACGCTCGGCTATTCGGTTTCGGGCTCGGACACCAAACCGTCGAACATCACCGAACGCCTGCAGGATCTCGGCGCCACCATCCACGAAGGGCACAAAGCCACGAACGTCGAGGACGCGCACGTTGTAGTGACGTCTTCCGCAATCAAGTCGGACAATCCGGAAGTTGTCGAAGCACACAAGAGAAAAATCCCAGTCATTCCGCGCGCGGAAATGCTGGCGGAGCTGATGCGCCTGAAGTACGGCATCGCGGTGGCCGGCGCGCACGGCAAAACGACCACGACCTCCATGGTTGCTTCCGTGTTAGCCGCGGCCCACCTCGATCCCACGTTTGTCGTCGGTGGCCGCGTGAATCAGGCCGGCACCACGGCGCGCCTCGGGAAAGGCGAGTTCTTCGTTGTGGAAGCCGACGAGAGCGACCGCAGCTTTTTGCTGCTCGCACCGGTCGTCGCCGTCGTCACCACCATCGACCGCGAGCATCTTGACCAATACTCCTCGCTCGAAGACATTCAGGAGGCCTTCGTCCAATTTGTGAATCGCGTGCCTTTTTACGGCGCGGCGATTCTGTGCCTGGACGAGCCCAACGTGCAGGCCATCATTCCCAACGTCAAGCGCCCCATCATCACCTACGGCACTTCGAGTCAGGCGGACCTGATCATTAGTGACATCAAGCTCGAAGGCCTGGGCAGCGAATTTCGCCTGACCTACAGAGGCGACGATCTGGGCATATTCCAGCTCTTCCATCCGCCCGGCATCCACAACGTGCGCAACGCCGCGGCCGCCGCCGCTGTCGCGCTCTACCTCAACGTTCCCGCGGAGCTGATTCGCGAGGGCCTCGGCAAATTCGCGGGCGTGGGCCGCCGCTTCGACATCAAAGGGGTGGTCAACGACATTACGGTGATCGACGATTACGGCCATCATCCCACTGAAATCCGCGCCACGCTGGAAGCCGCGCGCATCTGCAAATTCAATCGCCTCCTGGTGCTCTTCCAGCCGCATCGTTACACGCGCACGCAGCATTTGTGGGACGAATTCTGCCGCGCCTTCAATCAAGCCGATGTGCTGGTGCTCACGGAAATCTACGCCGCCAGCGAGCCGCCCATTCCCGGCATAACCAGCGAAACGCTGGCGACAGCCATTCGCGAAGCCGGGCATAAAAACGTCTTCTACTTCCGCTCCATGCAGGAAAGCATCGAGTACCTGCTGCGCGAAGCCCGTACCCTCGACGCCATCTTGACCATCGGCGCTGGAAACGTCGGCCGCGCCAGCAACGAGCTCATGGTTCTGCTCGGTACCGAACACACCACCCCCCATGCACATTGAGGACCCCAAAATCATCGCCGCTCTTCCCGAGCTCAGCGTCGAGCTTCGCCGCGCTTCTTCACTTGCCGAGCTCACGTCCCTGGCCATTGGCGGCACCACTGATCTCCTCCGTATTAGGGACCACGAATCCATTCCCGGCCTGCTGAGTCTGCTCGATTACCACGGAGTGCCGCACAGCTTCCTCGGCGGCGGCTCTAATCTCCTGGTCGGCGACGGCGAACTCCCCTGGATCGTTTTGCAGCTCGCGTCTCCCGACCCGGACGTGGTCCTCGAGGGCAATTTCGCGCAGGTCGACGCGGCCGCGGACCTCGGCCGCATGGTCACCTACTGCGCCAAGCACGACCTCGGCGGCATGGAAGGGCTGATCGGCGTCCCAGGCACCGTAGGCGGCGCCCTGCGCATGAACGCCGGCGCTTACGGCATGCAGATCGGCTCCTACGTCCGCGAGGTCAAGCTCTACCGCGCGGCCAACCGCCGGTTAGAAATCCTCAGGGGCGAGCAAATTTCCTTTGAATACCGTCACACTTCGTTTGCGCCTGATGATATGATGCTCGCGGTGAAGCTGGAACTTCCCTCCAAACCGTACAAAGAAATTCTTCAAGGGATTCGTATCTGCAACGAAAAGCGGCGTTCGAGCCAACCGCTCGGCCAAAAAAGCGCCGGCTGCATTTTCAAAAATCCACCAGGGGCATCTGCGGGACGCATGATCGATGAGCTAGGCCTGAAAGGGCTGAGCGTCGGCGATGCGCGCGTAAGCGATCGCCACGCCAATTTTTTTGTGAACGCCGGGAAGGCAAGCGCCAAGGACATGCTGGCCCTCGTCGCCGGTGTGCGCGAACGCGTGCACCGGGCTTTCCATGCGGAACTCGAGCATGAGGTAGTCATTTGGAACGCGTGAAGACCATGCCGCGCGCCTCCGCCGCGGACTCCGAGACGTACCGCCCGGAGCTGTTGGGCGACGAGGAGCCGCGCTATTTGCGCCGCCAGAAGCCGGTCGAAATCCGTCGCAAGAAATTCGCCGGACGGAGCTGGCCCTTCTACCGTCGCGTTTTGTTTTATGGCGTGGTCGGGATCGCCGGCGCTTCCGCGGCGTGGATGGCTGGACGGTTCCTTCTGTATGGGCAGCAGATGCTGCTCAGCAAGCCTGATCAAATCGAGGTGACCGGGAATCACATGGTCAGCCGCGAAGCGGTGCTGCAACAGTTTGTGCGCGACCGCGGCCGCAGCGTGCTGCGCGTTCCGTTGGATGCGCGTCGCAGCGCCCTCGAAGAAATTTCGTGGGTCGAGTCCGCCACGGTGCAGCGCATTCTCCCCAATAGGATTCGCGTCGATTTGAACGAGCGCACGCCGATCGCTTTTCTGCGCAACGGCGCCGAACTCGCGCTCATCGACGCGCACGGCGTGATTCTCGACCGACCGCGCGGCGAAGACTTGCAATTTCCCATTGTCACCGGACTCTCGGAAAACTTGCCTCGCGAAGAGCGCGGTAAACGCATGCAAACCTTTCAAGAATTCGTGAAAGATATTGACTTGGTGCGCTCTGGCTCTTCCGATCGCGTCAGCGAAGTGGATCTCGCCAATCCCAAAGATTTGCGCGCGGTGATGACCGGCATCGCCAGCGCCACCGATTCGCAAGCGCTCACCATTCACTTCGGGGCGAGCGACTTCACCGGCAAATACCGGATGGTCGTCGAAAATTTCGCGCAGTGGCAGGCCAGCAATGGTCGTGTCCACTCCATCGATTTGCAGTACGCGAAGCAGGTCGTGCTGAATCCGGATAGTAGCAGCGCCTCCGCTTCAAAAATGAGATAGCCGTCGACCAGGAGCAGGCTTGGCCAAGAAAGACAGATATCTGGTGGGGCTCGACATCGGCAGCGTGAAAACTTCCGCGCTCATTGCGGAAGTCGATGACGAACGAGTGAGATTCCTTGCGCTCGGCGCAGCGGAATCGAAGGGGCTTCGCAAGGGCCTGATCGTCAACCTCGACTCCACGGTGAGTTCCATTCGCCGCGCCGTCGAGGAAGCGGAAGGCGTGGCCAATGTTCCCGTGGAAGCCGCAGTGATCGGCGTGGCCGGCGCGCACGTACGTGGCGTCAACAGCCGCGGCGGCGTGAGCATCGGTCCCCGCGCGCGCGATATCGAGCGCGAAGACGTGCGCCGCGCCATCGACGCCGCCCGCAATATCACCCTGCCGCCCGACCGCGAAGTGCTGCACGTCTTGCCGCATGAATTTCTGGTCGACGCCCAGGACGGCATCCGCGATCCCATCGGCATGGTGGGCCAGCGCCTGGAAGCCAACGTCCATCTGGTCACCTCTTCGATTGCCGCTACGCAAAATCTCGTCACCGCTGCAAATCGCGCGGGAATCCTGATTAGCGACACGGTGCTCGAACCCCTGGCCTCCGCGGAGTCTTGCCTCACGCAAGACGAGCGGGACCTCGGCTGCTGTCTGCTGGATATTGGCGGTGGCACTACCGAACTGATTGTCTACGGTGGCGGCGTTGTCCGTCACACCAGTGCCGTGGCCGTTGGCGGCGATCACTTTACCAACGATCTTGCCGTTGGCCTGCGCACGCCCATTCCGGATGCGGAGAGAATCAAGCGTCAGCATGGCTGCGCGGCATTGTCCTTGCTGCAGGAAGATGGGCCAATCCAGATCGCCAGCGTTGGCGACCGCCCGCCGCGCACCATTTTTGCTCGACAGCTCACCGACATCATTGAGCCGCGCGCTCAGGAACTCCTCGCGCTGATTCGCGACGATTTGCGGCGCGCCGGGCTCGACCGGCAAATCCCCGCGGGTTTCGTGCTCGCCGGCGGCGGCGCAAAACTGAATGGTCTTATCGATCTTGCGGAGCAGCATTTCCATTTGCCCATGCGCATCGCGGAGCCCAAAGGCCTCGCCGATATGCCCGAGCAAGTGGCCCAGCCCGAATATGCAACGGTCGTCGGTCTCGTGCTGTACGGCGCGAAAGCGCGGCGGGCGGCGCCGCAACGCGCCGGGAATCTGGTTTCAAAACTGAAGTCCATGCTTGCCGGCGCGTCGTAACCCACCCGAGCGGCGCGCAGCAAGACTGGAAAAGAACGAGGGGGCGCATGAACAAAGAAACGGGGATCCGGATGAGCTTCAGCGAGGAGCTTTCTCCGGCAAAGATAAAAGTCATCGGTGTGGGGGGTGGCGGGTGCAACGCCGTCAACCGCATGATTCGAGCAAAGGTTGAGGGCGTCGAGTTCATCGCCGCAAACACCGACCTGCAAGCTCTGAAATTGTCGCAGGCGCCGGTGAAGCTGCAGCTTGGCGCGAAGTTGACGAAGGGATTGGGCGCGGGCGCTAACCCCGAGGTTGGCCGCAAAGCTGCTCTGGAAGACACCGAAAAAATTATCGAGGCGCTCGAAGGCTCGGACATGATTTTCATCACCGCCGGCCTTGGCGGAGGCACCGGTTCCGGCGCCGCGCCCGTAGTGGCGTCGTTGGCCAGCGAATTGGGCGCGCTGACCGTCGCCGTCGTCACCAAGCCGTTCGCCTTTGAAGGCAAGCGCCGCATGCTGCAAGCCGAGCAAGCGCTGCAAGAGCTCATCAACGCGGTCGATACCGTCATCGTCATTCCCAACGAGCGTCTGATGGAAACGGTCGAGCGCGGCACGAGCTTTTTCGACGCGTTTCGTATCGCCGACGACATTCTGCGTCAAGCCGTGCAAGGCATCTCGGACATCATCACCGTGCCCGGCATCATCAATCGCGATTTCGCCGACGTGAAAGCGATCATGCACGGCCAGGGTTACGCGGTGATGGGCACTGCGGTCGCCACCGGCACCAACCGCGCCGTGGACGCGGCGAATCGCGCCATCGCCAGTCCGCTCCTCGAGGACAACACCATTCAGGGTGCGCAAGGCATCCTGATAAACATTTCCGGCAGCTCCAGCCTGACGCTGCATGAAGTCCACGAAGCTTCTTCGGTGATCCAGAAAGCCGCGCACGAAAACGCCAACATCATTTTTGGCGCTGTGCAAGACGATCAGATGAAAGACACGGTGAAGATCACCGTCATCGCCGCCGGCTTCAAGGACGCCAACAAGAAACAAGCGCAGCAGCGCCCCTCCTTCTTGCCAAAAACCTGGAAAGCCGGCCGCGACGTCCCCGAGCCGCCGCAACCACCGCAACAGGCCAACATCGTTCATCAGGTCCAGGAAAATGTCCGCGAAGTCGGCCGCGAAGTCCCCGCGGACGACCTTGACGTGCCGACATTTCTCCGCCGCCACGCGCAAAAGGCCTAAGCAAACTAAAACGCTGGTGTTTCGTCGAAGGGCGCAGTCTTCTGCGCCCTTTGTGCATTTGTGCCCACAAGCGAGCTAGTTCATCATACTGGCTGCGATTTGCTGTGCCGGAGGAGACCGTGACTCAACGAGCAATTCCGCTCGGCGCGTTTGGTGTTTGGACTTTCCAGCTCGATGTCCTGCCTGCGGCGCGCATGCAGGAGGCCGCTGCCGAATTGGAAGAGCTCGGTTTCGGCGCGCTTTGGTACGGCGAAGCTCTCGGACGCGAGGCGTTCACAAAGGCGGGCCTGCTGCTGGCCGGAACGAAGCGCATCATCATCGCCACCGGTATCGCGAACATTTATGGTCGCGATCCCATCACTATGGCTGCCGGGCAGAAAACCTTGGCCGAAGCATATCCGACCCGATTTCTGCTCGGGCTCGGCGTAAGCCACATACCGTTGGTGGAGAAGATGCGCGGCCATCGTTACGAGAAACCTGTCCCCACCATGCGCGCGTATCTGGATGCGATGGATAAGGCTCCGTACCAAGCCGTGCCGCCGGCATCGAAACCGCCGCGCGTTTTGGCGGCGCTTGGGCCCATGATGCTAAAACTGTCCGCCGAGCGCGCGGATGGCGCACATCCTTACAATACGACTCCAAAGCACACCGCGCAGGCCCGCGAACTGCTCGGCCCTGGCCCTCTTTTGTGTCCGGAGCAGGCCGTCGTGTTGGAAAAGGACCCGGCCAAGGCGCGCGCCATTGCGCGCAAATTTCTAGAAATTTATCTCGGTTTGCCCAATTACACCAACAATTGGTTGCGCCTGGGATTTCAGGAATCCGATATTAGCAACGGAGGAAGTGACAGGCTTATCGATTCCGTGATCGCCTGGGGCGATCTGAAAACCGTGATCAGTCGAATCCAGGAACACCACTCCGCAGGCGCGGATCATGTTTGCATCCAAATGCTCACGGACGACTCCAAGACCTTCCCACTGCGCGAATATCGCGAGCTGGCATCGGCCATCCCACGCAACTAGGCGACGGGCATCGCCATTGTAGCGGCGCAGCATGCTGCGCCAGTACCGGCTAAGTGGCGCTTGCGAGCTGCACGGCTAACTTTCGCACTTCGTCCTCAAACAATTTGTAATCTTCCTGCCCATAGGCCAGCACGCTCCCCAGCCCTGAATGGATCTCGCGTGCCCTGGTCTTCCGCGCTACCTGCAAAACATTGGAAGGGTTGATCCCGCCGCCCGGAAGAACAATGTTGCGTTCTTTAGCCGCCGCGACCAGTCGTGCCAGTGTTTCGATCCCGTCAGGTGCCCCTGCCGCGCCTCCTGACGTCAGAACGCGCGCAGCCCCTGTCTTGATCACCTCCTCCAGTCCAATGTACAGGTCCGCAACGTCATCGAACGCGCGATGAAACGTAACCGCCAGCGGCCGCGCAAGGTTCACCAGCTCCCGCGTGCGCTCCACATCCACGCCCCGCCCGCGCGTAAGTATGCCCAGCACGACACCATCCATCCGAGCCCGCTTAGCCATTTCGATGTCCGCTCGCATCCGTTCATATTCGCTGGCCGAATAAACGAAATCTCCCGCCCGCGGACGTATCATCGTGAAAATCGGAACGTGCACCAGTTCGCGCGCCTTTTGCATGAGCCCTTCGTCAGGAGTAAGGCCGCCCGCACTTAAATCTGCGCAGAGCTCGATCCGTTGCGCACCGCCTCGAACAGCGGCAAGCGCGGCCTCAACGGTCTCCACTGAAATTTCGAGAAGAATGGACACGGACGAGACAGAGTAGCAGCCTCGGTGCCGGCCAGGAGCAAGAAAAGCGGGAGTTTTCTTTGATCAGAAGATCCATCGCACGTGGTGCTTGCACGAATCGCTTAACTCCGGATTACAGTGCGCATGGAAGATATGGGACCCGATTCCGATTCCCAGCGCTGCTCCTACGAACATGTCCGACGACCAGTGATCCCGGGCCATGAACCGGGTGACCGTCACGGTGGTTGCTGCCAAGTAGGCCAGCGTCTGCACCCACTTTTGCGGATATTCGTGTGACACCACGGTCGCCATCGCGAAGGTGAACATCGCGTGTCCACCGGGAAATGAAGTGTTGATGTTGTGGTGCTTCCAAAAATCTCCATTCCCGTTTCCTTCGCCGGGGCGCTGCCGTGCCGCCAGTAACTGCATCGGTGTGTAGATCAGGAATGTGTTAACCAACGTTTCCAATTCCAGCACTCCCGTTTCCTTGGCGTGCGGATGATCGCCCTTAATGCCCCATACCCACACTCCCGCCAGCGTCGCCCCCAGCCCGGCGATCGCTACGTCCGAAGTGGCTTGATAAAAATTGTAATGTGCAGTGCCGATGTGTTTCTCAATGTGCCGGTCCGAGGCCAAAAGCGCCGCCGTTCCTCCCAGCTCCAGCGCGTCCCACTTGAAGTTGGAAGGTTTGAAGGGAGTTCCATAAAGCTCCTTCTGGTCCTTCAAGGTTCGCTTCACAGAGCGCATTACCAGTCCTTGATGGCCCGGCCCCTGCATCTGGTTCTGCGACTGAGGCGAGCTTCCCGTCGCGTCTTGCTCAGCCGAGTCTTTTCCCGTTGCGTCTCGGTCAAACGTCCCCGGAGGCAGAGTCGTGTATTCGCTAAAAATATCGGTCTGCCGCACCTTGCGCTCGAGCGGCGAATCGCTTTTGATAAACGCCGCAGTTCCTCCGATCACGATGGCGGTCGGTAGCCAATTCTTACCTTCAGCGACTTTTGTGGGAAACAGTCGCATATCTTTTTCATCGTGCAGAAATCGCACCGGCATTTTGCGCCAAGAAACTTCCAGGTCGGCAGGATCGGGCGCGGCATGAGCGCTCGAACTCGACGTTGGGTTGCTGTCCGAGGCGTTAGTGGAGGACGGTGTTTGCGCAGGTTCTGGCGAGATCCCTTGCGCGTGGCTCGCGACCGGCGAGAAGACAAGTAGAAAAATTAGAGCGAAATAGGCAATCGGACGCGGACGGACTAAGAAACGAACCATCGATGAGCATTCCCCCTGAACCGAGCGGGCGGACGGGGAGAACCGCATCGGGTATCTGCGTCAGTTAAGATGACAAGGAGGCGTGAAAGGTTCGCGCCCTTGCTAAATCAAGCCATTCGCTCAATGCATCTTCGTCAGGCTAGCCGTCAACCAATTCCAATACATGCCCAAGACCGCCGCGCCGTTCCACGCCCACATGAACGCGCGCATTTGTCTGGGCGTATACGCACGCTCCTTCCATAGCACGCTGGAGTCCACAACAAACCACACAACACCGGCGGCTAAGAATCCGCTAATGATCGCGTCGTGAAAAAACCAATAAACGATCACCGTTTCGACGCAGAGAAACGCGGCAATCAGGAATTTCGCTCGCACCGCTCCGATTTCAGTGGCCGTGGTGTGCCGCCCGCTTCGCTGGTCCGGCACTATATCCATCACTTCTCCAAATACGTGCGAGTGCATGGCGAACAGCGCTCCGAAGACAAAAGTGGGCCAGGGAAGCTGCGGAACCTGATTCAGCCAACTGCTCAACACAAAAACCAGCAAATAGCTCCCTTGAATCAGGACATCAAATGGAGGACGTCCCTTCCATCCCACACGAGGATAGTTATACAGCGTGACCGCGAGAGCCAGCGCCGCGTACCAAAACAGAACTTTTGGCCCGATTAGAAAAAGGAACAGCGCCAAAAATGGCAATTGCGAAATGGCGATCTCCCACCGCAGGGCCGCCAATTGTTCCTTCGCGCCCAAAGATCCAAAGAGAAACGTCCCCTTGCGCGGATTGTAAACGTCCGCCTCCGCGTCCACGATGTCGTTCACCCCATAGAGCGCCAGGCCTAACGGAATCAGTACAAAAACGAGGCCAACCCAAAAATTCCACGAACGGACAAAAGCGCCGTGTCCGAGCGGCATCAAGTAAAACAGAGCGGTTGTCGTCCACAGGCCGGGTCGAGACACCTGTGTGACAAATACCAGTTCCGACCAAATGTTTCGTCTGGTCGCCACTGCCCGTGGCGGAATTGTCGCCGTTTCCATGCTCTTACAGCAGACTACACAATCACACCATGGGCATTTGCTTCTTTGCTCCACGTCTCTTAGTTGGCAAGGGCATCCCGCCGCCCGCGAATCCCATGCTCAGGCTTGTCACGGCCATTTCTTGTGATAGTCTTGCGCTCCTACTCCGGGTCTCGGTCGGATTCTTGCTTTGCTCAGCCCCAGGCCGGAAGCGCAAAGGAGACCTTTCCATGAAAATTTCTTCCAAGCTCACAATCTGGTTGCTGGCCTTCGCGACTGCCGCGTTGGTCGGTTGCGGCGAGTCCTATCACGACAAAGAGGAGCGCTATGTGCTGATCGCCGCCAATATCAATTTGCCTTATTGGCAGGAGGCCGACGCGGGTCTGCGCGATGTGGCCAAGGAAATGGGTCTGGGCGTGAAGGCCGATATGGACGGCCCCACCTCCTACTCTCCGAAGGAAGAAGTAGACGCGTTCGAGAAAGCCGTCTCCTCGCGCCCTGCCGGAATTCTGGTCTCCGTCGCCAATGCGGAAATGATGCAAGCGCCCATCGCCGCCGCCATTGCCAGTGGCATTCCTGTAATTTGTCTCGACTCCGATGCTCCTGATTCCAAGCGTGTGATGTTCATCGGCACAGACAATTTTCGCGCCGGACAGGAAAGCGCCAAGCGCATCGCCGACATCCTTAAGGGCCAGGGCAATATCGTCATCGTCTCCATTCCCGGGCAACACAATTTAGACGAGCGCGTGCGCGGCGTGAATGACGCCCTCAAGAAATATTCCGGCATCAAGGTCGTTCAGACCCTCGATGACAAAGGCGATTCCAACAAAGCCTTTGACGCCATCAGCGCCCTCCTCTCCGCAAAAAAACAAAAGGTCGATGGTGTTCTCTGCCTCGAGGCCTCTGGCGGACCCGGTGTGGCCAGCGCCCTGCGCCGCTTGGACATGAACGGCAAGGTGGCCGTCGTTTCCTTCGACAAGGACCCCGAGACGCTGGACTGGATCGATCGCGGTGGCATCAACGCCACCGTCGCGCAGAAGCCCTACGTTATGGCCTACTACGGCGTGAAGTTCCTGGACGACCTGCATCACAACGCCGTCCACGAATTCAAGGACTGGCACAACGCTCCCGCGCCCCCGCTGCCTGCTTGGGTCGACACTGGGACGGCCATCATCGACAAGGGCAATCTCGCGGCGTTCAAGGAAGCCTTGGCCGCTCACCCCAAGCCGCTCTAAATTTGCGAAAGAAGATTTAAACGACGCCGAACGCCGCGAACGCGGTAATCGAAGCGCAACCTAGCGCTACGCCCAACACGATCCCTGCGAGCACGTCGCTGAGGAAGTGCATGCCCAGCACAATGCGGGAGACCGCGATGCTGAAGGCCACGAAGAACAACGTTCCCTCCAGCGCCGGATAAAAGTAGCTCACCACCAACGCGATCGAAAACGCTGTCATGGTGTGCCCGGAGGGGAAGGAAAATTTGTCGGGCGGCAGCACCCTGGACCAGCAATGCGGTTCCAACTGGCAAGGCCGTGGCCGCTGGCTCAACCTCTTCAGCAGCTTGAACACGAAGATTCCCAGGATAGCCGCAGAACCTGCCGTGCCTACGGCGGCAAATCTTTGCGCTCCGCCGTACATCAACAGCATCGCGCCCAGTCCATACCACAACCAGCCGTCACCCATGCGCGTGGCCGCGATCATCCAGTAGCGAAACCATCGCGGCGCACGCCACCGGTTCATCCGCCGCATCAGGCGGTGGTCGCGCTGCTCGATAAATCCCCAGACGGTTCGCGTGACGGTCATCGCGTCACTCCAATTACTTCAGCTCGCCAAATTCGTCTCCAGGCCCGAGTCCAGTTGCCACAGCAAGCGCTGCTGTTTCTCTTCGCTTTCCAGCTTCGCAGACCATTTCCGGCAAAAGCGAATTTCGTTCAACCAGTGTCCCGCGGTGAACGCTGGAACAAAGGCCGCCAGCGGCATCAGCGGCAGCGTCCATGGTTGATCGCGCAGCATCGCCAATATGATGCGGTACACATCCGCGGTCAGCTTCGCGTAGCTCCCATGCGCCCCACGAATCATGCCGCTTCCTGCGCGCAGCCCCGCCAGAAACTCCTCCGCGGTTCGTGCCCCAGCCACCTCCGTATAGGTGCGCCCGACGCCGGCAATCGTGTGCGAGTCGCTCCCCGCAATGCCGATTCTCCCAAGCCGCTTCGCCAACCTTGCCGCCCCGGAATTTGCCGGCGGCCACATCTGCCCGTTCCGAATTTCAAAAGCCGGAACATACGATGCAAACCAGCGGAAATCTTCTTCGTCGCGGCTCCCGGTCAAACCCGACAAAACATGGTTCACGCTGAAGAAGAGCTTACGCTCCGTCAGATACATCAGTAGTGCGATAAAATCGTTTCTACGCCGCTGAATTTCCGCATGATCGCGCTCGCTGATTCCATAAACGCCCAGGTGCATCAGTGTCCCGCTCGGCATCTTGACCGTAACTTCTTCGCTCAGAAAGAAATCCGGGTAACGCCGCAAGACCTCGGCGGCATCGATGGAGTCGTGGTCGGTTATAGTTACAATGGACATGCCGAGGTGCTTGAGCCGCTCATAGACTTCCGTCGGGTCGTTGTACGACTCCCGGCAGATCCGGCTCAAGACCGGAGCGTCGAACATTCCTGAAGCAACCGTGTGAACGTGGAGGTCGCATCGCATAGGAATATTTTGGGCCGCTGATATGAACAATCTGTGAAGAGGACGCGAATTCTAGGTGAATGTGCTTATGGAACTAGTTGAACACATGGGACTTCCATCGTTATCCACATGGCATCCAGGGTGCTCTTCCCGGCGAAACTCAAGCGTATGACACAATGCCCACCATGAAGAAAATTCACGTTGTTTTCCACGATGGTGGCGGTGGTCATCGCAATGCCGCCGTGGCTTTACAGGCGATTGCCGCCCAGCAGAAACGCCCTTGGGAGGTTGAGCTGATTCAGTTCCAGGAACTTACCGATCAGCTCGACGTACTGCGCAAGCTCACCGGCATCCGCATTCAAGAACAGTACAACGTGCTGCTGCAAAATGGCTGGACGCTCGGCAGCGTCTACCTGTTGCGTCTCCTGCAAGCCACCATTCGCCTATTCCATCGTTCGCTCTTGCGCCTGCTCGAAAATTACTGGCGCGAAAAACCCGCGGACTTACTGGTCTCCGTCATCCCGCATTTCAATCGCGAGCTCTGCGAGAGTTGGGGCAAAGTCTATCCCGGCCGTCCCTTCGTCACGCTGATTACCGATCTCGCCGATTTTCCGCCCCGATTCTGGATTGAACCCCTGAAAGACCAATACGTCATCGCCGGAACAGAACGCGCCGCCGAGCAAGCTCGTTCCCTTGGCCACGACGATGCCCATATCTTCCGTACCTCCGGCATGATCCTGCGCCCCGAGTTTTACGTACCGGACAATTCCGACCCCGTCGTATTGCGCAAGGAACTCGGCCTGCGTCCCGATCTCGCCACCGCCATCGTCTTGTTTGGCGGCCACGGCTCCAAAGTGATGTACGACATCACCAGCCGCCTCGACGCCGCGCAGCTTCCCATCCAACTAATTTTGATTTGTGGACGCAATGAAGAGCTCGCCGCGAAATTCAACGCCCACCCCTGGCGCATGCCGGTTAAAGTGATCGGTTTCACCAAGGAAATTCACAAATTGATGCGCGCCGCTGACTTCCTGATCGGAAAGCCTGGTCCCGGAAGTATTGCCGAAGCCATGGTGCGCAAATTGCCCGTGCTGATCGAATGCAACGCCTGGACGCTCCCCCAGGAGCGTTACAACGCCGAATGGGTCGCGGAAAAGCGTGTTGGGATTGTGCTGCGCAACTTCCGCGAAGTCGTCGCCGGCGTCCAACGTATGCTCGACCCTGCCACCCTGGCGGAGTTCCGCAAGAACGTAGCCGCCCTCGAAAACCGCGCCATTTTCGAGATCCCGGAAATTTTGGACAAGCTCCTGCGCGAATCCAAAAACGCACAACCGCCCCCAGCAGCTTCCGCAGCGTTGGAAACGGTACGTTAGCGCGATACGCTTCGCTTTAACTCTTACACTCTTGAACTGTTTAACTTTTCTACTTGCTGTTTATAACCGCGCGTGCTCCGCGCGATCTTTGTGCCGCAGGCGCGGCCCGGCTCCCGGATTGTCTCCGCTGTGATGGTTTCGTGATTTTGCGCAAGACGTCGCCCACCAGCGCGACGCATATTTCGGCAGTTCGCACATCTTCACGCAGCTTCCCAGGCCCTTGCCCCGTGAACAATGGCAGTAACAGCCCGCTGCCTCCGTCGATTTCAACCGCCCCGGCGTGTCCGCAAATAAAGGCAAGCACATCGCCAATAACGCGCTCCCCAAAAAAAGCAATCGCCACAGCAGTCCTCGAGGCGAAGTGTACGGTCTGAAATTCGCGCGCATGCGCGCCATTCTCTTGCGGTTCGAACGAAAAACCACTAGCGCTGCAAGCCTGCAAATTTTGTTACCGTAGTCCTGTAACCAAGCCCCCGCGGGTTCAGGAGCGGGGCGGCTCCAATTTTCCGCTTTCCTCCCTGCTGAACGGCCGACCCGGGCGACCTCGCGCACCTTCCCCGCGGCGCACAGCGAAACAGTTCCAAAGTGAATTAGCGGGACCGTTTTGGGGCGAAGAGGCGAACGCCTCCTCAGCGTAATTCGCACATAAGGTGGTACTTACCAAACCAGCAGGCCAAACCTCAGTTGGCGCTGCTCGTGCACTATCCCCAAACGTTGGCGCGTTTCCGATGACGAATCGAGGAAAGTGACGAGCGAGGGGGAAGGGGCTTGCTCGCCGCATTTCAAGGTTCGTTCCCACCTGCCTCTGAGAGGGAAGCTAGGATGGATGACCCCACGCGTCGGTGTGAAAACGACACTGACAAATGGAAACGCGTCACTCGGGGGCTCTTGTTCCCAAGCAAGGGCCCCACTTTTTTGCTCACTACGCCTTAAAGTCGACAGCCATTTCTGGCTGTCCGCTTCAGCCGATCCGCTTTCGTTCACCAGAAATCGAATTAATCAGGCTTTCACTCTCGCTAATTAACCTTCCGTGTTACCGGAATATTCAGTTGATGCAGCACGTGCGTTACTTCGGTGTCGCGCAGCCGTGAAGCGTCATATTCGAACGACAAATGATTCTTGTCATTGATTCGGAACCGCCGCAACCCATACGTGTTCGCAAAGGTTCCCAGCGCGCGCAGTTGCGTTTCGGTCAGGGGTCTCTGTAATTCGTAGGTTGCTTCCACGAGTGTCATGGCGGGCATTATAGCAGCCCCCTCGAACAGCGCCTAAGCACCATCGTGAGCCGTCCAGGGAATACGGTGTTCATTGCACAAATTGTTCCACGCGTCCGGAGTTTCCCTCACGATTGTCACTGCATGTGCCAGCCTCCTCGCGCCGCGCCGCTGGCTGAAGGACTCCGGCCAATTGCTGATTTGCCTTGTATCTTGTCTACTCCATTGTCATCATATAGGGGATGGGGGTATAAGGTGAGCCCCCTCCAGGAGAACGTCGTGGCACCGAAGAAGGCTGTTGGCAAGACGATCGCGGCGGTGGGCGAATTGCGACGATCCGATGCGGCTTGCGCTTGCGATGCGCGCGCGGGGCGCAAAGCCGCAGGCGTCGATCCCGAAATCAAAGCGGCCAATCGCCACCGCTTGCGCCGCATTGAGGGGCAAATTCGCGGCCTGCAAAAAATGGTGGACGCCGATCGCTACTGCGCGGATATCATCACGCAAATTGCCAGCGTGCAAGAGGCGCTGCGCGGCGTCGCGCGCAACCTGATGCGCAATCACTTGCGGCATTGCGCGGCGAAGGCCCTGCGCAGCGGCAAGAACCAAGAGACGCAAGCCATGTACGACGAGTTGCTCGAGCTGATTTACGCGCATTTGCGCTGAAGAAAGAGTGAAGTAATGACGCAAGGAAGTAATGAAGTAAGGACAAAGGGGAAAATGGAACACGATCCGGTTTGCGGCATGCGTGTCGATCCGAACAAAGCCGCGGCAAAAGTCGAGCACGCCGGCAAGAGCTATTATTTCTGCGCGCCGGGTTGCGCGAAACGTTTTCAGCAAGCGCCCGAAAAATATTTGCAACCCGATTTGCATCCCGCAAAAAATGTGTCCGCACCATCCGGCTTGGCGAACCTGAACGCTGGTCCGCAATCCACCGGAGCGGCGGCGGCCGCTGGGCTCGCCACAAAGCAAGAAACATCCAAAGCACCGCATGCCACGGTTCCCGAAGCGAATCTCCGAGCAACTGCTCAGAAGGCTTCCTCTGGTGACAAGCCAGTTCGCTACACGTGCCCGATGCATCCGGAGATTGTGCAAATCGGCCCGGGCAGTTGCCCCATCTGCGGCATGGCTCTCGAGCCGATGGATGTATTCGCGGAAGTGGAGGCCGACCCGGAATACGACTCCATGCGCATGCGCTTCTGGGTCAGCGCCGCGCTCTCCGCGCCGCTGCTTGTGCTGGCAATGTTTGGTGAGTCGCTCGGTCTGCGCATCGCTCCTACCGTTCTGCACTGGATTGAACTAGTTCTCGCCACCCCGGTTGTGCTGTGGGGCGGCTGGCCATTTTTTCAGCGATTTTGGGCTTCGCTCGTCAATCGCTCT
>Ga0210408_10002833_pt1 | contig 16461 bp, 11 predicted proteins | sample IncBWH4MmetaG_FD_155471 | JGI IMG/M metagenome (GOLD analysis project Ga0210408, IMG submission 155471) | Forest soil microbial communities from Barre Woods Harvard Forest LTER site, Petersham, Massachusetts, United States - Inc-BW-H-4-M | ecosystem: Environmental > Terrestrial > Soil >...
GGCCCGCCAGCTCCTGCTGCTGGACCGCTTCGCGGAAGCCCTCGACCGTCGGGAGCGCGTGGGAGCGCTGGTGCGCACGTGGGAAGAGGCGCGCGCCGCCCTCGATCGCCTGCGGAGCGAGATGCGCGAAGGGGCCCGGCAGGAGGATCTCTACCGCTTCCAGCTCGCCGAGATCGACGACGTCCGTCTGAAGGACGGCGAGGAGGACGAGCTGCGGGCCGAGCGGTCGCGCCTGCAGCACGCGGAGCGGATCGTGGCCGGGCTCCAGGAGACGGTCGGCCTGCTCTACGAGGAGCCGCAATCCGCCACCACGCGGCTCAGCCGCGCGGCCGCGCTCCTGCGCGACCTCTCGCGCTACGAGCCGGACGCGGCGGCCTCCATCGAGGCCATCGAGGGCGCGCAGGCCTATCTCGAGGACGTGGTGGGCCGGGCACGCGCCCTGCGGGACCGCGCGGTCTTCGACCCCGAGCGGCTCGAGCAGATCGACGCGCGGCTCGACGCCATCGTCAAGCTCAAGCGCAAGTACGGGGACTCGGTCGCGGCCATCCTCGCCCACCGTCAGGACGTCGCGACCGCGCTCGACCGCATCACGCGCCACGACGCGATCGCGGAGGAGATGGAGCGCACAGTGGCCGAGGCGGCGGCCGCGGCGGGAGCGGAGGCCGCCGCGCTCTCCCAGGCCCGCACCCGCGGAGCCGAGCGCCTCGAGCGGCTCATCCAGAAGGAGATCCGCGGGCTCGGGATGGAGCACGGCCGCTTCCGCGTGGCCCTCCGCCGCGAGCCGGCGGCCGGGGGCGAGCTCGCCGCGGGGCCGGACGGCTGGCGAGTGGGCCCGCGCGGCGCCGAGAGCGCCGAGCTGCTGCTCTCGGCCAACCCCGGCGAGGACCTGCGCCCCCTCGCCAAGGTCGTCTCCGGAGGAGAGCTGTCCCGGGTGATGCTGGCCGCGAAGACGGTCCTCGCCGCCGCCGACGACGTGCCGGTGCTGGTCTTCGACGAGGTGGACGCGGGGATCGGCGGCCGCGTGGCGGACGTGGTGGGCCAGAAGCTCGCGGCCAGCGCGGCGGGCCGCCAGGTGCTCTGCGTGACCCATCTGGCCCCCATCGCGGCCTACGCGGGCCAGCACCTGCTGGTGGAGAAGCGCGTGGCCCGCGGCGCGACGCGGACCAGCGTGACCCTCCTTCCCGCGGCGGCCCGGGTGGACGAGCTGGCCCGCATGCTGGGCGGCGAGCGGGTCACCGAGGCGTCCCGCCGGCACGCCCGCGAGCTCCTGCGGGACGCGCGCTGACCCAGGCCGGCGGCCGTGCCTCGCGGGTGGTGTAAGATGAGGCCCTGATGCTGAACGCGATCTTCCGCTCGATCTTCGGCACCAAGCACGAGCGCGACGTCAAGCGCATGCGCCCGGCGGTGGCCGAGATCGCCGCCCTCGAGCCCGGGCTGCAGGCCCTCTCCGACGAGGCCCTTCGCGCCCGCACCACCGAGCTCCGTCAGCGGCTCGCCGACGGGGCCGAGCTCGACGACCTGCTGCCCGAAGCCTTCGCGGTGGTCCGCGAGGCCGCGCGCCGGACCGTCCACATGCGCCACTTCGATGTCCAGATGATGGGCGGCATGGTGCTCCACTCCGGGAAGATCGCGGAGATGGCGACCGGCGAGGGCAAGACCCTGGTGGCCACGCTCCCCGCCTACCTCAACGCGCTCCCCGGCAAGGGGACCCACGTGGTCACGGTCAACGACTACCTGGCCCGCCGCGACGCGCAGTGGATGGGGCCGATCTACCACGCGCTGGGCCTGACCGTCGGGGTGATCCAGCACGAGATGCAGTACCGCTACGATCCCGACTTCGCCTCGCCGGACATCCGGCTCGCCGCCCTCCGCCCGGTCACCCGGAAGGAGGCCTACGCGGCCGACATCACCTACGGGACCAACAACGAGTTCGGCTTCGACTACCTGCGCGACAACATGCAGTTCAGCCTCGACGACATCGTCCAGCGCGAGCACTACTACGCGATCGTGGACGAGGTCGACTCGATCCTGATCGACGAGGCGCGCACCCCGCTCATCATCTCGGGGCGCGACCGGAGCGCGGAGAGCCGGGCCCCCCTCTACGAGAAGGTCAACCGGATCATCCCGCGGCTCAAGCGAGCCGCCACCATCGTGGAAGGCAAGCTCTCCGAGATCGAGGAGACCGCGGAGGGCGACTTCATCGTCGACGAGAAGTCGCGCACCGTGTCGCTGACCGACCAGGGGGGCGCCTACTGCGAGCGGCTGCTCGGCATCGACAACCTGTCCGACCCGACCAACATCGAGACCGCCCACCACATCCACCAGGCGCTCAAGGCCCACCACATCTTCCACAAGGACGTGGACTACGTGGTCAAGGACCTGGAGACGGTGGACGACCAGGGGCGGGCGTCGCTCCAGGCCCAGGTCATCATCGTGGACGAGTTCACCGGGCGCATGATGCCGGGCCGGCGCTGGTCCGACGGGCTGCACGAGGCGGTGGAGGCCAAGGAAGGGCTCAAGATCGCGCGGGAGAACCAGACCCTCGCCACCATCACGCTCCAGAACTACTTCCGGATGTACGACAAGCTCTCCGGCATGACCGGCACCGCGGCCACCGAGGCCGAGGAGTTCGCCAAGATCTACGAGCTCGACGTCACGGTGATCCCGACCAACCGCACGCTCGGGCGGGTCAACTTCCCGGACGTGGTCTACAAGAGCGAGCGCGAGAAGTTCGACGCGGTGGCCAACGAGATCGCGGAGCGGCACGGCCAGGGCCAGCCGGTCCTGGTGGGCACCGTCTCCATCGAGAAGTCGGAGCGCCTCTCCAAGCTCCTCAAGAAGCGCGGGATCCAGCACCAGGTGCTGAACGCCAAGTACCACGAGCGCGAGGCCGAGATCGTGGCCCAGGCCGGCCGCGAGAAGTCGGTCACCATCGCGACCAACATGGCCGGGCGCGGCACCGACATCCTGCTCGGCGGCAACCCCGATTTCCTCGCCAAGGCCCTGCTGAGCAAGAAGGGGCTCGATCCCGCCACCGCGCCCGCCGACGCGCGCGAGGCGGCCTGGCTCGAGGCCAAAAAGTCGACCGACCCCGAGCACGAGCGGGTGGTGGCCCTGGGGGGCCTCCACATCATCGGCACCGAGCGACACGAGTCGCGCCGGGTCGACAACCAGCTCCGCGGGCGCTCCGGACGCCAGGGCGACCCCGGGTCATCCCGGTTCTACCTCTCGCTCGAGGACGACCTCCTGCGCATCTTCGGGTCCGAGCGGATCCAGCGCATCATGGACCGCCTCGGCATGGAGGAAGGCGAGCCGATCGAGCACAAGCTGGTCACCCGGGCGATCGGGACCGCCCAGAAGCGGGTCGAGACGCGCAACTTCGAGATCCGCAAGCACCTCCTCGAGTACGACGACGTGATGAACAAGCAGCGCGAGATCGTCTACGGGCTGCGCCGCGAGGTCCTGGCCGGCGAGAGCCAGGAGGAGACGGTCCTCGAGTGGATCGGCGACCTGGCCGGCTCGGTGGTCGAGCGCTACGCGGCCGCCGACGCGCACCCCGAGGACTGGGACCTGGTCGGCCTCAACGAGGCCCTCCATCGCCAGTTCGACTTCCGGGTGCCGACCGCGCACCTGGAAGAGGTGAGCGCCCAGCCCGCCCTGGTCGACGAGATCACCGAGGCGGCGGAGCGCCACTACCGCGAGCGCGAGCAAGAGATGGGCGGCGAGATGTTCCACCGGCTCGAGCGCTGGATCGTGCTGGGCCTCGAGTGGGAGGGCGGCGGGTTCCGCGGGATCAACCAGCTCTGGCGCGAGCACCTGCTCAACATGGATCATCTGAAGGAGGGCATCGGGCTGCGCGGCTACGGCCAGCGCGATCCGCTGACCGAGTACAAGAAGGAAGCCTTCGACATGTTCCAGGAGATGATCGGCAGCCTGAAGGAGACGGCGGTCGAGCAGCTCTTCAAGGTGCGCATGACCCAGGAGGACACGCCCACCACGCGGGTGGCCCAGCGGGCCCCCGAGTGGCAGGAGACCCGGGGCGGGGAGCAGGGCGACGCGGCACCCCGCGCGGCCGCGACCCGCACCGAGCCCCGCGCCGCCGACGGGCAGAAGGTCGGCCGCAACGATCCGTGCCCGTGTGGCTCCGGCAAGAAGTACAAGAAGTGCTGCCTGCTCAAGGGGGCCTAACCACCCCTCCGGCTCGACCCACCCGGTAGTGCCGGGGCGGCCCCGCCCCCCCCACTCGTGGGGTTTTTTCTTGGTTGATCCGCCGGCCGTGTGTTATCAATGAAACACGCCCTGCGGGCGTTTCCACGTCATGCGACTCGAATCGATCCTGATCCACGGCTTCAAGTCGTTCGCCGAGAAGACCGACGTGAAGGTCTTCCCCGGGGTCACCTGCATCGTCGGCCCGAACGGGTGCGGCAAGTCCAACGTGGCCGACGCGATGCGCTGGGCCCTCGGCGAGCAGAGCCCCAAGACCCTCCGCGGTAACAAGATGGAGGACGTCATCTTCCACGGCTCCGCGTCGCGGAAGATGGTCGGCATGGCCGAGGTCAGCCTCGTTTTCAACAACGACGGCGGCCTCAACGTGCCCTGGAGCGAGGTGGCGGTGGCCCGGCGCCTGTATCGCACCGGGGAGAGCGAGTACCTGCTCAACACCAACGTGTGCCGCCTGCGCGACGTGCAGGACCTCTTCGCGGGCACCGGGGTGAATCCCAAGGCCTACGCGCTCATGGACCAGGAGCGCCTCAACCACGTGCTGACCGCCAAGCCGTGGGAGCGCCGCCTGTTCATCGAGGAAGCGGCCGGTGTCGCCCGCTACAAGCAGCAGCGGTCCGAGACCCAGGGCAAGCTCGACGCCACCCGCCTCAACATGCAGCGGCTGCGCGACGTCATGGAGGAGGTGCGGCGGCAGCTCTCCTCGATCGAGCGCCAGGCCCGGAAGGCGCAACAGTACAAGGCGCTCCAGTCGGAGCGGCAGAGCCTCGACCTGGCCTTGGTCGCGGCCGACTACGCGGCGCTGGCCACCCAGCACGAGGTGGTCACCCGCGAGATGGAGTCGCTCCGCGAGGCGGAGGAGCAGCAGCGCGCCCGGGTGGCCACGCTCACCGGACGGCAGGCCCTTCAGGCCGCCGCGATCCAGGACACCGAGTACCGCCTGGGCGATCTCCGCCAGTCGGTGCAGAAGATCCAGGGCGAGGCCGAGCGCCTGCTCGAGCGCCGCGAGCAGATGGGGCTCCAGATCCAGGATCTGCTCACGGAGGAGACGCGCCTGGAGGAGGAGATCCGCGGCCTCGCGGAGCGGCGGGTCGCCCTCTCCGCGGAGCGCGACGAGAAGAGCCGCGCGCTCGACGAGGCCCGGCAGCGGCACGGCCACCAGGACGAGGAGGTGCGGCGGGTCGAGGCGCAGATCGAGGCCTGCCGGTCTGCGCTCAGCGAGCGGCGGGAGCGGTTCGAGACCATCCGCCTGGAGCAGATCCGGGTGGCGGGCGCCCGCGCCGACCTCACGCGCTCGAGCGGCGAGCTGCGCGAGCGCCGCACCCAGGTCGACCGTCGGGCCGACCGCCTCGCCGCCGAGCTGGCCACCGCGCGCACCGAGGCCGACGCCCTGTCGGCGAGCCGCCTGCGCCTGGAGGCGGCGCACCAGCGCACCGGCGCCCAGCTCTCGCTGCTGAGCAGCGAGCTGCAGGAGATCGAGGCCGCGCGGCGCGACCGGGAGACGGTCCGGGCCGCCGCGCAGGAATCCGTCGCCGGGCTCCGGGTGAAGCTCGCGGCCCGCCAGTCGGCCCTCGAGGCCCTCGAGCGGCTGGAGAGGGAGCGCGAGGGCTACGGAGCCGGCGTGCGGGCCATGTTCGCGCGCACCGCCGCGGGCGACCTGAGCGGCGTGGTCGGCACCGTGGCGGATCTCCTCGAGGTCCCGAACGGCCTCGAGGCGGCGGTGGAGGCGGTGCTCGGCGACCGGCTGCAGTGGGTCGTGGTGGAGCGCTTCGAGAACGCGCGCGCCGCGCTCGGCTACCTCGAGCGCGAAGGCGCGGGCTCCGCGACGCTGCTGCCGCTCGAGACCCTGCCCGCGCCCGCCTCGGTGCCCGAGGATTCCGGCGAGGTGAGCTGGGCGGCCCGGCTGGTGGGCGGCCCGCGGCCGGCCCTCCTGCACTACCTGCTGGGGCGGGTGGGCGTCGTCGCGCACCTCGACCAGGCCGAGACCCTGTGGCGTCGCAACGGGGTGGTCGCGACCTACGTCACCCGCTCCGGCGAGGTGCTCTCGCCGAGCGGCCGTCTCACCGGCGGCCATCGCGGCACCGAGCGCGAGTCCAACGATCACTCCCTGCTCGGCCGCAAGCGCGCGATCCGCCAGCTGGTCGAGGAGCTGGGAGGCCTCGCCCGCGAGGTCGACGCGGCGGCGGCGCACCTCGAGACGGTCGAGGGCGAGGTGGCGGCGCTGCGCGCCCGCCTCGAGGGAATCCAGTCCAACTACCAGGCGCAGGAGACCGCCCGGCTCTCCGGCGAGAAGGACCTCGAATCGGTGCAGCGCGAGTCCGATCGGGTCGGTCGGCACCTGGAGACCCTCGCGGCCGAGCACGAGCAGCTCGCGGGCGAGCGCGACGAGACCGCCGCGCAGCTGCTCGAGCTGGAGCGGGCGCTGATGGCGGCCGCCGAGCAGGAGGCGCGCCTGGGCGGCGACATGACCGCGCTGCAGGCACTGCTCGAGAGCAGCCAGGGCGACGAGGCGGGGCTGACCGAGCGCCTTACCGTATGCCGGGTCGAGCTGGCCACCGTGGCCGAGCGGGTCGACTCGCTCGGCCGCGACATCGAGCGGGTCGTGGGCCTCGAGCGCGACTTCGGGCTCCAGCAGGAGCAGTCGGTGGCCCGCCGCGCGCAGACCGCTGAGCGCCGCGCCGATCTGGCCACCGAGCGCGAGCGGACCGACGCGCAGGCGCGCGACGCGGTCGCGGATCGCGACCGGCTCGAGGCGGAGGTCGCGGTCATCTCCGAGGAGCACCAGCGGCAGATCGCGGAGCGGCAGGCGCTCGAGGGCGAGCTGCGCGAGGTCCAGCAGCAGCTGAACGCGCTCGTGAGCCGCCTCCATCAGCTCGACCTCATGGAGACCGAGGGCCGGGTGCGCCGCGAGGAGCTGCTCCAGGAGGCGCGGCGGCGGCACGCGGTCGAGACCGCGGAGGCCCTGCTCGCGGCCCACGACGCGGCGCGAGACCTCGACGAGGTCCGGCAGCGCCACGAGGAGCTCTCCACCAAGCTCGAGGCGATGGGGCCGGTGAACCTGGTGGCGGACGAGGAGTTCCGCGAGCTCACCGAGCGGCTCGACTTCCTGCGGACCCAGCACGACGACGTCGTCGGCTCGATCAAGGATCTGGAGAAGGCGCTCCGAGGCATGACCCGCACCGCGCAGGAGCGCTTCCAGGAGGCCTTCGACGACATCAACCGGCACTTCACCGACATCTTCTCCCGCCTGTTCGAGGGGGGACGCGCGGAGCTGCGGATGGTGCCGCCGGAGGAAGGCGAAGAGGATCCGCTCGAGCTGGGGGTGGAGCTGATGGCCCAGCCGCGCGGCAAGCGGCTGCAGGCGGTCACCCTGATGTCGGGCGGCGAGAAGGCGCTCACCGGGCTGGCCCTGCTCTTCGCGATCTTCTATCACCGGCCGAGTCCATTCTGCGTGCTGGACGAGGTGGACGCCCCGCTCGACGACGCCAACATCCACCGCTTCCTCCGCGTGCTGCGGGAGTTGTGCACGCAGACCCAGTTCGTGGTGATCACCCACAACCGCAAGACCATGGAAGCGGCCGACGTGCTGTACGGCGTGACCATGGAGGAGCCCGGGCTCTCGCGCCTCGTCTCAGTCAAGCTGACCGAAGCCTGACCTGCGCTACACTACTGCGCATGCCGCACGCTGAATCCATCGGCACGTCTCTCGGTACTCACCTGCGGGCGCTCCGGGAAGCCAAGGGCGGCTCGCTCGAGGACATGGCCCGCTCCACCCGGGTGGGAATCCGCCACCTGGAGGCCCTCGAGGACGAGCGGCTCACCGACCTGCCGTCCCCGGTGTTCGTGCGCGGTTTCATCCGCGCCTACTGCGGCTTCCTGCGTGAAAATCCCGAGCCCGCGCTCAACTGCTACGAGGAGCTGGCCGCGACCCGCGCCGCCGAGCAGGCCGCGAGCGTGCCGCCACGGCCCCGCACCAGCTGGGCCGGCAGCTCAGTGGTGATCGGCCTGGTGCTCCTGCTGATCCTCGGGGTGGGCCTGGTCCTGGTCAACCTCAGCGTCAAGAAGAGCGGCGGAAACTCGCTCCCCACCGCCAAAACTGAAGCGGCGAAGCCGGCGACGCCCACGCCTCCTCCAGCTCCGGCCCCGAGCTCTGCGGTCACTCCGGCTCCTCCGCCTTCGGCACCCGCCACCGCCGCGGCTCCCGCCGCCCCGGCGGCGCCACCGGCCGCGGGTGAGCCGGTCCGGCCGGCCACTCCGCCGAGCACGGCGGCCGCCGCGGCCCCGGCTGCGCCCCGCGCCTCCTCGGCTTCCGCCGGCGGGGAGCAGCGGCTGGTGATCCGAGCGGTCGAGCCGACCTGGATCCGGGTCCAGACCGACGAGGGGCGCATCGCGGAGGAGCTCCTGCCCGCGGGGGCCAGCCGCGAGTGGGCCGCCGAGCGCCGCTTCCTCGTGACCATCGGCAACGCGGGCGGCGTCGAGCTCACGCTCAACGGCCGGGCCCTGCCGCCGCTCGGGCCGAAGGGGACGGTGATCCAGCGCCTCGAGCTGCCCGCGGCGGCCACGACGGGGTCGTGAGCCTGTTCGGCTCCCTCGGGGAGCGCGTCCGGCAGGGGCTGCGGCGCACCCGGGAGCTGATGGACGAGGGCCTCGGGGCGATCCTCTCGATTGCTCGTCCGGTCGACGAGGCCATGCTGGAAGAGCTGGAGGAGACGCTGATCGCCGCCGATCTCGGCGCGAGCGCGGCCGGCGCCTTCGTGAAGCGGGTCCGGGACGAGGTCAAGCGCGGCCGGGTCAGCTCGAGCCAGGACGTGCGCGCCGCGCTGCACCGCTTCCTCACCGAGTCGCTCGCCGGCGCGACGGCGCCGCTCAACCTCGACGGCCACCCGAGCGTGATCCTCATGCTGGGGGTCAACGGGGCGGGCAAGACCACCAGCACCGCCAAGCTGGCCGCCTCGCTCAAGGCCGACGGCAAGCGCGTCATCATGGCCGCGGCCGACACCTTCCGCGCCGCCGCGATCGAGCAGTTGCAGGAGTGGGGGCGGCGCATCGACGTCGAGGTGATCCACCAGGCCGCGGGCGCGGATCCCGCCGCGGTGGTCTTCGACGCGGTGAAGGCGGCCTCCTCGCGCGGCTCGGACGTGCTGCTGGTGGACACCGCCGGCCGGCTCCACACCAAGTCGAACCTGATGGACGAGCTGACCAAGCTCAAGCGGGTCCTGGGGCGGCAGCTCCCGGGCGCCCCGCACGAGTCGCTGATGGTGCTGGAGGCGCCGACCGGCCAGAACGGTCTGCAGCAGGCCCGGATGTTCCACGAGGCGGTCGGCCTCACCGGCCTGGTGCTGACCAAGCTCGACGGGACCGCCAAAGGCGGGATCGCGCTGCGCATCCATCAGGAGCTCGCGGTCCCGATCAAGCTCGTCGGGGTGGGCGAGCAGATCGAGGATCTCCAGCCGTTCGAGCCCACGACCTTCGTCGACGCGCTCCTCGGCGAGCAGCCGGAGACCTCGCGGGCGGGGTAGAATGCCAGCCGGGGCGCTTCGCGGCGGCCCCGGCGAACCCATGGACGACACCCGGTGGATGGCCCGCGCGCTGGCCCTGGCCGCTCGCGGCCGGGGGCTCACCTCCCCCAACCCGATGGTCGGCGCGCTCGTGATCCAGGACGACGCGATCGTCGCCGAGCGGTTCCACGAGCGGGCGGGCGGCCTGCACGCGGAGGCCGCCGCGCTGGCGGACGCGGGAGCCCGCGCCCGCGGCGCGACCCTCTACGTCACCCTCGAGCCCTGCAACCACGTGGGCCGCACCCCGCCCTGCGCGGAGGCGGTGATCCGGGCCGGCGTGCGCCGGGTGGTGGCCGCTACCAGCGATCCGAACCCGCGGGTGACCGGCGGCGGGACGGCCGCGCTGCGGGCCGCCTCCATCGAGGTGAGCTTGGGCTGCCTCGAGCGGGAGGCCCGCGCGCTCAACGAGGCGTTCTTCACCGCGATGGCCCTGCGCCGCCCGCACGTCACCGCGAAGTGGGCGATGACCCTCGACGGCAAGATCGCGGCCCACGACCGCCGATCGCGATGGATCACCGGGGAGCCGGCGCGCCGCGAGGCGCACCGGCTGCGGAGCGAGAGCGACGCCATCGTCACCGGCATCGGCACCGTGCTGGCCGACGACCCCGCTCTCACCGTACGCCTCGAGCAGCCCTGGCCGCGGGCGCCGTACCGGGTGGTGGTCGACGGCCACGCGCGCATGCCCCTCGACGCGGCCATGCTGCGCGCCGGCACCCGCGCGCGCATCCTGGTGGCGGTGGGGGAGGACGCGCCCGCCGCGAGGGTGGCCGCGCTCGCCGCGAGCGGCGTGACCGTGCTGCAGTGCAAGTCGCACGAGGGGCGCGTGGACGTGGCCGACCTGTGCGCGCGGCTCTTCGACCTCGACGTCGTCGCGATGCTGCTGGAGGCCGGCAGCGAGCTGACCGGCGCATTCGTGCGGGCCGGGCTCGTGGATCGGGTCGCGGCGTTCGTGGCTCCCAAGCTCCTGGGCGGGGCCGCCGCGCCGACCGCGGCGGGCGGGGCGGGCCTGCCGCTCGGCGACGCCCTCCGGCTCGCCGAGCTCACCGCGCGGCCGCTCGGCGACGACTGGCTGCTCGAAGGCCGCGTGGAGCGCTGACGTGTTCACCGGGCTGGTCGAGGAGGTGGGCCGGGTGCTCGAGCGCGCGGGACCGCGCCTGGTGCTCGCCGCCGACCGCGTGCTGGACGGCAGCGAGGTGGGGGCGAGCGTGGCGGTGAACGGGGCCTGCCTGACCGTGGTCGAGGTGGGGGCCGGCCGGCTGCGCTTCGACGTGGGGCCCGAGACGCTGGCCCGGACCGCCCTCGGCGACCTGGTCGCGGGCGATCCGGTCAACCTGGAGCGCCCGATGCGGCTCGGCGGCATGGTGGGCGGGCACCTGGTCCAGGGGCACGTCGACGGCGTGGGGACGGTGGCCGCGCTCACCCGTCAGGCAGAGACCGCCCGGCTCACGATAGAATGGCCCGGCGAGGCCCTGGCCCCCTTGCTGATTCCGCAGGGATCGGTGGCGGTGGACGGGGTGAGCCTCACGGTGGCGCGGCTCGGCGAGCGGGAGTTCGAGATCATGATCATCCCGCACACCCTGGCCGCGACCACCCTGGGGGCCCTGACCCGGGGCAAGCGGGTGAACCTCGAGATGGATATGATCGGTAAGTACGTGCAGCGCATCCTGCAGCTGCGGGAGCCGCCCGTTCCGACGAAGGGGCCGGCGGCGAGAGAGGGGACCCGGTGAGCGATTCGGAGTTCGTCCCGATCGAGGAGGGCATCGAGGAGATCCGCGCCGGCCGCATGCTCATCGTGGTCGACGACGAGGACCGCGAGAACGAGGGCGACCTGCTCATGGCGGCCGAGAAGGCCACCCCGGAAGCGGTGAACTTCATGGCCAAGTTCGGCCGTGGGCTCATCTGCATGCCGATGATGGGCGAGCGGCTCGACGAGCTGCAGATCTCGATGATGGTGTCGGACAACACCGCGCCGCTCGGCACCGCCTTCACGGTCAGCGTGGACGCGCGCCGCGGCGTGACCACCGGAACCTCCGCCTACGACCGCGCGGTCACCATCCGCACCCTGGTGGACCCGGCCACGCGGCCGGAGGACCTCACCCGCCCGGGCCACATCTTCCCGCTGCGGGCGATGCCGGGCGGCGTCCTGCGCCGCGCCGGCCACACCGAGGCCGCGGTCGACCTCGCCCGCCTGGCCGGATTCGCGCCCGCCGGAGTGATCTGCGAGGTGCTCGACCAGGAGGGCGGCATGGCGCGCCTGCCCGAGCTGATGGCGCTGGCCCGCGAGTACCGGCTCAAGTCGATCACGATCAAGGCCCTCATCGAGTACCGCATCCACAAGGAGAAGCTGGTCCGCCGCGCCGCCACCACCCGCATGCCGACCGAGCACGGAGAGTTCCAGGTCATCGCGTACGAGACCACGGTGGACGAGCGGCAGCCGCTCGCCATGGTGCTGGGCGACGTGAAGACCGACGACCCGGTGCTGGTGCGCGTGCACTCCGAGTGCCTGACCGGGGACGTCTTCGGCTCGCTCCGCTGCGACTGCGGGCCTCAGCTGCACAAGGCGCTCGCGATCATCCAGCACGCGGGGCGCGGCATCCTGGTCTACATGCGGCAGGAGGGGCGCGGCATCGGCCTGCTGAACAAGCTGAAGGCCTACGAACTTCAAGATGCGGGCAAGGACACCGTCGAGGCGAACCACGCGCTCGGGTTCCGGGCCGACCTGCGCCACTACGGGATCGGGGCGCAGATCCTGGTGGACCTCGGGGTGAAAAATCTTAAGATCCTCACCAACAACCCCAAGAAGATCGTCGGCATCGAGGGCTACGGCCTCAAGGTCGTCGAGCGCCTCCCGCTCGAGGTGCCGGCCACCGACGCGAACCGGAGCTACCTGCGCACCAAGCGCGAGAAGCTCGGGCACCTCTTCTCGTCCTTCCCGGACTAGCCCATGGCCGGCATCGCTCCGAAGCGCCCCGTCGCTCCCGCCGTCCGCGGGCAGCGCTTCGCGGTGGTGGTGGCCCGATTCAACGAGCCGATCTCGAAGAAGCTGCTCGACGGCGCCCTCGGCGCGCTCGCCGGCCACGCGGTGACCGGCGACCGGGTCGAGGTGCACTGGGTGCCCGGCTCCTTCGAGCTGGGCCAGGCCGCGATGACGCTCGCCCGCAGCCGGCGATTCGCGGGCGTGGTGTGCGTCGGGGTGGTGATCAAGGGGGCGACGCCACACTTCGACTACGTCTGCAGCGTGGCCGCCCACGGCATCGCCCGCGCCGGGCTCGACACCGGGGTGCCGGTCACCTTCGGGGTGATCACCGCGCTCACCGAGGAGCAGGCGTGGGAGCGCGCGGGCGGGGCGGTGGGCAACCGCGGCGAGGAGGCCGCGCTGGCCGCGCTCGAGATGGCCGCGTGGCTGCGCGCGCGGCGTGGGACGCGGGCGGCCCGGGCGCCGCGCGGGAAGCGCTGATGGGCCGCCGCCGCAAGGCCCGCGAGCTCACGCTGCTCCAGCTGCTCTACCAGCTGGACGTGCAGGGCGAAGAGGATCCCCGGCCGCACCTCGACGAGTTCTGGCGGCGCCACCCGGTCGATCCGGAGGCGCGCGAGTTCGCGGAAGCGCTGGTGCGGGGCACCAAGATGCACGAGGGCAAGATCGACGAGCTGATCGCGCGCTACGCCGAGCACTGGGAGCTCGAGCGCATGGCGGTGGTCGATCGCAACATCCTCCGGCAGGGCATCTTCGAGCTGCTGTGGGGCACCGGCGTGCCCCCGAAGGTGGCGATCAACGAGGCCCTCGAGGTAGCGAAGAAGTTCAGCACCCACGAGTCGAGCCGCTTCATCAACGGGATCCTCGATCGCATCCACAAAGAGCAGACGCCCGCTCCCTGAGCCGAGACCACCCATCCGCTACGCGGTCATCTCCGACGTCCACGCGAACCTGGAGGCGCTCACCGCGGTCCTGGCCGACGCCGCCTCCGAGGGCGCGCACGAGGTGCTGTGCCTGGGCGACCTGGTGGGCTACGGGGCCGACCCGGTCGCCTGCGTGGAGCGGGTGGGCGAGCGCGCGAGCGCGATGGTGGCCGGCAATCACGAGCACGCGGCGCTGGGCCTGCTCGATCTCCAGTGGTTCAACCCGTGGGCCCGGGCGGCCGCCCACTGGACCGCCGAGCAGCTCGACCAGGGGCACCGCGACTACCTGACCGCCCTGTCCCTCGTCCGCACCGTGGAGGACGCGACGCTGGTGCACGCGAGTCCCCGCCACCCGGAGGAGTGGGACTACCTCGTCTCCGCCGAGGACGGCCTGCAGGTCTTCGGCGACTTCGCCACGCGCCTCTGCTTCGTGGGCCACTCGCACCTGCCCGGGGTCTGGTCGGTGGGGAGCGGGGGCCCCGATCACGCCGACCGCCTCGACGCGCCGGTGGCCCAGGTGCGGCTCGACGACGGCCGCCGCTACGTCGTCAACGTGGGCAGCGTGGGCCAGCCGCGCGATCGCGATCCGCGCGCCTGCTACGCGATCTGGGACCGCGAAGCCCGGCTCGTCACCGTTCGCCGCGTCGCCTACGATCACACCGCGGCGGCGCGCAAGATTCTCGCCGCGGGACTGCCGCGGGCGCTGGCCGATCGTCTCGCCCGTGGGGCCTGAGCCGGAGCGCTCCGGGCGGGCGCGCGCCGCGTCCCTCCTCGTCCTCGCGCTCTCCGGCGTGCTGGGCGCGCTGGCCTTCCCGAAGACCGACTGGTCGCTGCTCGCGTGGGGCTGGCTCGTGCCCGCACTGGTCTCCGGGGTGACGCGCGCGCCGCGCGCGGCCCTCCGGGACGGATGGCTCGCCGGCACCGTCTTCTACGTCGTCCTGCTGCGCTGGCTCGATCACACCTTCCTGCACTACAGCGCGATTCCCTGGCCGGTCACGTGGCTGCCGATCGTGGCCCTGGCCGCGTACTGCGGGCTCTACCTGGGCGCGACGGCGGGCGCGACCGCATGGCTCACCCCGCGCCTCGGCGCCGGGCCCGCGCTGGCGCTCGCGCCCGCGCTCTGGGTGGCGGGCGAGTGGCTGCGCGGGCACCTGATGGGCGGGTTTCCGTGGGGGCTGCTCGGCTACTCCCAGCACGCCCAGCTCGCGGTAATCCAGGTCGCGGAGCTGGGCGGGGTCTACCTGGTGTCGCTCGTGATCGTCGCGGTGAACGCGGCGCTGGCCGCGCTCCTCGCGCTCGGTCCGCGGCGCGCGTGGCCGGGCGCGGCGGGCGCCGCGCTCCTCCTGGCCGGCACGCTCGGCTTCGGCGCGCACGCGCTCGGCGTCGATCGCGGCGCGGGCGTGGGGTCGGTGGACGTGGCGGTGATCCAGCCGTCGATCGAGCAGACGATCAAGTGGGATCCGGCGCGCCACGCCCAGATCCTCGACATCTACGAGCGCCTCACCCGCGAGGCCGCCGCGAGCCGACCGGCGATCGTGCTCTGGCCGGAGACCGCGACCACCATCTTCCTGCGCGGCGACCCCGAGCTGCTGGAGCGGCTGCGGCGCCTGTCGGTGGACATCGGCACCCCGATCCTGGTGGGCTCGATCGACCGGCGGGACGGCCCTCGCGGACAGTTCCTGAACAGCGCGTTTCTGCTGACTGGACAAGGGATTACGGGCAAGTATGATAAGATCCACCTGGTTCCGTTCGGGGAGTACGTGCCGCTCGTGGGTCTGCTCGGCTTCGTCAAGAGCTGGGCGGAGTTCATCTCGGAATTCGGGGAAGGGGACACCCAGACCGTCTTTCCGCTGCCGGGGGCGCCGTTCGGGACCGTGATCTGCTACGAGATCATCTTCCCCGAGCTGTTCCGGGGATTCGTGAATCGCGGAGCGAGCTTCATGGCCAACATCACCAACGACGCGTGGTTCGGCGAGACGAGCGGCCCCTGGCAGCACCTGGGGACGCTGCCCCTGCGCGCGGTCGAGCAGCGGGTGGCCATCGCGCGGGCGGCCAACACCGGCGTCTCCGCGTTCGTCGATCCCGCCGGGCGCATCGGGCCCACCCTGCCGCTCTCGGCCCGGGGAGCGCTCCATCACCGCATCCCGCTCCGAGGCCCCCTCACGCTCTACGCGCGCCTCGGCGACTGGCTGGTCGCGGCCTGCGCCGCGATCGGCCTCGCGGGAGCCGGCATTGCCTTCTTTCGGAGGTCACCCGTCACGTGCTAGGCGAGCTGAAGCGCGACGTGGCGGAGCTGGACAAGCGCCTGGACGACCTCCGGGGGCATCTTTGACGTCCCGGCCAAGGAGACCCGCCTCGGGCTGATCGACGCCGAGATGTCCGCCCCGTCGTTCTGGGAGGATACCCGCAAGGCGCAGGCCCTCGTGCAGGAGCGGGCGGAGCTGGCCCGCACCGTCGCCACCTTCAAGGAGCTGGCCGGACGCGCGGAGGAGAACCGCCTCCTCTGGGAGATGGCCACCGAGGCGGGCGACGAGAGCGTGACCGCCGAGATCCAGGAGGGCCTGAAGCGCCTGGGCGAGGAGGTCGAGGCCTTCGAGCTGAAGGTGATCCTCTCGCGGCCGCAGGATCGGAAGAACGCGATCCTCTCCATCCACCCCGGCGCGGGCGGCACCGAGTCGCAGGACTGGGCCCAGATGCTCATGCGGATGTACCTGCGCTGGGCGGAGCGGGCCGGCTTCAAGGCCGAGGTGGTGGATCTGCTCGTGGGCGAGGAGGCCGGGATCAA